>Ga0255345_1003512_pt1 | contig 18168 bp, 17 predicted proteins | sample wastewater_treat_6_FD_192415 | JGI IMG/M metagenome (GOLD analysis project Ga0255345, IMG submission 192415) | Wastewater microbial communities from Lulu Island WWTP, Vancouver, Canada - plant20 | ecosystem: Engineered > WWTP > Wastewater > Unclassified | place: Canada: Vancouver, British... | reverse complement strand
TGGACGCCGCACCTTACGGCGGTGCGCGCTTCCCCGTGGATGCGCGACTGGCCGGGCGAACCTTCGCGAAGTTCCACCTGGACGTGAGCACGGGCGATGTTCTGCGCGAACCTTACGAAACGCTTTCGGGCCGGGACTGGCTTGGGTTTGCGGGAATCGCCGGCGCAAACTTCCCGGCAGTCTCACCGGAAGAACAATTTGCCGAGAAACTTCATGCCTACACCTTGCCACGAACAGGCCGGGAAAATACCCGCGTCAAAGACCTGGTTGATCTGGTGCTCCTGATCGAACGCACCCGACTGGACGCCGCCCGGCTGCCAAAGGCAATTCGCGAAACCTTTCAGCGTCGCAAGACGCACGAAATCCCGCCTGCGCTCATCCCGCCGCCGGACTCATGGGCCGGGCCGTTTTCAGAAATGGCGACGGAATGTGGCCTCGAACCGGACATGGAGAAACATTTCGGCGTGGTCGCCCAATTCTTCAGCAGGCTGAGTTCATGACGCCGACGGGCGAACTTGACCTTGGGCTCGCTACACTCCACCGTCCCAAGCTTACTGAAACGCTTGCGGAAAACGAATGGTTGAGAGAGGAAAACTGGCAGCTACGAGGACGTTTCTACCTTCTTCCTATTTCTCGGTTCGGATGATACGGATGCCAGTTCTCATCCGACTAAGTCGCTCATCAAGGGCAGATGATTGTTGCTGTGCTCGCCGAACATCAGCTGGTTCGAGAGCCAGTTCGTGAGCGTCAATGATGTCGAGACCTGCCACTTTGCTCAAAAGGAGCGCAGCGCGCTCGGAGAGAATATCAACTTGGTCTTCGGGTTGACCATCTTGCAGTGCTGCGTGGCGAATGGCCTTCATGGTAACAAAGGGAAGGTCGCGGACCTTTTTGACAAGCGTTGCTAGACAATCTTTGGGGTAAAGATGATAACCATTGTCAAACGCCGCCATAATTTTCATTGAGGCGGTCCGGTCATGCTGGAACTCAAGAGTTTCGACAATTGGAATGCTCTCGAAGTCCACACCAACACGAGGCCGGTGTGTCCAAGCGTGCTGGCGCGACGGGCGAAGTCCCGGGCCGTGCCCCACCGGGTCGAAGAATTTCGAGTAGCCTGGTCCGGTGTTTATCCAATGAACGCGATAGAGAACGCCGATTCCTGTTTCCATCGGAATCCACCAAGCACGCTCCTTAGACCAGTGTGCAACGGCAAAGAATGCAGCGACTTCAATGTTGGATGTTAGGTCAACAAGAGCGGTTGGAATTCCGTAGTGTTGAGCCAGTCCAGCGTAATCAACCGAAAACCCGTGTTTGGAAGCGACATGCGTGAAAGGGTGGTCTCGGAGGATGAGTTCAAGTTCAGCTACACGCACACGGGAAAGAAGGAGACGCCCTTGAAGTTGTTCTCCTTCCTGCGAAATTCCCCGAAACAACGACGCGACACATGGGCGATGCCTGATGTTCTGGCCACGATACAGAAAAGATGACGTCACCCGTCTTCCCGGGAGGTTCAACGCCTCGCTTGGAACAGCGCGTAGTTTGCCATTCCACCGCACAACTTCAAATTCTAGGAACTTTCCAATAGATACACTCTCGTTCTCACTGAGGTAATTGAGAGGCGGGTCTTCTTCCCGCAGACGCGCGACGAGTGTCAGAATGTTCGCGACTGAATTCCTTCGTGCATTCGGACGGCAAAGCTTGACAGCCACATGCAACGCAAGAATACCAATCAACAACAACACTGCAACAGGTGCGTGCTACGTCGATATTAGCCAATCGCAATATGGCTTTAACGTGCCGACTGTTTAATGATGACGGTTGCGGGAATAACGGGGCTTGGACTTGGCTGCGTTCTTTCCCCGCCAGTATTCGTAAACCGCGTTGCGTATCTTGCAGAGCCGGGAGAGTTCGCCCGCCAGTTCCAGGACCTGGATGGAGGCAAAATACTTCACCGCGTTGGGTGGTGGATCACCCAGCGGCTTGAGCAGTCCAACGCCAATCAGCACCGGAATGTCATGCTCGGCGAGGCCCAGCAGAACAGCGGTTTGCTGGATGTTGAGCATGGCGGGCAATCGCCGCAGGTTGAGCAGCTCCCTGGCCTGTGCGGAAATGAGTTCCGGTTTGCCATTCGACTTGGCGGCGAGCGCCTCGTTGACTTCGCGGTTCATGGCTTTCCCTTTGTAAATGTGACGGTGATGGCGGCAACGTGGGTCTTCAACGCGGCGGCGTAACGCTGGTCAGCCGACTTCACGAGCTTCAATTCATACTTCTGGATCGCCCGTTCCAGGAATTTGAGGCCGCTGCCGAGCACGACGATCTCAGCCACGGCAAAGGCAACGAGCAGCTTTTCAGGCGGTGCATCCATATCCCGTTCCAGCACAGGATTGGGAGTCAATTCGGCGTAGAGGAATTGCGCGTAGGGCAATTGATAGCTGTGCTCATCGCTAGTGAACACGTTGAGTGTGGCCACACTCGGATCGTTGGCAAAGCACGGATTGTCACGCGAGCTAGACGCGGATGCTGCGACGGGATTGGGATTGGTGTTCATAAGATGTCTCGCCGAATTGTTCGATTCGCTGGCGAAGGGAATGAGTCGGTGCAATGCGTTGGCGGAACTGTTTCAGGAAACGATGCCCGTGCTGCAAAATGCGCCGGATGAAGTCTTGCTGGTGAATGCGAGGAACGGCCTCGATGGCGGCCAGTCGTTCACTGGAATGAGTGACGTGCGAACGTAATCGCTCAATGTCGTCGGTGAACACCTGACAGCGTTCCCGTCCGCGCGAGATGCTGACGTAAAACTGCTGTTGGTGAACGGCTGGCAGCGAGCGTGACGACGCCACGACCAAAACGTCATCCACTGTCTTGCCCTGGGCGGCGTGCGAGGTGACAGCGTAGCCATGCGTGAATGTGCGGTAGTTTTGGGGAATGACCCGGCCATCGGTGAGCAAGATGGCATCACCCTGAATCGCCTGCACCTCGACGAGTTCGCCATTGATAAACTTCTTGCGCGCAGCGTTGGCCTGCAATAACAGCTTGTCACCGGCGGCAACATTCAACTTCCGCTTCTCCCCCACATCGCAGGCAAAGCTCGCCCCCAATGGGAAAAGAGTTTCAGTGCCGTCCGCACGTTGAACTTTGATGGCGGCATTTTCGACGGCGACCACAGTGACGGATTCATCTTTGCCAAAACCACGTTGACCACGATGAAACCGGATCGTCATGCCGGGGCGGTATTGCCGCACATCCCGCTTCTGTGTTTCGGTCCACGAGAGTGAGTCGAACACCTGGAACTCATTTTCTTCACCCGCCAGCCGACCTGAAGCCTTCAATGTGTCACGCACTTTTTCTGTCACCGCCTCGATTTCATTCCACGTTGGCGCGACCAGCAGCGCAGATTGGTTTTGCATCAACGCCTTCACATACGCCTGCGCTGCTTTGCCATGAAGATCATCGTTGGATGATTCGACAATCGCGCCGATGCGTTCCAGTTGAGCGAGTGCCTCCCCCGTCCGCCTCTGCGCGGCCAATTCAACGGCCTTGCGATATTCGGCTTTGCGTTGCCGTCGGATGGCGGTCAACTGGCCGGACTTGAAGTTGGAGTGCTGCTCCAGAATCCGCAGGGCATCGCCTCGAACCACCGATGCGTGCTGGCCGGTGTCGCCCGAAAGCACAACGCGGGCATCACGCGCCAGGTCGAACAGCCGCTTCATGTCATCAATGCCCACTGCTCCAGCCTCGTCCAAAACAACCACCTGACGGGCGGATAACGCGGGCCTGGATTGCAGCAGGCTCGCCAGCGTGACGGCGTTGAATCCTTCCTTCCGCAATACATCCGTTGCTGCTGCCGTCGGCGCGCAAAATAGCAGTTCGACTTTAGCCTCGTTGCAGGCCGCGACCAAATCACGCAACGCTGTGGTTTTGCCAGTGCCGGCAAGCCCACGCAGGCCAGTGATCCGATGACTCGTGCGCAGAATATGGTAAATGGCGCGTCGTTGATCCTCGCTCAGCCAGTCGGAAACTTGGTAACCGGGGTGTAACGGTGAGACTGCGTCGCAGGCTGAATTGACCGTCTGTATCAAATTTAGTTCGGTCGCCAGAATCGTCTTGGTTGAGAGTCCATGTTCGGTCTTCACCAAATCAGGTTCGGCCTTCAGCGCCGCCTTCAAAGCTGGCAGATTCACTTCACCCAACCGGTGCGATAATGCGGCATCCAGCAGTTCATGCTCGGGCACGACGGACTTGCGCTCGAAGACATGAGCAATGGCATAGCTTAACACTACGCGCTCAGATTGAGCCTGCCGGACTTGTGCGATGGGTTGAACTGACGTGGAAAGCTTTTCCAGTGCCCGCAATTCATCGGGCTGCAATTGCGCCAACTGTCGTTCGCGCACTTCCGCTGTGGAGATGCCCTTCAATTTGCTTGCACGGCTCTGATGCACTGCCAAAGCGACGGCGTTGTTGGAGAGTTTTCGCCCCAGCTTTTCCTCCATCTCCAGAACAACCCTGCGCACCTGCTGCGACCGCTTGGAAAAGCGTTTCAACACCTCGTCGCTCACTCCCTCGATTTCAAAGCCATGCTTGGCCGAACGGATGCGATAGCCGATTGACTGAATCTGCTTCGCCAGTTCATTGCGATAGACTGCCGTACCGTAGCGAATCGCGTCATACATTCCGCCCGCCTGCAATGCCTTCCAGCATTGCTCCGTGTTGTCGAACGTGGCGTTGAACACCGTGAAGTGGGTGTGCAACTGTGGATCAAGTGCGCGGCTGGTCGTATGCGTGAACGCTGCGGCGACCAGATTGCCTGTGCTCCGGTTCTTCTGGCTGCCCTCCTTGCGGACTCTGGTCGCGGCGAAGGTTTCGAGTTCGCGGAACGCAATGCGTGCCGCTGTTTCGTGCGCCGTCACCAACCGATCATCATTCAACGTCACCGCCAGCACGGAAACCGATTTCGGGGCGGAACAGGTGAAGTCGTAGAACACCCGCCGTTTATCCTCCTTCTTCTGTCGCAACGTCAGCCGTTCATGATTCTGCGGATTCCGATTCTCGCAAAGCGCGTGGAACTGCTCGCGGGAGACGTTCTGCTTCAGCCCCAGCCGTTCCGTACCCGTGCCGACCCACTGGCCGGGCCGGATTTCACCCGCCGAATAGTAATCGTTCTGCTCCAGATGCTCGTCGAAATACTTCTCGGCATCGGCCAGGTCTTTCTGTGCGACGGCGGTAAACATGCGGTGCGAGGCTATCCGGTTTCCAAGAGCTTGCGGCGGGCGTGACGCGCAATCTCTGTTCTCGTTTCAGCCGATGAAGATAAACGAGAGCCTACGGCAACCGTGTGCCCGCCGGGCACATTCCTGCGCCGGAAACAGCGCGGTTTCACCGATGCGGATGGCTGGCTTGCCGTCATGCCTGCCAGAATGGCAGAAACCGAAGTCGCCGTGGTGTATGTGATACACTTTTTGCGCTGCTTCCCTGTCCGCGTCAACTTGACTGAATCCTTTCCACTTCGATTCATGCCGCCGAGTCTGGCAGCAATTCGCACTCAGCTTGTGCAATCTTTGCACAAAATGAATTGCTACACATATCTCAAAGACGAAGCGCACTACATTGATCTCTACGACCGGCAGACCGTCGAAGAATGCCGCGCCATGGAAAGGCGATTTGCTGAAGCGTCCGCAGGCACGCCAGCGGATCAACACTGGCAAACACTGCTTGTCAAAGCCGCGTTGTATTTCCTGCGTGGGGAGCGTTACGCGCGAAAAACCGATACCATCATGTTCTGGCGTGAAAGCGACCGTCAACGGGACAGGCAACTTGCCCAAGCAAGACCACCTCGGGGAATTCGCTGCGTTACTTGCTTTTCCGACATGGTTTCTGAGGAGAAGGATTTGCACGAACGGGATGGCGGAGACCAGGTGCTGTTCTTTTTCATTTGCCCGAAGTGCGATTCCCGGCGTGCGTTCTACGAGGATGGCACAGAATACCGACGTAAGAAGATTCTTTGCAGCCAGTGTCAGAGCGAGGCGAATGTCGAGCATCAGCGCGCTGGAGGAGAAGTTAGCATCATTACGACATGTCCAGAATGCGGCAAGGTGGAGGCCGAGTCCTTGGCCGCTGAAAAGACCGTAACGCAAGATGAACATTATGCGGCCGACCGAGAGCGATTCTGCATGTCTGAAGAAGAAGGGCGGGAGTATGACAGTTACCGCATAAGCGCTGGAATGTTCCAAAGGGAGCAGGAAGAACGGGAACTGCACGAGAAGCGGCAGAACCTTTACGACGAAATCGCGAAGCTGAAACGGCTAACGGTGGTGGAATTGGAGAACCTCCTCATCCCGGCACTGGAGCGGGAAAGATTCGTGCGACTTGATCTCGGATCGCCTGCCATCAAGCGGGACGTGCAAATGCCCTTCTGCGTTCAGGATGCCAGGTCTGGACGCAGTGACCGCGACAGCATCAAGAATTTGGAAAGGGCTATTGAGGAAGCGCTCGACGGGACGAATTGGCGGCTGAGCAGTGGCATCACCTACCATTTGGGCATTCTCAACGGTCAGTTGCGCGGCTTGGAAACTGAGAAGGATCTTTTGGCCCTGGTGCGTATGCGCCTCAAGAGACGGATCAGCCAGAAATAAGTTCCTCAAGAAGCAGTCGCTGAAGTTCGGCGCTTTGACTGGCCGGCTTTCCTGCGGGCACTCGGAAACCGGCCAGACAAATCGCCCCGGACACACCTATACGGTCGCGCACTCAACGGACGTTTTGAAAATCCGGCGACTTCACAGCCGTTCCGTCCGCTCCGATTTTCAAAAACGTCCGTTCAGTGCCGTCACGAATTTGCCTCCGACTTCGGATTGCTGTATTCATTTGTTCAGTGAAAAAGATGTCTTTCAATGAAATGAAAAGGCAGGAAGCGGAAAATCGGATGGCTGCGATTCGCCGGGCACGCCGCAGTCCAGAGGCAGCGGCAAAGGAACGGCGCCGGGCTTCATTGGTCGGCGATGGAGCCAAATGGCGTATCACCAATTTCAAAGAGGTTGCTCGCGCAATGGCGAAAAAATGGGGCTGACCCGGAAAGGCGGCAGATCATCACCTGATTTTGCCGGTCAAATAGGCAGTTCGCTTGGCGGGGGCAAACCGTTCGATGGCGTAGCGTAGCATGGTGCGTGGCATGACGGCATAATACTGCCGGAGAAAACCCTCCAGCACCGATTTGTTTCGCTTGCCGACCTCCCGCAGCATCCAACCGCAGGCCTTGTGCATCAGATCGTGTTTGTCGCCCAATAGTTGCTCAGTCAATTTTAGGGTGTCGGCAAAATCACCAGCCCGGATGAAGGCGAACGTGGCAAGGACGGCAATTCGCCGATCCCAGAGTGATCGGGATTGCGCCAGTTGATAAAGCAATGACCGGCTCCGGTTGAGCAGATGCGCCCCGACGATGTAGGGAGCCGAACTGTCGACCAGATTCCAATTGTTCACCCGATGCCGGTTGTTCAAATAAACCTGATACACCTTGTTTTTGATGTTGGCATCTCCCTTCCGATACTGCTCGACCAGAATCAGCAGTGCCAACAGCCGCTCGTCGTTGTAGGCAGATCGCAGAAGTCGCTCACAATCCAACAGGCCAAGCTGCCGAAATTGCCGGGCAAGTTGTCGAATGGCTGGAACCGTGATGCCCAGGAAACGATCTCCCTCGGCGTATTGACCTTTTCCGGTTTTGAAAAAGCCGGCCAGGAACTCGGCCTTGTTCGGGTTCGCCAGCGCCAGCAACGCCGCGTGAGCCTGACGATGATTCATCGCCGGTTCATCTGACGAATGACCGGTTTGTCTTGGAGACTTGATAACTTTTTGCGGCATGAATCAGAACGCGAACACACTCGCATCATAATCTGAACCGCCATTCAAAGTCAGCCTTTGCAAAACGAATTGGAATGAACCGGCGCTTTGACTGGCCGGCTTGCTTCCAGGTATTCAGCAACCGGCCAGACAAATCGCCGTAATACAAACCTAGACGGTCGCGCACTCAACGGTCGCTCCAAAACCGCGCTCCACTTCGCCGTCGTCCGTTCATGCCACTCCCGACCTGCTCCGTTTCGCTGCCGGTTTCGGATCGCCCGTTCAGTGCTTTGTCATCGGCACATCCGAGCACACATTTTGACACGTTCAGACGAACGAAATCAGTGGCGGCTTTCTGGAATGGGAAAGCCGGTATTTTGGTTAGACACCATCCCCTTACATCAAGGTAAGGCCACAAGTCGCGCAATAGTCGCGCCGTGTCCGCGCCCCGGCGGGCGGAATGTTCCAGGCGATTTCCGCACAATAGCCGCGCCGTAGCTGGGCAACATGCGGGCGGCATTCGCGCATGGCCTGAAAAGGTCTTCGCAATAGTTGCGATTCATTCCGCGTGACGTTCACACAATATCCGTATCCGCAGTCAGTCCACGACCACATCCGGGATTTGTCCATGTCCGCGTTCCGTCCATGACCGCCGCCGCGTCTGTAGCCGTAGTCAGTCCGTGGGCGCACCGCATCCCGTGCCGTGTCTGAGTTGTTGCCGGGAAACACCTCGCATTACACTGCAAGTATCCGCACGGGGGTTAACGCAACAGCCGGAGGGCGTCCCGGCAATTCCCTCTGGAATCCGCGCAGCAGTTCGCTTGGCAGACGCGCAGCGTCCAAGTTGGCGTCCAGTTGACAGACCGCACAGCATCCGGCGAATCGCTCACGCACATTCCAACGCAGTTTTCGTGAACTGGCTGGAATAAGTCCCGCAACGTCCGGCCAACTAGCCACAACCTTGTCCAGTCCGCGACCACAGCTACGATTTGTCCGAAACCGTGTTCAATCCTCTTCCGCGCACAGTCCACTGTCGCGTCCGGTTCTCGGCCGCAGATGCGGCCTATCTGCGAATTGGCCACGGGCAGCACACGACCGAGAATCCGCCACCGACCAGGATTGTCCGCGAAATTTTGCTGTCCACGATGAGTCCGCCGGAGGCACAAATTGTGCCTGGCAACCAGAATCGGCTTTGGTAGTCTGCTGCCAACCTGTATCATCATGGAAATCATGCGTCCCAAAGCAGCCAGCCGATGGACTTGCCTTGACCTGTTTTGCGGCTGTGGCGGGTTCAGCCTCGGGATGGAGCGCGCCGGCTTCCAATGTCTGGCGGCAATTGACTTCAACCCGGAGGCGGTTGCCGTGTTCAAGCACAACTTCCCGCATGTCCCGCAGGCGCTGGAAAAAGACCTGACCAAATTTTCCCCGGCCAATCTGGCAAAACTGATCAGCATGGATCACGTTGATGCGATCGTGGGAGGTCCGCCCTGTCAGGGCTTCAGCACGGTGCGGCAGGTGGACGGCGCAAACAACGGCATCCGATTGGTCGAAGACCCGCGCCGTTATCTTTACCAAGAGTTTCTGAAATACATTGAGTTTTTCCAGCCAAAGATTTTTGTGATGGAAAATGTTCTTGGCATCCGCTCGGCTTCCGGCGGCGAATACTTCACTCGCGTTCAAAAGGAAGCCCGTGCCATCGGTTATCGCGTCCATGCGCAGGTCGAGGATTGTGTTGAACTCGGCCTTCCGCAAAAGCGCCGCCGCCAGCTATTTATCGGCACGCGCCTGGATTTACCGGATTATTTCCGCCCGGAAATCAAACCCGCACCCCGCGCCACCGACCATCCCTCACTGTGGGAAGCCATCGGCGACCTTCCGCTCCTCAAGGCCGGCGAAGGTGAGGAAACGACTGAATACAACATGGAGCGTCGCAAGGCCCAGGTTGAGCGATATGGTCGGCGCTATCTTTATGAAGTGTTGGAAGTGCAGCGCGCGGCAAAACTCACCGCCCACCGCGCCCGCCCGCACAGTGAGCGCGACCTGCGCGACTTCGCCTTGCTCAAGGAAGGCGAGAATTCCAAGGAGGCAATGGACCGTGACGTGAAATTCGAGTTTCCCTACGACAAAGAAACTTTCAAGGACCGCTACACCCGCCAACATCGAAACGAACCGTGCTCAACCATCGTGGCGCACTTGAGCAAGGACGGTCTGATGTTCATCCATCCGACACAGAATCGCTCCCTGACGCCGCGTGAAGCCGCACGCACCCAAAGTTTCCCGGACTGGTTTGGGTTTCCCATCGCACGCACACGTCAGTTTCACGTCATCGGCAACGCTGTGCCGCCGCTGGTCAACGAAGCAATGGAACAACTCGTCTTGCGCGGCAATCGTTCTCCCGCGCTCAATTGATGGACTCATCCGAACAGGTTGAAATCTGCAAGCAATGCAGCAAAGAGGAAGCCGTGCGGCTCGACGACGCGTATGGAGTTCCAGTTTACGGTTTCTGCTCGGAGGACTGTGCCGTCAAGCATGGCTACCGTCCCGAAGTTTTCGCTGGTGCTTACGAAACGGACGGCGATGTCGTGGATACAAACGACGCCTAAATTGGCAGGGCTGAAAACTGGATGGGATCGAGCGAGCAAGTTTTGCGGAGCGAGCCGGGCAGAACAAAAAGTTTTGGCTGCTCCGTGAATTTGAAGAGTCTGTAAAGTTGATACTCAGCTTCGCGCGCGGTGGAAACTTCCACTTCATTCTTGGACGCGAAGAACGGCGTGAGCGCACCAAAGCGAGTCGTCTTCACCTCAATCAGCCTGTCGCGCCCGTCGGTCTCGAATGATTTGATGTCAAAGCCAAGATGGTCGCCAGCGGTATCGGCAACGTGTTCGATTCGGTTGGCTAACTCCTTCTTTCCAGCTTGCCACAGTCTTTTGTGCTCGAATTCCAGCACCAACTTTTCTCCGGCCAACCCCAAAGTTTGGTTTCGTGACTCCATCTCAAGGTAATTCCTCCGCACCGGCCTGCGAACTTGGGGTGCTCTGTCGTAAAGCTTGGGTTTGTCCTGCTCTCTGCTGGGTGGGTTGACCAAGATTGCGAGCACGTCATTTACGGCGGGCGGCATTTCGATCTTCTGTTCCACCGCTGCCGCCGCCGCTTGGTGCAAGCCCGATGCGCCGAGCAGGCGTTCTTCAACAACGCGGTAAAGCAGTTCTTGGTAGTTACCAAGCGGTTTGTAGCCGTCAATGTAGGGATAACCGAGTTCAATGAGCACCGCGCTGATGTTTTGGTGCTTCTTTTCAACCGCCCCCTTGCTCCGATTGTTCAGAAATTTTTGGAGATTACGGTTGTGTTCGGCCTTGTTGAACGGTTCACCACGAAGCTCCATCGCAAGCATCTCGAAATCATCCGAGACGGTCGCTTCCACTTCTTCGCGTGACCAGTGGTCAGACATGATTGCCAATCCAGGATGTGCTTCGTCAGCATGGAATGGCAAGTGCCGGTTTCATTCCGGCATATCCTCTACGGCTTCAATGGTGAACATGAAGCGGACAATCTCCTCGATTTTCGTCCGACTCGGACCGTTCAAGCCGTTCCCATAGCGCGGATCGTAATTCTGGCAGTAGTCCGCAGCCAGTTTGTAGCCGTCCGCCGGGGAATTCGTGTGCCACAGATGAATGGCCAGGGCGTGTTCGACCAGCATGAGATTCCAGTTGTGAACGATGCGCACCGCTCCCCAGCGCTGCTTCTGGTATTCGTTCTGAAAATCCCGTAGCCGGTCATGTAGCGCCTCCGCTTTCTGGCGGTCCAACTGTGGACGGCATTCGTCCACTCCCGCGAGCAACACTTTCGACTCAAGAAAAAGTTCCGCCGCCGTTCCGCCGGTCTTGCCTTTGCGCGAAGTGGCGCGGGTCGCAATCCAAATTGCGAATGCGGAAAGTCGCTCCGGCTTCTCAAACCATTTCTTCAAGACGACCAGCCGGGTCAAGTTGACGTTGCCGTGTTCGCTGATGTCATCGGCAATCTTCAGCAGCTTTTCGGGGATGTTCGTTCGCATGAGATTTTCGCCTATTCCTTTTGCCTCAATTTTTCTTCGAGGACGAACACTTGGTCGCATACGGCGTCGCCATAGCCCCAGCCAATGCCGTCCGCGAGCGTGGCCAGTCGTTGAATCCGTTCCCGGAAGCGCGAATAGGATTCCGGGCTTTCTCGCAAAAGCAGCCGGACCATCTCGCTCAACACGGATTCCAAGCTGTTGTAGAAAGATTCGTTGATGTCGCCAAATTCTCGTGTGAACTCCGTGCCGTTTTCCACATAGGTCAGCCGCAGATCAATTCCGCCGGTCACATTGCCGGTGGCCTTCTGGTAATCACGGATGGCCTTGCGTGCTTCGGCCAGCTTGAGCTTTCCATCGCCCCGTGCCGGGAAGAATTGCTCCACGATCCTGCGCCGGTATTTTTCAAGTGCCGCACCGTCGTCTGCTTCCGCCTGAAAGCGGGCGTGGAGAAAATCGCGATTGCCGGGCGAAACCTCATAGAGGTCTTTGACCAGCGCGAGCAAGGCGGGCTTCGTCCAGTTGCTCAATTGTCGGCGGACACTTTGCCAGCCGGTGGATTTATTGTCTGTCATGCAAGCCTTCAATTGTATTCGCGTCAAAGCGGAGTCTCAAGGTCATCCTGGATTTGATAGCCAACCGCCTCGTAGCCGCGCACACGCTTGGAAAACATGGCGGAGAGCACCGGAACGCAGCCGTCCACGTAATCGTAAACGATGACTTCGCGCTTGTTGTCGTGCAAACGGTGCAGGCGGCCAACATATTGTTGCAGTGTGCCCCGCCAGGAAATCGGCATGGCGAGAAACAGCGTGTCGAGCCGGGCGTCGTCAAAGCCCTCGCCAATGTAGCGGCCCGTGGCAAGCAGGACTCTTTCTTCGCCATCGGGAATCGAAGTCAATTATTCGGCGATGGCGCGACGCCGTTTTGCGCCCATGCCGCCCTTCAACACGACAATGTGTTTCACCAGCCCGGTCAACCGGGAGGCAAAGGCATCCAATTGGCTGGTGCGCTCAGTCAGCACAATCGGTGAACGCCCGGCTTTGATGGCGCGAACAAGGTCAATGCAGATGAAATCATTGCGGGCCTTGTTTTCCGCCAGCATTGCATACAACGCGTGCATCTCAGGTTTCGCGGTGGAAGGCGGTAACCGAAAGTTGGTCGGTCGCGAAATGACAACGTGTTTGAAAGGACGCACGCGAGCCTGTTCCTTTGCATTCACGCGATGACGAATCGGCCCGCACTGCATGATAATGATTGGGTGATGGCCGTCTTTGCGCTGCGGCGTTGCCGTCAGGCCGGTGATGTAACGCGCCTTCACCTGTCGGAGAACTTGCTCGAAACTCACGGCGGAAAACTCCAGCCGTCAATGTTCCGGTGAGATGATCGTGGATGACTTGATTCGTCAGCGGAAAAAATTCCTTTGGCTGTTCGGAATAGGGAACACCCCAAATTCGGCGGCAGGCGGGCGAATAGCCCGTCTTGCCATTGTTGCGCACCTCCCAGCGCACCGCGTAAACTTCATCCCGCCCGCGAAACAGGCTGCGGAATAGCTTCACCTTCTCCTCCGGGCTGGACTTTGAGTTGGTGGCCGATGAGCCATTGGTGGAAGGTGCTGAATTCGGCTGCGCGAGCTTCTTCTTTATGGGCATTCCCAAACGATCCCGCAATTGCCGGTTTTCCTCCCGCAATCGGTCGCACTCGGCCAAAGCTTCGGCCAGCTTTCGCTCAATGGGCGTTGAACCATTCACCGCAAACAGGATGCCAAAACACAAGCGGTCACGCGATGCGAATTGCATCCAAGGCGGTCAAGCGGCCCGAATGTGAACCGCAGCGTGCCTTGCGCCTGTAATTGTATGGCTCGCGCGCGCCGTCAAGGTCGTGTCCTCCGCTCGTATGCCTCACGTCGGACTTCCACCTTGACCGCGCTCGCTTCGCCTGGGTGAGGTGGCGCTTAGGAAGGCACGCTGGGAGTCTGCATGCTTGGTTCAGGAATCGGCTTGTCACCTGATTAGTCTAGGAGGTATTGTTCAAGCATGGCTTTAATTACGCGCCATAAACTAATCAGAAGCCTGCAAACAGCTTTCCCACGCGGGACGCCGTTTGACCATCAACAACTGGCGAAATTGGGCGTGTCGTCGGCGTTGGCGCATCATTATTTGAAGTCGGGCTGGCTGACGCGACTAGGTCGAGGCGTTTTCATGTTTCCAAACGACACGTTGCGTCGGGACGATTGCTTGAAATTCCTGTCGCGGCAGATGCCGGGATTTCATGTCGGAGGGAAAACGGCTTTGGCCTGGCGCGGTGTCCGCCACAATCTTCCAGCGCGTGAACCGCTTTCATTGTGGGGTGTAGGGAAGGCCAACTTGCCGGAATGGTTCGAAAAACTGTTTCCATCGCGTTACACAACACGAAATCCGTTCTCTCCCAAGCTGCCGAGGAATTTCGGCTTGCAGCCTCTGCCGGAAACACCCGACGGAGTTTTCGTCTCCGTTCCGGAGAGAGCCTTGCTGGAAATGTTGAGTGAAGTGGGTGTTCATCAGGGAATCGAGGAAGCTCGCAATATCATGGAGGGTGCAAGGTCACTTCGACCAGAAGTGTTGACCACATTGCTAAAAAATTGTCACCGCGTCAAAGTCGTGCGGCTCTGCGTGACTTGGGCCGAGGAACTGAACTTGCCGTGGGCAGCCGCAGCGAAAAAGGCAGCGGAAAATCGATTGGGCCGCGGTCGCTGGATGCATCGCCTCAAGGACGGAACATACCTCGTGCTGAAATCATGATGGACAAAGCCTACATCGAAGTTGTCCGGCTATTGCTCGAAAGCGCGCCTGCAATTTTCGAGACGCCGCATTTTGCGATGAAAGGCGGAACGGCGATCAACCTGTTTGTCGAGGACATGCCGCGTTTATCGGTGGACATTGACGTGGTTTACATAAACCACCAAGCAACTCGCGACGAAGCTCTGAAATCCATTTCAGGCGGACTGGATGCGACGCGAAAGCGGCTCACAAAAGTGGGACTCGAATCTGAAGTGTCAGTCACCAAGGACGGTGACGAGATCAAGTTGTTCATCCGGCGCGGGCGCAACCAGGTGAAGGTGGAGGTGAATCATGTTTTTCGCGGCATTGTGCTGCCGGTGGAAACCCGTCGGCTTGGCAACGAGGCGCGGAAACTTTTCACAACGGAATTGTCTGTGCCAGTTCTGGCCGCGTCAGAACTTTATGGCAGCAAGCTCGTCGCCGCGATGGATCGCCAGCATCCGCGCGACCTCTTTGATGTTCGCGGCCTGTTCGAGCGCGGCGGACTTACCGCGGAAGTGGTTGAGTGTTTTGTGTGTTATCTCGCCGGCCACAATCGGCCAGTGCATGAGGTCTTGTTTTCGCGAAATCAGGACATGTCCGCAGCCTTTGAGAATGAATTCGTAGGCATGACCCGCGATCCGGTCACGCTCGCGGAGTTGGAAGCGGCTCGGCGCAGACTGAAAAAAGAATTACCCGCCGCACTGACAGCGAATCAACGACAGTTTCTGCTTGGGCTTGTCGCTGGTGAACCCAACTGGCAGTTGATGAAGTGTCCGCATCTTTCACAACTTCCGGCGATCCGGTGGAAGCTTCAAAACCTCGCCAAACTCAAGAAATCCAACCCGCACAAATTCAGTCAACAAGCCGATGAATTGCGCTCAGGGCTCGCAGGTTGAGCCATGCAATGCGGCACATTTTGCCACTCGCAACCTTCAGTGAAACCTTCAGTGAAACCTTCAGTAACGGGGTTAAAACTGGTTAAGTTGGGATAGGTGATTTTTGTTGAAATCCCCATGAAATCAGCGATTTTAACACCGTCAATCGGGCGTGAGTCGCCCGATTCCGACCCTCGCCTCCAATCTTAATGGCCGAAATGCCAGCGGATTGGGAATGCGGAGGGTGACAATTTCCAACGGTTTTTCTCAACGGATTATAGCGGTTTAACTAAAACTGTGGCCGTGACGGGAGCGCGGGCTTTAGCCCGCTTCCGCGTGATTTTGCCTGCGGGCATTGAAGCGGTGTAAACGCCGCGCTCCTCGGGCCAAGGAAAATCGGCCACAGTTTTAGTTGATTTGCTCTAGGCCGTGCATCCACAATTCCCCATCAACACGAACAGCCTTCGCCCGCGGCTCGCCCCTGCAGCCTCCTCGCTCTGCTTCATGCTTGGAAACTGCGAGCCAGTAGGAAAACCGTTACCAGGCCTTCAAGCATGATTAGGCGTTCATCATGTTTTCAACAACGAGACCGCCAACCGTAAAAACCCCCAGGCTCCGGCAAAGACCAACCGGCTCGTTCACGTCATGAACGAGACTGCCCGCCACTCGTGCGCTCCCCTCCGCCGGGGCGGCCGGCGGAGGGGAGGGAAAGCTGGGGGGCACCCAGATCCCCTCCGCCTTCGTTTTGGTGTGGCAAAATATTGAGTGGGTTTACTGGGCGACTGGATCGGCGCTTTTTCCGAAAGCGCATTGCCCGCATTCTGGCGGGTTTCACGCCAGAAGCACTTGAGTACTTGGCGGCGACGTTGGCTCATCACTTTCAATTTGACCAGCGTTCGCTCGGCCGGCTCCGGAGGTCACGATGTCCCCAGCCTTTCCCAGCATTGACCCAAATTAGCCCAGTTTTCCACACCGTAATTACCTTGCGCGAAAAAGTCGGTCAATTCGTTCAATGAAGCGGTTCAGTTTCCTAGACCTCTTTTGCGGATGCGGCGGATTCAGCCTCGGAATGGAGCGGGCGGGGTTCCAATGTGCGGCGGCCATTGATTTCTATCCGGAAGCCGTTGCTGTCTTCAAAGCGAATTTTCCACACGTTCCACAAGTGTTGGAACGCGATCTGACCGTATTCTCTCCGCGCGAACTTGCGGGTTTGATTGAAACCGAAACTGTGGACGTGATAATTGGCGGCCCGCCATGCCAAGGCTTTTCCACTGTGCGGCAGCGTGATGGCGCAAACAGCGGGCCGCGCATGGTCGAGGACAAGCGGCGCCATTTATATCAGGAATTTCTGCGCCACGTTGCTTTCTTCCATCCGAAAGTGTTCGTAATGGAAAATGTGTTGGGGATCAGGTCGGCCGTAGGCGGCAAGTATTTCACCCGCGTCCAGAAAGAAGCGCGGGCGGTTGGCTACCGCGTGCATCCGCAAGTGATAAGGGCAATCGAGTTGGGCGTGCCGCAGAAACGGCAACGCCAGTTGATCATTGGCACGCGCCTTGATCTTCCAGAATACTTTCCAGGCAAGTTGATGCCCGCACCGCGCGCCGTCGCGAAACCCACTTTGGGCGAAGCGATTTGCGATTTGCCGCCCCTGCGGGCGGGTGGCGGCGACGAGGAAGCCAATTACGACATGGAGAGACGCGCGGCGCACGTTGCGAAATATGGGCGGCGGTACCTTTATGAAACGCTCGAAATCCAGCGCGCCGCAAAGCTGACCGCGCATCGCGCCCGACCGCACAGCGAGCGCGATCTGCGTGACTTCGCAAGACTGCGGGAAGGGGAGCACGGTGCGCAAGCCATGAACCGGGGCGAAAAGTTTGAATTTCCCTACGACCTTGGGGTATTCAAAGACCGTTACACGCGGCAGCACCGCGACGCCGCCTGTTCCACCATCGTTGCCCATTTGAGCAAAGACGGCCTGATGTTCATTCACCCGACTCAAAACCGCTCACTCACGCCGCGAGAGGCCGCCCGCGTGCAGAGCTTTCCTGACTGGTTTCAATTTCCGGTGGCCCGCACCCACCAATTCCGCGTCATCGGGAATGCGGTGCCTCCGCTCGTGGCCGAGGCAATCGGGCGCGTTGCCAAATCTTACCTGGAGAAGACGATGAAAACACAAAAAACTGTTCAACTTGGTTTGTCGCCGCTGCCCTCCAGTCAGCGAGAGGCAATCCGATGGTTGCTTGGCTTGGTGAACGCAGCGGATGCAAAGACGCTGCGGGAATTATCCCCCACTGATTTCAAACGCGGCTGGTATTCGATCGGTTTTTTGTACCCCGGTCTTCATCCTGACAGCGCGCTTGAGCACGGCACGGAGTTGTGCGCGCGCGCTGAAGATTTTCCCGAAATCCGCAAGATCGAGCCGCGTTTGCTCGCGCCTTACTTTGTTGACAGTGGCTGGCCTGTCATCCTGGCGCCGATTGCAGATGAGGCGTGGCGGCGCTATGAGTCCGGCCATTTGAAGGAAGAGGAGTTTTATTGCAGTGAGGCTGTGATGGCCGGCATGTACTCGCGCAATTCCGAATTGACTGAAGGAATCGGAAAGGGGCGATCGCAAACGGGG
>Ga0255345_1003510_pt1 | contig 18172 bp, 14 predicted proteins | sample wastewater_treat_6_FD_192415 | JGI IMG/M metagenome (GOLD analysis project Ga0255345, IMG submission 192415) | Wastewater microbial communities from Lulu Island WWTP, Vancouver, Canada - plant20 | ecosystem: Engineered > WWTP > Wastewater > Unclassified | place: Canada: Vancouver, British... | reverse complement strand
AGGCTACAATACGTTGTATTCCACTCGATAATCAACCTGAAGATGGTAAATGTATTCTTACTGGAAATCCTTCTGGACAACGTGTATTGTTTGCTCGTGCATATTAATTAATTGCTAATCGATGGCTCCCGTAAACGATCAAGTATTTCAGCTGTTGCGCACAAAGGCAAAGCAAAATAAAGATGCTACCGATGCAACATTTCATGCTTTTACTTCCTTGAAGTTGGTTCTTCAACAAATGGAAAGAGAACTAAAGCATGTGATGGTAAAAGAAGATGCACGTATTAAAATTCAATATACCGACCGAGGAACATTTGAAGCTGAATTAAAAGTAGCCGATGATGTATTGATTTTTATAATGCATACCAATGCTTTTGTATTTGAAGCAGGACATTCAATCTGGAAAACTGGATATGTAAGCTTAGATAAAAACAGAGGGACATGCGGAATGATTAGCGTCTATAATTTTCTTTCGGATGCTATGAAGTATGAACGTGGGGGAGAAGCGGGACAATTAGTCGGACGAATTTTTGTGAATAGCGAAAATCATTTCTTCGTAGAAGGAAAACGACAAATTGGAATTCTTCATGGCGATTATGCTACGCAAGTTGTATCAGAATCAATGATGCAATCAATTGTTGAAGCTTGCCTCGTGTATTCAATGGATATTGATGTAACTGTTCCACCCATCGATGCAATGAAAGAAATCACCGTAAGCGATGCACTCAACTACACTATTCAGACTGCTATTGGCGAAACCAAAAAACTCGGATTCAAATTCCAAAATAGCAACGATGATGTAGAAGCGTAAAAACTAATTGTAACAAAAGTAAATCTTAGTAACGCATTAAATCAAACGTAAAGTTTGTCTACTATTTTTAATTTCTATCAATGAAAGTTGTTTGGAAACAAAAAAAACCGTCGATGTAATTCGACGGTTTTTTATTTATACTGTAATCCTTATTTTGATCTATCATCCCAATCGAGCTTCGCTCCGCAAGAGCTTAGCTCCAATTTTCAAATCATCAAATCATCAAATCGTCAAATTAATTTCAAACTTAATACAACAAAAAAAACCGTCGATGTAATTCGACGGTTTTTTATTTATACTGTAATCATTAATTTGATCTGTCTCTCCAAACGAGCTTCGCTCCATTAGCACATTAGCACATTAGCACATTAGCACATTAGCACATTAGCACATTAGCACATTAGCACATTAGCACATTAGCACATTAGCACATTAGCACATTAGCACATTATTTACAATCTTTCGAATTCTTAATACTCTCAATCGCATCTTTCGCTTGCTTAGTTGTAGGCTCTATGCTAAGTACTTTGTTCCATAATTCAATCGAAAGCTTGCAGTCTTTTGCAACGAATGCAGCATAGGCTAAATAGCTGTTTGCTTCTATTAAGTTATTTTTCTGCTTTGCTATATTAGCTGCATCTGCTTCTGCTAATTCAATGAATTTTGAGTAGTGTGGATTTGCTAAGCCCAGTTTAGCTCCGGCATCTATCTGAGCGTTTGCTCTTCCTCTCCAGAAGTATCCGTTTGGCCAACTAGGATTTAATTCCGTTACTTTAGCGAATGCTGTATCTGCTTTCACATAATCTTTTGCTGAATACCATGCACGTCCTAAGTTGAAACGATCGGTAGTAGTGATTTTAGCTACGTTAGCAATTTTATCTTCGTAGGTGCGTGCTGCTAAATCAAACTTTTTCGCTTTGTTGTATAAGTCAGCTAAGTCGTCGTATAGTTCCGATTGCTTTGCATCAATGCTCAATGCTGTTTTGATATATTGAGCGCCTAAGCTGTCGTTACCTGCTTTCGCAAGGATCTTTCCGTAGTATGAATAGTCGCGTGCGTAACGGCGTGATGTATCGTTAGAAGTAATCTCAAATACTTTTTTAATCGTTTTTAAAGCTGTATCGTTCTTTCCTCCTTCGCAATTTACATAAGCCATAATGCGCATCATTCCTAAGTTGGTTGAGTCAACTCGTGTGATGTTCGCTAACTCTGAAAGTGAGTTGGTATAGTCGGCACTTTCATATAAGAAGTATGCATAACGCAAACGAGCATTTGTATTGTTTTTCGATAGCTCAAGATATTTTTTGTAGTTCTCTTTCGCTAAGTCGAGTTTACGTAATTTGAAATTTACTTCTCCTAATTCACGATAAGCAGGAGCAAAGTTCGGATCAATTTTTAAGGTATTATTAAATTCTTCAATTGCTCCGTCGTAGTTAGTAGAACGCTTGTACAATTGTCCTTTGTGAAGTACTGCTTTGATATTTGTTTTATCAAGATCAATGGCTTTGTTGTAATTTAATGCTGCACTCGATCCGTTGTTTTGCTCAGAGTAAATATCTCCCATCAAATTATAAACTTCGGGATTCTTAGGATCAAGTTTAGCTGCTTGATCGAGGTACGATTGCGCAGTCATTAAATCTTGTGCTTTCGGATGATGGATATAGGCTTCAGCTGCTTCCATTAAAACAATTGCACTTTTACCGCCGGCATTTTTTACGGCAGCGTCTATCATCGGCTTGCCAGTACTCATATCGCCTTTTTCAAGCGATAATTCTGCTAATCCGATTTGTACTAATCCGTTGGTAGGATCTTTTTGTAATCCCGCTTCGAAAATAATTTTTGCTGAATCAGGATTTTCGGCATCCATTAAATTCTCGCCGTAATAGTAATAGTAAGTTCCATTGTTCGGCTCTTTTGAAATGAGTTGCTGATAAATGGAAGATGCAGCTTCGTGTTGTTCGTTCTCATTAAGTCGGATCGCATCTTTTAACGATTGTGCTTCTGCGTTTAATGTTACAAAAGCAATGACTGCAATAGGAATTAATTTTTTCATTTTGGTGTTGCAATTTACGCTCGAACTGTGGGTCGATTTCGTCGTCTTGTTCTAATTTGTTTGGATCAATCTTACTGGCATCGTTGCGGGGAGTAATCCCGACATTCTCACGATCCTTTGTCCTTGATCTCCGGCTACGAAGGAAACAAAGCCTGTGCCAAGTCCTGCGCGTCCTTCACGGTTAATCATGTAAACTTCACGTACCAACGGATATTGTTGGAGTGCGATGTATGCTTGGTAGGGTTTGTAATAGTCGTCGGGATAAACCGGATTGGCACTTGTTGCTACGTCTAGTACTTTAATTCTCGAGAGGAATTGGTTGGCAGCAGGGTCTTTAAAGTCGCTGATCCATGCTACGCCAATTACGCCAATGGCATTTTTATGCGATTCAACATAACGGATTACATCGGGATTCGATTTGGCAGCAAAACAGTATTCCGGTAATGCCTGGCCTTTCATCACGCTGTCGCGTAGATATCGTACGTTCGATGATCCGTTATTGTCGAACACAAAAGTAATATCTCCTAATGTTGACGAAGGATTGAACTGTTTCCAAGTAGATGTTTTTCCCGATAAAATATCCATCAGTTGGCTCATCTTTATGAGGCTATCGGGATTGTCTTTATTCACTACTAAGGCTAGGGCATCGATGGCTACTTTTGTTGTAACCGGGAATAAATTCCTCGACTTAAAATAAGCTTCTTCTTGCGCATTTAATTTTCGGGTAGCAAGAATAACTTTTACTGAATCTTTCACTAAGTCGCTAAAACATGCAGCTTCCGATTGATGCTTCATGGTGATATTCGCATAACGATATAATCCCATGAATGTGTCTTTTTCAGCATCCGTAAACGGTTGTAATGTTTCGTCGGATGCCAAGGTCACATTGCCCGAAGTGGTAGTGTCGCTATAAGGCTTTTTGAAATCGGTTCCGCAGGCGCTAAAAAGGAGCGTAGCAGCGAGTAATAGGATAGATCCTTTCATCATATTACTGAAACGGCAACAATTTGTATTTAGCATGGCTGAGCGTAAAAAATATTTCTGCTTGATTAATCCTGTTGTTGCATTTGCTTGTGCAATTGCTTTATGCGGTACATGCGAAATCCGCCGTATCCGATGAGCAATATTCCCAATACATAACGCTTATACCCTGGTAAAATATATTCAACATCAGGCGCTAAAAGCACATAAAATCCTAAGATAGGGTAGAGCGACGACATGAATGCTGTCAGGTAGAATAAAACTGGTTTCGACTTATTTGACATGTGTTGGCGGAATAAGGGCTACGAATTTACAAAAGTTTAGGCTATCTACCTCGAAAAAGGGGTATGATATTCCTCCCAAACCTGCTATATTGACTATACTATAGGTTCATTGGCGATTGACACTAGTTTTTAGTCGAAAAACAATCTCTTTTGGGGTAATTAATGGGCCGCAGATTCGCTCCGTTGGAGCTAACGCAGAATTCGTCGTTAACGACGAATCACAGATTTGTTATGATCTCGTCTTGCGACGAGACTATGATTATTGTCTACGACAATTCGCTGTTTACGGCAAAGCCGATGGAGTTGAAATCGTTCCCACTAAAAAATATACTGAGGCTAAATTTTTCCACTGCTGAAAAAAGCCTTCACCATCGATTGGCTGACGCGTTATAAGCAGAAAAATGTTTTATCTCGTATTTCAATCAATGTTTGAATCAATTGAAAAACATATCCCCAAAGACTAAAAGGCTACTATTTGCCTAATAAACTAATACTAAAACGGTCAACGTAATTTAGGCTATAACAACTGCCAAAATCAATCGCCTATTGCCAAAAAAAACCTCTTCATTTCTGAAGAGGTTTTTTTTCTATTATCTAAGAGTAAAGTTAATCGGCCAACCTAGTATTGGAGAAAAAAAGGAATTATTGTCTGGGAACTTTTAATTTATATCCATGGACATCATTTATTCGGACTTGCACCTTTATTTTATAAAGACCTTGGTAATTTAAATTTCCAACTATCAATATGTTATGGCGCGAGGGCGGTCAAGCGAAAAGTGCGAATTGAGCGAACGATGAGCGGTACAGCCTGAAGCAATTGATTGGATTGGCTACTTAATTGCGTGTTCGATCAATTGGTTTTCGGTTGTGCGCTTTCTTTGGTTACTTTAAGGATTGGTGCTTTTTTTAACGGCATCCTTGAGCTTACGCTGTTCGGTTCTTTGAGCAGGAAAGAAAGTGACAAAAAACAATATCAAACCTAGGTTTGGCAGGATTAAGTATATCTTGGGTGTAACGAAACAAAAAAAACCTCTTCATTTCTGAAGAGGTTTTTATCTATTATCTAAGAGTAAAGTTAATCGGCACATTAAAGCTAACCTGCACTGCTCTCCCGTTTTGTTTTCCGGGTTTCCAGTCTGGCATCGACTTAATCACGCGAATTGCTTCTTCGTCGCAACCTCCGCCGATACCGCGAAGTACTTTAACATCTTTCACATTACCATTTTTATCAACGATAAAGTTTACGAATACCCTACCTGAGATTCCGTTTTCACGAGCTAACGGAGGATATTTAATATTCTTACTAATGTATTCGTACATTCCTGCTTCTCCACCATTAGGGAAAGCAGGCATTTCTTCTACATAAGTAAACACTTTACCTTCATCAGGATCGGCAACAACAGGCTCCGGTGGTAATTCCGTAGCTCCTTCTGTTCCCTCTTGTGTTACCACACCTACGTTGGTTTCACTCAATTTCTCTTGTGGAGGTGGTTGTTCTTCTTCCGCAATTTCCTTATCCACTACAACAGGAGGGGTGAACTTAACCGTCTCAATTGTTGGAGGTGGTGGTGGTGGCGGAGGAGGAGGTGGCTCGTTTTTATCGAGCGGTGGTGGTTCTTTTAACTCTACTGTTACCTCAACCGGTTTTTCGCTCAATTTATCAATGCCGCCACTAATTTTCTTTAAGATAATTGGTGTGCAAATTGCTAAAACGAAAGCTGCAATAGTTACCATTAATGCGGTAGCTGCAGTTTTTTGATAGTTCGTACGCAATACGTAAGCACCATATTGCTTATTTCTATTTGCGAATACTAACTCGGTTCTTGCAGGTAACGTAACATTATCCCAGCCCTTCATTTGGAGGTTCTCGAATATCTGAAACATACTACTTTCTGCTTTATTTAAAGCGTCATCCCCTTTTTTGATATAGTTGAATGCGCCTAGTTTAAGTGCTTTGTCGGCTACTTCAATTCTGTCCTGACCAGAAATCATAACTACTTCAGTTCCCGGCGACACTTTCTTGATATGCTCTAACACTTTTAATCCGTCCATCGCTCCTTTAACTTTAGAATCTAAGTTATAATCGAGGAATACGATAGTTGGTTTATGGGTGTTGAAAGCATCAATGCAAGCTTCTCCGGTATCAAAAGTCAGAATTTCATAGCCAGCCATCTTGTTGCTCAAATGATCCTTCAACAGCTCTAGCTGCAAAGGTTCATCGTCAACAATATAGATAAACTGTTTTTTATCGGCCATTTTATTCTTTATTTAACTTTTCTCGCAACTGTTGAAGTTGCAATTGAAGTATTTATCTGAGTTGAATTAGTTAAGATCATGGTTGAAAGGTCTTGATTAGATCATACTCTCGCATGTCAAGATCTACCAACGCATATTTTCCAATGAGACAGATATTCAGCTCATCCAACACATTGATTACATTTTTGTACTTGGCTTTGTCGTCAGTTTTAACGAGAACCATTAATGCATATTTCTTTCCTTTAATGTCGACTTCCATTCTTTTCAATGTAGTGTCGGCCATCTTTGTTTTTAATGCGTTTTCACGTAAAGTTTTAATCTCGTCAACCGCTTGTTTGTTACGGTCTAAAAGTAATTTACGTATTCCTTGCGTTGAGTAATCTGTCAATGTAAGTTTAGTATCAGGCTTCAACTCTCCGTAATACCAATATATTTTATCATCGCCGCTTAATAGGAATGTAAGTGCATTATTAACTTCATTCTTTACTGTATTCGTAGGATCCTTAACCGGCATGTTGATCTCCATCGTTTTGGGCTTACCAAAAGTAGTGGTCAACATAAAGAAGGTTAACAGAAGGAAGGCCAAATCTACCATCGGCGTCATATCAATATGCGTCGACTGTTTCTTGGCTCTTACTTTGCCATGCTTCCCGCCTTTACCTGAGTCCTGCTCGTTCGATTGTATTTGTGCCATGGAATATGTTCAGGCTATTGCTTAAATGTTAGGGTTTTGCTCCAATGTAGTAACGAGGTTGAAGCGGTTTACTTTCATCTCCTGAAACACTTCAATTACTCTTTTAATCGCTGTATAGTTGGCGTTTGCATCTCCTTTAATGGCAAAACGTAATCCTTTAGTCTTATCAACCGGTGCTCCTCCTGATTTCTCAGCATCCGCTAAACGTCCGAATCGAATCCAGTCGCCTAATTGATTGTTGAGTGAGTCGTAAGGAATTCCTTGGCTCTTTTTCATAAAGTCTTTGCGCTCCATTTCATCCATCGGTATGTACTGCTTTAACTGCTGTACCGTCATTCCGAATGTTGTCATTAACGCAAATCGATTCGTTTCTTTTTCATCAAACGTAACTCCATACTTTGCTCCCATTTGTCCTAGCATTTCTTTGCGCATTTCTTTTCCTTCTAGGTTAAAGAATACACGTCCTAATGAGTCAATAGTAACAAGCATCACTTTGTCTGGAAGAATTTTTTCCGAGATTGATGATGGAGAGTCTACCACCACAGGTTCGTCGGGACGAAACTGCGTTGTTAGCATGAAGAACGTAACCAGGAGGAAGGCCAGATCCACCATGGGTGTCATATCCAGGGACGGACTATTCTTTGGCATCTTCACTTTAGGCATACTTCTCTTTTTTTATTAGTTAAAATTAAAAGATTCAATTAGTTACGTGAAGTGAATGTCTGAACGATGCTGTATCCTGCTTCGTCGATTCCGTAAGTAATCGAGTCGATTTTATTTGTGAAGTAGTTGTAGAAAATGATCGCAATTGCAGATGTACCGATACCGAATGCCGTATTGATTAGGGCCTCAGAGATACCAGTCGCAAGTGCTGTAGCATCCGGAGATCCTGCTTGTGCAAGAGCCGCGAACGCACGAATCATACCGAATACCGTTCCTAATAGTCCCATGAGGGTTGCAATAGATGCGATAGTTGAAATGATTACTAAGTTTTTCGATAACATCGGAAGCTCTAATGTTGTAGCTTCTTCAATTTCTTTCTGGATAGTAGCAACTTTGTGTTCTTTGTCAAGTCCTTTGTCGCTTTCCATTTGCTTATAAGCTTTTAATCCTGCTTGTACTACAGCTGCAATTGATCCTTTTTGTGCATCACATGCTTTTGTAGCTCCGTCGATATCACCTTTCGATAATGCTTGACGAATTGTGTGGATGAAAGAATCAACTCTCCCTGATCCTTTTGATTGACCGATCGTAATGAAACGCTCAATTACGAAAGTAATCGTGATCATTAATAACGACATCAAGATAGGTACGATGAATCCTCCTTTGTAAATAATCCCTAAGAAGTTACCCGGTAATGGGTTGAGTTCAGGGTTGTTGTCCTGGAAATTAGATGGGTTACCTAGGACGAACTTGAAGATTACGACAGAGATAACTAGAGCTGCCGGGATCACGATCGCCGCGAGCATGCCCTGGATCCCTCCTGATTTGTTCTGGCTCATAATAAGACTTAGTTTTTGTTAATTAAGTAGTTGATAAATTTTGATTTTTTTGAAGGGCACAATAATAATGATTCCTAACGAACTTAAAAACGGTGAAGTGTTAAGTATTTGTTGTGATCGCTTATTAAAGTGACGAATTATTGACATTATTAATGACAATCTCGTTGTCCGTTACCCTTACTACGGAATGTAATCTATTGATTATTAATATGTATTTCGATTTTGAACCTGCCAATCGAGGGTTTTTTTTGCCTGAAATCTTTTTTGAGACGTTTTGCCCGATTGTGAAGGTTTTTTTATGACTTAATTCCTGAAATTCGTGAATTGAAGGGGTAGATCGAACCCTCCGGCCCTCACTTTGGCTATTACCGCTTGCAAATCGTCGAGCTTCTTGCCAGTTACCCTTATTTGTTCATCCATTATCGAGGCTTGCACTTTGATGCCCGTATCTTTAATTAGTTTGATGATCTTTTTGGCGTATTCTTTGTCGATCCCTTGCTTTACTTTGATCTCTTTTTTTATCATGTTTCCCGAGGCATAAACTTCCTTTCCGAAGTCTAAGCTGCCCGATTCTAATCCTTGTTTCATCATTCGTGAAATGATAATATCTTGTACCGCTTTCACTCTCATTTCGTCTTCGGTGACTAGCGTTAAAACCATCGTTTTTTTGTCGAGTTCTAAGGTCGTTTTGGAACCGTGAAAGTCGAAGCGGTTGCTGAATTCTTTTGTGGCTACGTTGATGGCATTGTCGAGCTTCTGAGCGTCAACTTCATTTACTATGTCGAAAGATGGCATGCTAATACGTGATTTCGGGGTTATTATTTTACAAATATTCAATATTCCGATGTAATTAGCTACTTGTTGTGTAAAAATGACGCTATTTCGTGCAATTTTTATTGATGGTTATCCATATCTTTGAGTTACACATCCCAAACAAGTGCCCATTTTATGAAGAGTTTCTTATTGCTGTTCTCTTTTCTTTGCTTCTGTCAGGCAGCGAAAAGCCAGACCGGACAATTTCTGTTTGCCGACCAATCTCCGGCCGTTACCGTTAATGGTACCGCTTTGCATTACCCTTGGGCAGGTGGCATGAATAGCCCTATCCTCAATGAAATCGATTTGAATGGTGATGGGAAGTTGGATATCTTGTCGTTCGATCGCGTTGGCAACCGACTCACTACTTTCTTGAATACTTCCGTTGGTGCTACAGCTTCTTATATGTATGCCCCACAATATATTGCTCTGTTTCCTTCAATTCATGATTGGGTGCGAACTGTAGATTTTGATTGCGATGGTGATCTCGATTTGTTTACGTATACTAACAATGCAATGGGCGTTTACCGAAATGATTTTAGTAGCGGCACTGGATTGTCGTTTTCTTTGGTAACTGCGCAAGTGAATTCAGTGTATGCTTCCGGATTAACTGCTGTTTTTGTAACTCAAGTAAATATGCCCGCATTAACCGATGTTGATGGTGATGGCGATATGGATATTGTTACATTTACGAATTCAGGAAATTTTTTAGAGTATCATAAGAATTATAGCATGGACTCTTCTGGTACTTGCAACGGATTGAATTTTGCCGTTGAACCTGATTGCTGGGGACAGTTTACTTTAAGTGGATTAACGAATACAGCTTTGCTGAATCAGTCTTGTTCTACTCAACGTATGTCGTCTAACGGCGACGGATATGAGAAAGAACGACATGCCGGTTCTGTGCTCACTCCTTTCGATGAAGGTTGCGATGGAGATATCGATTTGATTAATGGAGATATCCTCGGAGAAAATCTTCTTTACTTAGAAAATGGCGGTAATCAAGGTTATGCATTGATTACGTATCAAGATACTTTATTCCCTTCTTACAATCAAAGCATCAATATGCAAAATTTACCTGCTGCATATTATATGGATGTCGATAATGATGGAATAAAAGATATGATCGTTACTCCGTTTGCAACTGTGGGTGAAGATTATAATAATGTTTACTTCTTTAAAAATACAGGTAGCAATTGCGCCAATGTGTTCTCCTATGTTTATCCTCGTTTCTTAATCGATAATATGATCGATATCGGTAGCGCTTCTTCTGTTGCGTTTTTTGATGTTGATAATGATGGAAAGAAAGATATTATTGCAGGTAATGATTATTTGTATAATCCCAATCCTCAGTTTCAAATGTCGAAGTTGTCGTATTTTAGAAATACAGGAACCGTAACTAATCCTTCGTTCGATTTAGTAACAAGCGATTGGTTAAATATTAGCTCGCTCTTGCAATTTGCTTTAACGCCTGCCTTCGGCGATATTGATAATGACGGTGATGTTGATTTGTTATTAGGAAATGCAGATGGTACTTTGATCTTGTATAAGAATACTGCCGGTGCGGGTAATACGCCAAACTTTGTTTTTAATGCACCTCAATATCAAGGTATCGATATTGGGAATAATTCAATGCCACAAATTGTTGATATTGATCGCGACGGATTAAACGATATCCTTGTAGGCGAACGAAATGGCGTACTAAACTACTATCGAAATACAGGTTCTATAAGCTCTCCAGTATTTACTTTGCTAACAAGTAATTTCGGAGGAGTGAATGTGCTTGCGCAGGGAACCATTGCAGGTTATAGCGCACCATTGTTGTTTGATACCGGTAACGGCTATGAGTTGTTAGTGGGAAGTGAAAGCGGTTCTGTTTATCATTATGCAAATATCGACGGAAATCTAACAGGGAATTTTACTTTGCAAGATTCTGCCTACCAACAAATATTCGAACCAAAACGCGTTACTATAGCAATGGCGGATATTGATGGTGATGGTAAATTTGATTTGCTAACTGGTAATACCGCCGGCGGATTTCGTCTTTATACGCAATCGCAAACTAGCGGATTAAATACCGCTGATTCGCAAGTTCCATATTTTACGGTTTTGCCTAATCCTGTTACCGATCGATTGAATTTGAAATTCGATTCGCTTTCAGATGGAAAGAGATTAATTGAAGTGAAAGACATATTAGGTCGCAATTTGATTTCTTATTATTCAATTGACAATTATTGCTCATTCGATTTTAGTAATCATACGAGCGGAATTTATTTAGTAACCGTTACAACTCACGGAAAACAATTCTCATTGCCGTTTGTAAAAAAATAAAAGCATGTTAAAAAAACTCTACCTATTTCTTGCAATCTGTTTGTTTGCAGTTAATGCAAATGCTCAAACAGTGCATCTTTATCGTGATACTACAGTTCATGTAACGGTGGCGGGACAAACACTGGCCAATGCATGGGCCGGAGGATTAAATGGTGCCGTATTTGCCGAAATGGATTTGAACGGCGACAATAAAATGGACATAATTGCTTATTGCTCTGCAAGCAATCGCATTGCTCCATTTATTAATTTGGGTATCTATAAGAAGTCGTCGTATGTTTATGCGCCCGAATATGTTTCGCGTTTTCCTATTAATCTTGAAGGATGGATAAGAACTTACGATTACGATGGTGACGGCGATTTAGATTTGTTTAGTTATGAGAATGCTGGTATTAATTGCTATCGCAATGATTATAACTCGCAAACGGGATTACATTTTACTTTAATTACAAATCAACTTACAACACATTACGGAACTTTTCCTACTAACATTTATGTTTCACGAGTAAATGTACCAGCGTTAAGTGATGTCGATAACGATGGAGATATGGATGTTCTTGCATTCTCGATTAGCGGAAGCTGGGTTGAATACCATAAAAACTATTCACTCGATTCAACAGGAAATGCGACAGGATTTTTATTCTATAATATTCCTCAGTGTTGGGGATATTTTGCATTAAGTAATGCATATAATTCAGCTGCTTTACCTCCTGTATTGCCAGCTTGCCCCTTATTGCCTGCAAATCCGATCCGAAATAATTTCGATGTTGATGCAGTAGAAGTGTCCACAGAATTGCAAGAAAAGCGACATTCAGGTTCGGTGTTATTAGCCGCTGATTTAGATGGTGATGGAGATAAAGATGTGTTGAATGGCGATGTGCTTTCTCCAAATGTATTGTACGTTCAAAACTGTGGTAATCTCGACTCAGCTTATATGTGTGTACAAGATTCAGCTTTTCCTTCATACGATCAATCGGTTTTATTAAGAGATGTAGCAGCTCCTTATTATTTCGATGGGAATAATGACGGATTTAAAGATTTTATCTCTTCCAACTTTTTTGATAGTGGAGAGGATTTTAATAATATTAAGTATTATAATAATATTACTAATAATATTACGAATGTATTTCATCATTCTAGCGATCGTTGGCTGGTAGACCAAATGGTTGAAGTTGGTACAGGTGCTCATCCTGTTTTCTTTGATGTGAATAACGATGGTAAAGATGACTTATTAATTGGAAATGATTATCGTTCGGATGCAAATGTGCTTACAGGTAAAATTGCTTATTACATGAATGTATCATCTGGCTCAAATAAAGAATATACTTTTATTACCGATGATTTTGCATCATTATCATCTACAGGTTTAATTGGCATTGCACCAACTTTCGGTGATTTAGATGGCGATGGAGATAAAGATATGTTGATTGGAGAATCGGATGGGAATTTGATGTACTATCAACAAGTATCGACTGGAAATTTCACACTTGCACAAGTAAATTATCAAAGTATAAATGTTGGCGATAATGCATCTCCGCAATTAGTTGATGTGAATGGCGATGGCTTGCTCGATTTAGTCATTGGTGAACGTGTGGGTAATTTAAACTATTATGAGAATACCGGTACTGCATCAAACCCTGTTTTCACGCTAGTGAGTATAAATTGGGGTGGAGTTAATGTGAAAAAATGGAATTCTTATGCAGGATTGAGTAATCCTTTGGTGTTTAACAATGGAAATGGTACAGAAATGTTGGTAGGCTCACTCAGTGGATATATTTATCACTACAATAATATCGACGGGAATCTAACAGGCCCATTCAATTTAGTGGATAGTATGTATCAGAATATTTTTGAACCTCAACATTGTAGCTTAGCAATGAATGACGTGGATGGCGATGGTAAATTCGATTTGGTTGTAGGTAATCAAAATGGAGGAGTGGTTCTTTATTCTCAGAATTCTGTTTTGGGATTAAATGACAATAATCAAGCAACGGATTTATTCTTTACGCTTTACCCGAATCCTGTTAATGATAAATTGTTTGTTATGTTTGAAGGCTTCAATACAAATGAGAAAGTAGAATTGTCGGTAAGAAATATTATCGGACAAGAAATCCTTCATCAAAGAATTACATCAGGAAACATATCTTTGAATACTTCTAAGTTGTCTGCAGGATCCTACATCTGTGTTCTTTCAAGTAACGGAAAGTATTATACCGAGAAATTTATCAAACAGTAAACCCAAAACACTATGATAAAGAAATTTAATTTAATTCTATTAACCGCATTAACACTTACTATCGTAGGTGGCTGTAAAAAAAAGAATGAATGCGAAGCAGGGTCGGGAGGCAGTTTGACCGTGCTTGCGAATATGATTCATCACACTCGTGCGATAAAAGGATGTAAGGTCTATGTTAAGTTTAATACTTCTGAATTTCCGGGAGAGAACCCTTCAAATTATGATCTCTCATTTAAAGCCGACGATACAACTTCCATAGCAAAGCTTACGGGATTAAATTGTGGCGATTATTATTTATACGCAACAGGTATTGATAGTTTGTTAGATCCTTCGAATAATATTGTTAAGGGAGGAACTCCATTCAGTACTAGTCAAAAGGACGGTACTCAAAGTTGGAATATTTACATTACTGAAGGAGATTAAGAAAATGAAAAAGATAGCTGCGCTGTTACTGTTGTCGTTCACTTGCGGATGTAAGTACGATGTATATGAAGAACCTTTGGTGACAAATTATCCCGATAACGTTAGTAAAATTATGACGGATAATTGTGCTACTTCAGGTTGTCATAATGCTACCAGTAAAGATGGAGCCGCTGGGCTCGATTTAAGTACTTGGGATGCTATGTTTAACGGCACGAATAACGGAGCGGTTACTATTCCTTATCGAGATGATTTTAGTACGGTGCTTTATTTTACGAATGTAGATAGCACATTGGGATTAGTAGTTCAACCTACTATGCCTGCTAATGGAAATCCGATAAGTACTGCCGATTATAAAGTTCTTCGCGATTGGATAATAAATGGAGCGCCTTCCAAAGATGGAGCGATCAAATTTCCTGAGTTGGCAACGCGCAAGAAATATTATGTATCAAACCAAGGTTGTGATGTTGTTTCAATTTTTGATGCTGAAAAGCGTGTGGTGATGCGTATGGTTGATGTAGGTGTCAATCCCGGAGCTACTCCTCCTGAATCTCCTCACAACGTTAAAATAACTGCTGATGGTAAATATTGGGTGGTAGCATTTTTGAATTCTGATATCGTTCAATTGTATAGCACGGTAACTGATCAGTTGGTGAAAACGATTCCTATTGGAAATGGAGTTGCAGGTGGATGGAATACGATTTCATTATCGAAAGATTCAAAATATGGTTATGCAGTTGATTACAATGGAGGTCGTGTGGCTTTCGTTGATTTTGATGCAGGAACATCTCAAACCTATGGTCCTTTTCCAAGCACAGGAGCCGCAATAAATTTACATGGATCTGCTCTTAACGCAACAGACGATACTTTGTATGTTACATATCAAGAGTCAAGTAAATTGGTGAAAATACCTATTGCTTCTCCCGGCGATTATGAAGATGTGAACTTAAACCCTATTGGGCCTGATTTCTCTTCTGTAGCATTAAAACCTCATGAGGTAATATTTAGTCCCGATTACAGCAAGTATTTTGTTACCTGTCAGGATGTAAATCAAGTGCGTGTATTCGATACGCATTCCGATCAACTTCTGAAAGTTATTCCCGTAGGTGTTTATCCTTTGGAATTCGGAATGGCCGCCGATCAGAATTTATTATTCGTGACGAATATGGAGGATACTTATTTCCCGAATATGCGTGGCTCGGTAAGCGCGATTGATATCGTGAATTTAACAGAGGTGAAACGAATAATTGTTGGATGGCAACCGCATGGCATCGCTGTTGATCCTGATAAAAAAATAGTGATAGTAGCGAATAGGAATTTCACCGGCGGACCAGCACCTCATCATGCTGCCTCTTGTGCAGGAAAGAATGGATATCTGAGTATCATTAATATTACTACACTAGAAAAAGATCCTTACTTCAAGCCGGAGATGTCGGTAGATCCCTATTCAGTTGCAGTAAAACGATAATCATTGTTTTGAAAAAAGCCATTATTATTTTCGACGGCTTCTGTAATTTTTGTTCGCGAACAGTCGACTTCATTCTAAAAGCCGACCACAACAATCATTTTATGTTTGTTGCATCGCAAACAGAATCTGGCAAAGCCTTGCTCGAAAAATATGGCATTAAAGAAGTGATGTCGGTTTGTTTAATTCAGAACGAACAAGTGTATTTGAAGTCGGATGCCGCTCTGGAAATAGCTAAAAAATTATCAATTCCTTATCGGTGGTTCTCGATTTTTAAAATTGTTCCTTTATCAATTCGCGACGCTATTTATTCTTTCATTGCAGCGCGACGTTACAAATGGTTTGGTAAAAGAACTAACTGCAAGGTGTATGACGAAAAAAGTAAATCAAAATTTATAGCATAAAAAAAAGGTGTCATTGAGACACCTTTTTCTATTTTAAGTCTACGGGAAATTATTTCACCGTTTCTTGCATTCTGTCTAATACGTTCATTACTTCTTTCACTGCTATTGAAGATTTGTCTAATAAATCTTTTTCATCAGCATTTAATTGAAGTTCGATGATTTCTTCGATACCATTCTTTCCTAATTTAACAGGAACTCCAAGATATACATCTTTCAATCCGTATTCTCCTTGTAACCATGCGCACACAGGGTAGATACGTTTTTGATCACGAACGATAGATTCAACCATTTGAGCTGCAGCAGCACCCGGTGCATACCAAGCAGATGTTCCCATTAAGTTTACTAATTCACCACCACCAACTTTCGTACGTTGAACGATAGCTTCTAATTTATCGGCAGCGATTAATTCAGTTACTGGAATTCCTGATACAGTAGTGTAACGAGGAAGTGGAACCATTGTATCTCCGTGTCCACCCATAAGGATAGCTTGGATATCTTTCGGTGAGCAATCTAATGCTTCAGCAAGAAAAGCGCGGTAGCGAGCAGTATCAAGGATACCAGCCATACCGAATACTTTCTTAGGGTCGTGTCCTGAAGTTAAAAATGCGCAATATGTCATTACATCAAGAGGGTTACTCACCACGATGATGATGGCATTAGGAGAATATTTAACGATGTTTTCTGTAACAGACTTCACGATGCCAGCATTTGTCGCGATAAGATCATCACGGCTCATACCTGGCTTACGTGGTAAACCTGAAGTGATAACTACAACTTCCGAACCGGCAGTAGCAGCATAATCATTCGTTACACCTTTTACGCGAGTATCGTATAAATTAATTGGCGCTGTTTGCCAGATGTCGAGTGATTTTCCTTCTGCTGTACCTTCTTTGATATCTAACAGAATTACCTCGTTGGCAAGTTCCTTGTGGGCAATTACATTGGCGCAAGTGGCTCCCACGTTGCCGGCGCCTACAACTGTAACTTTCATTGTCGTAAAGCTTTATTTTTAGTTGCGGCGAAGGTATGAAAAACAACACGTTCTATCATAAGATTTTTGTCACTAAAATTGGAAATCTTGATCAACGGGCAAAAAGCGAAGTTTAAAGGTCGATTTTCAATCCTGTTTAGGGTATTTGTAAAACAGAAAAGGCCACCCGAGGGCAGCCTTTTTCCGATATTTGAGATGCTTAAGCGTCTACTTTAGCATATTTTGCGTTTTTCTCGATGAACTCTCTGCGTGGAGGTACTTCATCGCCCATCAGCATTGAGAAGATACGGTCAGCTTCCGCAGCGCTTTCGATAGTTACTTGGCGTAATGTACGAGTGTCAGGGCGCATAGTTGTCGACCATAACTGCTCGGCGTTCATCTCTCCAAGACCTTTATAACGTTGAATACCTACGGTCGATTCTTTTCCTTCCGGAGCCATGCGTTTTACGGCTGCAATACGTTGTTCGTCGGTCCAGCAATATTCTTCTTCTTTTCCTTTTTTAACGAGGTAAAGAGGAGGTGTTGCGATGTAGATATATCCGTTTTCGATCAACTCCTTCATGTGACGGAAGAAGAACGTTAGGATAAGCGTTGTAATGTGGCTACCATCCACGTCGGCATCGGTCATGATAACGATTTTATGATAGCGTAATTTTTCGATGTTCAAAGCTCTTTCGTCCTCAGCAGTTCCTTTGCTTACGCCCATTGCCGTAAACATATTGCGGATCTCTTCGTTGTCGAAGATTTTATGATCCATTGCTTTCTCCACATTCAAGATCTTACCTCTAAGTGGAAGGATAGCTTGGAAGTTACGGTCGCGGCCTTGCTTAGCAGTACCACCCGCGGAATCTCCCTCGACAAGGAATAATTCACATTTGTCGGCAGCTCTTTCAGAGCAATCACTCAGTTTTCCTGGTAATCCCGAGCCTGTGAA
>Ga0255345_1003502_pt1 | contig 18192 bp, 9 predicted proteins | sample wastewater_treat_6_FD_192415 | JGI IMG/M metagenome (GOLD analysis project Ga0255345, IMG submission 192415) | Wastewater microbial communities from Lulu Island WWTP, Vancouver, Canada - plant20 | ecosystem: Engineered > WWTP > Wastewater > Unclassified | place: Canada: Vancouver, British... | reverse complement strand
GAAGAATTTACTACTTTTATGGAAAATTTTGATGGTGATGAAGCAAAATTCCAAGCTGAATGTCCTGAAAAATTAGAAGCTTTTGAAAAAGAAGTAGAGAAAAAAATGGAAGCTGTTTTCCCTCAACTTATGACACTTATGTTTGGTGAAATGGATTTAGGCGATGATTTTTCTTGGGATGAAGAAGAAGTTGCAGTTGATGAAGAAATGACTGAAGAAGTTGCTGAAGAAATTGCTGAGTAAAATAATATTGAAAGATTAAAAAAAGCTGCCTTATGCAGCTTTTTTTTTATTCTATTTTGTTTTTATTAAACATTATATTTATCTTTGTTGAATAAATTTATGTTTAATTAAAAAATTATAATTATGAAAAAAGTATTATTATTCGCTATTTCAGCGTTAATTATTTTCGGACTTACTTCTTGCAACAAAAAAGCAGAAAACCTTGCAGATTTAAAGAAAAAATATGACGGCAAAGAATTTGCAGATTGCGACAAGTATATTGAAGCTGCAAAAGAAATAATCGATATTTATATCGCAACTGTAGAAAAAGCTGCAAAAGGTGACGAAAATGCAAAAAAAGAATTCGAAGAATTTGACGCATTTATGGAACAATTTTACAAACAACAAGAAAAATTTGAAAATGAATGTCCTGAAAAGCTAGAGGCATTAGAAGAAGAAATAAGTAAAAAAATGGAAGCTCTTTTACCTCAACTTATGACACTTATGTTTGGTGAAATGGATTTAGGCGATGATTTTTCTTGGGATGAAACAGAAGATGTTGATGTTGAAAGCGAAGAAGTTTTAACAGATGTTCCAGAAGAAGAAGTTGTTGAATAATATTGATGAAAAAGTAAAAAAAAAGCTACACGAGGTAGCTTTTTTTTTGCTATTTCATTTTTTAAATAAAATTTATAACACAATAAAAAACACCAAATTTGTTAATCAATTTATACAAAACAGGATTTATTACATAATAAATTAGCATTATCAAAGTATTAAGCTTATCTTTGTGTAAACAAATTTATGTTTAACTAAAGAATTATAATTATGAAAAAAGTATTGTTATTCACTGTTTCAGCATTAATTATTTTTGGACTTTCTTCGTGTGGTAGTAAAAAAGCAGAAAACCTTGCAGACTTAAAGCAAAAATACGATGGTAAAGAATTTGCAGATTGCGACGAGTATATAAAAGCTGCAAATGAAGTAATTGATGTTTTTATCGCAACTGTAGAAAAAGCTACAAAAGGTGATGAAAAAGCATTTAAAGAGCTAGAAGAACTTGGTGCTATTATGGTACAGTTTGGTAAACAAGAAAAAAAACTTGAAAAAGAATGTCCTGACAAAATAAAGGCTTTTAATGAAAAAGCAAAAAAAAAGAATGGCAACTTCTTATGAGCAACTCAACATACTTATGTTTAGCAATTTTGATTTAGGCGGTGATTTTTCTTGTGATGAAACAGATGAAGAAACCCCTGCTGAAAGTAAAGAAGTTTTAACAGATGTTCCAGAAGAAGAAGTTGTAAAAGTTGACCCTTTTAAGGATTTTCCAAAAGGTAACATTATTGCACAAGAAGGCGATTATGTATTAACTCCATCTCTTAACTGGCAAATTGATGCAACAAAAAAAGGTCCTGAATCTCAGACTTTTATTTTTTATTCGGCTAAAATGGCAAAGCCAGGAAATGAATACAGTGTTATAGATTTCATATTTGACGATGACACCGAAATACCAAATTACATGATTATACCTATAAGACCAGACGAGTCTGCAAAAGTTGGTGATATAGTTCTTACATGGTGGCAATCAGGCAGTGGTATGAAAAGAGCAATTGTTACAAATGCTTCTGATCCCAAAGCCCCTGAAGTGAACTATATAGATATAGATTGGAATAATCCTGCAAAAACTGATGATGTAGGTATTGGTCAAAAGACTGAAAAAATTGAACCTAACACATTCCATGTCCTAAAAAACAAATGGGAAGCAGGAACTAGTGTAGCAGTTAAAGTTAATAATGATTATAAAGTAGCAACAATAGTTAATGTAAGTGGCGATAAAGTACTTACAATAGGCTGGGCAGGCATTATGAAAATTTATGATAAAAATGATTGTGTTGCTTTAGATATTATACCAAATGTTAAAGTAGGTGATGAAATTCAAGCACCATGGGTTGGAAAGTTTGTAAATACAAAAGTTGTTAAAGTTGATAAAAAATTTGGTAGAGTTTGGTGCGATGATCCACATTCTGACGACCCAATGATAGTACCATTTGGAAATATTGCAACTACACTAGAAATAAAATAATATTTGAATCTGTTTGAAAAAACAATAAAAAAGGCTACCAAATTTGGCAGCCTTTTTTTATTTTAAAATTTTGTTATTACACTTCCCAAGTGCTACCGCTATTAAACACGTCATCCATTCCTTTTATAGATGATTTTGATTGCACTTCTGCAATTTGTTCATAAAGTAAATCGTTATATGTTGCTGCTTTTACTGCACGAACTATTCCGAAAACAACAGGATATTCTGGTAAGTTTAGATTAACCAACATTGAATGTAAAGTTAAGTCTTCTTCATACATATCGTGAACCAAAATATCTTTTTCAGTAATTCCGTTTTCGCCAATAGTAACAACTTTTAGTTTTAAGCCATCTAAAACTAATCCTTTATTTCTATCTTTACCAAAAATCATTGGTTTGCCATGTTCAAGCCATAGTTGATTATTTTCTCTTTCTTCTTTGTCTGTAATTCTTTGGTGTGCACCGTTATTAAAAATTACACAATTTTGTAAAACCTCAACAATAGCTGTTCCCTTATGTTGATCAGCTGCTTTTAAAATTTCTACTGTTTCTTTTACATTAGCATCTATAGTGCGAGCAAAGAAGTTTCCTCCAGCACCCAAAGTTAATCGACCAGCATTAAAAGGTTTTTCAATTGTTCCAAAAGGAGAAGAATTTGTTATTTGTCCAAACTTAGAAGTTGGTGAATATTGACCTTTAGTTAATCCATAAATTTCATTATTAAATAAAATTACATTAAGATCGATATTTCTTCTAATTTCGTGAATAAAGTGATTTCCTCCAATAGCTAGGGCATCACCGTCTCCTGTAATTTGCCAAACGCTAAGTTTTGGATTAGCAACTTTAACTCCCGAAGCCAATACTCCTGCACGTCCATGAATTCCATGAAAACCGTAAGTATTCATATAATATGGGAAACGAGAAGAGCAACCAATTCCAGAAATTACTGCATAATCTTCTTTTTTATAATTTAGTTCCGACATTGCTTTTTGTACTGATGCCAAAACAGAAAAGTCGCCACAACCTGGACACCATCTAACTTGCACTGAACTTTTAAAATCCTGTACTGTATATTTATTTTCTGCCATAATATTAAGCCTCCATTACTTTTGTTATTTCTTCTTTTAATTCAGCTACCGCAAAAGGTAAGCCCATCACTTTATTATATTGCAAATATTTATATTTTGGGAATTTCATTCTCAAATAATTTGCAAATTGTCCTGAGTTTAGTTCGCAAACCAAAATTTTCTTATATTTTTTCAATATATCATCAGTATTGCGTGGCAAAGGATTAATATAATTAAAATGAGCATGTGCAACTTTCTTTCCTTCTTTTCTTAATTCTTCGACTGTAGTTTTTATATGCCCATAAGTTGACCCCCAGCCAATTACTAAAATATCGGCATCTTCACTTCCTTCAACTTTTTGTTCAGGATAGAATTTAGCCATATTTTCAACTTTTTGTTTTCTCAAATAAACCATTCTTTCGTGATTTGCTGGAACGTAAGAAACCGCACCAGTTATATCCATTTTTTCCAAACCACCAACTCTATGTTCAAAACCTTTCATTCCAGGTATAGCCCATCCTCTTACAAGATTTTCATCTCTTTCGTAAGGCAAGTATTTTTCTTGATCTTTTGGAACAAGTTTTGTTTTAATTTCTGGGAATTTTTTCATTTCTGGAATACTCATAGGTTCTGTTCCATTTGCTAAGAAACTATCTGTCAACAAAATTACTGGTGTCATATGTTCTAATGCAAATTTAGAAGCCATAAATGCATAATGCAAACAATCAGATGGTGTACTTGCAGCAATTACAGGAACTGGACTTTCTCCATTTCTTCCTGTTAAAGCTTGAAACAAATCGGCTTGTTCTGTTTTTGTTGGTAAACCTGTTGATGGTCCTCCACGTTGAACGTCAACAACAACCAATGGTAATTCGGTAATAACTGCCAAACCTAATGCTTCTGATTTTAATGCTAAACCAGGTCCTGATGTTGAAGTAGCTGCTAAGTTACCAGCATAAGAAGCTCCAATTGCAGTTACTATACCACCAATTTCGTCTTCGGCTTGAAATACTTTTGCACCAACATCTTTGCGATTTGCTATTTCTTGTAAAATATCTGTTGCTGGTGTGATAGGATAAGAACCTAAAAAGAATGGCAAGTTTGCTTTTTCTGCTGCTGCCAACAAGCCCCATGCAGTAGCAACGTTTCCGCTAATGCTTCTATATCTTCCTTTTAGTTTCTTTTCTCCACAAAGTCTAAACGATGGTATTGCTTGAATTGCAGATGCATAGCTTGCTCCACCTTGTAAAACCTTTTTATTTACTTCGGCTAGTTTAGGTTTATTTTTAAATTTTTTATCAAAAAATTCTTCTGAATAACTCAATGGGAAACCAAATAATTTATACACTAGACCTAAAGCAAACATATTTTTACTTTTCAAAATAGTTTTTTGATCTAAATCTTCTATACCTTTCAAGCTTTCTTTCGACATTGAACTAATTGGAGCTTCGATTAAATCGAAGTTTTGTCTAATATGATCCATTGTATCATCTTTAAATCCAGCTTTTTCCATATTTGCTTCAGTAAAAGCATCAATATCCGCAACTATAATTCCACCCCATTTTATGGAATTAATATTTGCCATAATAGCAGCAGGATTAAACGCAATTAAAACATCACACTTGTCGCCTGGTGTGTTAACATGTCTTCCGAAATGCAATTGGAAACCAGAAACTCCTCCAACAGTTCCTTGAGGTGCTCGAATTTCTGCAGGATAGTCAGGAAAAGTAGCAACTTCTTCTCCGAGTTGAGCTGTAGTGTTAGTCAACTGAGCCCCAGCAAGTTGAATGCCGTCTCCTGAATCACCCGCAAATTTAATTACCACATTTTCGAGGTCAATGATCTTTTTACTCATAATTATTATTTATTTTATTAATTTTGTTATTCAATATTTTTCATACTCAATTGAATCCTTTTTCGCGGAATATCAATATTAGTAACTTTAACCTTAACATGTTGATGAAGTTTTAAAACTTCATTTGGTGAACTTATAAATTCGTTACAAATTTGCGAAATATGAACTAAACCATTTTCTTTAATTCCTATATCAACAAATGCACCAAAATTTGTAATATTTGTAACAATTCCCGGCAATACCATTCCTTCTTTCAAATCTTCGATTTTATAAATGGTTTTGTCAAATTCCATTACTTTAATGGTGCTTCGCGGATCGCGACCATGTTTTTCTAATTCCGAAATTATAAGTTCAAAACTTGGTAAACCAAATTCTTCTGTTAAATATTTATCAATATTTACTGTCTTTAATAAATTTGGTTCTTCAATCAATTCTTCAATTGATTTATTTAATTCTTTAGAAATTTTTTCAACTATATGATATGACTCTGGATGAACCGCCGTGTTGTCAAGAGCATGTGTAGAATCTGGTATTCTTAAAAAACCTGCTGCCTGTTCAAAAGCTTTAGCTCCTAATCTTGGCACTTTAGTAAGTTCTTTTCGATTTTTAAAAGCTCCATTTTCTTTTCTATAATCTACAATATTTTGAGCTAAAACTGGTCCTAGACCCGAAACATAAGTAAGCAGTTGCTTGCTAGCAGTATTTAAATTTACTCCAACTTTATTAACCGCCGATTCTACTACTCTATCCAAACTATCTTTTAAAAGTTTTTGGTCAACATCATGCTGATACTGCCCTACTCCTATTGATTTTGGGTCGATTTTTACTAGCTCAGCTAAAGGATCCATCAAACGACGAGCAATAGACACCGCTCCACGAACAGTTACATCATATTGTGGAAATTCTTCACGAGCAAGACTAGAAGCAGAATAAATTGAAGCTCCATCTTCGCTTACCACATAAACTCTAACTTCTCTATCAAACGAAATATGTTTAACAAGGCTTTCGGTTTCGCGACTAGCAGTTCCGTTTCCTATTGCAATTGCATCAATTTTGTAACTATTTACCAAAGAACTAAGTTTTTTCATTGCTATAGCTCTTTCTTCTTGAGGTTTATGTGGATAAATAGTTTCGTTATGCAACAAATTTCCTTGCTCATCAATACAAACAAGCTTACAACCTGTTCTATATCCTGGGTCTATTCCTAAAATACGTTTTTTTCCTAAAGGCGGTGCTAGTAATAATTGACGTAAATTATCTGCAAATACTTCAATTGCCAAAATATCTGCACTTTCTTTACTTAAATTAGCAAATTCGTTTTCAATAGAAGGTTTTAACAATCTATCGTAGGCATCAACCATAGCTTCTTCAACCAAAGCCGAAGTATTTGTTTTTCCTTTAACAAAAAGATATTTTAAACTTTTAAAAGCAATATTTTTATCTGGCGAAATATCTATTCTCAAAAAACCTTCTCTCTCTCCTCTTCGCATTGCAAGTATTCTATGAGAAGGGCATTTTGACAATTCTTGTGAAAAATCAAAATAATCTTGATATTTTTCTGCTTCTTCAATTTTTGATTTTACAACTTTGCTGGTAATAATTGCTTCTGAGCTGAAAATCTTTCTAACTCTTTCCCTTGCTTGAGCATTTTCACTAATTTGTTCGGCTATAATGTCTTTTGCTCCCTGAATTGCATCTTCTACACTAGGCACATTATCATTTAAAAAACTAGAAGCGATTTTATTTATATCTATATTTTGTTGTTTGAAAATTATTTCTGACAGAGGTTCTAAGCCATTTTCCCTAGCAATTGAAGCCCTAGTTTTTCTTTTTTGCTTATATGGCAAATACAAATCTTCGATAACATTTATGTCCCAAGTATTTTCTATCGCCTGCTTTAATTCGTCAGTTAATTTTCCTTGTTTTTCTATTGAATTTAAAACAGTTTCTTTTCTTTCAGCAATTTCTTGAAAATAAGCTTTTTGTTTTTGAATTTTTTCGACATCTTCCTCATTTAAACCACCTGTTCTTTCTTTACGATATCGAGAAATAAATGGAATAGTCGCACCTTCTTCTAATAGAAGAGATGTGGCTTTTACTTGTTTAATTGAAATTCCGGTAGTTTGGGCTACCAAATCCAATATGATTTCCATTTAATTATTTTTGTGCAAACATAATCATTTTATTATTAAGTATATATGTTTTATAAGTTCTTTTTGCTTTAAATTATAAAATTTAATTTCAGTTTTATTTTAAGATTACGTTTAAAAATTTTAGCTTTGCAAAAAAACATCTAATTCATGCAAAGAATTTTAATAATTTACACAGGTGGCACAATTGGAATGATCAAAAACGAAAAAGGCTTTTTACAACCATTTAGTTTTGAGCATTTAATTAATTATATTCCTTTATTAAAATCTTTTCCAGCCAGTATAAGTTCATATAGTTTTGATGAATTGATAGATTCCTCAAATGCAGACCCAGATTTTTGGATAAAATTAAGCAAAATTATCATTAAAAACTACGATGATTATGATGGTTTTTTAATTCTGCATGGTACAGACACGATGGCTTTTACGGCTTCTGCTTTATCGTTTATGCTACAAAATTTATCAAAACCAATAATTCTAACAGGTTCTCAATTACCAATAGATTTAATTAGAACAGATGGACGTGAAAATATTTTAGCTGCATTAGAATTAGCTTGCATGAATGAAAATGGCACACCATTAATTAAAGAAGTTTGTGTTTATTTCGAAAACACTCTATATAGAGGAAATAGAACTACTAAGTTTAGTGCCGAAAATTTTGATGCTTTTATTTCTCCAAATTTCCCAAGTATAGCTGAAGTTGGAATTGATATAAAGCTACATAAACAAAACTTGCTAAAAACAAATTCAGATAAATTAATTGTTGAAAATGAGTTTAATAACAATATTGCAATTTTAAAATTTTTCCCTGGAATTAAAGCCGAAACCGTTGAAGCAATTTGCAATATAAAAAACCTTAGAGGTTTAATTATTGAAACTTATGGCTCAGGCAATGCTCCTACAGACGATAAAATTCTTAAAGAAATTGAAAAAGTAATTAATAAAGGATTAGTTGTTTTAAATATTTCTCAATGCACAGTAGGAAAAGTTCAACAAGGAAAATATGAAACTAGCGTTAAGCTAAACGATATAGGCGTTGTCAGTGGCAAAGATATGACTATTGAAGCAGCTACAACAAAACTAATGTTTGTATTAGGAAAAAATCTTCTGCAAAGTGAAATGGCAAAACTTTTAGAAAACTCTATTGCAGGGGAGATTAGTGAGTAGAGAGGTGTGAATATTAAAAAAACAACTTTAAATTTTGTAATATCCCATATTTTAGTTAAAAGTTCGAAAATTGTTTATTTATAAGTTTGGTTGTCAAAAATAGTCATTAAATATAAAATTAAATTCGATTAGTATTTTTTTCAAAAAATACTTCAAAAAAACACCTTATTTGTAAAATAATTGCTTTATTTTTACAAAAGAAGTATTTAAATTTTGTTTATTAAAATTTAGCATTACGAGAAAGAGGTTAAATTATTTATTAAGCATATTGTTGTTTACATTATGTTTTTCATTAAATTTACGAAGTCAAGTTGATTTAGGTTTTGCTTATCCTAAACTTTGGCTTAGAGCAGATAGTATTTCTGAAGAAATAACTCAAAATATATGGCGTGATGTTTCAGGTTATAACCATAATGCACAAATTTACGATTTTCAGTTTGAAAATTCCTTTGAAGATTTTAACTACAATCCCAGTTTAAATTTATTAGGAACTTCTTATATTGAGATTGATAGTTTGAACTTAAATTTAGATAATTTAACAGTAATGATGGTTTACCAAATTACTGATAGCATTAACGAAAACAATCTTTGGCAATTATCTCTTGATAGTTCAGGTAATCATAATATAGGTATGACTACCCGAAGAATATTAGATTTTTATGGTGCAAGTCCTTTTTGTGAAAAAAATAATGTTTTGCCATTAGTAAACACATTAACGCAAGGAGTATCAACATCTGAAAATGATGAATTAACACTTGTTATTGGTAGTAAAGATACTTTACCTTTTGTAGGAAAAATTTCTGAAATTTTAGTTTTTACAGAGATGCCACATGATAGTATTATTAAGATTTGGGAAACATATCTTGGCATAAAATATGGCATAACACTAAATTCTAGAAGTTATTATAATAGTGTACAGGATAGCATATGGAATAATTATGATAATACTAACTTTTCAGGACAAATAATTGGAATTGGTAAGGATAAATATTTTGGATTAAATCAAAAACAAAGCAAAACATCTGACAATTTGTTAACTATTGGTTTTGGAGAGAAAGCAGATTCAAATTTAGAAAACCTTGCAGAATTAGATGATTTACAATTTATAATAATAGGTATAGATACAATTGCCTTGAAAACACGCACGGAATTAAATTTAGAAAACGGTTTTATTTTAACAACATATGGAAATTTTCGAGTGCAAAAGACAGGTAGTCAGGAAAATGCTACATTTTTAGAACTTAATTACTCTAAATTTGAAACAGATACATCTTTTTTACAAAATATTCACCTATTAATTAATCGTTCTTCAGAAGATTCTTTAGAAGTTGGAAGTTTTGATTTTTATCCGCCTGTTTATATTGATACAGCTAATAAAGTATTGGTTTTTAAAGAAATATACTGGGACACTGACTTTAATGGTAGCGATTTGTTTTGTTTAGCTATGTTAACTCCCGATTCAACATTAAATTACGCTTTACTAAATGAGCCAGATCCAAATGAAGATTTAGTAAATTATTTTGAAAGTTTTTATAGTAATAGCATATCTGATGAATTGCATAATAAGCTTAACAATAGTTTGGACGAAAATAAAAATTCTGATAAGTTGACAAATGAATCTACTTTAGAAAATAATTTTGAAAGCACAGTTGCAATTTTCCCAATTCCTAGTTATGACGGTCATTTTGAGCTTGAAATCCGACTAGCTGAAACGTCAAATATTACAATATCCTTAACAAATATTGAGGGAAAAACGCTTAAAACAAAGAGATTAAAAAACATATCTTATTATAAAGAAAGTTTTTTCATTAAAACAAAAGGCGAATACCAAATAAAAGTTGAAACTAAAGCAGAACAATATGTTTGCAAGGTTATTATTATTTAAAATTAAAAGGGGAAATTAATTTAAAGTTTAACAGTTAATTATTTGAGCAATGCAAAAGAGGATTTTTAAAACATTATTGATTTTAGGTTTTTTAAGTTTATGTGTAAGTATTTTTGGCATAAATGAAATTAAAAAACTAATTTTTTCTGAATCTTACGAAAGAGAAACTGAAAATTTAGCTTCTTTACCTCCTTCAATATCTGAGGATATAGAAACTAATACTGTTTCATTAAAGATAGCAAGTACAAATTCTTTTAGTTTAAATTTAGGAAAAGCAAAAATAGAAGGCAAGTCTGGTGTTTTGGCTACTGATATTGAGCTATCAATCAGCGGTTTATCTTATGCAGACTTGCCAGATTTACCTCCACATTTAATAAATGTAACAGGTGAATATTCAGGTTTTCGTATGCTGCCACATAATACTCTTTTTAAAAGCGATATTGAAATTGAGTTACCTTATGATGAAGCTAAAATTCCTGAAGGTTTTAGCGTAAATGATATAGAAACTTACTATTACGATGAGCAAGTTCAAGAATGGAAAACGATAAACTATATATCAGCAGATACTGCTCAAAAAGTTATTATTTCTGGAGTTAATCATTTTACAGATTTTATAAATGCGATTACTCAAATGCCCGAAATGCCTGAAACTCAAAGTTTTGCTCCCACTCAATTTAGCGATATGCAAGCTGCAAATCCTCTATCTAGTTTTCATTTTATAGAGCCACCGCAAGCTAATAATAACGGTACAGTAAATTTAAGTTTTCCACTTTCTTTACCTAGTGGCAGGCAAGGTTTACAACCAAATTTAACTTTAAATTATAGTAGCGAGAGCGATTTAGGCTTATTTGGTTTGGGTTGGGATTTGGCAATTCCCGAAATTAGTATAGAAACCCGTTGGGGAGTACCACGATACGACTCTATAAAAGAAAGCGAGACATATCTTTTGAATGGCGAGCAATTAATACAAATGAGTGGCTCTGATTACACCAACTTGCATGCTCTTACTCATCGAGAAGAATGGAGAGATAGGGATTTGGTTTCAGGTTCTACACAATTTTTTCGTAGAGTTGAAGGTAGTTTTGAAAAAATTATTCGATATGGAACAAATCCTAAAAATTATTATTGGGAAGTTACTGATAAACATGGTGTAAAATATTATTACGGCAAACAAATAAATAATGACGCAGTTGATGATATGGCTGTTTTAAAAAATGTTGATGGAAATATTGGGAAATGGAAACTTACTGAAATTAGAGATTTAAATGGAAATTTTGTAGAATTTACTTATAAGCACTCAGACCCTGCAAATCTTTACAAAGAAATTAGACCAGATACTATATATTATACTGGACATGGAACTGAACACGGTAAATATTCCGTTGGTTTTCATTATAAAGAAATAGCTAATGACAAATATCAAAAAACAAATGCCAGATTAGGATTTTTAGAAGCAAACAGACATCTTGTTACAGATATAATTATTAAATATGATAGTGCTACAATAATTAAACAATATCGTTTTTGCTATGAAGATGACAACGCATTTGGAAAATTATTGTTAAGTAAAATTTCAGAAGTTAAACCTTCGGGTTTTTGTTCACAAAATGCAGATTATTACTGTTTAGATACAGATACTACTACAATAGTTTTACAAGAATTTAGTTATTATGGACTTCCCGATGCTATTTTTTCAGAACCTAAAAAAATTAATATAACTTCTGATCCTGTAGCCTCCTACTTACTTGCTCCTCCCGCTAGTTTTGAGTCTTTAGGACAATTGGGAGGCAATTCTGAAATTAGTTGGGGTGCAGGACTTGCTACTACGCTAGGACCAAATATTCTCCCTAAATTCACAAAAATAGCCAATGCAGGAGCTAATTATAATTTTTCTCGAAACACTTCTAAAGGAGTAAGGACTATAGTTGATTTGAATGGCGATGGTTTGCCAGATAGATTAACACGCAAATCAAACAAAGTTTATTTTGAAGCACTTAGTTATAATGAAGTAGAAAACGCATATAATTTTGAATCGCCTGTTGTAATAAACGGTTTAAAGATTTTTTCTAAGGAAGTTTCGAATAACAATAGTTTTGGGGGCGAAGCACATTTTGGGCATACACTTTCAGGAGATCATAGTATTGGCAACAATAAAACCAAAGTTTACTTTACAGATATAAATGCCGATGGATTAATTGATGTCGTCAATAATGGTTATGTATATTATAACAAATTAGATGCTAATGGTGATCCTAGTTTTGAAGTGATTGCTCCTGAAGATATGGATGAGCAAAGTTTTGCTGGAGAAATTTGTGTTGATGCAGGAATGGGAAGCGATGGCGACAGTTTTGACGGAATTCCTATAATTGCTAATGAATTAGATTCTGAGATATTATATAAAGAGGGAGATACAGTTTGGACTAGACATTGTACAGACAAAGAAACTTTTACTTCACAAGATCCTGACAACTGGCGATCTTTTTATGATTCTATTATTGCTACATATCCACATGAAATAACAAACGATAAATTTTGTTGGTACACTTACGAACTAATTCCTGGCGAATTAAAAATTTATCCACCTCATGATTTAGTAAAATTGTGGATAGCACCTTATGATGGTGATATTACTATTAGCAATGATGCAGTTTTAACAGATAATTTAATGTCGAAAAGAGATTTTTCTGATTCATTAAAAATTTCAATTCAGATAAAAAATGCCATTGTATATGACAAAATATTAACAAAAACAGATACTATAACATCTATTCCTAGTACTCATTTAGCAGTTAATCGTGGCGACCATATATATTTTAGAGTAGAGTCTATGGATAAAAAACGTTATGATAAAGTTGCGTGGACACCACAAATAAATTATACTAAATATGGGAATAATACTCTAAGTACAAATGAGCAAAATAGTTTAGATGCAAATGGAAAACATATTTATAAATTTAATGCTTCTGAGGATTTTTTAATAAATCCAAATACAAAATATGCTATGCCATTTGATGGTAGAATCAATATAATATCAACAAGGAAAATTTCCGAATATTTAAGTGATAATGTTGATTTTATTATAAAGAAAAATAACATCCCTTTATTTTTATTTGCTGATGAAAGAGATATAGTTGATGAAACAAATGAAATAAGCTCTATACCTGTAGAAACAGGTGATTCAATAGAGTTTAGAGTCGAATGTCTTTCTAATGTAAACTGGCAAGCAATAAGTTGGGATATATCTCTTTATTATGACAGTATTGCACCTATAGATAATAATTTAACTATAGCTGCTTACGACACTAATTTTAATCCTCCAAAACCAAATGTTAAATTTGATATTATTCCATTTTTTACGACTTATCCCAAACCAGTTCGTCCTAGTATATTTGTTGAGCAGTTAAATTATCTTACAAATTATATCGACACTCTTAAAATATTTTCTAACGACGAGTTTATTGGCTTTTTGTCAATAAAGGGTGATGATGGTAGTGTTCAAAATGTATTTATTTGTCATCAACTTGTTGGCAACAACTACATACATCCTATTAACCCAGCAATACACACTACAAATGGTGTTGGTTATTTTGTTGATTTTTACACAATGGACACAACTGAACTTGGTACTATGATGATTAGTTTTGGAAATACTGGTGCTACTGGTTATAAATATGTAGGTATTCATGGTCAGCATCGCCCCGAAGATTTAAAATTTGGTAATTTATATAACAATTGGGGGCAATTTAATTATAAAAATACTTCAACTGCTTATACAGATTTAATTGTAAAAGACTCATTGTGTCAATCGGCAGGATTACGAGCTGCATTGGCTATGTCAAATGCTTTAGCAGAAACAGACCCAGAGCAAGCGAATGAAATCATAACAAATTGGCTTGAGACACATCCTTATGAACAAGAAAAGTTTTTGCCAATGTCTCCAGACTATAAGTACAACCAATGGGTTGGTCATGGAAATGTAAGTTATGTAAATGCTGATACGTTAAGCAATACATTGCCTTGCGTTTTAGGTATTATGCCTGAAGCAGAATATTCTTTAGAAGCAATGGGTATGCCAGGCGAAGATGAAGACGACATTTTAGATGATGTGCCACAGGGAGCTGTAAAACAAGCGCCAATACTAAAAAGCAAAAGTAAAAGTAAATCTTCCAACATATCTGCTTTTGTATTAATTGGAAACGGAAGTTCTAGCACAGAAGTTACAACCACTACAGCTTTTCAAGATATGAATGGAGACCGCTATCCAGACGAGATTTCCGAAAAAGAAGTAAAATATAGCAATCCACAAGGAGGTACTTCTAATTTTGTAAAAGCTCATAATTCTTTTGATTATGGAAGTGAAATTAAAAATTCGAGCGGTGTAATATTCAATTATGGGGCTGCAATACCAAGTATAAGCCAAATACGCTCATTTTGCACAGACAATAAAATTGAAACACAAGGCTCTATAGGTTCTGTTGGCTATGGAGAGAGTAATATGGATACAAAATCAACTTTAAGTTTTATCGATTATAATGGAGACGGACTGCCAGACAAAATTACAGACGATGGAAAAGTTTTATACAACTTAGGTTATGAGTTTGCTATGCCAATAAATATTTCAAATTTTTCTACAAAAAAAGATTTCTCGGAAACAGACAATGCTACGTTGGGAGTAAATATTGGAGGAACTAGTATTGCGGCAGGATATGGACTAAGTGATAGTAAAAACAACACAAAAATTGATATTATAGACATTAACGGAGATGGACTGCCTGACAAAGTGCGTAACGTATCTGATAATTTAAAATTTTATTTTAACATAGGCAAATCATTTGTTAGTAATGAAAATGCCATTATTGACGGAGTTAACTCAATTTTTAAAACAACAAATAGAAACAATAGTTTGAATGTAGCTGTCTCATTTGGATTATTTGGTTTGGTAGTCAACCCAAAAACATTTATGAGCTGGGGAGCTAGCGATGTAAAAGGAATGTTTAGTGATATAAATGCAGATGGATTAGTTGATTATGTTTATGATAGTGATAATGATGAATATATAAATGTTCGATACAATCAATTAGGGAAAACAAATTTATTAAAAACAGTAACAAATCTTGTTGGTAGCGAGTTTGAAATAAGTTACACCTTATCAAAACACGGCGGATTTGATTGTCCGAATAGAACTATGGTAATGGATAGCTTAAAAATATTTGATGGATATACAGAAGATGGTGCTAATTATCAATATTTTGCATTTGAGTACGACTCTTGCATGTATCAAAGATTTGATAGAGAAAATCTTGGATTTAAAATTGTTAAAACAAAAGCATTAGACCAAGAATTAGAAGCATATAAAATTATTACCGAACATTATCACAACGATAAAGTTTTACTTAAAGGATTAAAATACAAAGATTTGATTACAGATAAAGATGGAAATAAATATATTGAAAATGAATATATTTATGGACTTTGTGCTTTAAATAATGGACAATATATTTCTTCAAGCGATGAGTGTAGATGTGATGCATTCCCAGCTTTAAGTGAGCAAGTTAGAAAATATTATGAAACACAAACAGAACCACAAATAATAACTAATGAATCATTTGAATATGGACAATATGGCAATATAACCAAATATACACAAGAAGGCGATATTACAGACAATGATGATAATTTTACTGCAACAATCACATATATGGGATATTCGCCACAGTATTTAGTTGGCAAACAAACAAGTGTTGTTATAAAAGTTAGTGGTGAGCAAACAATTAGGAAAACCGATTATTTACATAATGACACCACTGGAAATTTAACAAAAATCACAAAATATAATAACGATATTACTTCAGAATTTGATTATGCTTATGATGTTTATGGTAATATAACCCGAGTTCTTTTACCACACAATGCCACAAATCAACGCATGAGATATAATTATATTTATGATAATCAAATTTTTTCTTTACCAATTCAGATTAGTGATGTTTATGGATATACTAGTTCTGCAACTTATGATTATAAACTCCAAGTACCACTTACAAACACCGACATAAATGGCAACACAATAACTTACGAATACGACTGGCGTGCTAGACCAATAAAAATTATTTCGCCAAACGAAACTGATTTTACTATAAAATATGAATATTCATTAGGAAATACCGATACAGATATTGCATGGGCAAAGACTATGCATTATGATGTGTTTAATGAGGATAGTACAATAAACACAATTTTGTTTTGTGATGGATTAGGGAAAATTATTCAGACAAAGAAAACGATGGAAATTAATGGTCAGGAAAAACGTGTTGTAAGTGGAAAGATTATTTATGATGATTATGCCAGAAAAATCGCTGAATATTACCCTAAAGAAGAAGCAATTACAGCAAATGACTTATCTATTAACACAGGAAACGAGGATAATACAGCACCAACTCAATATCAATACGACATTTTAAACCGCATTACAAAAACTACATATCCTGATGGCACTGCCGATAGCATAGTTTATGATATTTCTGAAAATAAATTCAGAACTAAGCACATAGATGCTATGGGTAATATTGTAACTTCTTATTTTGATTATAGAAATTTACCAACAAAAATTACGAATAGTGTTGGCAGTACAATACTGGAGTACGACCAGCTAGGGCAAACACTCTCTACAACCGACCCTGATAATCTACAGACCAGTTATACTTACGATATGTTAGGCAGGAAAACAAGTAGAACACACCCAGATGCCGGCTTACATTCTTATTCTTATGACCAAGCAAGTAATTTAATAAGTATTGATAAAAATGGTTTGCAAACTAACTATACTTACGAATATAACCGATTAAAAGAAGTAGAATATTCGGAATACCAAGAAAATAAAATTACTTATACCTACGGCAATGCAAACGCTGGTAGCAATCAAAAAGGCAGAATTGTTGCAATCGAAGATATTAACGGTTGGGTTCATTTTGAATATGACAAACTTGGAAATGTATCAAAAGAAACAAAAATTGTGATTTTACCAAACGAAGCCGGTATTTTTCAATTTTCAATGCTATTTGACTACGATTCTTGGGCAAGAGTAAAATCCATGCAATACCCTGACGGCGAAATTGTTTACTATTCCTATGATAGAGGAGGTAATTTAAAAAAATTAAGTGGCTCTAAAATTTACACTTCCTCAAGCGAAAATTATCCATATATTAAAGATATCTTATACAATAAATTTGGAAAACGCAGTAATATAATATACGGTAATGATATAGAATCAACATATCAATACGACAATATGCTTAGGTTAAGCAATTTGCAATCAAGTAGCAATGATGAAACTCTGCAAATATTAAACTATCAATACGATTATGTTGGAAATATTGTAGCGATAAACAATACAGCTTCTGCTTTAGCTAACGGCACAGGGATTGGTGGGGAATACTCAAATACTTACGAATACGACAATATCTATCGCCTAACAAACGCCAGCAATTCGCATAGTGGCAATGGCATCAACAAAACCAAAACTACTCAAATGCAATACTCTCCAAACGGCAGAATTTTAGAAAAAAAGCATATAACAACAAATAATAATGCCAACCCTCCGTTTTTATTGCCAAGTACTACCGGTTTTAATAATTATGAATTGTCAAGTTTCACAAGGTTGTTTATGATAACTTGTATTAATTTGTGGTAAAGATAAAACTTTATTTTTAAACTGCAAAGGATTTTCTTTAAATAATTTCGGATTAATTTTAAACCATTTTTCAA
>Ga0255345_1003497_pt1 | contig 18210 bp, 23 predicted proteins | sample wastewater_treat_6_FD_192415 | JGI IMG/M metagenome (GOLD analysis project Ga0255345, IMG submission 192415) | Wastewater microbial communities from Lulu Island WWTP, Vancouver, Canada - plant20 | ecosystem: Engineered > WWTP > Wastewater > Unclassified | place: Canada: Vancouver, British... | reverse complement strand
ATGCGTTGTGCCGCGCAAGGGATTCCTCGATGCGCCTTTCGGTATACAGGTACGGCTCGACATCCTCCGTGGGCAGCAAGCCCAGTTGCAGAATCACGCGGGACGGGTCGGCATCCGCCGGCCACTTGCGGGAGTCGCGGTCGGTGGGAATGGCCGCGATTAGCTCCCCCTCGGCATTGTAAATAAGCGTTTCGCGCGTCTTGGAGTCTTGAATCAGCGAAAGCGGATAAATCGCCACGCTGTTTTTGTCCTCTCCTAAAAGCCCCGCCAAAAACTGTTCGTCAAAGTATTGGGCATCAAACGGCGCAACTGGCGGAAACATCGGCTGAATCCATGAAAGCCCCGGCGGAGTAATCCGGTTGAACATGCGGCGCTGGGCTTCCGCGCCCTCCGCCAAATCCTGAATATCCAAAACCTCATGCCCCATGAAATCGGCGAATTGCTCGGCATCAACGGCCGCGGGCTTTTCGGTGCGGGAAGTAGCCGACGCAAACGCGACAAGACAAAGCACAGCATAGAGAGCGGCGATGCTGCTCCCGATGGCGATAAGTTGATGCTTTTTTAGATTTTTCATTGCTCATGCTCCTGGGGTGGTTGGCATGAACTTGGTGCCGCACAAACAGGAAAGAGGGCACGACACCAAGCTCATGTCTCCTCTGAGGGACCGCGAAGCCCCTTGTGTGGACATAAGACCGGGAGCCGCGCCCATGGTGGGCGCATTTCCACAGTCTCGTTCACACAATGAAAGTTCGCGGTTTTTCAGAAGAAACGATGACTGCGTAAAACGCAGTAAATTAGATTTTTAAAAGAGCGCTACCCGAATAACATCGGAACCAGCAAACTTATCGCAAAAGCCGGAACAGCTGGCGAGAAAATAAATGACATAACACCGCATAAAATTCCGTTGTCAAGGTTGCGCGTTTTTCGCATGGTTGTGAAATGGAAGAAACTCCTCCCAAAGAACCTCGCAAAATACGTTTGACCCGCGCCGAGGCCTACGCCATCAGCCTGCCCGGAAAGCGGAAGAAAAAAGTAACCTTTACCGCAATCGGCCTGCTCGTGGCCGCCGCCCTCGGCTATACCCTGTGGCATTTTCAGGAGTTTTGGCTGCCCTATTGGCTGCCGGATGAAGAACCAACGCCGGAAGTGGCCACCGCTACGGATGAATCAACCGCCTCGACACCAGCGCTCTCCCCAACCGAATCCGAACCGGTTGTGGCCGCGCCCGAGGAACGTCCCCTCGATTATCTTTCCGCCGCCATTTGGAACCATCCGCGCTTCCATCAAGGGGTCAAGTTGTTTAACCAAGCCTTGGACGCGCAACGCGCCTTTCAGCGCGCCCCCGTTTCTCTCCACCCGCTGGTTCAGGCGGAAGAAAACACCCTGCAAGCGATTGAATTATTCACGAGCCTCAAAGAAATCTCCCCCACGGACGTGCCCCTGGACGAATATATTTCCACAACCCGCCGGCTGGTTCTCGAAGGCCGTCGCCTCGCGCGCGACGTCAGAACCGCCCAAGCCGCCGCCACCGCCCAAGAACAGGAAACGCCAACTCCGGCACCGGCAGCCACCGCCAAAGCCCCCCCCTTAAAGCCGGGCGAACCCTGGCAGCATCCGGATTTTCTCGAAGGCGCTCGTTTGTTCAATCAGGCCTTGGAGCAATATAAAGCCTTCCAAGCCGACAAATCCCGCATGGATTTGCTGAAACCCATCGAAGACGACTGCTTCCAAGCCGCCAAAAAGTTTGAGGCCCTCCGCGCGGAGGCCCCCGAAGGCGTCCCACTGAATCAATACATCACCCAATGCTATCGCCTCATCTCCGATTGCCGGCGGCAGAACTTGGAGTCAGGGGGGCTTGTCCGAACCGGAACAGCCGTTTCGCCGAAGCACAACCGGCCCCTCGCGACGGCCCGCGCTACCAGCCTATCAAGCGCCGTAGCCCCCCGCCCTAGCGCCCCAAAAGAACGCTCAAAACGGTCAGGCCATAAAGAGCCACGCAAACGATGAGCGGGCCATCCGTTAATAATATTTGCTCCGGCCGGTCTCCTTTATCCTGCCGATAGACCAAATCCATGTAGCGGAACAGGCCGAACACAACAAACGGAATGGTGGCGGCCAGCCAGGGCGTGCCAAACTTGGCAACCGTGTCCGGCCAAAGCGTGTAAATGGAATAACAAATCAGCGTGGACGCGCCCATCATCGTGATGAGCAAATCAAGCAGGCGCTCGTCATATTGCATCAGAGCCGTGCGCGTTCCCTGCCCCGCCAGATTCACCGCTTCATGCCGGCGCTTGCACAGGCCAAGGAACAGCGACAGAAGCATCGCGCACAAGAGCAGCCAGGGGCTGACATCCACATCAATCACAACCGCCCCGGCCAGAGTGCGCAGGACAAAGCCCAGCGAAATCACCATCACATCCACCAGCGGAATGTGTTTCAGCTTCAACGAATAAGCCACCTGCAACAGCAAATATCCGCCCAAAAACATCAGCAGCGGCATGCTCAACCGCCACGCGATGCCAAGACCAAGCGCCAGCAACACAACCGCCAGACGCAACGCCGGCCCGGGCTGAATCACCCCGGAAGCCAACGGACGATTTCGCTTCACCGGATGCAGCCGATCCAGCTCCAAATCGCGCCAATCGTTGAAAATATAAACGGCGCTGGACACCAGCGCAAAGGCCAGCGCCGCAAGCGCCACCTTCCACAATTCCCCTGCATCCAGATGTTGCGCGGGATCGCCCAGCGCGAAAATAAAGGCGGCAAATACAATGGCGTTCTTGGTCCATTGCTTCACGCGGAGCAACCGCAAAAAAATCAGCCACTTTCTCACGCAGAAGGCTCCGCTGCGGCCACGCTGTCGGGGTGAACCACGCGCGGGCGGCGACGCCAACCCTGACGGGCCAGCAGCTTCCACACCATCCACAACGCCTCGTTGACAATCCCGCTGCTCATCTTGGATTGCCCCTCCCGCCGCTCCTCGAACACAATCGGCGACTCCACAATCCGAAAGCCCAGATGCCAGGCCGTATGCGTCATTTCAATTTGAAACGAATACCCGTTGGAATGAATCTCATCGAGATTGATGGCCGCCAGCACTTCACGCCGGAAACATTTGAACCCGCCTGTAGGGTCGGTAAACGGCATGCCGGTAATCATCCGCACATAGAACGCCGCGCCCGTGCTCAAAATCAGGCGATTTAACGGCCAATTAATCACGCGCAAGCCGCCGACATAACGCGAGCCCAGAACCAGGTCCGCATCCTGCGCGGCCTCGCGCAACTGAGCCACCGCCTTGGGGTCGTGCGAAAAATCAGCGTCCATCTCCATGATGAACTGATACTGCGGTCGCTCCAGCGCCCAGCGAAAACCCGCGAGATACGCCCGCCCAAGCCCCTGCTTTTTCTCTCGGTGCAAAATGTTAATGCGCGGATTCGATGCGGCCAACTGGTCGCCCAGCGCGCCCGTGCCGTCCGGAGAATTATCGTCCACGAACAACAAGTCGGCCTGCGGGCATTCCGCCAGAACCGCCATCGCAATGGGCGCTACATTTTCCTTCTCGTTATAAGTCGGAATGATAACGAGCGTGTCATTCATGATGATTTCATCCTAGACTAGGCCCTTTACTCAGACAACCCCAAAACCAGCGAAAATGTCGTGTGTCCGTCGCGCCGCCCAAGCCCCGCGCGAGCCTCGCCAAACGGCTCAAACGCCTCAATCCAGACCTTGGCCTCATTCAATTGCGCGGCGCTCGCGGCATCTCCGCCAAACGCCGCCTGCACCATGGACCACGTGGCAATCGCGCCCTTGGCCGCCCGGCTCACACGCCGCAAGTCCAGCCACGCCGATACCGCGGCGGATGTCGTCAGCGCCGCCTGCCACGTCGGCCCTTCACCCTCGGACGCCGCCCCATTCGCCAGCTTTTGAAGCGCGCTGAAATTGCTGGAAGCCAGCAGCCAGCCGTCGAGCACGGCATAGGCCGGACGGTCCGCCTGAGGCAATTCATCCACCCACTCGTTGCGTCCGGCGCTTTCCAAAACATAGATGGTCGTCGCCGACACGGACACCGGCTTCAGAACAAACGCCGCCCGATACCGCGCGTTGCTGGCATCCAGCACGCGCTGAATGGCCGCGTGAGCCGCCGCCTCATCCTCTACCGGCGTGGCCAGCATCAAGGTGGGCACCCGCACCCCCGCCCCCAGCATGCGCATAATGCCAAACGTCAGCCGCCCGCCAAGTTCGCCATCCATGGCCATGACCGCCAGCCGATCCCCCGTCGCGACATCCAGCGCCATCCGCAGAGCATGCCGAACATCCCGCGACAAATCCGCCTGACTCCACACCTCCAGCAGCACATCGCGGCGCACTGTCGCCATCAGACACGGCCCCGCCCCCAACCGCGCCGCCAGCGCCTGAATATCCGCCGTGGACTCCTGATCTTCAGGAATCACATCGCCGCCCGTCGTACTTGCGGAAATTTGCATGGCATCGGCGCGAAGAACCGGCAGGTCCACAGTAATGCCCGGCTCTTCCCGCGCGGCCCAACCGGACTCATCACGCAGCCAAAAGCGATCCGCCTGCGCACGATCATCCTCCCGCGCAAAGCGGGCAAAGGAAGCCTCCGCGTCCAATAGCCGTGTCGTCCGCCCATCATAAGCCGCCAGCACATCAGCAATCGCCAACGACTCCTCCGACAGACACGCCATCAGCACGCCCTCGCCGAAAGCAATCACCAAACGCCGGGTGGGGTCTATCTCCTGATTCGTCACCAGCCAAACCGAACGCCCCGGAAACTCCTTCATCCGCACGAAACCCGGCACCTTGAACAGCATCAGTTGCCAGCGCAATTTCTGACTTTCCCCGCCAAGCTGCGACACCGCCATCCACGCCGGCGCATGCCCATATTGCCCCGGCAAATAGGCCAACGTGCCCTCGCGCCCCGCCAGCTTCTCAAACCACTGCCGCGACTCCGGGTCCGTCACGAGCGCCCCCGCGTCATCGGGGTTGGCCCCCGCCGTGCGCATCAATGCCCGCGACAGCGGATTCCCCAGAATATCCAGCCAGCGCTCCGGCAGCCGGGTATGACGCCCCACCACCGTCGCCGATGCCGGAATAGGCCGATAAATCGCCAGCGGATCGTACGGAATATAAAGCACCCACCAAACGGCAACAGCCACCGCCAACGCCAACAATCCCAGCGTCAGCAGCCGCTTGGGCCGAAGCCATGTTGCAGGCATGGGCTTAATCCGCCGATTCGGTTGAAGCGTCTGCCTTGGGGGCCTCTGGCTCGTCGTCCGAAGCGCCCTTTTCGTTCAGTGTCTCGACATAATTCAGCTTCAATTCCGCCAAAACGCCCTTCAGCAATTTCTCTTCCGAGGCCGACAAATTGCCCTTCGTTTTCTCCGCCAGCATGTCGAGCATATCAATGGTCGCCTGCGCCGCCGGCAGGTTTTTCTCCACTTTATTCGTCACCGGATTCAGCGTCTTGCCCAAATGCTGCATCACACCCGCCGCCAGGGAAACAATCAGGCCCTGAAATAAATCCATCTGAGGTTGCTTATCGCTCATGTTTCATTTTCTCCATTACACAAAAAGGGGATGCCTACTTAAAATAAACGCATATCACCGATGGGACGCCATCCCCCCGCCAGCCGTCCCTTCGCGCGGTATTATTCCTCCGCCGGCGCCTCAGTAGCTTCCGGCTCGACCGCTTCCTCCACCGGCTCCGCAATCACCGCCCGCACATCCGTCTTAACAGGATTCTTCCGGTGCCATTTCAGGTATTTGCGAATCACGATATTGTCCGGCGGCAAGCTCTTGAACTTGTTTTGCACGTGAAAGCGATAACGCATATCCACGCGGTCTTCCTTCGCGATTATTTCGTCAACTACCGTTGCCGGCACATCTTCGTAAGTCAGGGTTTGACCATCCAGCAACCGGAAAAACAACTTCTGGTCTTCGCCATAGCTGATAAAAGAAAACATTCTCGACTGGCCCACAATGCGCCCGCCCGTTTCATCGGGATACTCAACCCATGCGTCTTCGCCGGGCGCTTCCGCGCCCTCCTCGTCCAACGCCCCCCCCTCCGCGTCCGCCGCCACATCCGCATATTCCGCCTCGGCCGCCGCCTGAGTCGCCGCCAGCTCCGCCTGCGCGGAAGCCAACTGCGCCTCCAAATCCTCCTTCGCTTCCACCCATTCCGCCTTCTGAGCCTCAATCGCAGCCTTAGCCTCCTGCGCCTGCTTCACCGCCTCTTCCATCTCGGCCGTCACGCTCGCCAATTTCTCCTCCTTGGCCGCCAAATCCTTCGCCAGCGTTTCCACGCGCGCCGTTTGCTCCTGAGCCTTTTGAGCCTGCGCCGCGCTATCGGCCTGCGCCGTGGACAAACTATTCTCCGCCGCCGCCAGCGCATCCTTCGCGCCGCTCAATTCCTGCTGCGACGCCTCAAAATCGGCCTGCACCGTGGACAACGTCTCCTCCAGCTCCGCCGCGCGACCCGCATTCTTCTGCCCCATAAACGCCATCACCCCGACGCCAACGGCCAATACCGCCACCAAAACCCAAGACACAATGCTCATTATTTTCATGCTACTCTCCTCGCCATAACGGCTCATAACAAATTGGACTGCAAACCCCCGCCAAAGTCAAGAAACCTTTGCCCCCCGCAGCCAAAACCGCGGAAAATCATCGCGACAAAACAAGGAAGAGGCGACGCTCAAGATGGTGGTGGGGGAAGGATTCGAACCTTCGAACTCATAGAGGGCAGATTTACAGTCTGCCGGTTTATTGCGATTAGTTGCTTTTTCCGCTTGCCTTCTACCTTTGCCTTACCATATTCTACCACTTTGAAGGGTTGGAGTAGAAGCCAAGCGCAACGAAAGGAAACGGGAAGCATGAAAACGGGCAACGGGTCAGAATCGAAAAAGGCGGGGCGCAAGCGCACGGGATCACTGGTGGAAAAGCGCGGGAGCTTTTATCTGGTGGTTTCAGAGCGGGACCCCCTGACCGGAAAACGCAAACGGATTTGGCTGGCGACCGGGGAAACGAACAAGCGCAAGGCACAGGCGAAGGCCAAGGAACTTTTTGAACCCTTTGCCGCGCGTGACACCGCCGACCGTTTGGCGCATCTCGCCGGGCAACTGGACGCGGCACAGGCGCAAGCCGCCGCCCTTGAAGATGCCGCCGACACCGGATTGCGGATTGCCGACGCTTGGATTGAGTACCTTAACGCCAAAAACCGCCCGGACACCGGGGCCGCCACCCTGCACCAGTACGAACTGCAATTTGCCGCCTTCGAAGATTGGGCCAGCAAGCGCAAGCCGCCCCTCTCTCTCATGCGGGAAGTGGGCGACAAAGAGGCCGCCGATTTTGTTTCGCACCTTGAACGGGCAAAGCGCACCCCGAACACGATCAACAAGTATCTGAATCTGCTTCAACTGGTCTGGCGCGTACTGGCGAAACCCGCCCGGCTTCCCGTCAATCCGTGGGGCGACATCCGGCGCAAGAAACTGGACCCGGTTGCCCGGCGGGAATTGACCCTTGCCGAACTCAAAACGGTGTGCGGGGCCGCTACGGGCGAACTGGCAACCCTCTTGGCGCTGGGCCTATTTACCGGGATGCGTTTGGGCGACTGCTGCACCCTGCGATGGGGCGAAACGGATTTGACGCGTGGCGTGATTCTGAAAGACACGCGCAAGACAGGGAAGGCCGTACAAATCCCCATCCATGCCGAATTGCGGGCGCTGCTGAAACAGGCAGAGGGCGACCGGGCCGGGGAATATGTCTTGCCCGAATATGCCGCTGCCTATCTCAAACGCAATTCCACAGTCACCGCCCGAATCCAAAAGCATTTTACGGATTGCGGGATTGTCACCGCTGCCCCCGAGCGGAAACAGAGAACGCGCCGGGGCGTGGAAGTAGGATTCCACAGCCTGCGGCACAGTTTCGTCAGCTTGTGTGCCAATGCGGGAGTCCCCCTTGCCGCCGTGCAATCCATCGTGGGCCACACCAGCCCGGCCATGACCCGCCACTATGTCCACCTTGGCATTGAAGCCGCGCAAGGGGCGATTGCCGCCCTGCCTTCCGTGTCTGGCGATGCCCCGGACAAGTTGAAGGCCGCACCCTCCCCCGCCGATGCGCTGGCGAAAATCGAAAAGCTGGCGCGGGGCATGACCGGGGACAACTGGCAAACCGTCCGGGCCGCAATCATAGAAGCCGCAAGCGCCAAAGAATAGAACCCAAAGCCGCCAGAGCCGGGGAGCCGGGGCCGAATTGACCCCGGCTTTTTATTGCGCCGATGGGCAGGGGCAACTCATAGGGGGATCGTTTTCGACTTTTCACGGATGGCGCGGGCCGTTTCCGCGTCTGAAACCTTGTAGGCCGCCAAGGTTGCCCGCCATTGTGCAACGAGAGGTTTCCCCCGCGTCCTGTAGGCTTCCCCCTTTTCCTGCATGATGGAAGCGAACCCCCGGACCGCCGCCCGGAACGCTTTATCTTTGGGCAATGGCAACCGGGGGCACGGGCCGCGTGCTGGCCGTTTCGCAAAGGCGTTTTCAAGGGCAACCCAATCCGCCAGCGTTTCAAGCCGTCGAATCCGTTTCGAGAATCCGCCCCGCCCGTTGTCTATCTTCAAGACGCGGATGCGCCCCGTCGAAATCCAATAGCGCAACGTCCGGGCCGGAACGCCGAACATCCGGCGAAACTCCCCGAGCGTCATTGTGTTTTTCGTTTTCTGATTCATGGTTCACCCTGCAAAAGCGGCAAGGTTTTTGTCCCATAATTGCCCCGAGGTGTCAACAGCAATAAAGTGCCTTCAACGATTGGAGGATGAACAATGACAGTACTTCGACAACAGAGAATCCGGGCCGGGCTTTCCGCCTTCAAACTGGCAGAGATGGCCGGGACAACTGAAATCCGCGTCTATCATATCGAGCGGTCACGGTATCGCCCGCGACGGGTGGAGGCGGAAGGGTTTGCCCGTGCCCTGAAAAAGCCCGTTGCGGTTCTTTTTCCCGATGGATGCCAGCCGGAAGGGGCCGCCCGATGACCTCCCCCGCCTTACAGATGGCGCGTCTTGCGCTGGCCGCCTTGCCCCCCGGCGAGCGGGCGCAACTGCTGGCCGAATCCAGCACCGCAAAGCCGGACCGGATTGTGACCAGATCGGAGGTTGCCGAGCGGTTCGGGCGCACGACCCGCGCCGTGGACGCATGGGCCGCGCGGGGCCTACTGCACAAGGTGAAGCTCCCCGGATCATCCCGCGCGGTGGGCTTCCGGTTGTCTGAAGTCGATTCACTGATGGAAGGGGGCGCACAGTGACCGCCCCCGCCGCCAGCACCGCCGCCGAACCGATGCGCTTTGACGGCACGACGGGCCGCTGTCCGCGTTGTGGGCGCGTGACGGCGACCGGCCTACTGCGCCTATCGTCTGGACATATCGGGCGCGTCTGCGCCGATTGCCGCACCGCCCGCAAGGGCCACCCCTACGCACGACAGCTTGACTTCATGTTTGCGGATTTGATTCCCCCGCCGACACCCCACGGGGCCGATGGTGAAAAAGTCCGCACCTAGTCGAAATTATTTCAAATGGCTTTGGGCCGTTGCAGACCTACAGGCCCGCCACGAGGAAAAAGCCGTCCTGCTGATTCTTGCCCTTCATGCAGATGACAACGGCGAGTCATACCCCGGCGAAACGACACTTTGCCGTGAGGCTGGGTTTGCCTGCAAGCGTACCCTTCGCCGCTGGATTCGCCGCTTGGAAGCGCCCACGGCAAAAAACCCCAAGGGCCGGGGCTGGATAAAAACCCGAGTCAACAGCCGCCCCGTGAGAATCGGAGACAAGACTTTTTATGCGAATAGCTACACCCTGACCATCCCGACACGGGGGGACAGTATTGTGTCCGCCCATGATGCCGAGTCGGGGGGACAAATCGAGCGTGACGGGGAGACAAATCGCACACCACGGGGGGACAATTCCAGCTTTAGGGGGGGACACAATAGTGTCCGCCAAATGACCAATAGAATGACCAATAGAATGACCAAAGAAAAAGGCGGGGCTGACACCCGCCAGAATCGAAACGAGTTTAAGAGCATCATCACACCCAGGATAATTCTGTGAAGGCCACCAGCAAACGAACAGCATCCAAAGCCGCTGCAAGTGTCACTCAATCCCGCCGTGGGCTATTGTTGGGCGTCCTATACACTGACCGGGAACGAGGAACCACCGGGCAAGGATGGCAACACCCCGGCCATGGGGATGCGCCAGCCCATACGCTACGGATGGCCGATGGCCGCCTTGTGTCCTATCTGCACAGCTTCCACAAGCTACGCCTTGCAACCGCACCCGAGCGGCGACGGTATCGCCGGGACGTTTCGCGGATGGAGGATGAATGATGAGCCATGAACCTACAGGCCGGGCAGGATGCGCCGCCGCACAACCGGCGCAACCGCTGGCGGGGTATGTTTCGGCATCTTCCGGCAACTCTACGCAATCCGAAGTTGCTACAAGTTGCGGGGACACCCCGAGGGCGTGGACCGCCGCCCCGCCGCTTCCGTATCGGGATGACACCAACCCGCCGCCGCATTGGTTTTGGATCGAACTCGGGCCACGCATTCGCCGCCGCCCGCGTTGCGATGAAGGGGATTGAATCATGGCAATGCGCGATGACAACCCAATCGAAAACTTCCAGACCTTTGCCGAACGTTTGCTTGCCGAGGGGTATGACGTTTTCCGAGACGAATATGGAAATCTACGCATTCGGAAAATGGTCCGCCCTCTAACGATCATCGAAATCGGGGCGCGTCGTTTTGCGCCGCTTCTGGAGGCCCTTGTCAAAGACCCCGACGAACTCACCCCGGATGACCGCCGAACAATATGCCAGCATGACCCGCGCATCGGTTTTCATCGGCATGATGACGTTGCCGGGGCGCGGGAAGCCCTTTGCGAAAAATACCGTTTTTGAGTGTCGAGAAACCAAACCACAACCAACCCACAGGAGAACTATGAAAACGAAAACACAGCCGAACGAATCCCCCGCCGCCCAACTCGAAACGGCGAGGGCCGAACATGAAGCCGCACAGAATGCGCTCCAAGCATTCGACATCCACAAAGGCGCGTTGAACGAAGCCGCCAGCCGCCGCCGCGAACTGCAAGAGCGCGTCGAAATCGCAAAAGAGCGGTTGACGCTGGCGCAAAGCCGTTTCGATGAAAGCGAGTTTGCCCGGATCGAAAACGAGATTGCCGAACTCCAAGCGGATGCCCAACAGGTCGAAAATGAATTGCAGATTGCCCGCGAACAGGCCGAACGCGATTTGCGGGAGCATTTGAACGGCGATTGGCTTTCCGGGCAAGGCCGCTTTGCTTCCGAGCGTCCGGCGCTGCCGGGACTGCTGGGATTCTGCAACAGCGTTTCCGAAGTCGAAGCCCGCCGCGATGCCGTGCAAGCCGCGATTCGATCCCGTGAAAATCGGATTGCAGAGCGCCGGGCGCAACGCGACAGGGAGCGCCGGGCCGCCGAAGTCGAGGGCCGAAAGAATCTCATTGCAGGGTGGACCGTCGAAATCCCGTTGACCCCGTGGAAGATCATACCCTCCCCCGGATTCACTTCCGACATCATGGACAACCTTGAACGCCGGGCAATCCCTTCCGCGTTGCCGGACCCGCGACAGCCGGAAATCCATGCGCTACTTCCGCCAGATTCTAAACCGCATAACTGGGCCGATGGATTCCAGATTGAAAGCGCCGAACCGATGCCCCCCGCCGAACTTTGCCCGGCGCTGGCCGCCGTTTGGCAACGGGCCAACCCGCCGAAAAAATCGGGAGCCAAGGCGAACCGCTAACGATTCCGGGGGCGGTCCTGCTGGTGTCCGGGCGTCTCCTGTCCGGCGGGCACGGCGGGACTGCCCCCCCTCTTTTGATGAGCCATGAGTGACAACGCCAAAATGCCCTTGCGGATCGTGGTGGACAGCCGCGAACAATGCCCTTTCCGTTTCGAGGGATACCCCGTCGAGGTGGAGACGGGGGCGCTGGCGTCGGCTGACTACTCACTGCATGGCTTCACTGACCGGATCGGGATTGAACGCAAGAGCCTTCCCGATTTGGTTGCGTGTCTTGGCGTAGAGCGCGAACGATTCGCCCGCGAACTCGCCCGGTTGCGCGGATACGATTGCGCCGCCGTTGTGGTAGAGGCAACCGCCGATGACCTACGCGCCGGACACTTCCGCGCAAAGTTGAACCCGGAAGCCGCTTGGCAAAGTGTACTGGCTTTCGCGCAACGCTATCGAATCCCGTTCTTTTGGTCAGATAGTCGAGCCGATGCAGAGGAAACAACATTCCATCTCTTGCGACATTATCAGCATGACCGGATGCGCGAACTTAAAGCCCTTTCCCTTGCCCCTACGATGACGCCACAGGCCAGACCGGGACACAGGACGGGCAACGACACGGACCAAACGCCGGACACGCCACAGGAGCGCACAGAGGGCAAAGCGAACAGCACCGCCCCCACCGCTACCGCCACCGGAGCCGGGACATGACCCGACAGGCAAGAGCATGGGTCCTTTTCGGCCACCGGGCCGGGGTCGTTCCGTCGCGCAGTGCCCTTCCTGCCCGCATGAAAGAATGGATTTACCCATGAGGGGTTGCGGGGTTGCCAGAATCGCGCCAGACGCGCCAGACACGCCAAGCGCAAGACGGGATATTGCCCGGGGTGCCGCCGCGTTAGGGGGCAATCTGGATTCGGGAACGGGTTGAAACACAGAGAGGAAACACAGCATGAGCAAGACCAAACCACTGACCGCCGCCGCACTCAAAACACTGGTGAAAGTGTCGGAAGCTACTCTTTCCCGCTGGATCAAAAAGGGCATTCCGCACCAGAGAGCGCCCACAGGCCGGGGAGGTGCCCCCATGCTCCTGTTCAAGCTGGATGATGCGCTTGAATGGATCGAAATGAACGCCAGCACGGGAGCGGCGACTATGGCGCGGGCCGCACGTTCGGGAAAAGATGCGAACACACCGGAAGCGATACCAACCGCCGCCGAACTCCCAAACGTGGATGAACTGGACGGCGAGGGCTTGCTTGAATGTCTGGCGCGACTCCAACGAACGGAACGCGAAACTTACCAGCTTCTCCAACGATTGAAGCGGGCCGGGGACGTTTCGGGCGTTCGGCTTGTTTCGGAAAGATACGTTGCCGAATGCCGTGCGCTTTCCGCGATTGAACAAGCCTCTTTGAACTATCGCCTACGAATCGGGGAGCTTGCCCGCGTGTCGGATATGGAGTCCGCTTATATGCGTGTGCTGGTTTCCGTCAAGAATGCCGTTTTGGGGATTCCGGCGAACATCATGCCGCTGATTATCCCGCACTTGCGCCGCCCTGAATCGGCGCACGAAATATCCCGCCTGCTGGATGCCCGCTGCCGCGATGCCTTGCGGAGCGCCGCCGAACGTGGCCGGGCCGAACGCGCCGCCAGAGAGGCCGGGGCGACGGGCAAGGGCAAGGGCAAAAGCGCAAGCCGAGGGGTTGAACGCCAAGACGGTACAGGATGAACTTTTCAGTAGTGAAAAGTTGACCCTTCCCGCAAAGCGTCTTGAACGCGGCGACGTCAAGAAGGCCGTCGAGGTTGCGCTCCGCGAGTGGCCGAACAAATCCCAACAGGAGATTGCGGAGCAGGTGGGGTGCAGTCAATTCACGGTTCATTCCGTGCAAAAAGAACTTATTGCCGCCAATATGTTGACCCTTCCCGCCAAGCGCATGGGCAAAGACGGGAAGGAACGCCCCACCGCCTACGCCACGCGCACCACGCGGACGGCTACGAGCGCGACGTTCAACCCCGTGCTGGATGGCGGGGAGGCTGTCAACACGCCGGGCGCTGGGCCGGGCGCTCATGTTTCCAATTCGGCGCGGGGGCCTTTCCAAGCGTGGGCGCTGGATTGCGTTTGCGCCGAACGTGCCGGGACCGGGGCCGGGGCCGGGACATCCGCCCGGACATCTTGCCGGACATCCGCCGCACCGGGGACCGTCCGGGGCATGATGCCCGAGGATTGCCCGAGCATCCATGACCGGGGCGCATATCGCCGGGGACATCCACCGGGACCGCCGCCCGAGGGCGTAGGGTGTCCGCTGGCGCGTCCGGGTTTCCGTCTGGGGAAAGCATGAACCGGGGACAGATCGGGCCGGGAGCCGATGCCCGCCGCCCGAGGGTTGGGCCGTCAACCGTCCGGGCTACCAGTCACCGCCACCGGATCGGGAAGCGGATGCCGTGCGGCACCGTCCGGGCCATGCAACCGGATTCGACAAGAGCCGGGGACACTGACCGCCGCCCACCGTCCGGGGAAAGTCACGTTGCCGGATGCCCGCCCCGAGGATGCCGGGATGTGTGTCCCCCGTGTGTCCCCCGAGATTGCCCGCCGCGTCTTTGCCCCCACAATCGCCCGAGAGCCGCCCGCCCCGCCGCCCATGCCGTGACATGGCCGGGGCTGGATCGGGGGCGCTGGGAGGATGCAGAGCGGAAAAAGCGGCGCTTGCCCCGCCCCGGAAGCCCGCCCGCCCCGGATTGCCCTTCTACCCTTGTTCTACCATTGTCTAACCAAATTAAACCACTATTGAGGGGAAACGAAGGGAAGCCAAGGGAAGGCGATTTGGCCGGGTTGGGCTGAAAAACACGCAAAAACACCAGCAAAACCGCTGTTTTTAAGGGGTGGTGGTGGGGGATGGATTCGAACCATCGAACTCATAGAGGGCAGATTTACAGTCTGCTGCGGTTGGCCACTTCGCTACCCCACCGGGGCACGTCCGATATGTGCAGCATGGTGGAGCAGAAGGGATTCGAACCCTCGACCCCTACGTTGCGAACGTAATGCTCTACCAACTGAGCTACTGCCCCAAGCTGTGCATTCTGGACAAACGTCGAACGCGCAACCTACCAGCAGTTCCCCGCCGGTGCAAGGGTTTTTTCCGACAGTGTCGGTAATAAGTGAATTGTCCGGTGATATTGGTAAGTGAATTGTCCGGTGCAATCTCATGAAACCCAAATCCCATGACGTTCTACGTCCAATTCCCAGCCAGCAGCGGTTTTGTTAAAGCGGAATATTCTGCCCCCGCCCGAAAGAGGAGCATCTTGCCTCCCGGTTGTAATCTCCACTTTATCCGCGCTTAGAACTTCAATAAACAGCACACACTTATCTTCGGCTCGCGCCCCATCCGTGGCATCAATCTGCTCCATCATCTGCCGCAGGTCAGAAGATGTAAGGCCGGTAATTGGGTATTCAGGAGCCCCCTCGCGGGAATATTTGAACCAGCCTTGGCTGACATTGTAACGGTAGGTGCGCAAGGTGGCTCCGAGCCAGGCATTGCCTGCCAGCGAGGCGACAAGCAGAACACCAAGTGTTCCGACAATCCATTTTGTTTTCATCTTTCTTCTCCTCCTCGAACATTAGCACCCACGGACGCCCCCCGCGGACATAACGTCACGCCTCACCGGATTCCGAACCCGCCGCGGGTGAGGAATACGGTGAAGGCGATGGTTCGGAACTGCTGTTCTTTGATTCTTCGGCCTGCCGCGTGACCAGCCCCGCACGGACGGAGAGGAACAGATATGCAAGCACGAGTGCCATCAGAATTCCGCCAAGGTTTCCATCCCGGACCTCGGACGGGACGGCGATCAAGCAAAGCGCGGTGAAGGTGCCAAATCCGAGGCTCACGATGACATTGAATCGGATTTGATTCTCCGGCCAGACGAACAGCCTGGCGGGGAAGCGGGACTTTGCAAGGAATGGCCACCAGAGCAAACATCCAATGACAGCGAAAACCGCACACGCCATGAACGTCTGGAAAACGCCAATGATGATGCTGTCGCCCCAAGTCGGATACTCGAATCGGGACTGGCGAAGGCCGTAGTACCAGAACGAGGATGGAACTTGAACCGCCAAGGCAGTCAGATACGACGCAATGAACAGCCATCTCCACTTGGGAGATCGCGAGTCTTGCAGCGGGAACCCCGTAAGAAGACGCAGGACGGCCAGTGTCGCGGCAAGTGCAAGCAAGCCAGTACCGCTATCGTTCAAGACCTTGCGAGGGGTATCCAACTTGGCCCTCTCTTCATACCACTCCCGGAATCGCACATCTCGCGGTTTGTCTCTCAATCGCGCCGACAGGTTCCCGATCTCCTGTTCCGATACCGTATGCCAAGGGTAGCGCAGGCTTGCGCTTAGCATGCCGCATCCGGTCAACGCGATAGCGATGAGAAGCCCCCAGTATATCTTCTTCGTCATTCTCTCTATTCCGAACATTATGATAAGCCCCTGCCTTTCCAAAATGCCATTTCAGCCTGAATATGAGGCCGCAGTGCCCGATAATATAGCGGAAGGTGTATCAACAGGCCTGCCATCATAATAGCAAGCGACGCCAACAGACGAGTTGCGCCGGACACATCCGGCCATAGCTTGCCGGGCAGAATCATCCCGCTTACGATACCGATTGCAAAGACCGCCATGCTGAGCAGACCGTGCCGGTCCGTAAATGCCTTCCAGTGATGCCGCCGGATAATAGCTTGCCTGTCTCGCCAGGATAACTGTGATATCTCGGGTATCTGCTTGGTCGTGAAGATAATCTTCATAATTCTCCTCTGCAAACCCCAGCGCTCAGAATCGGCCCGCGCAACACAATACGCGATTGTAGCGTGGAGAGACCAGTGCCTTTCGATAGCTTGTGGGCACAACCTGAAACCCCTCATCGGAAGTCCTTCATTTTTCTTCGAGATTCAAGTTTAGGCGATTGCGAACGCTGTCCTTTCCCTTGCGCCAGCCGGCAGGATAAAAGCACTCCCCATGTCGTTCGCCAGCGAGAATGCCCGCGAAAGATTGACTCTCTGCTATCGTCCAGGGCACCAATACACTCCCCTTGGGTGTAGAAATGAAAAGTATCTCATTAAAGGGGCCGGCCCCTCCCCCGATGGGCCTTTCCAGAGTAAGGACGCCATCATTCAAGAACCCATGCCGCTCATATCGGTAGAACATCGCGTCCGAATCCGAAAAATAGACGACAAGATAACGGTTGCTTTCGATAAGCGCTGTCGCAAGCGAATCCGAATAGCCCATCGAATCCACAGGGGTCATCCACCATCCGCTGATATCCCTTTTCGCATGGACGGCAGAGAGAATGGCGTCAGGTATGGGATTGCTGGGTGCGCTCCAGGTCAATAATCTCCGCTCTCCATCGGCCGCTGAAGTAAGCGCGCCGTGGTCCGCCACCATAGCAGCCAGTTCGTAGGAATGAGAACGCTGCGGCCAAGAGCTGCGACATGCCGTAACCATAACGCTGATTAGTACAGCTAAAACAACCATTCGAAATTTCATTTTCCTGCCTCCAACGTCAGCCTCCACCGAACGGCGCAAGGCATTGTGCTGCGGGAGGCTTAATGGTTATTCGGCTTCGTTTCCATATGATTCCTACCGCGCCCAGCAATAGCAGTCCCGCCGTAGCTGGTTCTGGAATCAAAGTTCCCGTTCCAGCATAGATACCAAGTCCGGTTCGTTCTGTAGCACTTCCCAACACGCTCACCGTATCACCGTCGAAATATAATTCTGCCCAACCGTATTCGGCACTACTCGGTCCTGATTCTATTTCCGGCCACCCCAATCGAAATCCCAAATAGACGGGCTGATCCCAGTTCAACAGGAATGGATCGTGTGTAGCGCTGTCATTTCCGAAAACTATAGTAGACGAATCAGATAAATCGAAGTCGATCAACTCGCCGTAATCCACTTCGAAAAACCGAAAGGCGATTCCGGCCAAAGCATTCTGCTGGCTTAAAGTTGTCCACCAGCCGTCTGTTTCGCGCTCGCCGTTGCCCCAGCAATACGCAAGAGACCCGTCACTGCCTAGTGTTCGAAGCTGGAAGCCAACACTCCATCCGTCGGTACTGTAGGTTAAGTCAACAGTGTTCCATTCTATAACGGGAAAGGATAGCGCCGTGGTCCCCGACGCCAGCACCAAAGCAATTCCCACACTCCATCGTATAATTGTTTTCATAATATCTTATGCCGAACGTCAGCCTTCACCGGACGGCGCACCTTGTGCGCCGTACGGTGCCTGGAGTTTGGCCTTTGACTAGATGGCAGCACTAGTTTTTTTCTGTTGCTGAACTTTTTTCTTGCATTGCGGTGTTTTTGTGCTTTTATAGAGGTCTAGCATATATGCTAGGGCATTAACACAGG
>Ga0255345_1003488_pt1 | contig 18245 bp, 12 predicted proteins | sample wastewater_treat_6_FD_192415 | JGI IMG/M metagenome (GOLD analysis project Ga0255345, IMG submission 192415) | Wastewater microbial communities from Lulu Island WWTP, Vancouver, Canada - plant20 | ecosystem: Engineered > WWTP > Wastewater > Unclassified | place: Canada: Vancouver, British... | reverse complement strand
GATAAAAAATCGCAAAATTTTTCCGAGCGACGATTCAGCCTTGAAGTTAATCTATTTGGCTGTTAATAGGGCATCTCAGAAATGGACTATGCCGATAAGAAATTGGAAGCCCGCACTGAACAGATTCACCATAGAGTATGGAGTAAACTTTGAATTCTAAAATCGCAGTTACACAGAATTATTTACAGGCTCAAAACCATACAAAACACCGATGCTAAAATTTTATAGACTTCTCATATTTTTTACCTGCCTTTTTATCATACCATTGCAGGTCTATTCCAACGATACACAGATGGATGACCTTGCGGTCAAAATAAATGAAATAATGATTCACTCCCTTGCTGGAGACATGACCGCCCTGAGCAACACATTAGCCGACGCAGCAGCGAAATCGACTTACATAACGGCATTCGAGTCAGAGTTCAGATTCGATAAAAAGATAAAGTGGCAAATCGATCGAATATCTGAGCGACCATTCCCAGGTGACAGATCAAGACGATTCCTGGTTCAGATTTCCTCGCCAGTAAAAAAAATGGACATCCTTTTCTCACTCAACTCATCGAATAAAATACAGGGGTTGTTCATTTATCCAGGCGATTCCGCGTTCGACTTGGGCATCCCCAATGTCAATTATACATCTAAGTCCAAACTGGTATTGCCGGTGCTTGGCCAGTGGTCAGTAGCACAGGGTGGCATAAGACAGGCGCTAAATCATCATCTAACAGACCATCCAAGTAAATGCGGAAACGTTTTCGCCATAGATTTAATAAAAATAGGGCCAACGGGTTATAATTTTGAAGATCCAAAAAATCTTGAAAATTATTATTCATATGGAGAACCAGTTGTATCACCAGGTGATGGAATGGTAGTACAAGTAGTTGACGGAATCGCTGATACTGAGATTGGGCAATCCAATCCATTTCATGCCGCAGGAAATCTGGTGGTAATTAAACATGCTGGCAACGAATATTCGCTACTTGCTCACCTTAAAAAGCACAGCATAGTGGTAAAGGAAGGCGATAAGATAAAAAATGGTGATGCGGTGGCAAAGTGCGGCAATTCAGGATCTGCTGGCGACTCGATACCACATCTGCATTATCAGTTGCAAAAAGGCCCTACCATATGCGCCACGGAAGCTCTGCCAATAACATTTAGCCAGCTATGTCTCAATGGTATGCTCAAAAAAAGAGTCTCGCTAGAACAGAATGATGTCGTTAGCAATTACTGTCAATAAACAGTTACAAGTTACAAGTCACGAGTCACGGCTGTTACTGGATCCCCGATTACATCACTCGGGGATGACGACCTTTTCGCCATTCGGGGATGACGATCACGCCGTCATTCCCGCATGCTGTAAGCCGCCGCTACTGCGGGGCAAACCACCGCTACCGCGCGGGACAAACGGGAATCCCTTGCCAACCGTTCACCACTCACCACTCACGGCAGTTGCGGGAGGACGATTGCACTATCGCACTATTGCACTATTGAACTATTGAACTATCGAACGGTCTCTCTTCCGCGCAACACGGCTTGGCGCCCGCTGCATAGAATTTACAACGGCCATCGGAACTATCGTCGAAAGAAGAAGGATTATCATTATAGCGAGATCGGCCGCATGAAGTTGAGAATTTTCGGTCAGCGTGCACTTGGCCATTCCGCCCATCCCTGATCCTATCGAATCTCCCCCCATGCTGTTGCCACCGCTATCTGACATATCATCGTCATCGAGGCTGGAGCCGCCGTCATCTATGATCCCTCCCTGATCCCCGCCGCTGGAAAGATGGCTGGGGACTGGCGATGGCGTCGTCACCGGAGGAGCGACTATGACGCCGATGCCGACGTCAATTGGCTCAAGCAATAATTGCGAAGAACTCGTAGCACTAAACATAGCAGTTAGGTAATTACCAGGAAGCATGCAGGACTTCTCCGGAAGTTGCCCATCAATTGCCGGGTTTTCAATCAAACATTTGCCGTCAACGCTACTAACTTCACATACCTCATAAAGGGAGACGGCCTGTTTCGAGTCTAAATGATCCGAAATGTATAGAGTAATACGACCGGCACTTGGTACCTGAAACCATATTTCTCTTTTAACAATCATACCATCGTCATTTGTTTCACATCTAAGTGACCAACCAGATTCGTCATCCTTGATAACAACAGGCGCGGCAATAGCTCCATTGGCACCATCGTCAATTGCTATACCTGTAGCAGTTACAGGCAAACCTACGATTTGGTTGTTGTACACATTATTAAACGCGAACTTGTTTCCGCTCCCGGAAACTACGTGTATTCCGATGCCGTTGCCGGTGATGATGTTTTTCTCCGCATTATATCCTGCCCTATCCTGCGCGCCGAGAAGGGCATTGTTAGCCGCGATGTGCACCCCCTCTCCACAGCTGGAGATAACGCTCGACTTAACAATCGCCCCCTCACTCGCTATAGATATACATTTGCCGCTCTTGGATTCGTCGCCGGTTATTATTGAATCCTTGATCTCGATGGGACCGCTGCCAACCGTCGCAATACCATCTACGACATTTGAGAGCTCTACATCTTCGAGAGTCACCTTGCCGAAGGAGTTGTTGGTGATGGAAATGAAAGGAACATCAGGCAGCCCGACACCGCGTTGAACTTTGAGACCGGAAATAACGAGATCGTCATTTGCAGCCGCGATGTTAAAACCAGAAAATCCAGGGGAATCTTCGGAATCAACGACAAGATCACCAATAATATCAAAACACAGCTCATATGCATTTCTGCTCTCTGAGAAATATGCTTCTTCGTATGGAGATGCGAGAGCGGCCAAGATGGCAGAAACCTTATTGCTAGTATCTGAGCTATTTTCGATCACGATTGGCGTCACATCCGGACTGCATGCCAGCAGAACCGATGTGTAAGACGATGTCAGGAAAACCACGGCGATCAATATTACCCTTATTATTCTCATCATATAATGCCCCCATTCGTTAGCAGGCATTACTGTAAGCAATAAACATGCCACTTTGCGTCATAAACTATGACCAATATTATCAATAAGTTATAGCAGAGATCGGCGATCTTTATACGTCGCGTCTTCGAAATTACCATTTTGATGACGGCATTTTACTGCTTTGAGAGGATATATAAGGAGATCACTTAAGATAGACATCCACAGGTATCGCCGGGGGCGTATCGGGGGAAAGCAACTGCTGCATTTTTATTATCGACTTCACCTGCGAGTATTGCCTTCCTCCGGCGTGGGAGATCCCCGGCAGGGATGTTATCCCTTCATCATAGCCAAGCTCTACATATCTCATCCCGTCCGGGGCAAGCTGATCCAGAAAATTGGGTGAATAATGTGAAAAATATTGATCATGATAATACGCTATGCGCCATTCGTCGGGGCACATCACTGCCCTGTCCCTTACGCCATTTCCGTCAAAATCAGCAAGTACGGGCAAACATTCGGGGCCCCCAAATTCTCCATTTGGCGCTACGTCGAAAATTTCAAAGTTTGAACAGTAGTATCCTTCTATGGCGCTTTTTATCGCACAGTTGGAAAAATTCCAACTGCCGCCGGAATCCTTGATACCATGCCTATCTGAATATCTGCCTGCACCCCAATAATTACCCTCTATTAATAAAACATCGCTTCCTCCAAAAACAGGGGGAGTGATACTCATCAGGTTCTCCACAACCCCTGATGCTATATCCGCAACTAGAAGCATAGCCACAGAACCATCAAAACCTATACTATCCGGATGTTTAATCGTCAAGTTGTATGGACTTTGGACAGTCCCTCCAATAACCGACGTCGCCGTCAAATACGCCCAGCCAGGCGCAAGCTCGAGCTGCTCCGGAAGAAGATATCTAAGCTCGCTGTCGTAACTGCCGTACCCTTCACCTGCCCCGGTTGCGTAATCGATTCGCCAATACCCGTCCGAACATGCGATGCCTATATCGATGTGACCATCACCGTTGTAGTCAGCAAGATGCGGCCGGCTGTAGCGGGTGTCGGGGATCTCGTCATCCGTACCAAACGGATCCATAGTGCGATCATCATGCCACTGCGCGGAATAATCCAAAACAAGATCCCAGTTCTCAGGATTCTGTTCGATTACACCATCCTCGATCATCGCCAGATCGGTGTAGTAAATATACCACTTCCCAACCTCGCGCGCGTAGATGACAAGATCCGCTCGGCCATCTTTGTTTATATCCTCGACGTGAGAGACCGCCCACCTGCCGGGAACAGGATCGTATTCCAGCTCGAGATCCCATGCGCCGAAGTTATCCTCACCGCTGTCATGCGCATACTCCCCATTCACCATAGAGGAAAAATCGATCTTCAAAGTGCCGTTTGTCCACTGAACAAGATCAGCACGCCCATCCCCGTCAAAATCCAGATTCTTCGCACGGTAATTGTCCGCGGGCCAGAATTCGCTCTCACCCCTCGCAGGACATGCTGGGTCATCTAGACCAACCAACTGATGTTTCTTAACATCGACCTTACCGCAGATGATCCCAACTCCTGCGGCACGGAGATCTATCATCTCCTCTTCAGTAAGCTTATCTCCATCCCAGTCAGGATCTATCTTCGGATAGCTCGATTTAATCTGATTCCAGTATGAATCGAATGCTGCGAAGGCCGAAGGAACATCCGGCTGCCTGCCTATATTCCCGCCGCTGCCGGCCTGCGGATGACCTGAGCTATAAAGAAGATTCTTTATGGCAGAAGGCATCAGATAACGAGTCTCGGGCTCGCCCATCTCGCGCTTAGCATAACTCTGCAAAAGCGCCGCCGCGCCTCCGACAATTGCCGTGGCAGATGAAGTGCCTCCAAAGCTGTTCATAAAATATGCGTGCGGATCACTATTAGGTGGTGTAGGCCAGCCGGAGATCGGAAACCATTCGTATGGATTGCCAGGATAACCATATCCGGCGGTAACCACGCTGCAGCCCCATGCAAAAAGATCCACTGGAGTTCCATAGTTGGATTCATTCAGCAGCGTGTGAGCTCCACCATTCTGACATCCATCGACGTAAACCGGCGGCCAACCAACACCCTGGCTGGCACCTACGAGTATTGATCCTGAATCATTTTGGGAAAGATCAACAATTTGATCACTTGGCAACAATGATTCATAGTCCGAAGGAACATCCAAATTCTTCGAGCCATTTGCAGCACCAGATATCACCGTAATTCCGGCCGCTGTGGCCTGCTGAATCGCAGTAAAATCAAACAGAGAAACCTCCATCGGAAGACAGGCCGTCTGACTATTACAAGACCTACCTATTTCAATGAGAAAAATTGTCCCAGGAGGCATCTCATAGTTAGAAGGATCTCCATCAGTTAATGCCGCAAGAAAATAAGAAATCGAACTACTGCCCGCATTAAACTTTAGGTCGGGAGCTATACCCTTCACACCAATGGAAGTTTCTTGATGTTTTCCCGTTATCACTCCGGCAACCGCTGTGCCGTGATTCATAATAGAACGACAAACAGAGCTGGTGCTTTCGGGATTATCGCACAAACCATTAGTCACAAAAATACTGCTATCATAAGTAACATCGAGATGTGCAAAGTCCCAATCCTGCTCTCCATCCACCAATATCACATCCTGCCCAGTTATCCCCTGCTGCCACGCGTACTCCGCATCGACACCGCCGTGCCGGGAATAAGACTTGAGATACCCCTGAACCCCGCTCAGATCGGGGGTGGTCTCAAGCCCAAGGGGCTGAGGAACATCCTTAGCAACCGCAATAGTCGTAAGCCCAAGAGGTTGAGGAATCTCCTCCGCGTACACGAGCTCCACACCGCGGCGATTCTTTAAATTGCGGTAGGCGTCGATAGCCTTTCTTGGATCTTTTACCTCCAAAAAATAATACTTGCTCAAATCGGGAAGCTCGCGCCTCGAAAGCCGTTCCAGCTCATCTTTCCGCTCGTAATAACGATTGAGATCTTCACCGATCGCGCGGCTATAGGATAACCCCTCCGAAGAAAAATGATTCAGAACCGAGATGTCTCGATCCTCCAGGCGAATTACGAGCTTGCCGGCGTAATACTCCGAAAGTATCAATCGTTCTACGCTATCTTGAGGCTCTATATCGGCAATATCCGGATCGGGAGCTACGTCCGAGATTGCACCCCCACAGCCAAATCCATAAAAACCGCACAGCAAAAGCGCTAAAAGAAAGATCCTGAATCTCATTAAAACCTCCAAAAAACAGGCCACAAAAGCGCAGGACGGGTAATTTTCTACGCCATAAGCAACCGGAATTCAAGCCATTAGTTGCGTAATGGTTTTCGCCTAAAATACGAAAAAGTTGCGTGATTTTCCCTTCCCTCTCGGAAAGCAGGATTACCCGCATCCCCGGATCCCAAAAAAGCTTTGATTTGAAAGGCTGATTATGCCAAAAGCATAGACTGGTTCGCAAGATCATCCAAAACACGAAATCACGAAAAAATCACACAACATAATACCGCTTTTTACGAAAATGAAGGTAAGAGGAAAAAATTTGCTAGTGGAGAGGAACAATGGGAATTGAGAACAAAAGATTACATCTTGCGATAGGGCTTGCCATGGAGAAGTTCTGCCACGGCAAGGATTCCAGAGAGGACTGCCGTTGGGTCACCGACGTCAGTTCGTGGCCCTCTTTCGAATCCCCTGAGGATACCGTAACAATAGCTTTCAAGAATCGCGACGACCGCCAATTCTTCCTCGACTGCAAGGAATTCGAGGGGAAGTACGCATGCGATATGCGCGTCGTACACAAGCCTTCCTTCGGAAGCAATTTATACAAATTTCTCCTCGGAAGCGGTGGGTTTATGTTCGGGTGTACTGGCCTCCCACCGAGCGGAAATGATATCTCATTCGACGCCTACGATGGCTATGTGGAAATGGACACCCCCACTGATCAGATAACCCCTCCCGACACCTATGATGCACAGGAACTTCCACGCAGGCCTGACACAGAACCGGACACCCCCCGTACGGATATTCCACCCGACGACGCAGATGACGTAGGGGATGTGGGTGATATAGAGGACGTGGATGATATGGGCGACATATCTGAACTGGATATGAATATCCCGCCCGACAATTGCGACATTGAAAATCCTTCAGAAGTGGAAGCGGAAGCAGAGGTTGGACGACCGGATATGGATGGAGATGGCGTAATAGATGAAGAGGACAACTGCCCGGAGGACTATAACCCTGATCAAATCGACAGCGACAATGACGGCGTCGGCGACGCATGCGATGATTGCCCAACCGATCCCGACAAGATCCACCCCGGCGTATGCGGCTGCGGAGTCCCGGATAAGGATGCGGACGAAGATGGGATAGAAGATTGCCTGGACAACTGTCCTGATATGGCGAACCCGGCACAGAAAGATTCCAATGAGGACGGAATCGGCGATCTCTGCGATCCTTCTATGAAGGAGGTCTTCTCCGGAATTTTCACCGCCGATATGGACCTCTATAATGGCGAACTCATATTGTACGGCATGACTCCGGTCGGCAAGCCCTCTTTGGTCGAATGCCAAGCGACCTCCAGCGCTCTGACATGTTCCGCCGGAATCGAGATCCCTGTCGCACAAATTCCCGTGGTAGCACAGAGCTACGTGCCCAGAGATCACGGAGGGCTAGCTCTTGCAATGGGGGTTGGGGAGACTCCTACGGTAATGGGAAGATTTGACAGGGTCCAAAATCCCCCCGTTCAGAGCTATCAATTCTCATCGGCACATATAGTAGAGGACAGTTTCTTCTACCCCACATATCCGATAGGCTTTATCGACTCTCCGACCTTATCTGAGAGCACTATATTCATAAGCCATTTCTATTGTCCGCCGGATCCTGAGGATCTCTGTAGCTCGCCCTCGCTTTTGGTCGGGTACCGCGATCATCCAGACTGGTCGCAAAAGCAGTTCAAAATGACGCACCTGATCCCCGAAACATTCGACAGAATTCCGGACGTTGACCTGATGAATGTCACCAGAAGGTCAGTAGCGATGGCCCGTACCAACATCGACAGCGATGGCTGCAAGAGGTACAGCCCGTGCAACCTGCTGCTTGTCATGAGCGCCGGCGACCAAGGACACATGGCTGGAATCGGTCTCCATCCCGGAAATGAGTCAAGTATGATGATGAGCGCATGGATAGGATTCAGCGGTCCGGTAGGAGATGTCGAGGCTCACCACATCCCGGAACTCAACCTGATGAACTCAGGAACGATTGCGGTGGTACCGATGGCAAAACCCCATCACTCGCTAAAATTTGTGGATGTTACCTCGGTTTCTGCCGATCAGCACGACATCTCTCTTGAAGACGCCATACCTGCAGAGGCCAAGATAACGGATATCTCCTTCGATCAAGCTGCGGCAGAAGACACGACGCAGCAGTCCCTCCATATATATCTCGCAGCGGGAGAGAGGATAGTGCGTGTAAACGTGGATAAAAACACATTCACATCCCAGGGGATGGAGTGCGTAAAAGTCTCCTACGGCGCTGCGAATATCGTGGCAAGCGCATCGTGGCTCTTCGTTGGAACGACGGATGGCAGGGTGCTGAAGCTCGACCTCTCGGATCCAGATCTCTTCGGAAGCTGCCAATTGAAATTCCAAAACAGGATGTAAAAAAAACGGGCACGCGCCATGCGCATGCCCATAAATTCCATCTGAGGCGGCGACCGGAATTGAACCGGTAGATAACGGTTTTGCAGACCGTCCCCTTAGCCATTTGGGTACGCCGCCAAAAACGAATACGCTGGCTAACAGAAAAACCCCCGTTAAGTCAAGCTGTTGATATGCGGCGTCTGCCCTGACTCCCCTTATGCAAAGGCCCGCGCATTTCCCATATTTAATCCCTTGAAGGTGACAACAAAACCTGCTAGGGCATGCGAGCCATGATTAGAATAAGTCCAGCCCTCATACTGACCGCAGTTGCGGCCTGCGTGCACTTTGCTTCCTGCTCCAGCAGCGCTTCAGCTGTAAATCCATCGACGATGAACGGAAAAGCCAATCAGTACGTGATGCAGGGCGAATCGCGAGAGTTGGCACTCAAAGCGATGGAAGAGAAGGATCGCGGCAAATCCAAGGATTACGCCGAAAAAGGGATGGAGATCGCGGAGCGCTGCCTCATGCACGCCCCGGAAAATGCGGGCTGCCGATACTGGAGGGCCGTCAACACCGGCCTATATTACAAGGTCCGCGTGCTGGGCTATCAAAACGGCATCAAGAGAATGATAGATGACTGCAACGCCGTCATCTCTCTCGATCCGAAATACGAGCACGCAGGGGCATATCGGATGCTCGGACAGATCTACACGCAGCTCCCGCAGACTGGCGGCAACGTTGAAAGCGTTACGCGCAACCTCCCCTTCGCGGAAAGCTGTCTTAAAAAAGCGGTCGAACTCGCCCCAGATTATCCGGAAAACTATCTCTCGCTTGCCGAAAACTACCTCTCACAGGAGAAATTCGGCGACGCGATCGAGGCCCTGGCGGATGCAAAATCGCTGGTCCAACAATGGAAGCATGACGCCTCATATGAAGACTGGAAGATCTCCTTCAGGGGTTTGGAGAAACAAATAGACAAAAGGAAGGACTAGATATGAGTGTAAATAAGGTGATATTGGTCGGCAGGCTTGGAACCGATCCAGAAAAACTGGTAACGGGAAGCGGGAGAAGCGTCGCGAAATTCAACCTCGCTACATCGGAGACCTGGAAGGACAAAAGCGGCCAGAAACAGGAAAAAACCGAATGGCATCGCATAGTGGTCTGGGGTGCACAGGCTGAAAACTGCGCGCAATACCTCTCGAAGGGCCGCCAGGTCTATATCGAAGGAAAGCTGCAGACCCGCCAGTGGGACGACAAGGAAGGGAAGAAACGCTACACGACCGAAGTCGTCGCACAGAGCGTTCAGTTTCTCGGTTCCAAGGGGGATTCCTCCGGGCGTTCCGTCGAGTTCACATCGCCACCTGCCAACTCCGACGAAGCCCCTGCGTTCGACATAGATGCGGGGCCCGACGACATACCATTTTGACGGACGATCGACACGCGAATAGAAAAAGGGCATGCGCTTTCCACATGCCTTTTTTTATCTCAGGATATTTTATTTCAGGACTTTTCTGGCGAGCCAGTCCCCCGCAGGACGGTGCCGTCCGAGGGTGTCAAAGCGCATCCCGAGAGAGAAAAAGACGGTGAAGTCAACCGCAGGCCCCCTTGAGGTGATATCCTCCACAAATCCGAATTGCCAGATGAGATCGCTGTTGCGTATTATGCTGCGCTCCTCCCCTCTGAACCCTACGATGAGATTCATCGGAACGCCATCCCAGTTATCCATGGAAGTGCTATTAAAAAGCGGAGTGGAACCGTCCAGCTGAACGATCATCGACCAGGTAGGAAGGAGCGTAAGCTCCCCTGCCAGGGAAAATGCCAACATGTTGTTGTACATGAAATTGCTGATCGACTGATTCCCCCCCAGCACGTAAAGCCCGACGTTCACGTGACCATGTACGCGTTTGTGGGAAACCCCCAATATCGATCCCACCCCGAAATCCATCGCACCGCTGCCGAGCCCCCTGCTCTTCTTGCCCGTCGGGAGCTTGATCTCCGCGAACCAGGAGAGATCAGGCCAATCGTCATCCTCGCCAAGAAGCTGATTTTTTACGTGAAATGAGATATCGCCGAGACCAAGCCCCATCTCCGGATAATCCAGCAGGTCCCTCCCTCCGGATGAAAACCTGTAAGAGAATCTTCCATTCGGCACATTCTCGCGCCCGCCATTGGGCAGATGAAAGAAGTTGTGAAACTCCTGTATGAACCTGTCGAGAAAACCGCCGTTGAAATGCAGCATCGGAATTTCGATTCCAACCTCCATGTCATTTCTAACGCCGTAATCCATGTGAAGCGCGAGCCGCCAGAGCTCCATATCGAAATCCATGCTGGAGTTATTACCAATCTGCGCCTCATACATGCTCGAGTAGGCCGAGTCTATTCTCGTCTCAAGAGTCCCGCTGGCTAGCGGCTCCGCACGCCTTGGAGTAAGTCCGAGATTCTGTAAATAAACCGGATTTTGATTTCTGACGGATATCGGACCAAAGCTGTTATAGTTCCTCGCGTGCAGTTGCACGGGGAAAATCAGGATGACAGCCGCTATAACGAGCGCTGTTGATGGAACAGATTTCACGAGTTCTCCTGCAAAAATCTCTCGGCATCGATAGCTGCCATACACCCGGTTCCAGCTGCGGTAACAGCCTGTCTGTATCTGCTGTCCTGACAATCGCCGCATGCGAACACTCCATCCACGGATGTCTTCATGCTGGATTTTTCGGTAACGATATATCCGTTCTCGTCCAGCTCAAGCTGCCCCCTGAAAATAGATGTGTTAGGCGTGTGACCTATCGCCACGAAGACTCCATCGCAGGGTATGTCGCGCAGCTCTCCGCTCTTCACATCCTTGACCCTAACGCCGGTGACCTCACCTTTGGCCACATCGAGGATCTCATCGACAACAGAGTTCCATGCGAATTCTATCTTCGAATTTTTTAGAGCCCTCTCCTGCATCGACTTGGAAGCTCGAAGCTCATCGCGCCTGTGGATGAGCGTCACCTTGGATGCAAGATTTGCCAGATACATCGCCTCCTCGAGGGCCGTATCGCCTCCACCTATTACGCAAACCGCCTTGCCCCTGAAGAAGAAACCATCGCAGGTGGCGCATGCAGAGACCCCCCTGCCATGAAGTTTCTTTTCGGATTCGATATTAAGCCACCTCGCAGAGGCGCCGGTGGCTATGATCAGGGTTTTGCTCTGCAGCTCCTTCCCGCCGACGATTATGGAAAAGGGACGCCTTGAAAGATCCACCTTTTCTGCGACGCCGGAGATAAAGGTCGCGCCGAGGCGCTCGGCCTGCGCCCTCATATCAGCCATAAGAGCCGGCCCCTCGACCGGTTTGGCGAAGCCGGGGAAATTTTCCACATCCGTAGTGATTGTGAGCTGACCGCCCGGCTGGAGCCCCTCGACTACAAGCGGTGAAAAGCTCGATCTCGAAACGTAGATCGCAGCGGTCAAAGCAGCCGGTCCGGAGCCAAGTATTATGACATCGTTCATCTTAGTTACCCCTTTCTCGCGATAACAACAAAGCTAAACGCCCATCTGAAATGATCACGCAATGTGAAAAAAAACGGCGCAATAGTCAAGACGATCCGGGAAAATTGTCAAATCTGCCGCTTGATTCTTTTTATCTTCTCTTATAGCTACTCTCTCCTCTGCGACGAATCGTCTGCAAAGGGGGCTTAGATGACGGACAAAAGGCTGAAAGAGCACCCTATTCTGCCGATCCCCTCACTGCAAAAAATATCATTCACATGGAACGGCTCTACGATGTGGGCTCTGCCTGACGAGATGATAAGCTCGGCCCTGCTTGCCAACGGAGTCAAAATCTTCGGAAAACACAAAAAGGACGGATCCCCGCAGGGGATATTTTGTGCCAACGGGCAATGTTCGCAGTGCATGGTGCTTTTAAACGACTTCCCGGTGAAGGCGTGCATGACCAAGATTTCCGCCGGAGATGAGGTGGCCGAGCTAAGAGGTGATCCGATCTTCCCGAAAAAATCAAATGCTCCGTATAGCAAGGAGATAAAAAGAATAGAGCTCCCTGCCCTCATACTGGGAGGGGGACCCGCCGGGCTCTCTGCCGGGATCGAACTGGGCAAGATGGGCATAAAGAGCTTACTCATCGACGACAAACCATCCCTTGGCGGAAAGCTCCTGCTTCAGACCCATCGTTTTTTCGGCTCCATATCGGCCGTACACGCTGGAACGCGCGGCATAGAAATCGCCAAAAAGCTGGAATCAGAGATCAAGAAACATCCCTCGATAGAAATATGGACGAACAGCACCGCGCTCGGCATCTTCCGAGACCGGGTGGTCGGCATCCTCAAAGAAGGGAAGGAGTATGTAATTCTGAAGCCACAGGTAACGCTGGTGGCGACCGGCGCCAGAGAGAGATCTATAGTGTTTCGCGGCAACACCCTTCCCGGAGTAATCGGAGCAGGGGCTTTTCAAACCCTGGTCAACCGAGATCTGGTAAAGATTTCAGACAGGCTTTTCATAATAGGCGGAGGCAACGTGGGGCTCATCGCAGGATACCACGCGCTTCAAGCCGGGATCGAAGTGGTGGGGCTGGCCGAGGCGATGCCCGAATGCGGTGGATACAAGGTGCACAAGGACAAGCTAATCCGCGCCGGAGTCCCGATATACACGAACCACACGATAATCTCCGCTAACGGGAGAACCGAGGTGGAATCGGTGACGATCAGCGAAGTGAACGAGCTCTTTCGCCCCGTCGAAGGAAGCGAACGCTCGTTCAAATGCGACACCATACTCGTGGCGGTCGGCCTCGACCCCGTGAACGAATTCGCAATCAAAGCAAAAAAATTCGGGATGCACGTGCTGTCGGCAGGCGATGCCGAGGAGATAGCTGAAGCATCGGCGGCGATGTTCGCCGGCAAAATTCGCGGCGTAGAGATGGCCAAGATGCTAGGGGCAGATGCGCCGGATGTTCCCGAAAACTGGGTGAAAACCGCCGAGATACTAAAGTCCCGCCCCGGCAGAACTGAGAATAAGAAAAACCAAAATTGCGAGGATGGAATAGTTCCGGTATTCCACTGTTATCAGGAAATCCCGTGCAATCCCTGTAGCTCCGTCTGCCCTCAACATCTCATAAAGATCGAAGAGGCGGACATAAGGCATCTCCCCGTCTTCCTCGGCGGAAAGTCGGGCAAAAAATGCGTCGGCTGCGAAAAATGTGTAACCATCTGCCCCGGGCTCGCAGTGACGCTGGTCGATTACCGCAACGATCCGCAGAATCCCACGGTGACGATAGCACACGAGTTTTCAAACAGAGCCACGCGTGAGGGAGATTCGGTTACCGCGATAAGTTCCGAGGGAGAACCGCTGGGAGATGTGACGGTAACCAACGTTCGCACCATTGAAAAGAACGATCACACCATTCTTCTCAAGTTGCAGGCACCGAAAAACATAGCAGCCCGCATCGCCGGAATACGCGTGCAGGAGCTGTGGGTAAGCGAGGCAATGGAGGAAAAAATCACGCGCATCACAGATGATACCATAGTCTGTAGATGCGAGCGAATAACGGCCGGCACCATTCGCGAACTGATTCGCAAGGGGTATCGCGACGTCAACGAGGTCAAGGCGGTCACACGCGCAGGCATGGGAGCATGCCAGGGGAAAACATGCCAGCCCCTCATCAAGAGGCTTTTCAGCGAAGAAGGAGTTCCTTTTACTGATGTTACAGAAAATACCAGGCGCCCTCTTTTCATCGAAGTGCCGATCGGCATTTTCGCCGGCGTTTCGGAGGAAAAATGATTCAAAGCTACGACGTCATCATCATCGGCGCCGGAAGCATAGGAGTCCCCGCAGCTTTGGCGATGGCGCGGGAAAAGATGCGCGTGCTCGTGATCGATGCCCTCCCGAGCCAAGGGCAGGGCTCGAACAAGGCGGCCATAGGCGGCATGCGCGCAACGCACTCGGATCCCTCCAAGCTGATCATATGCAAGAGAAGTTTGGAAATAATATCGAGCTGGAAGGAAACCTTCGGCCACGACATCGAATGGCATTCGGGAGGATACTGCTTCGTCGCCTACAGGGAGGAAGAGGAGCTCATCCTCAAAAATTTGCTCAAGGAACAACACGCACACGGGCTAAAAATAGACTGGCACGACAAGGAGGCTGTACTGAGCATAGCCCCCGATCTCAATCCTGCAAATCTCAGGGGAGCAACATTCTCGCCGAATGACGGTCACTGCTCCACACTTTTGGCGAACCATGCCTTCTACGATCAGGCCAAGACCTATGGGGCTGAATTTCGTTTCAACGAAAAGGTGATTGGAATAGATACGAACGCAGGGCGCGTCACCGGCGTGCGAACCGACAAAAGGACTTACAAAACAGCCTGCGTAGTAAATGCTGCCGGGGCATATGCGACAGAGGTCGGTAAATTAGTCGGCCTCAACCTCCCCGTCCTCCCCGACTCGCACGAAGCCGGAATCACGGAACCCGTAGCGCAGTTTCTCGGACCGATGATCGTCGATATCAAACCTGCGCCCGGGTCCAGCAACTGTTATTTCTACCAACTGCGCTCCGGACAGATCATTTTCTGCATAAGCCCTGAACCTGAAATTTCAGGATACGAGAGGGGAGAATCGTCGCTCTTTCTTCCTATGGCAGCCAAGCGGATGGTGTGGCTGATGCCGAGACTCGCCGGAATAAGGGTTCGCAGAACATGGTGCGGGCTTTATCCTTCGACGCCGGATGGATCGCCGCTTGTAGGATGGCATAATTCTCTGGATGGATATCTGATAGCAGCCGGGATGTGCGGTCAGGGATTTATGTTGGGGCTCGGCCTCGGCGAGATGCTCACGCGCATGATCATGAGAAATGAAACCGCCGATGACATCGAAGTTATCACCGACCTCTCCCCGTTTCGCAAATTCAAATCTCAGGAAGCTCTAAAATAACTTTTTCGCGTTCGTCACGAACTGCTCCACCAACTTCATATCCTTTTTGAAACGCACCGGCCTGCCGCCCTGCCCAATCGCATTGGTGAGGGTGCAGCTGTCCACTCCACATGGCTTTACCTTTTCTATAGCCTCCGCCACGTTAAGAGGAGAGAGCCCGCCGGCAAGTATGACCGGGACTTTGAATGAGCTAACGAGCCTCGCTGCAACATCGAGATCGCAGAGTTTTCCAGTGATTCCCACAAAGCCGGGGACCGGCTGTTCTTCTTCCGTTCCGTCGAAATCCGCTATGAGCAGAGTGTCTGTCAGAAAGTAGTCGCTGCCGGGCGCAAATATTTCTGCATAGTGCAGCGTATCGACACGCTCCCCCCTACCGCTTTGCGCAACTGGAATGGAGCGCATGATGGACAAAAATGGATATCTCTCCCTTATCTTTAGCTGCAAAAGCAAAAGCTCCGCAAGCCTATCTTCCGCAAAGCCATGAAGCGCCTCGCAGAAATGGAGAATGTCGGGCCGATGATAATCAATTATCCTTGAAACAGTTTCAAAATCGTCGGAAAACTGAATCAACGAACTTTTCCTTCCGAATGCCTTCGCAGCCGCTACGGCCCCTCTCACACCCGGGTCGTCCCAGCGCATCTCGGGAGTTATTACGCTCCCTATGTGATCGACGCCGAGTTCGGCCAACTGCTTCGCCTCTGCCTCAGAATTCACCTCATATATCTGAATTATCATATCCGCCCTCTCCGGAAGTGTATGAAAATTATCCACAAGCATCGTTTTCATACAGTTTAGCAAATACCCAGCCTTGATATATATGCGTTTTACCCGGGCATGGCAATTGCATTGAAGAAGAAACATGCTAGCACACACATTCTCAGCGGCGCTTGACGGAATAGAGGCGGTAGCGATCAAGATCGAGGTAGAGATACTCATGAGAGGTCTTCCGGGCTGGAACATGGTCGGCCTGCCGGAGACGGCAGTAAAGGAGGCGCGCGACCGCGTATCGAGCGCAATCAGAAATTCGGGGTTCATGACTCCCAACAGAAAAACGCTCGTGAATCTATCCCCCGGCAACATCAAAAAGGCTGGCACGCATTACGACCTTCCGATAGCGGTGGCACTGCTTTGCGCCACGGAAAACGCCAGCGCCGCGATGGCCTCTAAATTCATCATGGCCGGAGAGCTATCTCTCTATGGGCGCATCATGCCTGTCGCAGGGATTTTCATGATGGCACTTGAAGCGAGAAGGCTCGGGCTGAAAGGAGTCATAGTTCCTCGCGAAAATGCCTGGGAGGCAAAGCTCGCGATGCCGGGGGAAGTTATCCCCGTCGAAAAACTTTCGGATGTAATCTCATTTCTGAACGGCGAGCTAAGTCCTCAGTTTCCAGAACACAGAAGAGAGGCACATCCGGAAGCCGAAACTCTCGACATCTCCGATGTGAAAGGGCAACCATTTGCCAAACGGGGCCTCGAGATCGCCGCAGCGGGAGGACACAATATCGCGATGAAAGGACCTCCGGGAACCGGCAAAACCATGCTCGCCGAAAGGCTACCTTCGATCCTCCCTCCCCTCACCGAGTTCGAGGCGCTCGAGGTGATGAAAATTCGAAGCTGTCACGGGCTGATCGCCCCGGGGCAGAAGCTCCCGACAAAGCGTCCGTTCCGAGCGCCTCATCACTCGGCCTCATACGCAGGTCTGATAGGGGGAGGGTCGGGAGGAACTGCAAGGCTGGGGGAGATATCCCTCGCTCACCGCGGAGTTCTCTTTTTAGACGAGATGGCGGAGTTCAGGCGCGACGTTCTGGAGGTTTTGAGACAGCCGATGGAATCCGGCATAGTGCGAATCACCAGATCGCAGACGATGATCGTCTATCCTGCGAAGTTCATGATGGTATGCGCTTACAACCCCTGCAAATGCGGATTTTTCACACACCCTTCGCGCCCATGCACCTGTTCGATAGGCGACATCCGCAGATATCGCGCCAAGCTTTCCGGTCCGCTGCTCGACCGGATCGATCTGCACATCGAAGTGGGCCCTCCTCCTCACGAAGCGCTCATGGAGCACGTTCAGGAAGAGCACTCCTGCGAAGTGCTCGAACGAATCATGAGGGCGCGGAAGATACAGTCTGAAAGATATGGTAGATCGGAAAAATACAATTCGCATCTCACAGGACGCGAATTAAAAAACCACGTTAATCCGGGAAGCGGAGCCAAAAAATTGCTAGCCTCCGCAGCCGCCCGTCATAATCTATCCGCGAGGGCCACTCATAGAACCCTCAAGATCGCTCGCACCATAGCCGATCTCGCGGAAAGCGCCGACGTGCTGGAGGAGCACATCGCCGAAGCCCTTCAGTTCAGGCCAAGCACGGAGGAAATTGCCTAAATCAAGTTACCTCCGAAAAATCAGCAACAACCGCGACTCGTAACTGGTGAACGGTTGGAACCCCGCGGTAGCGGCGGCCTAAAAGCGCGGGAATGACATTCATGTTGTCATCCCCGAATCTTCATCTTAATCTTAATCTTAATAAGGATGTTTTCGAATGAAAACTTTTTGGGGTCTGGATGCTGTTGCTCCCTCTGACGGGGAAAAGGGAAAATCACGCAACTTTTTCGTATTTTAGGCGAGAACCATTACGCAACTAATGGCTTGAATTCCGGTTGCTTATGGCGTAGAAAATTACCCGTCCTGCGCTTTTGTGGCCTGTTTTTTTGGAGGTTTT
>Ga0255345_1003483_pt1 | contig 18260 bp, 22 predicted proteins | sample wastewater_treat_6_FD_192415 | JGI IMG/M metagenome (GOLD analysis project Ga0255345, IMG submission 192415) | Wastewater microbial communities from Lulu Island WWTP, Vancouver, Canada - plant20 | ecosystem: Engineered > WWTP > Wastewater > Unclassified | place: Canada: Vancouver, British... | reverse complement strand
AACTTAGCACCGGAGATATAAGTGTTCTCCCTTTTCATGACGAATTCTTTGACGCGGTTATCGATATTGAGGCGATTTCCTGCAATTCCTATGATAACGCAAAAACTATTTACGGTGAACTGGCGCGGGTGGCGAAGAAAGGCGGTAAATTGTTTTCCCAGACATTTGCAACCGGCTGCTGGGGTGACCGCACCGGTAGAAAAGTCGGTCACCGGGCGTGGATCGTATCGGAAGGTCCCCTGCTGGATAAGGGGTATGTGCGTTTTACCGACCGGAGCGAACTGGAAGACCTCACCGGTGGATTTACACTTCATGAAGCGGAGCTTCTGACCCGAACCATGAACGGCATGCGCCATGAAATAAAGGAATGGATTATCATTGGTGAAAAAAAGCCGGAGCCCGCATGATACCCCTGAGCGCACCCTCCCTCAAAGGAAATGAATGGAAGTATGTAAAAGAATGCCTTGACACCGAGTGGGTTTCATCTGTCGGGAAATACGTCGATGCCTTCGAAAAAAACATGGCCGACTACCTTGGTGCAAAATATGCGGTAGCATGCATGAACGGCACCTCAGCTCTACATGTGTCATTGCTCCTCGCAGAGGTAAAACCTTCGGAAGAGGTCATTGTCCCTACGGTAAGCTTTATCGCGCCGGTTAACGCAGTAAAATATGTAGGTGCTGAACCGCTTTTTATGGATTGCGATGGATATTGCAATATAGACGTGAACAAAACCAAAGAATTTATCAAGACCGGCTGTCACGTGATTAACGGCAATTTAATTAATAATACCACGGGAAAAAGAATAGCGGCTATAATCCCGGTGCATATCTTTGGAACCCCGGTGGACATGGACCCTTTAAGGGAATTGGCGGATAGCTATAAGATAAAAATTATTGAAGATGCAACCGAATCACTGGGAGCTGAGTATAAGGGAAAGAAAACCGGGACCCTGGGCCTGCTGGGTTGCTTAAGTTTTAACGGTAATAAGATTATTACCACCGGCGGGGGAGGAATGATCATTACCAATGATGAGCGCCTGGCAAAAAAGGCAAAATACTTGATTACCCAGGCAAAGGAAGAAGGAACGGAATATGTCCATGGAGAAATTGGTTTTAACTACCGGATGGTTAACGTGCTCGCCGCAATCGGCATGGGTCAGCTTGAAATGATAGACGATTATATGGCGATAAAAAGAAAAAATTTCCTTCGCTACCGGGAACTGCTGTCTGACCAGCGCTACAGCTTGTTGGACGAACCGGTCTATGCTAAGTCGAACCGCTGGCTCTACGCGGTCAGGTGCCACGATAAAAGAGAAAAAGAATTTTTACTCCGCTATCTCAATAGCGACGGTATCGAAGCCCGCCCGTTATGGCATCTGAACCACCTGCAAAAGCCCTACCTCAAGTGCCAGTCATATAAAATTGAGCAGGCGCCGAGAATGCATGACATCATAGCAAACATTCCCTCTTCCGTGAATTTGACAGAGACCCAGATCAGAGAAGTGGTGCAAGCGATGAAAAAAGCCGGCACGGCCAGTGGGGTCTAACCGTAATTGGGTTGCGGTCTGCCTCGTCCGTCCGCCTGCTGAAGGGCGGCATTCCCGCAGGGTTACAAGGGTTGGCTAAAGGGGATGGGTTGCTGCCTCTCGCTTAACCTTGGAAGGTCCGCCGGCAGGCACTGCATCTCGCGTATCTGAAAAGATAATATGGCGCACGGAATACACGCTTTCCTTTATGACCGTCTGCTTGGCTAATTTCTTCTCAGCATTGATTATAACCGGACCCTGCAAGTTAATGGTAATTTCACTGTGGTCGCGTTTGATGTTGACAATGACCACGATCAGGCCTCTGCCTGCATCCGTGAGTCCGATCGACCTTACCTCTTCTTCGGTTATTTTTATTGTGTAATCGGGGACAAACAGAAGAGGATCGGTTATGACAAAGGCGAGCGAGGGATCTTCCGTGGATTGTAGCCACTTAAAGGGGGTTTCCCTGTCAAAGTGGTCCAAAATAATATACCGTTTCAGGCTTTCAAACCCTAAAATTCCCTCAGGCAAGGTGAGAATAAGGTCTTCATCAATTTTTATCCGGCCAAAACGGGTTGTTTCTATCTCCACCGGGTCACCTCTTATATCTCATGTAGAAGTCTGCGCATTGTTTGTCTTTTCAGCGCTTCATATTCCTTTTCCAGAAATCATCAATCTGTTTGAAGTGAACCGGGCTGATGAGTGCGGCCATCTTATTTTCTTCCAGAATCCTCTGGTAAATTTCCTCGCGATGTACGGTTGTGCCCTGGGGCGCCTCAATGCCCAACCGCACCTGTTTTAGCTTAATCTCAAGCACGGTGACCTTTACGTCGTCCCCGATTGCAATACTCTCTCCCGACTTCCTTGTCAGTACCAACATTGTCTGCCTTCCCTGTAATCGCCGTCCGGCAAGACACCCCGCCCGCGTTTAACAGGTAAAAACTGAAGGTCTCTGGTTAATGCATCCTTATAATCCACCTCCCTTTTACTATAAACCATGGCCTTTGGCAAATTGTTTCAACCGCATTCATCCCGGCTATCTTAAAAAATTAAGCAGGGACAATTCAGTGGTCCGGGCGGCGGTAGACATGACCGCTTCCAGCGCTATTCTCTGAATAGCAAATTTGGTCAGGTACTCTACCATGTCCGCGTCTTCCACATCCGACTTTAAATTACTGATCTCGGTTTCACTGGTGGTGATACGGTTATGCATTGCGTCAAGCTTGTTGGATCTTACCCCGATCTCGGACCCCTTGTCGACCAGGGTGCTCAGGATGTGATCAAATTGATCGAGCATGGCAAGCAGCGCAAGGCGGTCGTTCTTTTCCAGCGCTTCCTGAAGTACGGCGAGGGTCTTGAAGAAATCATGTGCCCCTTGGATGCCCAGGCCGGAAGCAGTGGTCCCGTCATCGATTTCCGAAACTACCGCTGCGGACCGGGCAGAGGTGGAATTCACATCCAGGGCGTTCTTTGCGGAATTGACGGTTGCCTGAATGCCGATGCCAAGACGATTAAGCGCGGTTAAGATATCGCTGATCGATTCAGCCCGGCGCAAGTCGATCTTTTCATTTTCAAGGCCGTTGGCAATCTTGATGCCGGTTAAGGTCAGACCTTTTCCTCCATTCAATGCCGAGATGCGGGTGGCACCGCTCAACGACGGATTCAGGTCGTTACCATAAATAGTACCCGGTTTGTCGCCCACTATTCCCAGATCCCGGGCGGTGGGGCTGTCTGCGACCACCAGATTCTGTACGGGGAACCCGCTGGTGTCCCTGAGGACAATGCCATTTCCTTGCGTATTAAGTGCCGCGGTCACCTCGATCCCTGCGATGTTGATACTATTAATTACATCGGTTATGGTTTGGCCGGCAAGCACCGTCACCACTGCGGTGGTACCGCTTCGGTCGGTCATGGTAATACTGCCCGCCCTCACCCCGGCACCCCGGTTAAGGTCGGCCAGAGGGGTAGGGCTGGTGCCCGCAACCGCAAAACCCCGGTCCAGCCCAATGGTTCTTAGGAAATCATCGGAGGCATTCCCGGTCAGAGAAACGGTCGAGGAGATTCCGGTGGTGCCCGAGGTAATGGTAAACTGACCCGCAGCCGTTGTCCCAAAATCTACGGCAATGCCGGCGAAAGAGGCATCATGGTTGATTTGGGCCTGCATCTCGGCCGCCAGGCCGGTTGAGGTATAGGCTCCGGCCGAAATAACGATATCGGCCATGGCGGGAGTACCGTCAATGGTCAACCGGAATTTATCATTCACCTGGTTGAGCACATTAAATGCGACCTGGTTGTCGCTGATGTCGGAACTGCCGGGCGCACATGCTCCTGAGTCAACCCGGTTAAAACCGAGGGTTTGCCCGGCAGTGGTTCCTGCCGCTCCCCACCTCAAATTGAGGGTTCCCCCATTGCCGGCATTGTTGACGATGGTAAAGCGGTTGGTTGTTGCATCGTAGGAGACGCTATAGGTATAGGCATTATTACTTTGGGAATCCAGGGCTCTTGCAATGAAGGAAGCAATCTGCTCACCGGTGTAGACCCGTTCCGGTGCCGCCCCCCCGTCGGCAATAATATTGGCGGTCCTATCGGCACCCCCGGCTTCCGAAAAAACGATCTCCGCATTAGTGGCGTCGAAGATAAAACCGGAGGTTACATGGGAGTTTCCGCCGACAAACCCGGCAACCGGGGTTCCTGCAAAAATGGTAGAATTTGCCCCGTCGATACTGTACTCATTTCCGGCGGCACCCGCTTCCTTGGCTTCAAAAGTAATGGTCCCGGCAGCCGCATTATAGTCGGCGCGAATGTACTGATTGAGGTCATAATTATGGTTGACCGCCTCTGCAATCCCCGCGCCCAGCTCATCCCGGGTGGGGTCGGTATCGGTGGTAAAGGCCGCTTCCAGTACACGACCATTGCTCAGTTTAAAGGTCACCCGATGCTCACTTGCTCCACTCGGGTCGGCCAGAATGGCATTGGTGTTTTTTGCGGTGAGGCCGGCGGTTGAGGCAGTTCCTGCGGTTGCTGCCGCTTCGGAAAGCGCCGGATTGAGATCGGTAACTAAAAATTCAGAGCCCGCCAGATTAATTTTAGACTTTATCCCCTGCAAAATCTCCACCGTGAAATCGTCCCGGTTGCCATTATACGTTCCATCAGCATTGAAAGGCATGCAATCGGTCTGGGATCCGGCGAAGATATATCTTCCACCCAGTTTGGTATTTGCATAGTTAATTAACTGTTCGTATAGATTCTGCACCTGAAGGGCTGCCCCGGTTCTGCTTTCCCTGCTCACCGTACCGGTAGACTGGGCAATGGCTATGTTTTTCGCTTCGCCTAACAGTGTTTGCATATCCTGCAGCACCGAATCACTCATGTTCAGCCAGGAGTAGCCGTATTTGATATTTTCCTTATATTGGCTTAACCCCCGGAGATCCTCCTGATAGCGAATTATGCGGGAACTTCCAATAGGATCGTCTGAAAGGCGGTTGATCTTTTTCCCGGTTGAAAGCACTTCCTGAATAGCCTGGGTGTGGTTGGTGCCCTTTGCCAGATTTCTTATCAGGCTATCAAACATCATCATAGTCGAAATGCGCATGCGCTCCCTCCCGGATGTCCCCTTTTGATCGAAGGCGGAGGCGTATCACGGCGCCACCGCCCGAGGCATACTCCCCTTGAGCCATAAATCAGATGAGGTGTTTTTCAACCGCCGGCTAGATCATATTGAGCAACTCCTGCAACAGCTCATCTACCGCAACTATCACCTTTGCCGATGCGATATAAGCCTGTTGAAATCTCACGAGGTTTGCCATCTCCTCATCCAGATTAACCCCCGACACAGACTGCTTTCGGTTGCTAAGCTGGTCAACCATGGTTTGGGTATAGTCGTGGGATCGGGAGGAGCCTGCTGCCCTTACCCCGATTTCACCCACCAGCCCGTTAAAAAAACTGCCGAAACCGGCGGTCGCATTGTTCATGGTATATGCGTCCCGCAGCGCCGCAATGGCCCGGGCGTTGAGGTTGTCGCTTCCCGAGTTTCCCTCTGCCGCAGCTATTTTCCCCACATCCCCCGCCAGCACCTGATTGACGGCCATGGCTTTGGCTGCATCCTCGATTGTATTGACCGTAAAAATATCTCCCCTCGCGGGGCCACCGACCCCATCGTTAATTGCCGCCCTTATCCCGTCAAACTCAATGAGGGTTCCACTGGTGTACACAAAGGATCCGCCATTATCGATCACGCCGTTTATGCGGGCGGTCATGACCTGCGCTCCATCGGTGGTATTGTGTATTTCAAATGTGTCCGCTCCGGTAAATCTAATTTCATAATCATCGAGGGTCAGCCCGGAGGTATCATAGACCGCACCGGTAGTGATTGAGGCACCGCCGGCATTATTGCCCGAAGATCCGGTGTGCACCGTAAGGGGATGAAAAAAATTATTTTCGGTGGAACCGTCGATCCCAAAACCGTAGTAGTGAAGCTTGTTTACCTCATGGATAATCCCCGCGGCGAGCTGATTCACTTTTTTTAGATAAGAAGGAATAGCGGTGTCTCTCATTTCTATCAATCCGCTCAGCTCTCCTCGGCTTATCCTTTCCGTAAGATCGGTTAAGCCGCCATTTCCATCATCCCACATCATCCGATAGAAGTTGTGATTGGCCACATCGGCCTGCGCGACTAAATGCCAGCCGGTCTTTCCCTGCACCAGGGGATTCCCATTTTCGAGAAAGATGGCAACCTGACCCGCACTTTCTTCAAAATAGCTAATACCGATCTCTTCCGCCAGCTCATCCAGCAGACAATCCCTTTGATCTCTCAGGTCGTTAGCGTAGCCCCCCCCAATTTCGATCGATGCGATTCGCACATTGAGACCGGCAATCCGGTCAATCAGTCCATTGATATTATCTATCGCCCCTTTAATGCTGCCGTTAATGTCCTCCTGCAGGGCATAAAGATCGTGCTGCTTTTTATTAAAGCCCTCTGCCATCATTTCTGCTTTACCGAGTAACGCACTCCGCTCCGCCTGCCCCTGAGGGTTGTTGGCCAGAGCCTGCCAGGCATTCCAGAATTCTCCCATCATGGTGCTCAAACCATAGCCGTCGGATTCATTAAACATTTCTTCTAATCGCTGAAAATTAGCATACCGGGCCTTACAACTTCCCAATAGCTGTATCTCCGAATTAAGTTGCGCGCTGATAAACTTATCATATTCTCTCTTAACGGTTACCACCCTGACGCCGGTTCCTATTTGCCCCTGAGAAGTGGTGATTGAAGGTCCTGCTTCCAACACAATATTTTGGCGGCTAAACCCCGGGGTATTGACATTGGCAATGTTGTGGGCTACCACCTCTAAATTGGCTTGCTGGGCCAGGGTGCCCCACTTGGCCATATTGAGAACACCGTTTAGACCGGCCATACTATATCTCCCTTTTAAGTAGACTCCCAAACCGCGCCGCATCTTTTATTCTTCCGCTGTTCAGGTATGTAGGGTTTGCGGAGAAAGAATGATTTAGAAAATCCAGCGAACGATTGCAATAGAAAAGGGAATCTTTAACAATCAGTGAATTGCCCTGATTTATCTCTTGTATGCTGTTAAGCAGAGCAAGAAGGGTAGATCGCGAGTTGTTCAAGGCTGAACGATGAGGTTCCTCGGCCGCCGATGCCAGATCGGATAAGGTCGGCGGCTGCTGAGAAATTCCATAGTGGGGGGATAATTGCTCAACCAGTGATACCCTCGACTCTTCCAGCATTTTAATCTTAACGCTTAATGTTTCCTTTTTTTTGATATTTTCAAAGATATCATCCACCCGAAGGTCAACCAGGAGGCATCGGTCCTGCTGAATGCACGAAAGCAGTTCCTTGTACAACTCTATCTCCCGATTTAAAATGTCAATCAGTTCCGACAGCAAGGTATTCATGCTTTCCACCTTCTTTGAAGAAACAGGAACAGTCAATGGCTTCGCAGATTAGGGCCCGGGGAAGATATGGCGGTACTATACAAAACTGTCGAAGATAACTTTTGAATCATTTTCCCTGATACGTCGTCCGCGGCGATAGTGTATGTCCCGGTTGCCACCGTTCTTTTGTATTGCGCCGCTCGGTCTTCTCGGTTCCCGGCGGTTGCTTCGATGTATACTACGGCGAAAAATCGGATAATCTTTAGTCCTTTATGGCATACTATCGTTCTTTATCCTTCCTCCCCCTCGATAGCGGGAGCAATCTACCGGGTCGGCGATAACGTAACCTGCCCCGGGCAGCTTAAAAAATAGGGATGCATGACCGGTAAATGCCGCGGGAAGTGCACATGCTGGCACGTTGCAATGGCGAAAGGTGCGCCTGAATCGGCCGGGGGGCGGGTTGCAGGCGCCGGCTAAAATTAAAATAACTGAGCGTACTGCCTCGCCTGGTTTAGACGAGTGAACTTTGAGGGGTCAACCACTTTTCCCTCTACTCTCACTTCATAGTGGAGATGGGGACCCGTCGAACGCCCCGAACTTCCCACCAGTGCGATGGGCTGGTCTTTTGCAACCATTTCCCCTGCTTTCACCAGGTTTCGTGAATTATGGGCATAGAGTGTGCTAATACCGTTGCTATGCGCTATCTCAACTACCTGCCCGTACCCTCTTCTCCATCCGCTATAGACAACCATTCCTTCTCCCGCCGCCATAATTTCAGAGCCGAAAGGTTTTGCCAGATCGATGCCGTTATGGAAATCTCGTTTGCCGGTAAAAGGGTCGGTCCTCCAGCCATAGTGAGAAGAAATGCTTCCGGAAACCGAGAGCTCGGGCACCGGATTATTGTTTCTCATCACACGAGTCTTATCATATCGGTGGACTCTGCTATGGCGTGGTAATATCTTTCCCCGCTCGCCGGTTAATTGCTCGATCAGCGCCTCTTTAAGACCGAGTCCCTGTCTCAAAGCCATCTGCTTAGAGATCTCTTCATCCATCATCTCGGTAAACACCCGTTCACCTTTCCCGCCGTCAATCAGCTCTGATTTAACTACCGTTTTTCTCATCTGCTTCATAAGCTGGTTAATGAAAAGCGACTCAAATTCGGCACATGCCTCTTTTAGCTTTTGTGAATCGGCAGCGGACCCCCGTTTGTGATGTGCTTCCGTCTTTTCCATTGTAAGCACTTTTGCGGTAAGCGGGGGCGTATATGATAGAGAGGTAAGTTTAGTCATTTTTAAATAATCACCAGCTCAGCCTGCAGGGCACCGGCAGCTCTGATTGCCTGGAAAATAGAAATCAAATCACGGGGAGAAACGCCTATCGCGTTTAAACCCCGGACAACTTCTCCTAAGTTAGCCCCCTGAGGAATAACAACCAACTTTCTTGTCTCTTCCTGGGCGGTCAGCGCGGTTTCAGGGGTAATCACTGTCTCACCCTCGGAGAAGGGGAGCGGCTGCGATACTCGTTCGGTTTCCTTGATAATGACACTCAGGTTGCCGTGAGCAACAGCAACCGTGGATATTCTCACATTCTCACCCATAATCACTGTTCCGGTTCGCTCATTGAGCACAACTTTGGCAACCGCATCCGGCGCAATTTCCAGATTTTCCACCTGGGATATAAACCCCACTACATTTTTCAGGCAGTTGGCGGGGATTGCGATCTCCACCGTACCGGCATCAACCGATTGTGCCAGCATTTCCCCGAAACTCAGGTTGACCGCGGTAGCGAGACGCTGCGAGGTGGTAAAATCGGGATTATTCAAATTTAATGAAATCTTCTCTCTATCCGCCAGGTGCAAGGACAAATCCTTTTCCACAATAGCTCCTCCCGGGATGTAGCCTACGGTGGGATGGTTTTTCTGAACCCCTCCTCCCGCTGCGCCACCGGCGGAAAATCCTCCGATAGAAATGGGACCCTGAGCCACCGCATACACATTGTTATCGGGGGCTGCGAGCGGGGTAAGCAGTAGCGTGCCCCCCTGCAGGTCCTTGGCGTTACCCATGGAAGAAACTACCACGTCGATTTGTGTTCCTACTTTGGCAAAGGCGGGCAACGTGGCAGTCACCATCACGCCGGCCACGTTATCAAGGTCTATCTTCTTTTTATCCACCACAATCCCCATCCGGGTCATCATATTGGCTAAACTCTGGAAGGTAAATTCCGTCTTATCATCATCACCGGAGCGTTTCAATCCCACCACCAGTCCGTAACCGATCAACTGGTTGGAGCGCGCTCCCTCGATATTGACGACATCTTTAATCCGGGCCGCGCCGGAATTCTTCCCGGTCACCAGCAGATAGGCGAGTGCCAGGCCAATGATCATACTTTTTTTCATCATCTATGTTCCTTTCGGCATGTCTCTCGGTGGATGCCACTGGTGAGCCATGCTATGCACGCTCGGGATAGATCAGAGGTTAAAGGGGATAGAGCCAGTCAAATATGCGATGGAACACTCCCGGTTTCTGCTTGTCACTGACAACCCCGGTCCCCGAATACTCGATCCGGGCATCCGCAATCCTGCTGGACGCAACACTATTGTCAAATTCTATGTCTTCAGGCCGGACGATGCCGCTCAACAAAATAAAACGTTTCTCTTTATCAAAGGTAACTTCTTTTCGTCCCTCAATCCGGAGATTTCCGTTAGGCATCAGGTCTATTACTTTCGCGCTGATGCGCGCGATCATCTTATCGCTGCCGCTGATCTTCCCTGATCCGCTGTGAGAACTCTTTGCTGAACTGGTGATCTCCGGCTGAAAAGGGATGTCGTTTCCCTCGTCATCCTTACCCCAGAAGTTTTTCAGACCGAAGTGGAGGGGAGATCCCAAAAACTTGGTGATACTTGCAAGGATGCTTGAATCTCTGGCTGTCTTGGTCGACATCTGTTGAGAAACATTTGACATTTCTTCAATCCTAATGGTCAGGATGTCGCTTATGCGCCGGGCCTTGGTATCCATATACATTGATGAACTGGTGTCCCGCCAGAGCGAACCCTCATAGCGATACCGGAAAGGAGGCTGCTCAATGTCTTTTGCCTGGTGATCAAGATATTGCGAATTCGGACTCTGCCGCTCCAGGGGACCCAATCCTCCGCTTACCGCAATTGCCGGGCACAATAATACCGCACCAAACCACACACATAGCCTCTTCTTCATCCTGTACCTCACCCTGTTAGCTGATGGGTTAACCCCCGGTGGTTATTGAAAAACTTCCATTTGCTTTGTGGCTAAAAAGGCGCTCTCTTTGAGCCACGGATGTGTCACCATTTTTTCAACCGACTGCTAGAAAATCACTTCCACCGTCTTCGAGTCCCTTACCTTGCCGTATACTTCTTTCTGGGAGCCTGTATTTATTACCCGAACCTTTTCTCCCTTACCGCCGTTATCGATTGCCATTCCTTGGGTGGTAATTTTTACCACATCCGACTCGGCTAGAATCGTCACCAGGTCACCCCGCTTTACCAGAGGCATAGCCTTCAGAAATTTGGATCTGAGGGGATGGTTGATGTCCATTGCCCTCTGAGTGCTCATCCCTATTGCCTCCAGGGGGTCAGTAATAACGTCTTCGGGGAATTCTTTGAGGCTCAGCGTATCCAGCCGAATGTCATTCTGGGTGATGACATGATCTCTCGGTAAGGTCCGGTTGCATACCACCACTTTCTGGGATACCTCTATTTCGGCGTTTACCCAGATCTTTTTTTCCGCTTTCCCGTCCACCATAAACACCAGCCCAAGGGTGGTACTTCCCAGATAATCTTCATTTCTCTGCGGTGTGACCTCATAAGTAATTTTCCCCGCAAGGAGGGAAATGGGGCCTGCCGGTGAAATCCTAATAGATGTTAGATTTTGGTCCCAGCTCATTTTTTTGTGAATGAAGCTCCTCACGATTTCATTTATTTCTTTGGGAGAGATGATAACCGTCTTGCGTGTCACCTCGATCTTTTCAGGAAGACGGAGGGCGATGGTATCGATACCGATACCATTTTGTCTCACCCTTGATCTAAGATAATCGGCGCTGATAATCCTCGCTTCTCCGGGGGAAGGCGATTTGCCAAGCGTGATGGATTGCAGCTTCTCCAACAGGGTGGTATCCCCTCCTTCGATTTGGGAAATCTCACCCAGTACAATCATGTCTGAGCTCACCTGAGCATGCGCCGGCACCATGACGGTGGTCACCGCCAGAGCCGGAGGGGTGCGGCATACGGAAAAGGAAAGCACCGCGCCGGCCAGCAGAAAAAATATTAATATCCTGAAGGACTTTTTCATGGTGATATCACCCTCTTTTAGCGTCTAATATTGTTTGCCATTTGCAGCATCTCGTCTGCGGTTTGAATGGCCTTGCCGTTAATCTCGTACGCTCTTTGAGCTAAAATCATTTGCACCATCTCTTCCACGATACTGACATTGGACATTTCCAGAAATCCCTGGCTAATGGTGCCTAGTCCGTCTTCCCCCGGTGTGCCGGTGGTGGGGTTTCCGGACGTCTCTGATTCTAAGAAGAGGTTTTTGCCTATTGCCGTCAACCCGGCCGGATTGGCGAATCGAGCTGTCTCAATGTTTCCAATCTCAGAAGGTGCGGTCTCTCCGGCGTTCATCACGGTTATCGTTCCATCAAGGCCGACGGTGAGCTGGCTCGCGTTTTCCGGTACGGTTATCTGGGGCTGCAGCAAATACCCATCTGAGTTAACAATATTTCCACTGCCATCAAGCTTGAATGCCCCTGCCCGGGTGTAGGCGATCTCACCGTCCGGAGTAGTGATTTGAAAAAACCCCCGCCCGTCAATAGCAAGATCAAGCTCGTTTCCCGTCTGTTTGTAATCCCCCTGGGCAAAGAGCTTGTCGACCGCCGACACTTTGGCGCCAAGTCCTATCTGGTTGGAAGTAGGTATTTCAGTGCCCGTCGATGAGGCTGCTCCCGCGATTCTCAAGTTTTGGTAAAACAGATCCTGGAAATCAGCCCGGCTCCTTTTAAAACCGGTGGTATTCACGTTGGCGAGGTTATTGGCAATAACGTCCATATTGAGCGCTTGTGAGCTCATACCCACCGCCGCCGTCCATAGAGATCTTAATGACATGTTATTCCTCCTTTTAACCGGTGAACCTTAAGCCACTGCGGCTATTTCTTTGGTTGCCTGAGCATCTATTTCATCCAGGGCACGGATAACCTTTTGATAAGACTCACAGATCCGTGTCACATCTATCATCTTCACCATTTCCTGCACGATATCTATATTGGAGAGCTCCAGGTGGCGCTGTTGTACCTCGCTTACCTCAGCTTGACGTTCATTGGCGGTGCCTTTTACGTTTTTAAAAAGGTTATCTCCTACCTTTACCAAGCCCGAGTAATCTTCAAAATCAACCACTTTTAAGGTATCAACCAGCTGTCCGTCCACGGTTATCGTGCCGTCCCGGGCAATATCGATCGTTTTCCCTTCTATTAATATATTTTTCTCTTTTCCTCTTACCGGATGGCCACTCTGGGTAACAAGCTCTTTCTTGCTATTGAGTGAAAAATTGCCTGTCCGGGTATAGAGCTCACCTCCGGGGGTGTTCACTGCGAAAAAGCCTGAGCCGCTGATGGCGACATTCAACTCGTTTCCGGTTTGTTGCATCTCACCTACCGAAAAGTCGGTGGTAATACCGGATAACGTCGGATAACTCATGCTCATTTTTCGGGAGAGGACTAAACTTCTCGCATCAGCGTGGTCCGTCGGCACGGCGGTATCCAGCGCGGGGTATGTTGCGCCAAAGTGCGGTTTGTCTTCCTTGTAGCCGGACGTACTCACATTGGCAAGGTTGTTGGAAAGGATTTCGAGTCTCCTCTCCTGCATAATATCGCCGCACACCGCCGTATACAGTCCACTGCTCATATATTCACTCCTTACGTTTTTAAATTTGTGGAAGAAAGAGAAGCAAAAGGAATGCCACTTTTCCCAAGATAAAGAAATAGTTTAACCAATTGTAAAAACGGCGTATTTTGTTTTTTCGTTTTCGAGTCACGATCGCGAGCCCTTTATAACCGCCGCCCGGCAGGTATTTTTTTCCTACCTAAACTTGGACCGTATATCCGGAAACATCCTTTTGAGCCACGAATCAGATGGGTGTTTTTCAACAGCCTGCTGGAAGCGGTTCGGAATAGCCTGTTTCAGCGGGCGTCGGTAGAAGCAATATGGAGAGCGCAGGATACGGGTTCAGTGGAAACAATCAATTACCGCAGATGCGCTTTTCCATGTACTTCCGGTTGAGATGGCAGACAAAGGCTAGTAATTCCGCTACCACCGGGTACACAGCAGGAGGAATCTGTTCATCCAGTTCTAGCCGGGAAAGAATCTCGATCAGGTCCGGATCATCCTTGAGGGGAATATGGTGCTTCCGGGCAAGGGCAATTATCTTCTCCGCAATAAACCCCTGCCCCTTTGCCGTAACCAAAGGCGTCTTCCATAGAGAAGGCTCATATTGTAAGGCTACGGCCTTTTTTAGTGATCTTTTCTCTTTTCCGCCCATTGCTTACTACCCGAAGGAAAATCCGAAACAGTTGAAGAACGCTTTTTTACACTAGAAGGTTGCACGTCATGGGAATGCTAAGACTATTGGGTCTTCTCATGCCGTAATATCAAGCAGCTTCATGGTTAGCAGAGAAAAGCCCTTAAGCGCACTCGGGTCCTGATCTTCCTTTGGGTCACCTTTTTTTACTTCACCGGAAAGCTGCTCCACCCGGTAGCCGAAGGATTCAAGCCGGCGGCATAGTTCGGATGAATATTGTAGCACAAAATCGGCAACCTCTTTATTGCCTACCCGGATTGTACAGTGAATCTTCTTTTTCATTACGCGGGTATCAATTCTCTGCGGACCCGGGCTTCTCATAGTGAGCAGGAACACGATATAAACAGTATCCCTATGGCTTTTCCCTTTTTTACCCCCCATCCTTTGCGGACATAAAGCTCTGCGGTTTTAATCCCTTCGGGTAGAATCAGTGGAATTTGAACAATAAGCTGCCGGTCACTTTTTGCGGTCACGCAATTGAGCAGTTGGTGAAGCTCAATCTTCTTAATCGATGAAGTTATCGCATCCAGTAATTAAGGATAATGCTTTCTGCTCCAACATCCCTTCTGGGATAAGGTTCAAAACCACCCGGGGATGGGTCTGCACTACTCTGGCGAGCACCTGCTGCCCCGCTTTCAGGCAGGCAGTACTATCAACCGCAACCTTGAATCCTCTAAACGTAACCTGAAATATATGATCAGCAATATCCTTCTCCACCTTTCCCTGCAATACCTGTCCTTGGGCAATCTTCGCAACAAGGGAATCCTTCTCCGAAGGAGAGAGTAACAGTACAAGCGATCGGTTAACCGGCCGGTTTGAGGTCAGCCTTGGCGTGCAGAGAGCTTCTTCGTCCGGTATCGCCTCCCCGACAAGCTTCATCACTACCTGGGGACGGGTAGCGGCTACCCTCACTTGTACCTGCTGTTCAGGGTGCAGTGGAATCGTACACTTCGCAATCGCAGTGGTTCCGTTAATGCTGACCAACAAGGTGTTGTCTTCTAAACACCTCATCACCTTCGCCTCCAGCGCATGGTCTTCGGAAAGTCCGGCAAGGAAGGGGCTTTTCACGGAGGAGGAAAATAAGAGGGAGCACGGGGGCTTATTAAGAGTGCACTGAACCGGTGTGTCGTCAGTCATCGGCGATTGTCATAAAAAGCATGTAGCAAGAATTGACAACCCTGCTTTCTGCTTTTCGTCAAATCCGATCATGATATGGGTTATTGTCTTTTAAGATTGATTGCCAGCTCGACTTCGCCTTGCGGCAACCCCAGCTTTCGGGAAATCTCTTTTGCCGATAATCCCTTTGCAATCAGGTGCGCCACCTTTCCATAATCACTTGCGCTTGAGTCCATTGCTTCACATTCTGCTTTGCCGCGATCAAGGCGGGTCTTGAGGACGACGCTTTTTCCACTTATTTTCCCACAGAGCTCCAGTGCCTTTTTTCTTTGTTTGTCTAGCTCTTCCGATTTTTTTATCAGTTGGTGCAGCGAATCAACCACGATCTTCATCTTTTCCTTTTCGAGCTTTGTCGCTCGGCGCAGGTTTTTAGCCTCGCAGATATAGTACACAAAGAGAACGCACAGGCCGGTTTCGACAAGCAACTGTAAAATCAGCCACAATTCAATAGTAAAGCCGGTCATGCCTTCCCCTCCGTTCGAAGTAGTTCATACCGTAAGATCCAGAATTGTACCCTTATCTGCTTCTTCGAATGCAGCCTTTTTTTGCGTATGGTCCTCTTCTTTTCCGCAAACCGCATCGGGCTCATAACTCTTCTTTTGTTGACCTCCTCTTTCTTCATCTCTGATTGCCGCTTCCTTGCTCTTTTTTGCATCCTGTACTTCTTTTTTCTTCTGCTCTGTCTCCTCCTGCAGTTGTTGGGCAAAATGCTTCTTCACCACATCAGCCTGCTGTTGCTGCACCTGTTGAATTTTTTCCAAGGTTGTTGATTGCAGCAAAATTTGCTGCATGTCCACCGATCTTAACATCGACGTCCTCCAATGTATTTGTCGGCGAACTACTCTAGCAGGCAGTTGAAAAACGCCAATCTGATTTGTCTCTCAAAGGGGGAGGGGCTTTTCAGCCGCCTGCTAAGTAATTTTCCTGTCGGGAGCATCCCGAAGGGCCCTCTTCCTTTATCGTCCGGCCAGCTTCAAATCTTAACCCGAGGAATGCGTTGCAGCTTGATGCGCCAGTTTAGTCTTTAGCCGCCCTGAAAAATCTGCTGTTCGTTCCCTTCTTATCAATCTTAATCTCCACGCGCTGTGCGCATCTGGGGCACCAGCCCGTATAGGCCGTCATTTGCTTATTGGTATACACGCGGGCATAGACGTTACAGCACTCAAATAATATCCCAATGAATCTTCGTCGGGGCAAAGAGCTTGCCGCTTTTATGTTCGGCTGCATTCTATCCTGCGTATCTTTCATACATGCCCGAAGCCGGATTAGATTTATAAATAATCGGATGTTTTTAAGGGCGGGTGTCGCCTTTGGGGGATTCCAAACCAGGGCAGTGTGTCTCCAGCCCTTTTCCCCCTGCACCGGTCGTTATACGGTATCATACCACCTGCAAGTCATTAAAAATTACTCCTTTTACAATATTTCCCTCTATCAGGAGATTGATGGCGGAGATAATTTGTTCTGACAACAGATCTTCCACCTGCTTAATTTCCATATCCCGGGGAGGAATACTGACCAACGTTTTCAGGATGCTGGTTCTAACCTCCTCAGCATGTGTCGCAATCTGTTTAGGGGCATTCTTGCCGGACAGTTCCAAGGCGATAGTCACTCTAAGAAATTTTTTCGACTCAGGTTTTGACAGGGGCACAAAAAACGGTTTCAGTCCGTACAAATACTCCTGAGTAGCGGCGGAATCCGTCCTGGGGGAGGAACAATACTGTGTCCGCATAAGCAGACCGCCGCTTACCACGATTGCCAAGCACAGCAAAAGGAGAAATGCCGTTATATACTTCCATTTGCGGGAGCGACCGGCATTTCCCCGAATCGCATCTTCCTTCGGCTCTTCCTGAAGCGGTCCATCTACACCCAATTCCGTGCGAGATGTTTCCTTATGCGCTGCGGATTTTATTGCGTCCTGCTCTGCTCGCTTTTGCGCCCCATCCACCTCGATGAGATTCTCTTTGAAGTTTTCTTCTGGTCTCTCGGCCATGAATACACCCCCTGAAAGCGCTAAACATCAAAATTTCTTTTTTGGCGATTTGAATTCGCACAATATAGATGGTAGTGTGCCGCTTCGATAGGGTCTTATCTATGTATAAGACTTTGTATCCTGACCTTTAATCGTAGTATGGCTTTGGTGTGTATTTGTGAAACTCTTGACTCCGTAAGATCGAGCACCTTGCCAATCTCTTTCATGGTAAGCTGCTCGTAGTAATAGAGAGAAATGACCTGTTTTTCCTTTTGGGGCAAGTCCCCAATAGCTTTGGCAACGGCATCTTTAACCTCACCCAATCCAAGCATGCCAAAGGCATCGTCAGATTTCGGATCTGCCAGGCAACTTAAAATATTTCTTTTTTTATCATCATAATCCACCATCATATCCAGGCTGATCAGGGAAATGCCGGCAGTCTGCCTAATTAGTTCATGAAACCCCTCCATGGACAGACCTAATAACTCAGCTATTTCTTCATCTTCGGCGGGCCTTCTTAAGCGCTGTTCCAATTCGTGATAGGCATTAACCATCTGGTTGATCATTTTACGGATAGACCGGGGGATCCAGTCCATCGCTCGGAGTTCATCTAGGATGGCGCCTCGGATACGGATCTCGGCATACGTCTTAAACTTGACCCCTTTGGAGGGATCAAATTTCTCCACCGCATCAATCAGACCAAGAATGCCCGCATCGACCAGGTCCGCCACCTCAATGTGTGGAGGCAGCCTCATGGCAACACGGTTGGCAATATACTTGACCAGAGGAGCATATTCCATGATCAGCCGCTCCCTTCTGGTAAAATCCTCTTTACCGTGCTGGATGTTCTCTGCGATCTGATTGCATGATTTTTTCATCTATTTCCCCCCTTCTGGTTACATTCTGGAAAGCGATAACGGAAATGATTCAGAGGGTTCGAGAAAATGATTCCAGAAAAAACGGATGTTACCCCGGGAACGGTTATTGGGGCGGTTTTCACAGACTTTTCTTGCCAGGGCGGAAAAGCACTGGCTGGCAGGTGAGAGGGGATAAAGTTCAACCAGCGCTTTCTGCTGCCTCACCGCTTTAGCAACAT
>Ga0255345_1003479_pt1 | contig 18287 bp, 12 predicted proteins | sample wastewater_treat_6_FD_192415 | JGI IMG/M metagenome (GOLD analysis project Ga0255345, IMG submission 192415) | Wastewater microbial communities from Lulu Island WWTP, Vancouver, Canada - plant20 | ecosystem: Engineered > WWTP > Wastewater > Unclassified | place: Canada: Vancouver, British... | reverse complement strand
TTTAAACCCACGATTTACCAAAATCAATCTAACAGTCATAACCGTAATCTCTAAGACTTTTAATAAAAATATAATTAATAATTCATACCATGGTACGTTAAAAAAATTTTCAATATTTAATAATAATATCATTTTGTCTTCCCTTTCTTTCTCTTTCTTTCAACTACATTAACTACTATACTTAAAGCAATTAAAACTCCCAAACCTACCAAAACCCAAATATAGTTATTTTTAACCCAATCTAGAGTTTCATTAAATGTTTGAACTTCTAAAATTTGAATTTCTGCTACTATTGTCTCTTTATCCAAAGTCTTAGTAGCAACAAACGTGATTGTTAGCATTTGTTTTCCATCTTGCATTTCGCTTAAATGGAAAGGTGTTGTTACTTGTACACCTTCTTCTACAACAATCTTCCCCTTAATATCTTCACTCTTAAAAACTGACCCTACAAAGACATTTTCGGCTTTTTTTGTCATTCCGTCGATTGTATAATTTATTTTTTTAATTAAAGGTTTCAAAGTTGCATCATCAGTAATTTGACTATCTTCAGTTAATAACTCCCCATTAATTTCCCAACCCATAATTAAATAACCAGGATCTTTTTCAATATCATTCAATAAATCTGATTCATATAAAGCAGATACATCAGTAAAATCATAATCAATTGAATTTCCTTCTAAGTCTTCAAAAGTGATTACTATTTTTTGATACATAGGGTGAGCATAAACATTGTACTCTTCTGTAATATAATTCCAAGAAATAAATTTATATCCATTTACATGCGGTGCTTCATAATTTGGGATCTCATCGCCTAAATTGTATGGAATAGATGCTAATACATTACCATCTTTATCATAATAAACAACAGTATTATGCTCAGGAGCTAAGATATTAAAATTGAAATTGATTGATAAAGTTTCAAATCCACTACCTAAAGCTCCCCTTGCTCTAATAGTATAAGAGCCAATAGCGCTCGGCATCTCGCCTAAAAGAATATTATTACTATCAAAATAAGATATCGTAAACGCAGCATTGGGATTAGCTAAGATATATAATTTTTCATAGCCTTTAATTGGATGGCCATTATAAACATAATTTTCTTGTGTTTCTAAATAAAAATCCTGTAACAAATTAGGATCAAAAGCTATATTTGATAAAGGAGATGGCGAATAAGCTTCATCCTTAATTACGTGCTCGTTTGATGGTGCAGCTAAAAAATAATCGTAATCTACATAATCTGGACTCAAATGTTCCCCAATGGGATCGCCAAAAGTCACATCAGTAAAATACCACTTATCAATCATAAAAACATGACTCCAAGCATGATTTTCCCAACCACCAGAACCGTATGCTTGCCCCGTTGTAGTTATCACTGGTATATTGCAATAATTAGCTAACATTTGAAAAGCTTCAGCGTAAGCCTCACAAACAGGTTCGTATAAGGATCCATCTTTTCCAAAATCGGACTTAATTAAAGCACCACTAGGAACATGAGCGAATTTACTTGAATTCGTGTCATATTCGTTGTTTTGTATTAGCCAAGTATATAAATATCTTAATTTCTGGTAATCATTTTGAAGTAAATCAACTTCTTGTTTTAAATACGCTCTACGAGCTAAAATATGAATTAAATCTTCATCAACTAATGATTGATTATATTCTCCATCATTTAAATAGCCAACTTCAATTCTTGGCTTAACAATCAAAAACCCCAATCTTGAAGTATCTGGCTCAATATTATTGTTAAACCAAAAATATTCTGGATGATCTAAATTAAAGGCCTTCCAAGCTTCAAAAGCAGCATTATATAAATCTTGCAACGTATCACCAAGTTGTTGTTCTATAACGACTTCAAAAGGATATCCTACTCTAATTGCAGATAAGAAAGCATCATAAATTTCTTTTTCGTATTCATCTAAAGTATTGTAATAAAATTTATTCCCAATTTCTTGACTATTATGTAAAGCATTAACTTTTTGACTAAAATTCATACTTGCATAATCATTATAAAACTCTTCAAATGATTTCGCTTCTACTTTGTAATTAAAAAATAATACACCAAAAACAGCAAGCAAAAATACAAATAATACTTTTCTTTTCATTTTTACTCCCATTCTATTGTTCCTGGAGGTTTTGAAGAAATATCATAGATTACTCTACTACACTTTGTTTCCAAAACAATTCTCTCGCCAATTTTAGATAATATTTCATAAGGTATAGGATAAGCTTGAGCTGTTTGAGCATCTTTACTTATTACTGCTCTTAAAGCAATAACATAATTATAGTTCCTCTTACCATCAAAAATCCCCGTTGATTTAGTATCTAAAACAACAGTAAAATATTGCCAAATAATTTGGTCTAATTTTGCTTTTTTTAATTCTTCCCTAAAAATAGCATCACTTATTTTAGCCATTTGAAGTTTTTCATTAGTAATTTCACCCATAACTCTTACTCCCAAACCTGGGCCAGGAAAAGGTTGTCTTAATAATAGTTCATCATCTAAACCCATTATTTTACCTAATGCTCTAACTTCATCTTTATATAATTCTTTAATCGGCTCTACTAACTTAAACCCTAATTCGCTAGGTAATCCCCCAACATTATGGTGTGATTTAACTAATTGTTCTCCTTTTTTAGATTCAATAACATCAGTATAAATCGTTCCTTGAGCTAAATATTCATATTCTTTACCCAAACTCTTTGCTTTTTCCTTAAAACAATCAATAAATATTTTCCCAATAATTTTTCGTTTTTCTTCTGGATCTTTAACTCCTTGTAAATTATCTAAAAATATTTTAGATGCATCTAAATATTCTACTTCAATTCCATATTTTTCAAATCTCTCTAAAACTTGTTTTTCTTCATTTAAACGAAGTAATCCGTTATTGATAAACAAACAAGTTAGTTGGTCTTTAATTGCAAGGTGTAAAATCTTTGCCACAACGGTTGAATCAACACCACCAGAAATTCCTAAAAGTACTTTTTTAGTTCCAACTTCTGCCCTTATTTCTTTAATTTGTTTTTCTAAATATTGATGTAAACTAAGATTTGGATTTGATTTCATAAAACACCTCACCATTTATTATAGCACAATTAACTATAGAAATAAATAAAAAAAAGTTAACATAAATTTGAAAATGTTAACTCTTTAAATCTTTATTCTTTAGACTCTTTTTTCTCCTCTTCAAGCTTAGGTTCCTCTTTTACAACTTCTGCTTCTGCTTCAATTATATTTTCTTCTGGAGCCCCAGCTTGAGCTATTTCCTCTTGTTTTTCTTTAGTTGGTTTTTTAAAAATATGGACAATTAAATAAATTGATACTCCAATAACTACAATTGCAATTAAACCTATAGGAGATCCTACTACTCTTAAGAACCCACCAACTTTTGGAATTCTTCCTGAATAAATTCCTACAAATTTATCTTTTGTAATACGCCAATAATCCATTGGTTTTTCAGGATCAGCTGGACGTGTGCGGAAACATGCATCTCCTCTTTCGTTTACAGTCCATTCAGCAAAATAATGCACTACCACATTACCATTAGGGTCTACGAAAGCAACAATATCGCCTTCTTTTAATTCTTCAAAATCATAGGCAGTAATGAATACAAAATCATTTTGAACTAATTCAGGCTCCATACTGTCTGTTAGAATTACATAGCCTTTGAAACCCATATATCTTGCAGTTAAATTAGGTGATACTAAATTAAATACAAAATAAAAAATTAAATACGCTAACACTATTAGCGAAGCAACATAACCAATCCAACCAAAAATCGCTTTGACTTTTTCTTTTTTGGACTTTTCTTCAGTTGTCATTACTTCTTCTTTTTTTGTTTCCATAACTAACCTCACTTACCCCTATATTATTACATAATTAATTAATTTTGTCAACGAAAAGTAAATTTATTATTAATAGATAAATAAAATGCTTACATTAAGGCTTAGATAAAGCATGAACTATTAAAACCATACTCCATGTATCTAATTTACAATACTCTTCCAAATTCTTTCTTACTTCTTCTAAATCTTCTTCATCAAGTTTTTGGAAAGAATAATAAGCCTCTTGCGCCATCATCCCTTCTTGAATTTCTAGATCTTTATATGATAATTCTGGAGCAAAAACGGGCAATACTTTTTTAATACTATAACTTCCTTCTAATTTGTTATCATAGAAATACGCTTTTTTGATCCCTGAAATTGACTTTACTAAAGCATCTTTTAAATCTATAATGTGGTTACGGATTTTTAATAGTTTTTTCTCATATTGAGGAAAAAGTTTCGCCAATTCTTCAATTCGTGTTTTTTCAAAACTAGCATTATAGGCAATAATAGTGCCCCCTTTTTTTAAATCAATTTCTCTAATTAATGCTTCAGCACATTCCTTGCGATAATCTTCAAAATCTGGTGCCAAAAAAGAAAAGTGATTATCATCAATATCTTTTAAAGAGGTTTTAGTATGTTCAGTATGCAAAGAAAATTGAAAAACAGATTGTGTATAAGGTTTTTCCCCATCAAAACGCGGAAGAGGTGCATTAAAACTCTCAAAATCTAAATAATAAACCGGATATTTCAAATCTTCAATCCACGCTTTAATCATTTCTCTATCGACGTGTTGCTCATTTTTGATAAAACAACGTTTTTGTATTCTGTGAATATCTTTTATTAATTCCTCATCTGAATACTTGTCCATTGTCTTTTTCCCCCTAATAATATCTTCATACTTTTTTTCGCCTTCAAAAAAGATAGCCGATCCCGGAAGACTTTCTAACTCCCCAAAACAAACAGAACCAAATTCGCAAGCATTATCGTTATTTCTTTTGCATCTACTTGCTATCACGGGTTCAATAAATTTATTTTCTCTTATTAACCTTTGAACATGTTCCACATAATTTTCTATTAAATAAAAATATTTTTTATATGCTCTACTTAAATCAAGTAAAACAACTATTTCGCCTGACCCTTTTAAATAAGGGTAAGGATTATCTTTAGTAGCTTTACTTTTATCTAAATAATATTCATGATTTAAAAGAGCTAAATAAAAAGTTATCTTTTTCCCACGGGGATTATTTTTTGACACAAGCCAATAAGTATATAAACCATCTAAAAGATATCTTCCAACTTTGTGAATAGGATCAAATCCGCTTTTTATAATAAATTTTTCTTGTTTTTCTGCTTGTTTCTCTGATAAAAAATCTTCTTTGTTTGGCAAATATAAAATACTTTCATTTTTTTCAAAAGCAAATGTTTTTATATCTAAAAAATCAGTTGTAGATTTAGCTTTTACTTCCAAAACGATTATTTCATCTTTTGTTTCTTGATAAGCATCTGTTTTTGTATAGAAAGAGTTACCATCCGAATCTCGATAAAAAAGTTGTTTTTGTTTATCTAAACTTTCGGCTTTAAATTCTGTTTTTAATATTTTATTAGCATATTTAATTAATACCTTTTCTGTTTCTTCAAACTGTTCTTGCTCATATAGTTTAAGTGGCTTTTTAATCTTATCTTCTTTGGTGTCTTCATCTATCATATAATCCAAATAATACTTTAATTCAGAAAAACTTTTATTAGAAAGATTGACTTTTTTTCTTTCAAAATACAGTTTGTTAAAACCATAATATGATGGACAACGAATAAGTTCTTTAAACAACGTCTTACTGATCTTCATTTTCTCACCTCTTTAAAGTATTATATCATAAAAAAAGGGCATTTGCCCTTTTTAATATACTTTATTTTTTGTTTTTTTGATGATTAAATGCAAAATAAAATCAATTACAAAAACAAAAATAATTAAGATGATTGTCCAAGCAAAAACTCCTTTAGTTTCTAAATAAGTATTTTGAATAGCAATTTGATAACCTATTGTTCCTTTAGTTTGAGCAATCATTTGCGCTGTTACAATAACTTTCAATCCTAAACCAAAAGATTGAAGCAATGATACTAAAATCTTTGGCTTTGAAAGCGGAAAATAGATATCTTTTATAACTAAATAATTTAAATTACTTACAGTTTTAACATCATCAAGCAAATCTTTATCAATAGAATTTATACTATTATAAATACCTTCATAAAGAATTGGAAAGATTACCAAAAAAGTAATAACATAAGGAGTAAATCTTTGACCAACCATTAATAAAAACAATATGATAACTGCCACAACGGGAATACTTTTTAATAAAGTAACTATCGGACTAAAGAAATATTTGAATCCTTCAAATCTCAAAGCAAGAAGAGAAAAGACGAAAGCTAAGATTAAAGTCAAAATAGTTACAATTAAGATATCTAAAAAGGTTCTTAATATAATTAAATATGTTTCTACCTTAGTAAATAATTCACCTATTGTTTTAAAAACTAAACTTATTTTTGGTAAAACAATCTCACTATCTACAATAATACTACCAATAAACCAAACAAAGATTACAAACAATATCCCCAAAGAATAATATAAATATTTTTTATCAATTTTATTCATTTGGAGTATAGAAAGCTTGATCTGGTAATTTACCACCTACTAACGCAGCATCTTCAGTTAAAAGCAAATTAAAGAACTTTTCGATATCTTCTTTAATATTTATAGCTTTTTTAAATTCGATATTGCTTAGTGGAATTGAACTAGCAATTAAATCTTCTTTCATGCTTTCTAAATATTCATCTTTTTGATAAATGAAATTAGCATATCCTTGAGGATCTTTATTTAAATTTGTAATATTGTTTTCTATAGCAGTAATAAACTTTGCTATTTTCTTTGTGTTTTTACTTTCGCCATTTACAAAAATAGCAGCTTGAGGAATTAAATCTAACTCCGTTGTTTCATATAAAACATCAGCAATTGATAAATACTTTAAATTAGATACCTTTTTTCGTAAATTAGATAATACTGGTTCTGATGTTAGCAGATATTGATAATCTCCTTTTAAGAAAAAAGCAACTCCATCATTTATTGCATTATAATAAGTGATGTTTGGATTTACATTTTCACTTGCAAGTGCGCATCTTAAAGTAATCCCTGGAATGTTAGTTTCTCCAAAAGCAGCTAAAGTTTTACCATCTAAATCAATTAATGATGTTAAAGGTTCATCAATACTTACAATATAAGTATTTAAAAAACCAATAATAGAATCTAGTTTATAACTAGAATTTCCAGAATTATATAATTTTGCCCCTAAGTTAATTGGCGCAATAATGATATCTGCTTCTTTTGAAGTAAAAGCAGTTACTAATAAATTAGGTCCAGTAACATTATTATATTCAATGTCTTCAGTTAAAGTACCAGCAACACTAATTAGAGGAATCCCGTTTGGAAGTGTTACTTTTAATTTAGCATCTTCGCTGCATCCTGTTAAGAATACAAAACTGAACAAAAGCAAGAAAAAGCTAACTATTCTTTTCATTATTTCTTTTCCCAAAATACTTCTTTTTCAGAATATGTTGTATGCAATAATTTGTGAGCTAATTCACCACCAGGTTTTCCTAAATGAGTTTGGTATAAAGAAACTACATTAGGATTTTCATGGCTTCTTCTAATTTTATTTTCTGAATCTATTGTATATAAAGCTTGTGCTCTTAGTTTACAAACATCAATAGTTTCTAAGTCTCTTGCCTTAACAATCGGTTGACCTCCACCGTTAATACAACCGCCTTCACATCCCATAAACTCAACAAAAATATATTTATTAGGATTTTCTTTAATTCTTCTAAACATTTCTGGAAAGTTTGCTGCTCCATGAACTACTGCTACTTTAAAAGTTTGGTTATCAATTACTAAATCTGCTTCTTTAATAGCAACTGATCCTCTCACTTGAGTAAAATCAATTGTATGTTTATCTTCTTTTTCTAAGAAAGCTTTAACTGTTCTTAAAGCTGCCTCCATAACTCCACCAGTAGTACCAAAAATAGCTCCTGCACCTGTATATGTAGCAAGTGGAGATTCTGGTTTATAATCTTGTAAGTTATTAAAGTTAATACCAAATCTTCTAATCAAACGTGCAAATTCGCGAGTTGTTAAAACAGCATCAACATCTTTAACACCTTTATCTTTCATTTGTTCGCGGTCTGCTTCATCTTTTTTAGCAATACAAGGCATAAATGAAACAACTTTAATTCTCTCTTTTGGAACATTAATAATATCTGCATAAATATGTTTAATTAAAGCTCCTTGGATTTGTTGCGGAGATTTTGCTGTTGAAAGATGAGGTAAATATTCGGGGTAATATCTTTCAATATAACGAATCCAGCCTGGAGAACAAGATGTAAATAATGGTAAATGAACTTCTTTTCCTTGAAGATGGTCTTGAATCCTACCAATTAACTCTGTACCTTCTTCCATAATTGTAACATCAGCTGCAAAGTTAACATCAGTTATTTCATCAAATCCCATTCTCTTTAAAGCGCGATAAATCTTACCTTCAACATTAGTTCCGATTGGATTAGCAAACTCTTCACCTAAAGCAGCCCTTACTGCAGGTGCAACTTGAGCAATTACATAATAATTATCATTATTCAAATAATCAATTACGATATCTTCATCACTAGTTCCTGATAAAGCACCAACTGGACAAGCTTGGATACATTTTCCACAATATAAACAACCAGCATCATCAATAAAATCATTGTTTGCAGGTGCTACATAAGTATCAAACCCTCTTCTATTGAAATCTAAAATTCCTAAACCCGTGTAATGATTACAAGCAGATACACATCTACCACATAAAATACATTTAGAAGTATCAATAGTTAACGAATTGGAAATATTACGATAACTAGTTTTTTTCGAAAAAGTTGGATCTTCTCCCATTGTGTTAGGAACATTATATCTTCTTAACAATTCCAACAATTCACAATTTTCTTCTCTATGACATACCCAACACTCAAAATGGTGGTTAGCAGCAAGAAGTTTTAAATTATTTTTTACAGCATCATTTACTCTTTTAGTATTAGTATGAACTTTCATTCCTTCCCATACTTGAACAGTACATGAGTTCTTTAACGTATTTAAACCTTCAATCTCAACAACACAAAGTCTACAAGCTGAAGTTTCACTAATATCTTTTAAGAAACATAAACGAGGGATATAAATATCAGCATCATTAGCAGCATCTAATACTGTATAAGTACTAGGTACCGTCATTTCTTGGTTATTAATCCATATTTTTACATTACTCATATTTCTTCACCCCTATAAACTCACAATTGCATTAACTGGACAAGCAGGTTTGCACGTTCCACAATTAACACAAAGTTCAAGATCAATATAGTGTTTTTTCTTAACGTCACCAGAAATAGCATTTACTGGACAATTACGTAAGCATTTACCACAACCAATACATTCATCAGTAATTAATAATTTAGTAATATTCTTACAAACGCCAGCTGGACATCTTTTATTAACTACGTGTTCTAAATATTCATCATAGAATTTATCTAATGTTGATAAAACTGGGTTAGGAGCTGATTGACCTAAAGCACACAAAGAAGTATCTTTAATCATTAACGCAAGTTCTCTTAAATCATCTAAATCTTTCATTGTCGCTTTGCCATCAGTGATTTTATTTAAAATCTCTAACATTCTTAAGTTACCGTCACGGCAAGGAGTACATTTCCCACAAGACTCTTCAACAGTAAACTCTAAATAAAACTTAGCAATATCTACCATACAATTATCTTGGTCCATAACAATCATACCGCCACTACCCATCATTGATCCTTTTCTTACTAAGTTATCATAATCAATTGGTGTATCTAAATCATCTTTTGTTAAAATACCGCCTGATGGTCCGCCTGTTTGGACAGCTTTAAATGCTTTTCCTTTAGGTAAACCTCCGCCTACATCATAAACAACTTCTCTTAAAGTAGTTCCCATTGGAACTTCAAGTAATCCTGTATTTTTAATTTTCCCACCTAATGCAAATACTTTTGTTCCCGCTGCTTTTTCAGTACCAATTGCTTTAAACCAATCAGCACCTTTAAGAATAATTTGGGCAACATTCGCAAAAGTTTCTACGTTATTAATTACTGTAGGCCTTCCCCATAAACCTTGCGATGCCGGATATGGTGGTTTATTACGAGGCATACCACGCTCTCCTTCAATTGAAGCAATTAAAGCAGTTTCTTCCCCACAAACAAAAGCTCCTGCTCCCAATCTAATTTCTAAATCAAAGTCGAAATTGCTTCCTAAAACACCTTTACCTAAAATTCCATATTCATAAGCTTTATCAATAGCATATTGTAATCTTTCAACTGCTAATGGATATTCAGCTCTAATATAAACATAACCTTGAGTTGCACTAATTGCATACCCACAAATAATCATTGCTTCAATTACCGCATGAGGATCTCCCTCTAAAACAGCACGGTCCATAAATGCACCCGGATCTCCCTCATCAGCGTTACAAATAACAAAGCTTTGTCCACCTTTGTTAGCAGCAGTAAATTTCCATTTCAAACCTGTTGGGAAACCTCCACCACCACGACCACGTAAACCAGACTTAGTAACTACGTCAACAACTTCTTCTGGAGTCATTTCAAAAAGGACTTTTTCTAAAGCCTTGTATCCATCTAAACCAATATATTGATCAATTTCTAATGGATTAATAATCCCACAATTCTTTAAAGCAATACGATATTGATAATTAGGAACTTCAATTACTTTACCTTCTTCATCAGTAACTTTCTTAAAATTCTCAATTAGATATCTACTTAAGACTTCTCCACCAATTAAATGTTTCTCTACAATCTCTTTTGCTTTTTTCTCATTCACCATACAATAAGTATAACGATTGTTATCTTTATCATATACCTCTACAATTGGCTCTAAAGCACATTCGCCAATACAACCTACTGATGTAAGAGTAATACCTTTTAGACCATTTTCATTTATAGTTTTTTCAATTGTATCATAAATAACATCTGCACTTGCAGCTAAACCGCATGATGCCATACCAACTACAACACGATATTTATTGTTATCTAAAAGACTAAGTTTTTTTAGATTTTCTTCTCTAATATTATTTAAATCTTGTCTAGTTTTCACTTACAGCCTCCTCATCAATAATTTTTCTTAACTCTTGGTGCGTGCTATTAACAGTCGCATGTCCATAAACTTTACCATCAATTGTGTATACTGGCGCTAGTCCACAAGCGCCAACACATCTAGTTGCTTCTACTGTAAATAAACCATCTTTAGTCGTCTCACCAACTTTAATTTGTAAACTATTACAAATCTCATCTAAAATAGATTGGCTTCCCTTAACATAACAAGCTGTTCCTAAACATACACCAATAACATGTTTTCCTTTAGGCTCCAAAGAAAAACGAGAATAAAATGTAACTACCCCGTTGATTTTAGAAACGCTTATCTTCAATTCTTCTGAAATAATTTTTTGAACTTCTAAAGGAATACAACCAAAGATCTCTTGAGCATCGTGTAAACTAGGCATCAAAGGTCCTGGCTTTGCTTTATGCTCTTTTATTCTTTCACGTAATAATAATTCTTTTTCTTTTGTGATTACTAATTTTTCCATTATTAATCTCTCCTTTTAACTATAATATTATATAAAAATGAAAATGAAAACGCAATGTGATTTTGTTTTCATAAATAAAAAAAACCCTTTCATAAGAAAGGGTTTTAATATATTTATTTTATGGTCTTTGGAAAGTTAACTTATCTACAAACGAAGTATATTCATAAGTTCTAGTTTCGCCTTCATAAGTTACTTTTACTTGGTAAGACACAACAGCATCAACTCCTGGGTGGTTAATAATTTCACCATTGTCATTCATAATATTTGGAGTTAATGATTTAAATTCAAAAGCAATATTTTTGCCCGTGAAGTTTCTTAAGGCAAATAATTCAATGTAAATTAAATGCATCAATTCACCCCAACGATCTGCGTTACGAATGTCTTGTGGACATTGTTTGCCTGAGAAGTCGTTATGTTGCATAACATCATTTAAACCTAAATTATATTTGTGTAATAACCAAGCAACTAACTTACCTAAATGACGCATTGTTCTGTTAAAGTTTCCGCCTTCATTAACGCAAGTTTCAATACCTACAGATGCAATATTACCGCCATAGTTAGCAATTTGATTATAACTTTCATTGTAATATGTTGTTGGAATATGGTATTCCCCATTAATTACGTTAACTCTAATACCGCGAGATACAAAATGATTTCTTGTCAGTTTTCGTTCACCAATGTATGCGGGTTTGATGTTTGTTTTAACACCTTCTACAATATAATAACCATCACTTGAGATATCTACATATGGCGAATAATTACCATTAAACATTACTCCAGTCGGATAATCTACTAACATCATGCCAGTACCATCTCCCGCATGATAGCCCACTTCGTCAATAGGTAAGCTTTGCCAAATTGAGCGGTCGTCAATACTAAAATGCCATGATGCCCATCTTTCATCCTCCCTATGTTGGATGTCATTTAACAACTTAGCATTGTGAGAAGGATGGTTCATTCCTGTATTGTGAACAGTAATATATCTAGTTTCTGTTCTAATTCTATTACTTCTCTTATACTTATTGCTAGAATCTACAATATCTACATTAATTGTTGATTCTAAATCATAATGTTTATAAAATGGTAAATATCCATAGTTATAATCAATCTTAGTAGTTGCTCCATATGTAAAGAATGATTGGTTTTTAATATGTTGTAAGTTGATTTGATTTAAGAAATACTCAACAGCTTCCCAACCTTCTGGTGCATCTGCGCCTTTTAAAAATAAACGATAAGAAATTGTGTGTGTTGCAGACTTATCTTTACTATGTACATTCATTGATAAAACAACTTGTGCTCCATCATTACCTACTGGCCCAGTATATACTCCATCATTAGATAAGAATGCTGGTGTATCGCTTGACCAAGTTAAATCTACATCAAACTCTTCATCTTCACTTGGTAATATTATATCTTGCCCTAAAACACCATTATCTAAGAATTGTTCTAAGTATCTTAAATATACCTCTTCCATTGCTCTTGCTTTTTCTAAGAATGTTTTTGCCATAACTTTGAAAATCATCTCCATTTCTACCGGCTCTTCATCCGGATATTGGATTATTAACATTAATGTAATATATTGTTCATGATTTGGTTTTTCAACTAGCTTTAATTGATCATCCATAATTTCTGGATTTAAAGATCTAATTTGATATGTAACAGTCGGATTATATCGATCTACAAAATTAATATAATCATAGCTTGCACCAATTGGTTGCCTAAATTGACTATAAATAAAATCATAAGCCGTAGAATATTTATTAGGTACTAAAGTAACATTGATGTCTGTAGTATATTCAATGCCTGATAAAGTATAATGTACTGTTAATGTTAAATCATGGTAATCATCATCTGGCATAAAGAACATAAATTCAGGGTCAAAATACATATTATTAGATGAATCATATGTAAATCTAACAGCCCCATCTAAATAAATTTCAGGAAGCTCAAAACCCATCGATACTTTATTTGGAATAACAGTAGTTAGATATCTTTCTACTGCTAGTTGTTCTTTAGTTTTATTAGGATCTTCTGGATCCACAGGGTCTTCCGGATCTACAGGATCTTCTTCTTGTTCTTTAGCTTGTGCAGATAATGCAAGATATGTTTGCTTAATATCTGCTTTAAGTTTAGTTTTAAATTCTTCAGAAATAGTTTCATAAATAAGATCTAGTGCCGCTAATGCTTCTTCATTTACTTCACCATTTAATGCTAACACAGCAGCTTCAAATTCTAAATTTTTAATATGTTTATTAATTTTATCTAATGCTGCATCAATTTCGTTTTGAATTTTATTAGCTACATCATTACTTAAATTGTTAATCTTGCCTTTTAAAGCAGTTAATACAGCTAAAGTTGCATCATCATAATTAATATCTAATTCTGCTAAAAATTTTAAACTATCAATTGTAACTTGAGCATCTATTAAAACAGCTAAGTTTGCAACTTTCACTTGATCTTCTTCACTTAAAGCATTAAATTTTTCTTCAATTTCATTAATTAATGCTTCATCCTCTAGAGTAACTTCACCGATATTATCAATTAAATTCTCTACAGCCTTAAATGCCTCTTCCTTCTTACAACCTACTAAGACTACAAAAAGGAAAAGAACTAAAACAAATTTCAATACTTTTTTCATACTTCCACCTCTAATAACTTTTTGATTTTTGTTTGATATTTATATGTTTTGGTTTTATCTTGATAGCTAGCTTTAACTTCATAACTAACTATCTTATCTCTTAGCGAATGTTTAAGTACATTTCCTTCATTATCTAAATACTCAGGATCTAAACTAATAAATTCTAACTCAACATCTGCTAATTTAGTATTTTTATAATATTCTAAATTAACTAATTCCATAAACTCATCCCAACGATTAGCTGTCCTAATTGTCTCAGGACAATTCTTTCCCGAAAAGTCGTTATGTTGTTTTACATCGTTTACTGATAAGCTATACTTGATTAGTAACCAAGCCGTTAATTTAGCAACATTTCTCATCGCCTGATTTAAATTAACACCTTTATAAACACAAGTTTCAATTCCAATTCCTGTATAGTTTCCACCACCTAGATGAAATCCTTTCTCATTTAGCCAAAGCTCTGGATAAGAAGTTCTCCCATCACCTGCGTGCCATGCAACTTCATCAAGCGGTAATTCTTGATATGCTTCTTTATCGTCAACACTATAGTGCCAAGATGCTTGTCTTGTAGTTGTATGCAAATAATGATCTAAGCCTTTAGCTGTCATCAAAGGAGAAGCTAATCCGGCATCGTGAATAACTACATATTTAGTATTTTTTCTAATCAAGCCTGGTCTATTTAAAGTGTTTTCTTTTGGAAGAAAGTTTTGTGTTATTTTTAAATCTTTACTAATATAAAATGGTAAATAACCATTATTGTAAGTTTTTACTTTTTTATATTCGTCTTCAAAACCATAAAGATAAAATGGATAATTAATAATTTCATCTTTATGTATTTTATTTAAAAAGATTTCTACTTTTTCAAAAATATCCATTTCTTACCTCTTAATATATTATATCATAAACTGTCTAACATAACAAATAAAAAGAGCCTTTGAAAAGCTCTTTTTATTTTAATTTATTTCTATATTAACTTACAACAGCTTCTAAAGTTGTTGTAAATTTATATTCTTTAGTAACTCCTTGATAAGTTGCTTTTACTTTGTAGTTAACATTAGTTGCATTACCTGGATGGTTTAAAACAACTCCTGTTTTAGGGTCAAAGTAACTACCACTTGCTTCATATACAAATTTCACATCATCTAAATACTTACGGCCAAACCATTCAATTCTAACTTGTTCCATAAAATCATCCCAATAACCTTGTGCTCTGATTGCATGTGGACAATCTTTTCCAGAAAAACGATTATGTTGCGAAACTCTCTCTACTGGTAAATCGTGTCTAATTAAAATCTCTGCACATAAAGCAGCCATATATCTCATTGTTAGTGTATAGTTTGCACCATCAAAAGCACAAGTTTCCATACTAACTGAGTTTCTATTTCCGCCTTTATTGCAAATATAACCTCTAGATCCTAGTGGATTAGAAAATTGTGTACTCCAATAATAATCAGCCATTTTATAATTTCCATCTTCACCAAGTTCTACTAACAGTCCATTGTCGTTAATAACTCTATTATCTGCAATAGCATCTTCAGGAATCATTAAAGTTGTTTTCTCACCATTTAAATAGAAATATCTATCAGAACCAATAGTAACTTTTGGATTTAGACGACCTTTGTGTTTAACTCCTGTATCAAGTAAGCTAAATAATCTTCCACCATCACCTGCTTGCCAAGTAGTCATGCCTTCAGCCATATGTTGGAAAATTACTGTTTGGCGTACTCCGCTTATTGTTGTTTCCCCTACTGTATAATTCCAAGAAACTGGAGCATCGCTTTGAATGTAGTTAGCAATTGCAGTTGCAGTGTCACTAGGTCCATAACTTCCCGTGTCATGAACAACTACCCATTCAATTGATGGTGATGGTCCGTTAGTCTTTTTACCTTCTGGTAAGAAATTATCATAAATTGGTAATTCATAGTTAGTAAAGAACGGTAAATATCCATAACTTTGATGATATGTTTGACTAATAGTTTCATGATATTTATATTTTCTATTTGGAACAGATAAACGATGACTATAATTTAAAAACTTCTCAATCATATCCCATTTATCATATTCAGAATCCATTCCTAAAACTAACAATGCAAAACTAATAGAATCTTCAAAACTTTCTCTCCTTGAAGAAGCAGTTACTGTAACAATGATTTCTGAATCAAAAACAGGTCTACCAATAAATTCTCCAGACGGACTTAAAACAGTGATATCGCTAGCTTTCCAAGTAAACGTTAGTTTTCCATAAACTGGGTTTCTTTGGAAAAAGTTTAGGTCTTCTTCAATTAAATAGTTTTCAGAATAATAATTAGCAATGTTTTCAAAAGCTACTGCTGCTTGATCAGCAGCTGACATATTTTCAAGTTCAAACAACAAAGCTAATTCTTCTTCTTTTTGTTCTAAACGAGACAATTTTTCAACAAACTCTTTTTGAGCTGGAGTTAATTGCTCATATCGAGCACGAGCATTTTCGATTGCTTCTTGATCAGATTTACTTATTTCATCTGGCAATCTATTGATTAAATCATCAACTACTCTAGCCGCTTGTTTGTTTTCTAATTCTTTTAATTCTAAATAATCTAAATATTTTTCTTCAAAATTTGCTTTTCCAATAATTTTTGCTAAAACCTCAGCACTAGCTTTATCAATAGCTGCTCTCAATTCTAAATATAATCTTTCATCAGCTAAAGTTACTGGTGTTTGTAATAAAGCTATTTTAGTATTAATATCATTAATTTCTTTTAATAATTGGTATTCATTATATTTCGTATTAAACCTATCTAAGGCAATACCCGTTTTGTCTTCTTCACTTAATTGTTCTATTTTCTCTAAAAGTGAGTTATATTTTTTCTCATCTTCCAAAGTTGTAGGGTCAATTAATTGACCAATTTCTTCATTAATATTATCTAAAATTGTTTGCTTAGCATTACGCTCATTTTTTAACGCTTCGTATTGACTAAACATATTATTAAACTTCATTAAATTTATAACGCGTTCGATTGCGCTTTCACTTGCCTCTGTAATTAATTGTTTTATTTCAATATACAGAGCTTCGTCAGCTAAAGTCACAGGTTCTTTCAACTCTAAAATTTTCGAGTCGATTACTTCTGCACTAGCTATTGCTTCTAATTCTTGAATCTTTGCTCTCGCAGCATTAAGTTTTTGGTAATTGCTTACTTTAGCTTTTGCTGATTCATTCAAAGCATTATACTGAGAAAAAGCCGCTTCAACATTTTCTTTGTCTACAAGCATCAAATCTTCAGTATTTGGTAAATTTTGAATGGTTTGAACGACTTTTTCGAAATCTTCTTCAGGCTTTGGCGTTTTTTCGCAACCAGTACAGCCAGAAATAATCAATATTCCGAAAAGAAAGATCAAGATAAAACTTATCTTTTTCTTCATTTTGTTTCCTCCTATAACCTCTTATAACAATGATATTATACAATATTTTTTCTTTGTTGTCAATATCAAGAATGCTCCCAAAAGGGGTAGATATAACTTAAAATAACCACAATTGATGATACTTAATATTGTTAAAAAACAAAAAATGAAGACATAAATCTTCATTCTAAATTGATAATTTATAAATATAGAAAGCAAGGGGTAGACCCTTGCTTATATTATAGTTAGTTTTTAATGTAAAGACATAAAAACTAGCTAACAAATGGTGGTTGAGGACGGAATTGAACCGCCGACACAAGGATTTTCAGTCCTTTGCTCTACCTACTGAGCTACTCAACCATTAAAAAATGGCGGTCCCGACGGGACTTGAACCCGCGATCTCCAGTGTGACAGACTGGCATGTTAACCACTACACTACGGGACCCCCCTAATTTAAAAAATGGTTGCGGAGGAAGGATTCGAACCTACGACCTCCGGGTTATGAGCCCGACGAGCTACCAGCTGCTCTACTCCGCGATCTCTATATTCTTATTATATCATAAAATAATGAAAATGCAAATGGCGGAGGAAGAGGGATTCGAACCCCCGCGCGCTCTCACGCCTGTCGGTTTTCAAGACCGATCCCTTCAGCCGGGCTTGGGTATTCCTCCGTCTTAAGTTCTTATATATATTAATAAGGATGGTGGACCCGGTAGGACTCGAACCTACGACCGACCGGTTATGAGCCGGTG
>Ga0255345_1003465_pt1 | contig 18357 bp, 3 predicted proteins | sample wastewater_treat_6_FD_192415 | JGI IMG/M metagenome (GOLD analysis project Ga0255345, IMG submission 192415) | Wastewater microbial communities from Lulu Island WWTP, Vancouver, Canada - plant20 | ecosystem: Engineered > WWTP > Wastewater > Unclassified | place: Canada: Vancouver, British... | reverse complement strand
TAAGCCGGGTCGGTGACGACGTGACGATCTCGTTCACCAACATCGACGGCGGCGCCCAGCCGCCGCAGACCTACGTCTGCTCCGGGGCACCGCCGCGGGAGGGGACGGGGATCGGGATCGCCGGCTATGTCGGTCTGGACCGGGTGGACAACTTCGGGGGCTCGGGAGGAACCGCGGTCTGCAGCAACCCGGCGGACGTGCCGTGGCTGTCGGTGAGCCCGACGAGCGGGACGACCGCAGCGGGCGCGAGCACGCCGGTGACGGTGACGTTCGACTCGACCGGCCTCGCAGCGGGCGCCTACGGCGCCAACCTCTGCATCACGAGCAACGACCCCGATCCGGGCCCGGGCAACGGGACGGATCTCGTGGTGGTGCCGGTCAGCCTGACCGTCACGGGCCCGGTGATGCACACGGTGACGGCGAGCGTGGGGACGCCTTCGGGCACGATCGTGCCGCCGTCGCAGACGGTGGCCCACGGGGCGACCGCGACCTTCACGCTGACGCCGGACAGCGGCTACGCGATCGCCGGCGTGGGCGGTACCTGCCCGGCGGGCACGCTCGCGGGCAACCTCTACACGACGGGGGCGATCACGGCGGACTGCCAGGTGGTCGCGAACTTCCGTCCGGAGGCCGGCCCCGGTCCCTCGGTGCTGGAGATCCCGACGCTCGGTCCGGCGGGTGGGGCGCTGCTCGGCCTGCTGCTGGCCGGTCTCGGCCTCGGCACGCTCCGGAGGCGGCGCGCCTGAGCCGCTGACGGCCGGACAGCCGGAATCACGACGGCGGGCCGGGGGGCGACCTCCGGCCCGTCCGGTTTTCCGGGTCTCGAGTCCTTTCCGGGATGGGCGGGGTCGGATTGTGTCGGCCGTGGGGTTGGGGTAGTCTTCTCGCGATCATCTGATGGTTCGTCACCACACACAGGAGGGAGCGATGAGGTCCAGATTCATCGTCGGTTCGATTCTGATCGCGGCGCTGTTGCTGCTGACGCCGGGGGTTCGGGCTCAGGATCTCGACGCCCTCGACTTCCGGGGGCCCGTGACGCCGGCCGCCGCCCTGGCTCCGGAGGCCGCCAGCGCCTACACCTTCAGCCAGGCGAGCGGCACCTACGCCGCCATCACCGGCGGCACGGTCCACGGCACCGGCACTGGCGTCGACGACAACAGCTACAACGGGGTGAACATCGGTTTCACCTTCAACTTCGACGGGGTGGACTACACCCAGCTCGGCATCAACGCCAACGGCTTCGTGCGCATGGGCGGCACGGCCTTCAGCGGCTCCTGCGGCTACGCCCCCATCAGCAGCACCGACAACACCAACTGCGCGAACGTGGTGTCGGCGCTGGGCATGGACCTGCAGGGCAACGCCGGCGCGGAGCTCCGTTCGGAGCTCACCGGCACCGCGCCGAACCGGATCTTCACGGTGCAGTGGACCGATTTCCGTAACTACAACCAGACGGTCGACAGCTACACCTTCCAGATCCGGCTCCACGAGACCTCGAACCAGATCGAGATCGTCTACGGCGCCTTCACCAAGAACGCGACCAACCGCACCCCCCAGGTGGGGATCAGGGGCGCGACCAACGCCGACTTCAACAACCGCACCACGACCACCGACTGGACGGCGTCGACCGCCGGCGCCGCCAACAGCGCCACCATGGCGTTGCGGACCACGGTGCTGCCGCCCTCCGGCCTGACCTTCGGCTGGGCGCCGCCCAACTTCCCGCCGGCGATCAGCTATGCGCCGCTGGGCAATACCGCCAGCACGGCCGACCGCGCCTTCAGCGGCGTCGCCATCACCGATGCCGACGGCGTGAACACAACCCCGGGCACCCGCCCGCGCGTCTACTACAAGCGCGCGACCGACGGCAACGTCTGGAACGACAACACCAGCGGCACCGACGGCTGGAAGTACGCCGAGGCCAACGGCACGACCTCGCCGTTCGACTTCACCATCGACTACGCGCTGCTCAACGGCGGCACGGGGGTCAGCGCGGGTGATGCCGTCCAGTACTTCGTGGTCGCCCAGGACCTGGCCGCGACGCCTGCCGTCGGGATCAACAGCGGCACCTTCGCCGCGGCGCCCGCGAGCGTGGCCCTCACCGCCGCGGCGTTCCCCATCGGCGGCACGATCAACAGCTACCGGATCGCCAGCCTGATGTCCGGCACCTACAGCGTGCCCGGCGACTACCCCTCGCTGACCAATCCGGGCGGCATCTTCGAGGCGCTGAACAACAACATCGTGACGGCTGACGTGGTGATCGAGATCACGGGCGACCTGACGGCGGAGACCGGCACCGTCGCCCTGAATCAGCTCGCGGAGGAGCCGGCGGGCAGCGACTTCACGGTCCGGATCTCACCCAGCGGCGCGGCGCGCACCATCTCGGGCACCTCGGCCGCCAGCACCGGCCTGATCAACCTCAACGGCGCCGACCGCGTGACCATCGACGGCTCGCTGAGCGGCGGGACCGACCAGAGCCTGACGATCACCAACCTCGCCACCGGCGGCGTGGTGATCTGGATCCACAGCACCGCCGGCGGCAACGGCGCGACCCACAACACGATCGAGAACTGCATCCTCAACGGCAGCGGCAGCACGGGCACGGTGGCCGGCGTCCTGGCGGGCGCCAGCGCCTTCGGCAGCCCCGCGGAAGCGCCCAACTCCGACAACACCATCCGGAACAACGTCGTGACCAGGGTGCAGAACGCGGCCTTCCTGTACGGCGCGGCGACCGGTCTGGACCAGAACTGGCTGATCACCGGGAACACCTTCGGCTCGACCGTGGCGGCCGACAAGCTCGGCTTCCGCGGCCTGTTCATCGGCAACGTCGGGAATCTCACCGTCAGCCAGAACACGATCCAGGGCGTGGTGTCGTCGCCCACCTCGGGCTCGACCATGAGCGGCATCCAGGTGGGCGCGACGATCGCGGGCGGCCTGATCGAGCGCAACCGGATCAGCGACATCAAGCACACCAGCACGACCGGCTGGGGCAGCAACGGCCTCTTCCTCAACGCCACCTCGACCGCCTCGAACCTGACCGTGGCCAACAACTTCATCTCCGACGTGGCCTCCCACGGCTACAACAGCGGCACGTCGCAGTCGGACAACGGCTACGGGATCATGGTCAACGGCGGTGGCGGCTACAACCTCTACTTCAACTCGGTGCTGATGGCCACCAACCAGACCAACGGCGGCATCCCGGCGGCGATCAACATCGCCAGCGGCGTCGCGGCCGGCTCGCTCGACCTGCGCGACAACATCTTCGCCAACGCGCAGACCGCGGGCACCCGCTACGTGATCTACAGTGCGGCCCCGGCCACGGTCTTCTCGGCCATCGACTACAACGACTACTTCGCCGATACGGGCGTCACCCTGGGCTATCTGGGCAGCGCGCGGGCGACGCTCGGCGACTGGCAGACCGCCACCGGCCAGGACGCCAACTCGCTCGCGGCCGACCCGCTCTTCGTCTCGACGACCGACCTGCACCTGAGCGGCGCGGCGTCGCCGGCCGTGGGTGCGGGGACACCGATCGCGGGCATCACCGTGGACATCGACGGCGACGCCCGCAGCGCCACCATGCCCAACCTCGGCGCCGACGAGATCAACTGGACCGTGACGGCGAGCGTGGGGACGCCCTCGGGCACGATCGCGCCGCCGTCGCAGACGGTGGCCGGCGGCGACACCGCGACCTTCACGCTGACGCCGGATACCGGCTACGAGATCGACAGCGTGACGGGCACCTGCCCGGCGGGCTCGTTCGCGGGTAACGTCTACACGACGGGAGCGATCACGGGGGATTGCGAGGTGATCGCGCACTTCCGGGTGATCACGCTCACGGTGACTCCGAGCGTGGGGACTCCGGCGGGCACGATCACGCCGGATACTCCGCAGCTGGTCGACTACGGCGACACCGCGACCTTCACACTGACGCCGGACAGCGGCTACGAGATCGACGGCGTGACCGGCACCTGCGGCGGGACGCTGACGGGCAACAGCTACGAGACGGCCGCGGTGGTCGCTGATTGCACGGTGGTCGCGCACTTCCGGTTGAGTCTCCCGAACATCGACGTGAGCCCGCTCGCGATGAGCAGCTCGCAGGCAGCCGGCACCGTCACGAACCAGACGTTGAACGTGGGCAACACGGGCGTGGCCGACCTGACCTGGACGATCGACGAGGAGCCGGCACCCCGGCCGGGACTGGCGAACTGGAGCGACGACTTCGACAGCTACGCGACGGGCAGCCAGCTGCACGGTCAGGGCGGCTGGAAGGGCTGGGGCAACGATCCGGCCTTCGGCGCGCTGGTCAGCGCTGCGCAGTCCCGCAGCACGCCCAACTCGGTGGCCGTCGTCGGCACCACCGACCTGCTGCACGAGTACGGCGAGACCAGTGGCCAGTGGGTCTTCACCGCCTGGCAGTACGTGCCAACCACCTTCGACGGCGAGTCGTACTTCATCATGCTCAACACCTATGACGACGCCGGTGCCAACAACAACTGGTCGGTCCAGGTGAGGTTCGATGGCGCAGCCAACCAGGTGGTCAACGATGGCGGCTCCTCCGGCGGCACGTTGCCATTGGTGCGCGGCCGGTGGGTCGAGATCCGCGTGGAGATCGACCTGGACACCGACACCGGCGCCTTCTACTACGACAACCAGCAGCTCTACTCCGGCACCTGGAGCGGCCAGGTGAGCGGTGGCGGCGCGCAGGCCATCGCCGCGGTGGATCTGTTCGCCGACGATTCCTCGGTGGTCTACTACGACGACATGAGCCTGGTGGATGCCAATCAGCCTCCGGTCTGCAGCAACCCGGCGGACGTGCCGTGGCTGTCGGTGAGCCCGACGAGCGGGACGACCGCTCCGGGCGTCACGACGCCGGTGACGGTGACGTTCGACTCGACCGGTCTCGCGGCGGGGACGTACAACGCCAACCTCTGCGTGACGAGCGACGACCCGGATCCGGGTCCGGGCAACGGGACGGATCTCGTGGTGGTGCCCGTCAGCCTGACCGTCACCGCGCCGGTGATGCACACCGTGACGTCGAGCGTGGGGACGCCTTCGGGCACGATCGCGCCGCCGTCGCAGTCGGTGGCCCACGGGGCGACCGCGACCTTCACGCTGACGCCGGACCCCGGCTACGCGATCGACACCGTGGGCGGCACCTGCCCGGCGGGCACGCTCGCGGGCAACCTCTACACGACGGGGGCGATCACGGCAGACTGCCAGGTGATCGCGCACTTCCGGCAGCTCACGCACACGGTGACCTCGAGCGTGGGTACGCCTTCGGGCACGATCGTGCCGCCGTCGCAGACGGTGGCCCACGGGGCGACCACGACCTTCACGCTGACGCCGGATGCCGGTTTCGAGATCGACGGCGTGGGTGGCACCTGCCCGGCGGGCACGCTCGCGGGCAACGTCTACACGACGGGGGCGATCACGGCCGATTGCGAGGTGGTCGCGAACTTCCGTCCGGAGTCGGGTCCCGGTCCCTCGGTGCTGGAGATCCCGACGCTCGGTCCGGCGGGCGGGGCGCTGCTCGGCCTGCTGCTGGCCGGTCTCGGCCTCGGCACGCTCCGGAGGCGGCGCGCCTGAGCCGCTGACGGCTGCATAGCCGGAGTCTCACCAGCGGGCCGGGGGGCGACCCCCGGCCCGTTCGTCTTTCCGGGCGGCTCGGCGTCGCTTGACCTGGGCCGCGGGAAGGGGTCTACTGCCGCGTGGCGCTGACGGGGGGGCGTCCCCTCGCCTTCCGAAGTCCGAACCGCCAACCCGGATTCGACGGAGAGATCACGATGCGGAAGAAGATGGGCCTCTGCCTGCTCACCCTGCTCACCCTGACGGTCGCGGTGCCCCTCCCGGCGAACGCGACGGCGCCCGATCTGCCCGGCCGGAAGGTCGCGGGCCATCCCGCCGCCCGCGGCACGGGCGGAGACCGGATCGAGCCGGCCGTCCACGCCGCGCTCGCGCGGGGCGAGGAGCCCGCGGTCCTGATCCGGTTCAAGGGGAAGGCGGATCTCTCCCGCGCCTTCGGGATCGCCGATCGCGACGCGCGCGCCACCTGGGTCTACGAGACCCTGCGCGACTTCGCCGCCCGGGCGCAGACGGAAGCGCGGGAGACGCTCCGGAGCCGGTTCGGCCTGAGCGCGGAGGCCCACGACTACACCGTGCTCTGGATCGACAACGCGATCGCCGTCGCGCGGCTCGGCCCGGCGCTGCTCGCCAGCCTCGAGAGCGTCGCGGAGATCGACTCGATCCGCCTGCAGCGCGAGATCCCGCTGCCGCTCCCGGAGGAGGTCGAGCTCCCGCCGCGGCAGCCCGACGCCGCCGAGTCGAGCCTGGTGCAGATGCGCGTCCCCGACGTCTGGGCGCTCGGCTACAAGGGCAGCGGCCTCGTCGTCGCCAACATCGACTCCGGCGTGCGCCACACCCACAACGCGCTGGTCAACCAGTATCGCGGCCGGCAGAGCGGCGGCACGTTCGTGCACGACTACAACTGGTACGACCCGTACAACCACAGCGCCACGCCGCGCACCACGCACGATCACGGCACCCACACGATGGGCACCATGGTCGGTTTCGACGGCGGCGCCAACCAGATCGGCGCGGCGCCGGAGGCGAAGTGGATGGCCTGCATCGGCTTCGGCCAGTCCGGTGCCGGCGCGACCGACGCCGGGCTGCTCGAGTGCGGCCAGTGGGTGCTCGCGCCCTATCCGACCAGCGGCTCGGGCGCCCCGAACCCCGCCCTCCACGCCGATGTCGTCAACAACTCGTGGGGCGACTGCGGCCGGTCGTACGACGACTGGTACGAGGGCGTCATCGACGCCTGGATCGCCGCCGGCATCGCGCCGCTCTTCTCGAACGGGAACAACTCCAACTGCTCTTACCCGATCAACCCGCCGCTCAACACCGTCGGCAACCCGGCCCGTTCGGGCAAGGTGCTCGGTATCGGCTCGACCGGCAGGAACAACGGCGCCTACGCGACCCACTCCAACAAGGGCCCGACGGACGATCCGAACCCGGGGCTGCCCACCTATCCGGCGCCGCTGGGCTTCCCCTATCTGAAGCCGAACGTCGTGGCGCCCGGCGTCAACATCAATTCCGCCTACGCGAGCGGGGACGCCGCCTACGGAGGGATGACCGGCACCTCGATGTCGGCGCCCAACGCTGCCGGCGTGGTCGCCCTGATCTGGGACGCGGCCGCCTGTCTGAAGGGCGACTACGCGATCACCGGCACCATCCTGATGCAGACGGCCCGGGCGATTCCGGTCAACACCGGCAGCCCCCACGACGGTCCGGGGAACGTGCCGAACCAGGCCACCGGCTGGGGCGAGGTGGATGCCCTGAGCGCGGTCAACGCGGCGATCGCCTACTGCAGCAGCGGCGGCTTCGCGCCGCTGATCTCCAAGGCGTTCGCCCCGACGCCGATCGTGGCCGGGGCGACCAGCACCCTGACGATCCGGCTGGAGAACCTCAACGCCACCGACGCCACCCTCACCGCCGCGCTCACCGACACCTTCCCCGCCGGCATCGTGACGGCGGCGGCGCCGAACGCCACCACCACCTGCGGCAACGGGAGCGTCAGCACCACCGCCGGCGCGGTCACGCTCGCGAGCGGCGCCGTGATCCCGGCCAGCGGCTCCTGCACCGTCCGGGTGGACGTCACCGGCGCGGTGGACGGCAGCTACCTCAACACCATCCCCGTCGGCGCCCTCCAGACCGACCAGGGCGCCAACGCGAAGGCGGCGAGCGCCACGCTGAAGGTCGGGCTGACCTTCCCCGAGCCGTACCCGCCGGTGACCTTCCCGAGCGGCGTCGAGCCGATCACCAAGGTGACGTTCGCGGGCATCGACAACACCACGCCGGCGACGAGCTCCATCCCGCTCGAGGACTTCACCGCGATCAGCGGCAACGTCCTCGTGGGCAGCACCTATCTGATCTCCGTGCAGGGCAACACGGTGGGGCCGTACACGACGTACGTGAACGCCTTCGTGGACTGGAACCGGAACGGCATCTTCGACGCGAGTGAAGAGATCCAGATCGGGACGATCACCAACTCCACCGGCACCGACGGCAAGAAGGCGGAGAAGCAGATCACCGTGCCGGGCAGCGCGCTCGCGGGCGGCACCCGGATGCGCGTGATCAAGCGGTGGAATCAGTTCGCCCCGCCGAACAACAGCGCCGGCTACGGCCAGGCGGAGGATTACACCCTCGTCGTCGCGAGCGGCGGCGGCCCCTGGACGGTGACGCCGAGCGTCGGCACGCCGGCGGGCACGATCTCGCCCGCGACGCCGCAGACGGTCGCCGACGGCGGCACCGCCACCTTCACCCTCACGCCGGCGAGCGGCTACCTCGTCGCCAGCGTCGGCGGCACCTGCGGCGGGACGCTCACCGGCACCAGCTTCGTGACCGCGCCGGTGACGGCCGACTGCACGGTGATCGCCAACTTCGCTCCGGCGCCCGACATCGACGTGAGCCCGCAGCGCCTCGTCGAGATGCACCTGGTGCCACCGCAGGCGACGGCGCGGACGCTCACCGTGCGCAACGCCGGCGACGGACTGCTGCGCTGGACCGTCGGCGAGGCGCTCGACACCAGCTGCTCGGGGGCGGACGTCCCGTGGCTGTCGGTCGCCCCCGCCTCCGGCGACACCGCGGCGGGCGAGAGCACGCCGGTGAGCGTTGGCTTCGACTCGACCGGCCTCGCCGCGGGGAGCTACGACGCCTACCTCTGCCTCGACAGCAACGACCCCGATCCGGGGCCGGGCAACGGCACGAAGGTGGTGATCGTGCCGGTGACGCTCACGGTCGAGCCGGACGCGAACCACTGCGCTCCGGGCACGCTGCCGCGGGTCGTCTTCCTCGAGGATTACGAGAGCGGCCTCGGCTCCTGGACGACCCCGGCGGGGATCGGCGCCAACAGCTGGGCGCTCTCGACCAGCAACCCGCACCGCGGCTCCCGGCACGTCTGGGGCAGCGATCCCGCCGAGGTCTCCGACCAGCGGCTGGTCTCGCCGCCGCTCGCGCTCCCGGCGGGCGAGGATCCGGTGGTGCTCCGGTTCTGGCACGTGCCCGCGCTGGAGGACGGCGCCGCGGGCGTCTGCCACGACGGTGGCATCCTCGAGGTCGGCGCCGTCGGCGACGCGGAGTGGACGCAGGTGCCCGCCGCCGATCTGCTGGCGGGTTCGTATACCGGGACGATCCCGGCGGGGGGCGACAACCCGCTCGGCGGCCGGCCGGCCTGGTGCGGCCCGGCGGTGCAGCCGTACCTCGAGACCGTCGCCGACCTGAGCGCCCATGCCGGCCAGCTGGTGCAGCTCCGGTGGCGGATCGGTTCGGACGGCGCGGTCAGCCGCCTGGGCTGGGACGTGGACGACGTCGTGATCCAGTCGTGCGTGAGCGACACGCTCTTCGCCGACGGTTTCGAGAGCGGCGACACCGCGAACTGGAGCGACACCGAGCCGTGAGGCGCTGACGAGCGCGCCGGGCGCAGCCGAACGACGGGCCGGGGGGCGACCTCCGGCCAGTTCGTTTTTCCGGGTGCGTTTCCGAGGCCTAACGCCCGGTCTCGGGATTGACGAGCGGGGGAGTGTGTTTTAATATGACCGCGTCGATTTTCAGCGCTTCACCCCGCCGGTTTGAGGGGCCAAGGGTTTTCCGATGAAGGCGTCGAGCGTCGTGCCGTTGCCCGAATCACCGCGCCGGATCCCCGCCCGCGCTTGGATCTCCATTCCGCCGTTTCGACAGCACGATCTTCTCGGAGGAGGAAAACCCCCATGATGAGAGGTAGAACCGCTACGCTGCTGACGGCCATCGCGATGCTCGTCCCGATCGCGTCGCCTGCCCTGGTGTTGCCGGCGGGCGCGACCCTCGAGGCGTCCGCGCGACCACCAGCAGTCACGGCACGGTCCCAGGCCGCTCCCCTCGTACAGCCGGCCAACGCCGCCGGCCCCGCCCGCTACATCGTGATCCTCGCCGAGCCTTCCGTGCCCAGCTACACCGGCGGCATCGCGGGCTACGAGGCCACCAACCCGGCCGCCCGCGGCCAGGCCCGCCTCGATGCCGAGAGCGCGCCCAGCCAGGCCTATGCCGCCTACCTGAAGACGCGGCAGGACGCCTTCGTGGCCGACGCCGCGCAGGCGCTGGGCCGCGCGCCCCAGGTGGTCTACCAGCTCCAGTTCGCGCTCAACGCGGTGATCATGGTGCTCGACCCGGCCGAGGCCGCGCAGATCGCCAAGCTGCCCGGCGTGACCAGCGTCGAACGCGACGTGGTTCTGCCGCTGGACACCGATGTCGGCCCGCAGTGGATCGGCGCGCCGGCGATCTGGAACGGCACGGGCACCGGTGGCCTGCCCGGCACCAAGGGCGAGGGCGTGATCATCGGCGTGCTCGACACCGGCATCAACATGGATCACCCCTCCTTCGCCGCCACCGGCGGGGACGGCTACGTCCACACCAACCCCTTCGGTGCGGGCAACTACAAGGGGTGGTGCAACCCGTCCAACCCCAACTACAACCCGGCGTACGTCTGCAACGCCAAGCTGGTGGGCGCCTGGGACTATGCCGACCCCTCTGATGGCCCCGAGGATGATGACGGTCACGGCAGCCACACCGCCAGCACCGCCGCCGGCAACTACCTGGCGCCCGGCACGGTGACCCTGGGCAGCTATCCCTTCAGCCCGGCGATCTCCGGCATCGCGCCCCACGCCAACATCATCATGTACGACGTCTGCACTACCGGGGGGTGCCCGAACACCGCCACCATCGCCGCGCTGGACCAGGCGATCCTGGACGGCGTGCACGTCACCAACGAGTCGATCGGCATCGGCACGGGCACCTTTACCGGCGGCAAGCAGCAGGCCTACCTGTCGGTCTTCAACGCGGGCATCACCTCGGTCCGCTCGGCCGGCAACGACGGCCCCGGCGCGGGCACCGTCGGCCACACCCCGCCGTGGGTGATCACCGTGGGCGCCAACACCCACAACCGCGCCGGCTCCAACGCGGTCACCAGCCTCTCCGGCGGCAGCACGGCCCCGCCCGGCGGCGGCACGCTGACCGGCCTGGGCGTCTCCGACGGTTCGGCCGTGGGCGAACTCGTCTATGCGGGCGAACCGCCCTACAACGACTCCTGGTGCGGGTCCCCGGCCGCGCCCAACACCTTCACCGGCAAGATCGTGGTCTGCGACCGCGGCGGCTACGCGCTCGAGGTCAAGGGCTGGAACGTCCTGCAGGGCGGCGCGATCGGCATGGTGGTGGCCAATAACGCCGCCAACGGCGCATCGTTGAAAGGCGTTTTGCATCACCTGCCCGCCGTCCATATCTCCTACGCCGACGGCGTGGCGCTCAAGACCTGGATGGCCAGCGGCACCGGCCACCAGGGCAGGATCGCCGGCACCACCTTCAGCTACGCCCCCGGCAACGGCGACATCATGGCCAGCTTCAGCTCGCGCGGGCCGCACCCCTTCCCCAACCTGCTGACCCCGGACGTGACCAACCCCGGTGTCGACATCCTGGCCGCCTTTCGTTCGGGCGTCATCGGCCCCGGGACCCCCAGCGTGGAGTATGCCTTCGAGAGCGGCACCTCGATGTCCAGTCCGCACACCGCCGGCTCGGCCGCGCTGGTCAGGGCGCTGCATCCCACCTGGAGCCCGGCCGAGATCAAGTCGGCGCTGATGGGCACCGGCAAGTACACCGGCATCCGCAAGGAGGACGGCGTCACTCCCGCCACCCCCTTCGACATGGGTGCTGGCCGCGTGGATCTGAACAACGCCGGCAACGCCAGCCTGCTGCTCGACGAGACCGGCGCCAACTTCGCGGCCGGCGCGGCCAACCCCAAGGCGCTCAACCTGCCCAGCCTGGCCGACGCCGCGTGTCCGGGCACCTGCGCGTGGACCCGCACCGTCAAGGCGGCGCGTGCCGGCACCTGGACCGCCACCTACGTGACTCCGGCCGGCATGACGCTGTCCGCCACCCCCAGCACCTTCACGCTGACGGCCGGCCAGACCCAGATCCTCGATGTCCAGGCCGACGTGACCGGCCTGCCGCTGAACCAGTACGCCTTCGGCTACGTGGTGTTGACCCAGGGTGCCGGCACTGCCGCGGGCGACGTGATCCACCTGACCGTCGCGGTGCGTCCCATCGCCGGCTCGGCCACGATCGCCGTCAACCCGACCAGCCTGGCCGCGGCCCAAGCGACCAATACCACCACCAGCCAGACACTGACCATCGGCAACACCGGCAGCACGCCGCTGACCTGGAACATCGCCGAGGCGCCGGCGTCCGCGCCCATCGAGTTGACGCTCGATGGCGCCGCGGCACCGGATGCTCCCAACGGTCCCATCTCGCTGGTCCTGGATGACGGCTCGCGTGAGCACGGCATCGGCATCGGCAGCACCCCCCAGTTCATCTTCCTCAACCGCTTCACCCCGTCAGCGGGCAGCTACCCCATCACCCTGAACCAGGTGCAGGTCTACTTCGCGGCCCAGGACCAGGTGCTGGTCGGGGACGACATGCGGCTGGCGATCTACGAGAACACCAGCGGCAACACCAACCCGGCCGTCGGCTCCAACCTCCGGGCGACCTTCGACGTGACGGTGGGAGCATTGAATGCCTGGAACGTCTACAACCTGGCCACCCCGGTGACCTTCAACGGCCCCGGCGACATCCTGATCGGCGTGATCGCGCTGGAGATGCCCGGCTCCTCCTACTGGCCGGCGGCTCTGGACCAGACGCCGCCCAGCCGGCAGCGCTCCTTTGCCGGCTGGTGGACGACGCCCGTCGCGCCCTCGCCGCCGACCTTGCCGCCGAATCAAACGTGGGGGCTCATCGACAACTTAAACCCCAGCCTCGCCGGCAACTGGATGGTGCGCGGCTACGGCGAGGGCTCCAGCGCCTGTGACAACCCCGCCGATGTGCCGTGGCTGACCGTGACCCCCACCGGCGCCACCACCGCGCCTGGTGTCAGCAGCAACGTCACCGTCGGCTTCGACTCCACCGGCCTGGCGCTCGGCACCTACAGCGCCGTGCTCTGCGTCACCAGCAACGACCCCGATCGCCCGCTGGTCGCGGTGCCCGTCAGCCTGACCGTCACCGGCTCGGTGACGCACACGGTGACGGCGAGCGTGGGTACGCCTGCGGGCACGATCATGCCGCCGTCGCAGACGGTGGTCCACGGGACGACCACGACCTTCACGCTGACGCCGGACGCCGGCTACGAGATCGCGAACGTGACGGGCACCTGCCCGGCGGGCTCGTTCGCGGGCAACGTCTACACGACGGGGGCGATCACGGCGGACTGCACGGTGATCGCGAACTTCCGGCAGCTCACGCACACGGTGACGGCGAGCGTGGGGACGCCGTCGGGCACGATCGCACCGCCGACGCAGACGGTGGCCCACGGGGCGACCACGACCTTCACGCTGACGCCGGACAGCGGCTACGAGATCGCGAACGTGACGGGCACCTGCCCGGCGGGCTCGTTCGCGGGCAACGTCTACACGACGGGGGCGATCACGGCCGACTGCACGGTGATCGCGAACTTCCGGCTGATTCCGGTCGCGGACCCGAACTGCGACGTCGACCCGCTTTCGCTGAGCAGCACGCAGGCAATCGGCGCGACGACGACGCAGATGGTGACGGTGAGCAACACAGGCGGTGGGACGCTGAGCTGGAGCATCGCCGAGGAACCGGCGGCGATCTTCATGCCGCCCACCCCGGCGGCCGCGGATGCGCGCCGGGCTCCGGCGACCGTGGGCCAGAGCGTGCCGCGCCGGATCGTCCGCCCGGAGGCGGTGCTCTTCAACGAAGGCTTCGAGGGCGGCGTCGTTCCGCCGACCGGCTGGACCCTCCAGGTGCAGGCGCCGACCACCTGGGAGATCAGCACTACCACTCCGCATAGCGGCACCTACGATGCTCACGTGGAGTATGACCCCGACCTCATCTCGCAGAGCGAGTGGCTGCTGAGCCCCGAGATCACGCTCACCTCCGGCATCCTCTCCTTCTGGTCGTATGGCAGCATCCACTGGTGCCGCGACACCTACGACGACTGCGACCTGGAGGTCTGGCTGGTGGTCGGGCCGACGGCGGGGGATGGCGACGACATCTATGTCGGCCTGGCCGATCCTTCGTGGCCCGCCAGCTGGACCTGGGCGCAGAGCACCTTCGACCTGACGCCGCTGCTTCCGGGCGGGGCGGTGCGGGTGGGCTTCCGCTACGTCGGCCTCGACGGCGCCGAAATCGCGATCGACGATGTCGTGCTCGACGGCGAGACGGGTCCGGTGATCTGCGCCAACCCGGCGGACGTGCCGTGGCTGAGCGAGGTGCCGACGAGCGGGACGACCGCTGCGGGCGGCACGACACCGGTCACGGTGACGTTCGACTCGACGGGTCTCACGGTGGGTAGCTACACCGCCAACCTCTGCGTGACGAGCAACGACCCCGACCCGGGCCCGGGCAACGGGACGAATCTCGTGGTGGTGCCGGTCAGCCTGACCGTCACCGCTCCGGTGACGCACACGGTGACGGCGAGCGTGGGTACGCCTGCGGGCACGATCATGCCGCCGTCGCAGACGGTGGTCCACGGGACGACCACGACCTTCACGCTGACGCCGGACGCCGGCTACGAGATCGCGAACGTGACGGGCACCTGCCCGGCGGGCTCGCTCGCGGGCAACGTCTACACGACGGGAGCGATCACGGCGGACTGCGAGGTGGTCGCGAACTTCCGGCAGGTCACGCACACGGTGACGGCGAGCGTGGGGACGCCTGCGGGCACGATCGCGCCGCCGTCGCAGACGGTGGCCCACGGGGCGACCGCGACCTTCACGCTGACGCCGGACGCCGGCTACGAGATCGCGAACGTGACGGGCACCTGCCCAGCGGGCTCGCTCGTGGGCAACCTCTACACGACGGGGGCGATCACGGCGGACTGCACGGTGATCGCGCACTTCCGGCAGCTCACACACACGGTGACGGCGAGCGTGGGGACGCCTGCGGGCACGATCGCGCCGCCGTCGCAGACGGTGGTCCACGGGGCGAGTGCGACCTTCACGCTGACACCGGACAGCGGCTACGTGATCCACAACGTGGGCGGCAGCTGCCCGGTGGGCACGCTCGCGGGCAACGTCTACACGACGGGGGCGATCACGGCCGACTGCGAGGTGATCGCGAACTTCCGTCCGGAGGCCGGCCCCGGTCCCTCGGTGCTGGAGATCCCGACGCTCGGTCCGGCGGGCGGGGCGCTGCTCGGCCTGCTCCTGGCCGGTCTCGGTCTCGGCACGCTCCGGAGGCGGCGCGCCTGAGCCGCTGACGGCTGAACCGCAGGAGTCTCACCGGCGGGCCGGGGGGCGACCCCCGGCCCGTTCCGTTGGTGCGGGGCGGATGCCGCGGCTTGACAGAGCCCGGCGAACGCGGTCTACTTGACACGATTCAGAGGTCACGAACCGGCGGCTCGACGGGGTCTTGGGAGCCGCATGGTCCTGTTTACCGATGCCGACGTTGGAGCCAGCTCACGCCCCCCAGCCGCCGTCCCGGAGACGGCGACGTTCGGGGGTGACGGTTCCGTCGATCACTCGCTTCGCCACCTCCCGTCCCGGCAGCCCGCGCGTCTCCGCGGGAGCCGATCGATTCGTCTGATTTCCACGGAGAGATCGAAATGCGACACTGGAAGAGCCTCACCCTGATCGTCACCCTCGCCCTCGTCGCCGCGATGAGCCTCGCCCAGGCCGGCGGCCCGGACCGGGCGGCCGCCGCCAAGCAGGCGATCGAACAGGCACTGGCCGCCCGGGCACTCGACCTGCGCGCGATCATGGGCGGCGAGCTGCTGCCGTTCGTCGTGCGCGTGCCGGAGGCGAACTGCGACCCCTCGGATCCGGACGTGGTCATCCACGACGACGGTGTCGCGGAGAACGGCTACGGCTGGAACGCCTCCGCCGGCTTCGCGCGGCTCGCCGACAAGTTCGAGCCGGCCGCCTATCCGGCCACGATCTCCTCCGTCTGCTTCGCCTTCATCACCAATGCCGGCGTGGCCTCGTTCAACTTCGAGATCGCGGTCTACGCCGATGACGGCGCCGGCGGCGCGCCGGGCACCGAGCTCGGCCGCCTGAGCGCCGTCGGCCACCCGATGAGCATCAGCGGCGTGCCGGCCACCCCGACCTTCGAACAGTTCGACGTCTCGGCGATGGGGCTCAACATCGCCGCGGGCAGCGTCTACATCTCCGCCGAGTGGGATGCGGCGACCGCGCCGAGCGGCGTCTACCTCGCGGCCGACCAGAGCCCCACGACGCCCCTCAACGGCGGCCACCTTCGCGCCGGTACAGACCCGTGGACGCCGATCGGCAACAGCCACGCTGAGTACCGGGCCATGTTCACCCGCGCGGTGATGCCGCTCGCCGGCCCGGGCGCGCCGAGCGTGCAGAAGAGCTTCGCGCCGGGCCAGGTCGCGACCGGCGGCACGAGCACGCTGACGATCACCCTGCGCAACAACAGCCAGCCGACCGCGGCGGTGCTGAATGCCGACCTCGTCGACACGCTGCCGGCCAACGTCGTGGTCGCGACGCCGGCCAACGCGGCGACCACCTGCACCGGCACGCTGGTCGCCACGCCGGGCAGCGGCACGATCACGCTCCAGTCGGGCGCCTCGATCCCGGCGAGCGGCAGCTGCACGATCACGGTGGACGTGACGAGCGGCACGGATGGCACCTACGTGAACACGATTCCGGCCGGGGCGCTCTCGACGCAGCACGGCAGCAACGCCGGGGCGGCGACGGCCACCCTCAGGGTCGGCTTCGTCTTCCCCGAGCCGTACCCGCCGGTGACCTTCCCGCAAGGCGTCGAGCCGATCACCAACGTGACGTTCGCGGGCATCAACAACACCACGTCGCCGACGAGCTCCGTTCCGCACGAGGACTTCACCGCGATCATCGGCAACGTCGACCCGGGCCACACCTACCACATCTCGGTGGAAGGGAACACGATGGGGGCGTACACCAGCTACGTGAACGTCTTCATCGACTGGAACCGGAACGGCGTCTTCGACGCGGGCGAAGAGGTCCAGATCGGAACGATCTACAACTCCACCGGCACCGACGGCAAGAAGGCCGAGACGGACATTGTCGTACCGGGCACCGCGCTCGCCGGCAGCACCCGGATGCGCGTGATCAAGCGGTGGAATCAGCCCGCCCCGCCGAACAACAGCGCCGGCTACGGCCAGGCCGAGGATTACACCCTCGTCGTCAGCGATGCCACGGGCGGCCCCTGGACGGTGACGCCGAGCGTGGGCGCGGGAACGGGAACGATCTCGCCGGACACGCCGCAGACGATCGACGACGGCGACACCGCCACCTTCACGCTGACCCCGGGCAGCGGCTACGAGATCCGGGACGTGACCGGCACCTGCGGCGGCACGCTGACCGGCAACAGCTTCGAGACCGATCCGGTCACGGGCGACTGCACCGTCATCGCCAACTTCAAGATCGCCACCGGCGACCCGGACATCGTCTGCTTCTCGCCGAACCACACGGTCCAGGCGAGCACCAACGGCACCTACATCCGCTGGGAGGACAACACCTTCAGCGACGGCACCTCGGTCACGGGCTGGAACTTCAACCCGTGGGGTTCGGCCAACCTCTACTTCTACTTCAACGGCTCAGCCAACGGCGGCGTCGCCTCGGCCACCACGGGCGGCACCTGGCTGGTGCTCGGCCCGGGCGACGTGATCGACGGCAGCCTGACCTTCAACCCCAGCATGAGCCAGCCGACCGCCTGGAATGTCGGCGTCGACGGCTACCTCGGCTTCCGGTTCACGTGTTCGACGGCCAGCACCTGCTACGGCTGGGCGCACATCACGACGACCGGGCCGACCGGCCATCCGGCGACGATTCTCGACTACTGCTTCAACAGCGCCGGTGACGCGATCACCATCGGTGGGAGCGCGGACGAGCCGAACATCGACGTGAGCCCGCTGAGCCTGAGCGAGACGCACGCGACACCGCCGCAGACGAGCAGCCGGACGCTCACGATCGCCAACACCGGCGACGCGGACCTCGTCTGGAGCATCGACACGGAGCCGACGCCGCGGCCTCTGGCCGCGCCCGCGGGCGGCAGCGTCGCCAAGCTGGGCCCGCCGACTCCGATTCAGCGCAGCGCCAAGCAGCTGTACGACCTGCAGCATTCGGTCGAGGCCGAAGAGGTGAATGACGGCAGCTTCGAGGCGGGCACGCCCAACCCGTACTGGACCGAGTACTCGTACAACTTCGGCACGGTGCTGTGCACCGAGGACGATTGCGGCACGGGTGGCGGCACCTCCTACCCGCGCACCGGCGACTGGTGGGCGTGGTTCGGCGGCCGCGGCGGTGCCTACGAAGAGGGCAGCGTCTCGCA
>Ga0255345_1003461_pt1 | contig 18372 bp, 8 predicted proteins | sample wastewater_treat_6_FD_192415 | JGI IMG/M metagenome (GOLD analysis project Ga0255345, IMG submission 192415) | Wastewater microbial communities from Lulu Island WWTP, Vancouver, Canada - plant20 | ecosystem: Engineered > WWTP > Wastewater > Unclassified | place: Canada: Vancouver, British... | reverse complement strand
TTCAGTCATTACAACTTTGTGTGCTGATGTTTTTGCTTTTGCCATAGCAGGCTCCTTTGTTTTAGTTTATCACAAACCTGCTATTTTGGGAATTTACAGAAAGACTTTCACAGTCTCAAATAAAGTAATTAAAACTATCCCATTTAAAAGCCATGTAGCTTAAGATAAAAAATTTCCAATAACTTCTTCAACTGGACACCGCTATTGTCACATATTTTACTTTGGAGGGATATAATAAAAGTTCAATACTTCAGGAAAAGAAGCAAAATTTGTTACAACAGAATATTTTTTGCAAACCACCCTGTACCCTTGGTAAAAAAAATACAAATGGTTTTTATGAGAAAGACAAGTCTCTTCTTGTCTAAGTCTCATTTTTACTGTATAATGAAGGGTAATATATAAAGAAAATTTAAAATGCTTGTGTAAAATAAAAAGGAACTATATTATGAAAACAGTCTATTTGGGAATGACTGGAGATATTATCCACCCTGGAATTATCAACATTATTAGCGAAGCCGAAAAGCTTGGAAAACTTACCGTTGGTTTATTAACTGACTCAGCAATTGCAGCCCACAAACGGCTTCCGTATTTATCTTATGAGCAGAGAAAAGAAGTTGTTGAACGTATCAAGGGTGTAGATGCGGTCGTGCCACAAGATGATTGGAGCTATGTTGCAAATCTAAAAAAATACAAACCCGATTATATTATCCATGGTGACGACTGGAAAGATGGGCCTTTGAGTAAAATTAGAGAAGATGTCTATAAAACTATGGAAGAGCTCGGTGGCACTGTTGTTGAAATTCCCTACACAAAGGGAATAAACTCTACAGCTTTAACCGATGCTATCAAAACACTTGGCACAACACCTGAAATTCGCATGAAAACGCTTCGCCGTCTTATTCAATCTAAAAAAATAGTACGCATAATGGAAGCGCACTCTGGTCTCTCTGGTTTAATAATTGAAAATGTGCAAGTAGAAAAAAACGATGGCTTACATTTTTATGATGGTATGTGGTCTTCTAGTTTAACTGATTCTACCAGTAAAGGAAAACCAGATATAGAGGCGGTAGACCTTACAACTCGCCTACAAGATTTAACCAATATTCTTGAATGCACTACAAAGCCAATTATCTTTGATGGTGACACAGGTGGTCTTTCTGAGCATTTTGTTTTTACGGTTCGTACCTTGGAAAGAAATGGTGTTTCAGCTGTTATTATTGAAGATAAGGTTGGCCTAAAAAAGAACTCTCTTTTTGGTACCGAAGTTGAACAAAATCTTGCAACTATTCCCGAGTTTTGTGAAAAAATTCAAGCAGGAAAAAAAGCACAGGTAACAAAAGATTTTATGATCATTGCACGACTGGAAAGCTTAATTGCAGGAAAGTCAGTTGAAGATGCACTTGAGCGTGCCTTTGCGTATGTAGAAGCAGGTGCAGATGGTGTAATGATTCATAGCAAAGAAAAATCTGGACTCGACATAAAAGAATTTTGTGAACGTTTTAGAAAAGAATATGCCTCTGTACCGATTGTCTTAGTTCCAACAACATATAATCAATTCACTGAAGCAGAATTAAGTTCTTGGGGTGCAAATATTATTATTTATGCAAACCATATGCTTCGCGCGTCATATCCTGCAATGTTTAAAGTTGCAACAAGCATTTTAGAATATGAAAGATCCAAAGAAGTAGATGAGCTATGCATGCCCATTAAACAAATTTTAGAATTAATACCCGGAACAAAATAGAAAAGGAAAAAAATAATGATAGACTGCGCTCAGTTTTATTCACTTCTTAAAGAAAACAACACAGATTTTTTTGCAGGAGTACCTGATTCTTTATTAAAAAATTTTTGTGCCTACATAACCGACACCATTCCAGAAAGCAATCATGTTATTACGCCAAATGAAGGTTCAGCTATTGCTCTTGCAGCGGGGTATCACTTGGCAACAGGAAAATATCCACTCGTCTATATGCAAAATTCTGGCTTAGGAAATACAGTCAATCCTCTATTATCTTTAGCATCGCCTGAAGTCTATTCTATTCCAATGATTTTGCTCATTGGCTGGCGAGGAGAGCCGGGAATACATGATGAGCCACAGCATATAAGTCAAGGAAAGCTCACCCTCCCCTTGCTTGATACAATGCAGATACCCTATTCTATCCTTTCGGATCAGCAAGATAGACTAGCAGAACAATTACAAGAATGTTATACATATCTAGAGAAAAACAATGCACCCTACGCAATTGTTATTAGAAAAAACACCTTTCAAGACTATTGTTTACAAAACAATAAAAAAGTAGCTGCATCCATATCAAGAGAAGCTGCTATAGAAAAAATTCTGCTTTCCTTTTCTAAAACAGACATTGTTGTTTCAACTACTGGTATGATTTCTCGTGAACTGTATGAATTGCGAAACAAACACGGAATGGATCACTCTAAAGACTTTCTAACAGTAGGTTCTATGGGACATGCCTCACAAATTGCACTTGGCATCGCATTACAAAAAAAAGAAAGAAAAGTTTTTTGTTTAGACGGTGATGGCGCAAGCCTCATGCACATGGGCGGTTTTACGAGTGTTGGAAGTCTCTGTCCCAAAAACTACGTTCACATCGTCTTAAATAATGGTTCACACGATTCGGTCGGTGGGCAGCCTACTGTCGGCTTGAGTGTAGATTTACCGAGCATTGCAAAAGCAAGTGGTTATAAACACATTTTAAAACTTGACACCGCAGATGAAATTACGAGAACACTTTCTAATCTTCCTGAAGGTCCAGTTTTTATTGAAATACGAGTGCAAAAAGGCGCTCGAAAAGATTTAGGGCGGCCTGTAGAAAGTCCAGTAGAAAATAAAAATGTATTTATGCAATTTTTAAAAAATTAACAGAAACATTAAGGAACGAAAAAAATGATAAAACAAGCAGTAATAATGGCAGGTGGCTTAGGCTCAAGACTAAAAGATAAAACCAAGGATATGCCCAAGGGTTTTTTAGAAATAAATGGTGAAGCAATTGTTGAGCGTTCGGTAAAAAAACTCTTTGCTCATGGCGTTGAAGAAGTAATTATTGGAACGGGTCACTGCAGTGAGTGGTATGAGGCGCTTGCTAAAAAATATGCAGGCATTCGACTAACCAAAAACGAAAACTACGCTGAAACAGGAAGCATGGGTACACTTGAATGTTGTGCGCCCCTTGTAAAAGACAGTTTTTTTCTTTTAGAATCAGATCTCATTTACGATGACATTGGTTTGTTTGCACTTATAAACGATGAGCGAAAAAATATTCTACTTGCTTCTGGCAAAACAAAATCTGGCGATGAGGTGTATATAGAACAAACAGCGGATGGCTCTTTACTAAAACTTTCTAAAAACCGTGATGATATTAAAAATCCAGCAGGAGAGCTCGTTGGTATTTCAAAATTAACCAAAGAGACACTCACAGAAATGGTGCGTTTTGCAGAAAAACATCACAAAGACCAAGCAAAGATGGAATATGAAACAGCTATGGCTCATGTAAGTGCAAATCTTGGATCTAAACATAAAATAGCAATAAAAAAAATAAACCACTATGCATGGCGAGAAATTGATGATGAAAATCATTTAGAATCTGCAATACATACTGTTTATCCGCTTATAATCGAAAATGAATCTCTAAGACAAGTTCGAAGAGAAGTTTTATTAAACCCAGGACCTGCAACAACAACAGATAGTATTAAATATGCACAAGTATGCGCAGATATTTGCCCTCGCGAAACAGAATTTGGCGATGTAATGGAATGGGTGTCGAAAGAACTCTCTCTCATGGTTGGAGAAAAAGGCACAATAGAAACAGTTCTTTTTGGTGGCTCTGGTACTGCAGCTGATGAAGTTATGATGTCATCTTGTATTCCAGATGATGCAAAAACACTCATAGTAGATAATGGCGCCTATGGAAAACGGCTTGCAAAAATTGCTTCGGTGTATAAACTTGATTATACAGTTTTTAAATCGAGTGAATATTTACCGATTGATGTAGAATCACTAAAAAAAGAGCTTTCTTCTGGCAACTATACACATCTTGCAATGGTCTACCATGAAACTACAACGGGCTTACTTAATCCCGTACCAGAAATAGGACGTTTTTGTCACGAAAGAGGTATCACAACCATCATTGACGCAGTCAGTGCCTTTGCAGCAATCCCTATCGACATGAACAAAGATTGCATTGATTTTATGGCATCTACTTCAAATAAAAATATTCAAGGCATGGCTGGAGTTGCCCTGGTTTTTTGCCGCAAAGACGCTTTAGAAAAAACAAAAAATTATCCTATGAGAAATTTTTACCTCAATCTATGGGATCAATACACATACTTTAACAAAACACATCAAACGCGTTTTACTCCACCCGTACAAGCTCTCTACACATTGCGACAAGCAATTATTGAATTAAAAAACGAAACTATTTCTGGTCGCTATGAGCGTTATACAAAATGCTGGAATATTTTAGTACAAGCAGTTGATGACCTAGGTTTAAAGATGCTCGTTCCCCGAGAACACCAATCACATCTGATTACAGCCATCATAGAACCAGAGTCTAAAAACTATTCTTTTGATACACTTCATGACCTTGCACGAGAGGAAAGCTTTACTATTTACCCAGGAAAACTCTCCGACGCAAATACCTTTAGAATAGCAAACATTGGAGATATCCAACCAGAAGAAATGGAGCGCTTTGTTATATTTTTAAAAAATTATATGAAAGAAAATTCTATTTGTAGTTAATATACAAAACAAGAAATAGCATTCCTGTTTACACAAAAAGTTGATTTTGAATACAGGTACCTTACTTTTCACAGGAGAAGAATATGAAAAAATTTTACATTGTGTTTTTTTTACTAGCCCCATTTTCACTTTACGCCTATCTTGACCCGGGAACAGGCAGTTTACTTTTATATGCCATAGTAGGTATAGCATCAAGTCTTCTATTTTTTTTACGAAACCTTGGCTACTCAATTGTCGAATTTTTATTTTCAAAATCATCAACTCGCAGCACTCCTAAAACACTGCCCGACATTGTCATTCACTCAGAAGGTGGGCGTTACTGGCAAGTCTTTGAATCTATACTAGAAGCATTTTCTAAAAAAAATATTCCAGTGGCTTATGTTACGCCAGAAAAAAATGACCCCGCCTTTGAATGGGCAAAAGCACATCCCTCGATTACAGTAATAAATCCTGGAAACGAAATGATGACGCTTTCTTGGTTAAATCACATTGAAACGAAACTTGTTCTCTCTACAACGCCCGGTCTCGATGTGTATATGTGGAAAAAATCAAAGAAGGTTAAACGCTATGCTCATATATTTCACTCTCCAACCACAGTTGAATTTTATGAGTTTTTTGCACTCTCCTTCTATGACGATATTATTTGCTCAGGTGAATTTCAAAAACCTGGCATTATAGAACTTGATACAAAACGAAACCTTGAGCAAAAAAACTTTCACATAGCTGGTTTAAGTTACTACGATTACATGCTCAAAGAAATGAAAAACCTTCCCGAAGCAAAAAACAGTGGCAAAAAAACAATTCTCTACGCTCCTACTTGGGGCTTACGAAGTTCACTAGACAATGCAGAACAAACAATACAAATCTTAGTTGATGCAAACTACGATGTGATTTTTAGACCGCACCCGCAATCTTTTATTTCTGACAAAGAAATAATCGACTCGATTTTAAATACATTCAAAAAAAACACAGCCTTTTTACTTGATAAAAACAGAACCGCAATAGAGGCAATGCATAAGTCTGATTGTATGATAACAGATTTTTCAGGTGTTATGTTTGATTATCTTTACTTATTTAACAAGCCAGTTATTCTTGCAACTGTCGATGCTCCAGTAGGTGGCTATGAAGCTGAAGAAATAGAGAGCGAACTCTGGGATGTAACAATGGGTAAAAAACTTTCTATTGCATACCCAGAAAACCCTGATCAGCTTGTAGATACAATCAAAAATGCTATAAAAAACAAAGATACAATTAAAGACGAAATACTCAAAGTTCGTGATGAAACTATCATGAACTTTGGAAAAGCAGGGGAGGCAATTGTAGATGTCTCTTTGGAAATATTAAATTCGCTTTAAGTAATTATGAATATTTTTCAAATACTACTTTGGCCATTTACCACGCTCATTACAAAGGTTTTTGAGTTCTCCTTTTTCCTAACAGGAAACTACGGTCTCTCTCTTATCTTGGTAAGTTTTTTTATTACACTCATTACCGCACCACTATATATACTCGCCGACAAATGGAAGGCGGAAGAACTTACTCTAAAAAACAAAATGGCGCATAGCCTGCAAAGTATAAACACCCATTATACTGGAAGTAAAAAATTCTACCTTACAAAAACCTTACAAAAAATATGGGGCTATACGGGCTTACACTCTTTTAAAACAAGCTTTGGACTCATCTTACAAATTCCTTTTTTCTTTGGTGCCTACGAAGCGCTCACCCATTATACTGGCTACCAAGGAGTGGGTTTTTTGTTTTTACAAGACCTAAGTAAAGCAGACTCTCTTTTTTTTGGGCTTGCCCTCATGCCATTTATTATGACCTTGGTAAACATCCTCTCTGCTGCCTACTATAGCCGCTCTTTTTCTTGGCATAAAAATAAAAGCCTCTATATAATGGCAGGAGTGTTTCTGGTGCTCTTGTATAAAAGCCCTTCAGCCCTCCTCGTCTACTGGACTATGAACAATGTCTTTTCAATCCTAAAAACCTTTGTCTTAAAAAAACTAGGACTTTCAGTTGGTACTGTGGAAGCGGTGCAAGTAAGAGAAAAAGCTTTGAAAAAAAATTTTGAAAAAAAATCTATTTGGCAATTCTTAGTGTCAAACTCTGAACTGCCCCTACTCTTTGTTTTTTTTATTTTAAATGCCCTCTCTGTTTATTTTGCATCGAGTATTCGCTACAATTATTTTTCCATTGTTGTAGCGCTCTCTTTAGCCTTATCTGGTTTAGTAAGCCTCTATGCTGTTTTTAAAGATAAATCTTATGTTTCGTTAACTGTCTTTATACCAACATGGCTCATTATTTTTTATCTATTAATTTCATTTTTTAAAACAAACGGAAGCCATGCCTTTTTATCTAAGGCTAACTATGGCTATAGCATTGAGCTTCTCATTCTACTCAATGGCTTATGGTATCCCTTAATAAAAATTTTTCATAAAAACAAAGCAGTCTTTATGAAAAAAACTGCTTCAATTATTTTCCCTCTCTGTTTTCTTTTTTTTCTCATTGTCTATCAACCCTTAAGCTATTATTTTGCTGATCCAAGTGAAATTGGACTTCCGCTCAATCAATTTTTAGGCAGCTATCTTTTTATTTTCCTTCTTCTTTGTATTCCTTTTTTTCTCATGTATATATTTAAAAAAAATACAAAAACCTACTCATTTATTTCTCTTCTAAGTTTTTTTGCCTTTCTTGTTTCATTTTTATATGCAAATATTTTAAAACTTAATACCGGAGAAATTAGTTTTTTTAATTTATCAAATAGTAATGCAATTACACTCATGCATCCTTTGCGCTATATTTTAGAGCCATTTTTATTAGTTTCTCTTTTTTATTGTGCAAAAATAATTTTAAACCGCTATCCAAACTACGTAAAAACAATTTTACTTGTATTTCTTATAGTAAGTTCTTTTCAGCTTGTCTTACTTTTACAAAAGGCAGATTTTCAAAAAGTAAAACCTCTAAACGAACTCCATACAGAGCTTCCTTCAGATGCTTTTCAAAATCATGTTTTTTCCAAAACACAAACAAATGTATTGTTTTTTATAACAGATATGTCAAATGGAAATTATCTGCAAAGGATGATTGATGAAGATCATTCGTATGTAGAAAAGCTTTCTGGTTTTGATTATTATCCTGATTGCTTAGCGGTGTCAGGAAACACTTCTACATCTCTTCCGAGCATGCTCGCTGGTAAAAACTTTCTACCCCACAAGCTTGCAGATAATGGTCTCAGTGGCATAGAAGAAATTGATTTAGCTTACAATAATTTTTTTAACGAAATAAGCAAAAAAAATTATGAGGCAACAATTACAAATCCTGAATATTTTTATAGAAAAGAAATTGCACATACAATCGATTTTTCTTCACGCTATATAGCTTACTGGAAGGATCAACAAAATCTTCCTTTAGAAAATAAAGAAGCAAGTAAATTATTTTTACCTCTCATGGTTTCTCTGTTTAATCTAAGCCCCTGGCATATGAAATATATTTTATATGACCGAGGAGATTGGATTTTATTTAATCGTGGAGTAGCACCCATTCGAGAGTGGACCTTTAGTGAGTTAGCCTATTTAAATCTACTTCCAGAAATATCCTCAGTTGAAACAAGAGAGCGCGGCAGATTTTTGTTTATTTACAATCAACTTGGACATGATCCTTACGGAATAGATAGAGACGGAAAGGTTATTTCTGAGGGCTATCCTGAACCAAGCATTTCATCCTTTGTAAATGCCCCAGCTGCCTATAATGCTACAAAAAAAGTTATAGACGAGCTTATTCTCTACTTTGACTGGATGAAAAAAGAAGGAATTTATGACAACACGATTATTGTCATAGCATCTGATCATGGCAATGCTTTTAACGATAACGACCTTACCGCAGCAAACCCTAAAACAGCAAGTTTTCTTACAACTGATTATTCTAGAAGCCAAGCTTTATTTATGGTTAAAAACTTAGACGCTCAAGAAAATCTTTCTATAAAAAAAGATTTGGTAAGTTCAGCAGACATACAAAATTTTTTACATACCAGTGGTGCTTTTTTTGAAAACCCTGAAATAGAAAACTTTCCTATACAAAATAGAGAGGAGCGTTTTTTATCTTGTTTAATAGGAAACACCACAGTTGGTCAAAAAATGGATACCATCCCCTACAGGTCCTATTCTGTAAAAGGTCCACTCGCTGATATAAACTCATGGACAGCAAAAGAGAAGGAATAAGATGAATATTTTTCAAATACTACTTTGGCCATTTACCACGCTCATTACAAAGGTTTTTGAGTTCTCCTTTTTCCTAACAGGAAACTACGGCATTTCTCTTATCTTGGTAAGTTTTTTTATAACTCTCATTACCGCACCACTATATATACTCGCAGACAAATGGAAGGCGGAAGAACTTACTCTTAAAAATAAAATGGCGCATAGCCTGCAAAGCATTAACACACATTATACTGGAAGTAAAAAATTCTACCTTACAAAAACTTTGCAAAAGATATGGGGCTATACGGGCTTACACTCTTTTAAAACAAGCTTTGGGCTCATCTTACAAATTCCTTTTTTCTTTGGTGCCTACGAAGCGCTCACCCATTATACCGGCTACCAGGGAGTAGGTTTTTTATTTTTACAAGATTTAAGCAAAGCAGACTCTCTTTTTTTTGGATTTTCCCTCATGCCATTTATCATGACATTGGTAAACATCCTCTCTGCTGCCTACTATAGCCGCTCTTTTTCTTGGCATAAAAATAAAAGCCTCTATATAATGGCAGCGGTTTTTCTAGTACTCTTGTACAAAAGCCCTTCAGCCCTCCTCGTCTACTGGACTATGAACAATGTCTTTTCAATCCTAAAAACCTTTATCTTAAAAAAACTAGGACTTTCAGTTGGTACTGTGGAAGCGGTGCAAGTAAGAAAAGAAAAGAACATTGGTTTTTATATACAAAACTTTTTGAAAACAAATACAGATTTTCTACCGCTTTTTATTTTTATACTTTTTATGTCGCTTGGAGTCTATTTGAGTTCACGCATACAATACACGTTTTTTGCTGTACTCGTTTTTCTCTCTTCTATCTTTACAGCTTTTTCCTTTGTCTTGGCAATTATAAAAAAAGATAAAAAACTTTTAATACTCTACGCATTTTTTTCTCCAGTCATACTTATTCTTTTTTATGTGTTTTTAAAATCTGGACGAGATAACCCACATATATCTATGAGTAATTTTGCCCTTCTCATAGAATTTTCTATTCTTCTTTTAGGTTTTATAAGCTACTTAAAACTCTTTTTTAAACCTAAGGAACAAAGTACAATTGCAAATAGAATGGGCAAAAAAAACTTTGCATTAAACAATTGCATAATAGCAGGCGCCTATGCTTTCTATGTTTTTATTTTTCAACCAGTAAAAATATATTTAACTGGTCCAAAAGACATAGGTCTAAGTCTTTCGTTTTATCTTTTATTTTCTGGCCTCATTACTGCTATCGTTTTAGCTTTAATTGTATTAGCTTTAAAAGTAAAAAACAAAAACATACAATTTTATTTTTCCAATGCTTTAATATATATTTTTTTATCTTCCATCATTTTTTCAAGTCTTTTAATGATACAAGCAGGTACCCTCGATGGATTTTCTTTTCAATATACAGAAGAAATTACCCTCATGCCTCTTTGGCGCTATCTTTTAAACCCCTTTATTGTAATAGGCTTGTTTTATTTTGCACGTTTTCTACTTATCAAAAAACAAGAGCTTTTAAAAAATATTTCAATTATTTTTATTCTGGTTTTAAGCATTAACATTATATATGCAATTAGACATACACAAAAAGAATTATTTGTAGATACAAAACTTCTTTCACAATCTGATGAGCTACCAAAGGATGCCTTTGACAATCTTGTTTTTTCTACAACAAAACAAAATGTTGTATATTTAATTGTGGATAATTTAAACGGAAATTATCTTTCTAGACTTATAAAAGAAGACTCAAGCTATATAGAAAAGTTTGATGGCTTTTCTTACTATCCTGATTGCCTTTCACTTGGAAATCACACAATTGTTTCACTTCGCGGTATGTTTGGTGGAGAACAATACAGTCCACTTGCCTTGCAAAACAATGGTTTAACTGGAGACGAAGAAATGAAACAAGTAAGCGATGAATTTTTTCAAACCGTTAAAAACAATAATTATAGAGCAACAATTATTAACCCAAGTTATTTTTATCCCAAAAGCAATGAAAGCACTCGTGTTGTTCATTCATCATCATATAGAAACTACTGGATGAAAAAAAACAATGTAAAAGAAATTAAATCTACTGTAGATATGAAATTTTTTCCCCTTTTAGTTTCACTCTTTCATTCTGCATCCTGGCAATTAAAATATCCTATCTATGACAGAGATGCCTGGCTCGTCTTTAATAAGGGCTTAGCTGTAGCAAGATCTAACGCAATGGCCAACTTAGTTTATATAGATTTAATGGCAGATTTTATACAAAGTACAGAAGAGTCTTCTGGTTTGTTTATGTTTTATCACTGCGACCTACCACACACCCCCTTTGCAATTAATAAAGACGGAAATTTAATTGATGAGGGCTACCCAGAACCAAGTATCCCGTCTTTTTATAATGCTCCTGCCGCCTACTATACAGCAAAAAAAACCTTTGACCTTATTCTAGATTTTACTGATGCATTAAAAAAACAAAACCTTTATGACAATACAATTATCGTCATAGCTTCTGATCATGGTAATCCATACTTTGATAATGATATAAATATAAAAGAAAAATCTGTAATGCAAAATGTAGATTATTCTCGAGCTCAAACTTTATTTTTAGTAAAGGGTATAAATGAAAAAGGACCGCTTCAAACAAGGGATGACCTAGTAAGCTCTGCAGATATTCTTTCGTATTTATATTCTAGTGGAGCGTTTATAAAAGATGTAGATATTCTAGACTTTCCACCTACAAAACGAGAAGAAAGAATCTATTCTTGTTTAGCTGTAAGTTATGCTGACTTAGTGGAAAAAGACAGTGTACCCTACAGGTCTTATTCTGTAAAAGGTCCACTCGCTGATATAAACTCATGGACAGCAAAAGAGAAGGAATAAGATGAATATTTTTCAAATACTACTTTGGCCATTTACCACGCTCATTACAAAGGTTTTTGAGTTCTCCTTTTTTCTAACAGGAAACTATGGCATCTCTCTTATCTTGGTAAGTTTTTTTATAACACTCATTACTGCACCACTGTATATACTCGCAGACAAATGGAAGGCAGAAGAACTTACTCTAAAAAATAAAATGGCGCAAAGCCTACAAAGTATAAACACCCATTATACTGGAAGTAAAAAATTCTACCTTACAAAAACCTTGCAAAAAATATGGGGCTATACGAGTCTTCACTCTTTTAAAACAAGCTTTGGGCTCATCTTACAAATTCCTTTTTTCTTTGGCGCCTACGAAGCGCTCACCCATTATTCTGGCTACCAAGGAGTGGGTTTTTTATTTTTACAAGATTTAAGCAAAGCAGACTCCCTTTTTTTTGGGCTTGCCCTCATGCCATTTATTATGACCTTGGTAAACATCCTCTCTGCTGCCTACTATAGCCGCTCTTTTTCTTGGCATAAAAATAAAAGCCTCTATATAATGGCAGCGGTTTTTCTAGTACTCTTGTACAAAAGCCCTTCAGCCCTCCTCGTTTACTGGACTATGAACAATGTCTTTTCAATCCTAAAAACCTTTGTCTTAAAAAAACTAGGACTTTCAGTTGGTACTGTGGAAGCGGTGCAAGTAAGAAAAGAAAAAAGTGTTAGCACTAATCAAAAAATATTTTTAAAAGAACTATTTTATTTTCTACCCGTTTTATTCTGTCTCTTAGCTTTTTCACTTCTTGCAAAAATTGCATATGCAAAAAACTTTTCTTTTTTTATTATTACAACAGCCTTTTTTGCACTCACTTCTCTTTTAAGCACAGTCTATATACTCATACGAAAAGAAAAAAAACTATTTATCCTCTACAGCATTTTTTCTATATTTGCAATATATATCACTCTTTCTTTTTTTCTAAAAGATGGTAGAAGTCCTTTTATTTCAAGAGTCAATTTTGGCCTTTTAGTTCCTCTTTCTTTTTTACTTATCACAAGCGTCTATCCTGTGTTTTATTTTTTTAAAAAAAATGAGAAGCAATTTACACAAGCAAAAATTTCAAAAAAAGATTTGTGCTTAATAAGCATAAGCCTTGCATTCTTCATCTTTGTGTATCAGCCCATGCTTGTCTTTTTTTCTTCTCCAGAAGATATAGGAAGCAGCTTAAAACAAATAGCGCTTATAAGTAGTCTATTGTTTTTTGCTTTTTGCTTGATACAAATTAGTCTTAGCTTTCTGTTAAAAAGAAAACGACTTACACTATATCTTATAACAACAAGCCTTTTTCTCTCATCACTTTTTTATGCCTTGCTTTTAAAACCAAACATGGGAATGCTCAACGGACTTACTTTCCAAAATGAACTTGCAATAGCCTCCCTTCCCCTGTGGAGATATGTAGCCGACCCTTTTATTATTTCTGGTTTATTTTTTCTTGCAAACCGCATTATAAAAAAACACAAAACTATTTTTACTTTTTTTCAAATTATATTGCTTTTTGTTTTTACATTTCATATTTTGAATTTAGCTTTTTCATATAAGCCAGCTTCTAAAGTAGAAATAAAAACAAGTCAAGAAAGCCCTCGTCTACCAGAATCTGCCGCTAAAAACCATGTCTTCTCCAAAACAGAGCAAAATGTTTTTTACCTCCTTGCAGATATGTTTAATGGAAACTATCTTGGACGACTCATAGATGAAAACCCAGAGTACAAAGAAAAGCTAGACGGCTTTGTCTGGTATCCAGACTGCCTTTCTATTTCAAGTGCAACAACCACCTCTTTGCCTGCGCTTTGGGCGGGTGAAGATTTTTTACCACATCGCCTCGTCAACAATGGCTACACTGGCAAAGAAGAACTGGATATGGCAAGTGAATTTTTATTTACACATATTACAGAAGCTGGTTATAAAATAACACTCGCCAATCCTTACCTCGTTTCTGAAAAAATAAAAGAAACAACTGCTACTGTAAACCCTATTTCATACATACCCTATTGGAAAAAAACACAGAATTATAAAGATACAAGTATTTCGATAGATTATCAATTTTTACCCTTTATTGTTTCTCTCTTTAATGCATCTACCTGGAGTATGAGAAATATAATCTACGATGACGCCGAATGGCTTATATTTAGAGGAGCTGAAAAGTTTTCTCGATTTTCTGAAATGGCAATTAAAGATATAGCCTACTTTGATTTACTACCCCAAATTGCGACCGTCCAAAACGGGAAAGGACTTTTTTTATACTATCATAATAATTTAGCACATGACCCCTATGGAATAAATAAAGATGGAGAGCTCATAAAAGATAAGTATCCTGAAGAAAATGTTACAAATTTTGCAAATGCAAGTGCTGCTATATATTCTGCAAAAAAAGTACTCGACTTATTATGCCAATTTATTGACTGGCTTAAAGATGAAGGTATTTATGATAACACCGCCATAGTTGTTGTCTCGGATCATGGAAACTCTTTTGGCGATAGTGATGCTCCCCTGTCGTTTTTTACAAATCCGCTTTTTGCAAAACAAGAGGCAGGAAGAAGCCAAACACTTTTTTTAACAAAGACCTTTCATTCAAGAGGAAGCTTGATCAAAGACGAATCAAAAATTTCAACCGCAGACAGCTTAAACTATTTACTTGCACATAAAATAATTACCGATAAAAAAACGCTTTCCTTTCCGCCATATCATGAAGAACGGTTTTACAGTGTCATAGATGGAGACTGGGAAGGTGGCTTACACATCGACAGCCCAAAATATAGAACATATAAAGTTACTGGTCCCTTGGCAGCAGAATCAAGTTGGGAAAGGATAGAATAATATGAATATTTTTCAAATACTACTTTGGCCATTTACCACGCTCATTACAAAGGTTTTTGAGTTCTCCTTTTTTCTAACAGGAAACTACGGCATCTCTCTTATCTTGGTAAGTTTTTTTATAACACTCATTACCGCACCACTGTATATACTCGCCGACAAATGGAAGGCAGAAGAACTTACTCTTAAAAATAAGATGGCGCATAGCCTGCAAAGTATTAACACACATTATACTGGAAGTAAAAAATTCTACCTTACAAAAACTTTGCAAAAAATCTGGGGCTATACGGGCTTACACTCTTTTAAAACAAGCTTTGGGCTCATCTTACAAATTCCTTTTTTCTTTGGCGCCTACGAAGCGCTCACCCATTATTCTGGCTACCAAGGAGTGGGTTTTTTATTTTTACAAGACCTAAGTAAAGCAGACTCCCTTTTTTTTGGGCTTGCCCTCATGCCATTCATTATGACCTTGGTAAATATCCTCTCTGCTGCCTACTATAGCCGCTCCTTTTCTTGGCATAAAAATAAAAGCCTGTATATAATGGCAGCGGTTTTTCTAGTACTCTTGTACAAAAGCCCGTCAGCCCTCCTCGTTTACTGGACCATGAACAATGTCTTTTCAATCCTAAAAACCTTTGTCTTAAAAAAACTAGGACTTTCAGTTGGTACTGTGGAAGCGGTGCAAGTAAGAAAAGTATCCACAAGTAGAAAATTATTTTTCAAAAATTACAAACAAGCATTGCCCCTTTTCTTTTTTAGCTTTATTTCGTCTATTAGCGTTTATTTATTTTCAAAATCAAACTATATAGGCTTTTACCTAATTGCTGGCTCTTTAGCAATCATAGCCCTTGTTCTTTTAGTCTATTGGATTTTTGTAAAAAAACAGTATAGCCTTTTATTTTTTGCACTTCCTGTAGGGCTATTCCTTGTAGGGATAACTGGTTTTTATTTATTAAAAGGCCCTTCACACAGTTTTTCAAAAACAAACTATGCCTTTGTTATTATTCAACTGGAACTTTTGCTTATTTGTGCCTGGCCTTTTTACAAAAGCTTTACAATTGATAGAGAAAAAAAAGCTCACACAAGCTTTCTCCATTTTGTACCTGTTTTTGCCTACCTTTTTTTTGTAGTTTTTTATCAACCCGTAAAATATTATTTTCAAGCACCACTTGTTGTTGATACAATCTTGTCTCATTTTCTTATAAAAATGGGAATACTATTTTTTGTAGCATTTACGCTTCTTACGATTATTTATAAGCTCGTTCCAAAACAAGCAAAAAATGCTATTTCAGTATTTTTTCTTGCACAACTTTTAATTGCTCTTATCTACACGAGCATTTTAAAACTTGACACTGGAAGCATTGACGGATTTGGCTTACATAATCCTAAAGTAGTTAATAATATGCTTTTTATAAAGTACCTTATAGATCCTTTTATTATAACTTCACTTTTTCTCTTTGCCAGCTATCTATATAAAAACTATTTTAATGTTGTTAAGCTCATTATTTCTGCTCTTAGTATAGCATTTATTTTAAATCTTTGTTTTAGCTATACTGCGTATAAAACACTTCCATTAAAAGTAGAAAAACCAACAATTGATACATCGCTTCCAAAAGACGCATTTCAAAAACATATTTTTTCCACTACTGAACAAAACGTACTTTTTATAATTTCAGATATGTCTAACGGAAATTATATAGGAAGAATGATAGAAGAAGAACCAGAACTTATAGATGCACTCTCTGGTTTTATTTGGTACCCGGATTGCCTTTCGATTTCAGCACATACTTCAACTTCAATGTCTGCTATGCACTCTGGTTGGGACTATCTTCCACATAAGCTAGCAGACAATGGACTTACAGGACAGGAAGAAATAGAGCAATCTATGCGCAGTTTTTTTAATACAATACTTGAAAACAAATACGATACGACAATAACTGACCTTGAATTTTTCACAATGGAAGAAAAACCAAACTTGCACCTTGAGTATTCAAATAAGTACGTTAACTATTGGAAAGAAAAAACCGGTATCACCGTAAATGAAAATGCTGCAGATAAAACACTTTTTCCCCTCATGGTTTCACTTTTTACCAGTTCATCCTGGTATATGAAGTATGTGTATTATGACAAAAAAGAATGGCTTATTTTTAAGGATGGCTTTGACGTAATTCGAAAAAAAGTAATAAATGATTATGCCTATTTAGACCTTTTACCTGAAATTTCAAAAACAGAAGCTAAGCAAGGCAAGTTTTTATATATCTATAACATGCTCTCGCATAATCCCTTTGGTATTACCAAAGAGGGTGAAATTATAGAAGACACGTTTCCAGAGCCAAGTATTTCCAATTTTGAAAATGCTGATGTCGCCTATTATTCAACAAAAAAAACAATAGAGCTATTAGTCAAATATTTTGATTGGATGAAAGAAAACAAGGTTTACGATAATACCATTATCCTCATAGTCTCTGATCATGGTAATTCTTTTTTTGACAACGATCTAACAAACAACAAAAAAGGAAGCAAATTATACACGAACATTGACCTTTCTCGAAGCCAAGCTCTTTTTATGGTAAAACCAGCCGAAAAAACTGGAGCATTAGAAAAAAATACCAGTCTTATATCCAATGCCGATATTTTAACTTGCATGTACGAAACGGGAGCCTTTATTAGAGAAGCAGATTCACGCCCCTTCCCTGATACCGAAAGAAAAGAACGATACTACAGCCATATCACTGGAGTCGTAGATGTAATGTGGTATTCAGACTCACCACCTTACCGAACATATAAGGTAACAGGTCCCTTAGCAGATGAAAACAATTGGGAAAAAATAGAATAATAAAATATACTGTTAACCCTTTCCTCTTGTGCTTTCTTTTTTTTCCCAGTATACTGTTCGTTAATTGAACATACCTTAAAATAGCGCTTGAGTATGTTTCGGCTACCAAGAAGAGCGTTTTAAGGGCAATTTTTCTCTGATTTCTGTACGCTTTGCGAGAACTTATTTTAGCAAATTTCTCTTAAGCACTGCGTTAAATAAAATAAAAGGAAATACCATGAAACAATTTACTGTAGCCCTCATTGGTTGTGGGCGCATTAGCTTTAAACACATAGAAGGCTTCGTTGCCGATAAAGAAAAAATGACTCTCATCGCCTGTTGCGATCCTCTTTTAGAGCGGGCAGAAGAAAAGGCTAAAGATTATCAAAAAGCCATCCCTCATGCTGAGGTAAAAACATACAAAGACTACAAAACTATGCTCGAAGAATTGCAGCCAGATATCGTTACCATTGCAACTGAATCTGGTAAGCATAAGGCTATTGCAATCGACTGCCTCAATGCAGGAAGTCATGTAATTTGCGAAAAACCCATGGCGCTTTCTACGAGCGATGCACAGGAAATGATAGACTGTGCTAAGAAAAACAATAAAAAACTTGCTGTCTGCTTTCAAAACCGATTCAACGCCCCTATTCAAAAATTGCGAGAGGCATATGAGAAAAATCGTTTTGGTAGAGTACTGCACGGCATGGTACAAATTCGATGGAATAGAAACGAAGATTACTACGCTGAAGCTCCTTGGCGTGGCACATGGGAGCAAGATGGTGGCACCCTCATGAATCAATGCACCCATGGCATAGACCTTTTGCAGTGGATGATGGGAGAAGATGCCGTTCGCGTACAAGC
>Ga0255345_1003449_pt1 | contig 18413 bp, 19 predicted proteins | sample wastewater_treat_6_FD_192415 | JGI IMG/M metagenome (GOLD analysis project Ga0255345, IMG submission 192415) | Wastewater microbial communities from Lulu Island WWTP, Vancouver, Canada - plant20 | ecosystem: Engineered > WWTP > Wastewater > Unclassified | place: Canada: Vancouver, British... | reverse complement strand
TGGGCATTGCCTTTCATGCGACCTTTCTGCTGCCTTCTAAATTTGGTTTTTTTCGGTTGTAACATTTTTTATAGCTTAAATATTTCTAAACTCTTGTCCTTCAGCGACTTATGAGAATTGACACATAAATCACGGGGTGCAAAGATAGTCAAAATATTTGAAATGCAAATTATTTTGATAAAAAATTTGCAGAATTTTCGACCGAAAAATTTGATAGCTAATTCCTCAGAAACCAGCTGATTACAAAAATGCAACGAATTGAAAAACGGACAGTTTCGACAATCAAAGGTTAATTTGTTGTGAAATTGTTTCCACTTCTCTGAGAACTCTTAGAAAATTTTCTCCCCAAAATTTGCGAATATCCTCTTCAGGCCATCCGCGACGAAGCAATTCGACGGTGATATATTTCATTTTCGACACATCTTCAAAACCAACCATTCCGCCTCCGCCGTCAAAATCAGTACCAATGCCCACATAATCGGCTCCGACAAGATTGCGAACGTGATCAACATGATCACAGAAGATAGAAATGTTAACTTGTTCTCGTGGCAAGTCAGAGAGACACCAGCGACCGGTAGCCACCTGTATAAGGCCACCCTTAGTTGCAATGGCGCGTATTTCGTCATCGGTTAGATTGCGAGGTATATCTTTTATTGCCCGGACGCTGGAGTGGCTGGCAATGATCGGTGCCTTACTATGCTCAAGGCAATCGTAAAGTGTCTCGGTGGAGGTATGTGATACATCTACTATCATACCCAGACGGTTCATCTCCTCCACCACCTGATAACCGAATGGAGAGAGTCCTTTCCACTCCACGACAGTATCGCGTGAAGAATCACCGACATCATTATTGTAGTTGTGTGTAAGAGTGATCACCCTAACTCCAAGATTGTAGAGACGCTCAACGTTGAGAATGTCAGTGCCGATGCCATAGGCATTTTCCAGAGCAAACATCACTATTGATTTGCCCTTCCGTTTGAGAGGCCAAAAGTCCGATGAGCGATAGGCAATGCCTACCTCTGAACTGTGCTCAGCCACATAAGACTTGAAGAAATCAATCTCCTTGACCGTATAGGCCATTACGCTGTCATAAGCATTTTGATTGCGTGGTCCTTGAGCGAGAAAAACCGCAAAAATAGCTGCATCAAGCCCGCCCTCCTTCATCTTAGGAAAAGTAACCTGAGTACGATCTCCCGCATCCGGCCTCCAGGGATGGGTATATTTGACGATAGCATCATTGTGGGTATCGATAGAAAACATCTCACGATGTAACTGTTCTGCACGTTTGAGCAGTGCAACGTCATCCTGGGCATATGTCTGAAATGAGATTAAAGACAGCAATATAGCTGCAACTCCCAAGATTTTTATTTTATTCATTAGATGCTGTTTGTTGAGGCCTGCTGGGTTGGAGATCCTTCGTGGGAATCCACCATTTCAACTTTACTGCCAAGAATAGCAGGAGAATTGAGAGCACCAGACATATCAACATCAGCCAAAGACCCTGTCCCGCCATAAACATTATCGGCACAATAGTAATCAGAAGTATTTCTACCGGAGCACAGGGAAGATATGCAAGAGCATAATCATCCAGCGCCTTGCTCATCATCTTGGGATCCACAATCCTCAGCAGAGCTATACCCATTGCCATTGTACCGGTCCACCATCCCCATGCAAAAATAGACTTCTCAAACCAGGACTTGCGGTGAAGATGACGTCCTAAGTAGAAGACCATGTAGTACGTCAGAATAGTACCGACAACCATCAGCACAATAAGAGGGAGAGCATACTTTATTACCACTCCCAGCTTGATAGAAGCTACTCCAAAGGCCACAAGCAGATCGGTAGCGGCACTGCTGATGGAGTTAGTAGTCTTCGGATCAATATAATTGGAGACCTTTGTAGCATCAAAAAATTTCTTGAGGATCAATCCCACAATGAATGCGCAACTGAAAATGGGAAGCTCAAGTTTGGGAAGCCACATTTTGACTCCCTGGCTTATCATGTAACCGCCGAATGCGGCAACTACCACGAGTCCGAGGTGAAATGTAAGTGAATCTACCGAAATCGGAGAAGTAGTAATCTCACCGGCAGACTCCCTTTTCTCTTTGGGAAGAAGACCGCTGCGCAACTCAGTGGGAAGGTCGGCAAAATCAACAATATAAGCAGTATCACCCTTTCGAGTAGCCAATTTAATGAAAAACAGACCCCCAACTATTGCCAGTATTATACCAACAGTGGCGGTAGTCATACCCAGAGAGGTGGCCTCATCCCATCCGAGACCCTCAAATGCAGTCCCAATGGCTGCTGCAGTACCATGCCCGCCATAAAATCCTGTCGGCAACATCACTCCGAATGCATCATGTAGATTCGGCCATATCAACTTTAGTATCAGCAGACCAAAAAGACCCATAACTGCCCATTGTATGAGCATTCCCAACTGAGAATAAGCCCACATCGGACCAACACGACCTGCTACCTCCTTCATTTTGAACTTAGGAGAGGAAAGTGGAAGGGCTCCGAATACTACGGCTATCATAACAGCCGGATATACTGAGATAAAATTTGATAAGGGCAGCCAGCCCAAACCATTGGGGCCGAATATCAGGCCCAAGAGTCCGGCTAACAGACTGGGAGGTATAAAGAGTTTCTGTACAAGTTTAACTTTTACTCTGATAAACTTTCCTATCAGAAGAAGGCCCATTATGATACCAAGATCGGTGAAAAGGACCCATGGCGTGAAATTAGCTACATTGAACATGGCACTTATATTGCATCAATACGCGTCAAAGATAGACATTATTTTGTTTTTACTACATTTGCACTGTGAAAAAAGTCCTTAATATCTCCTTTGCGACACTCATTCTGCCATTTCTCTTGCTCCTGACACCGTCGGAGGCGAGGGCACAGAGAGGCCATGTAATGGAATATATCATTGACGGAAAGGACACCATCTTTGTGGATGAAATCACACCGTCAGTCATACATCCACGACATACAATGAATCAACGCGAATGGACACAATATTACAGAAGGGTTTATAATTTCAGCAAGGCATACCCCTATGCATTGCTTGTTAGCAGGGTAGTAAGAGAAACCGATTCTCTTTTTGTCGCTGATAAAATGTCTAAACGCAAGCAGGACAGATATCTCAATAAGATAAAAGATGAATTGATCAAAGATTTTGAGCCCATTTTCAGAAATCTTACTCTCAGGCAAGGATTGATGATGATACGTCTGATAGATAGAGAGGTCGGTATGACGCCCTATTACATAATAAGGCACTTTTACTCCGGGGTAACCGCCGGATTCTGGCAGGGCATAGCAAGGATGCTCAAGGGTGACCTTAAAAGGCCATATGATCGTTTCGGGGAGGACAAGGATCTGGAAGAGCTGGTCGGGTACTGGGAAAGAGGTGAATTTGAGAAACTCTACTATGACATATTCGGGGAAGCGCCAAAGCCAATATTAGTTCCGGAAAGATTCAGGGAGGATACCCCTTCAGCCCAATCGCCCAGAAGATAGAGAGTTCCTCCGCTCTCAACTTCAATCTCCATCTGCAAATGTACGTGACCGAAGATATAGCAATCAATCTCTCTAGCCTCGCCAAATTTACAAATATATCGGTAGAAGTCAGAATCCTTACCTTTAAAAATGTACTTACTCCTATTGCCGGGGTTGCGACTCACTGAAGACCATTTTCGGGCCCATCTGAATATTGGCCAGGGATGAATGGATTTCAGCAGATGGACGAGCCATTTGTTCCTTATAGCGGAAAAGAGCAGTCTGGCAAATGGATTGCGACATCCAAGTCCATCTCCATGTCCCATACAGACACGTTTCCCCTCAATTTCCTTGACAATAAGCGGTTCATGTATAATTTCCATACCTATCTCATCCCGCAGGTAGTCGGTAAGCCAGTAATCATGATTGCCGGTAAAAAAATAGATCTTTACTCCTCGATCGCTCAGAGCTGCCAACTCACCTAGTACTCGAACTGAACCACGTGGTACCACATCTCGGTATTCCACCCAAAAGTCAAATATGTCACCCAAAAGGTAGAGTCCGGCTGTCTCCTTAGGCAAATTTCTCAGAAAATCAAGAAATCTTGCTTCTCGTGCCTTCGCAGTATCATCATTGATCCCCAAATGCACATCCGACACAAATATATGAAGTGGCTCCACCATTATTATAATATATTAGCTATGACACAGGCAGTACCCGCAAGAGCGCAGTAGAGCGCGAACCACTTGAGGCGGGCCTTGCGCACGATGGCAATCATCACTTTGCATGCGAAAAGACCCGAAAGGAAAGCTGAAGCAAAGCCCAATAACAACTGAAGTTCACCGGCGGAGGACGAAGCAGCAAATCCGCCTCCTACAAGTTCAAGAAATGCCTCTCCCAGCACGGGTATGAGGACCATTAGAAACGAAAACCTTGTTACTTGCTCTTTACCCACACCACAGATCAGACCTGTTGCGATAGTAGAACCGGAGCGTGAAAGACCGGGTATTACAGCGACTGCTTGTGCAATACCCATCCAAATAGCTGCTTTCCATCCAACAGGTTTACTCTGCTGTGCCTCTCCATCACTACGACGCCTGAGACTCTCGCTGAGAATGAGCAAAAATGAGGTTGCCATCAGCGCCAGACCTACGACCAACAAACCTGAGCCAAAGAGCTCTTCAACATAATTTTTGAAGAAAAACCCGACGATCATTATGGGAATCATCGAAACCAAGATCAACAGAATATATCTGGTCTGCTCATTATACTCAAACTTAAATAAACCGCAGAGTAATTCCCATATATATTTACGAAATACGATGATAGTACTCAATACAGTTGCCGCGTGTACTACCACTTCGAAACTCAGATCATGTGTTTCAATGCCGAACAGTTCTTTGGCAATAATCAGGTGACCACTGCTGCTCACCGGCAGAAACTCTGTCAGACCCTGGATCAGGCCAAGAATTAGCGCTTCAAACCAACTCATTGTCCCTCTCTATCTTCTTTATCTTCGCGTGGCTTTTTCATAATAGCCAGGATGACTATCACAATGCCAATGATCACCAAAAGGGGTGAAATCACCAAACGTCTGAAATTGAAAATCTCAGGATTGAAAACATTGGGATCGGAAGAGCCCCCTCCAGCCATCAAAATGTAGCCAGCCACCATCACGATAAGTCCTATCAGGACAAAACGGACATTTTTGGTAGAAAGTGAAAATTTGCTCATTAATCTCTTTTTATCTTTTTAATAATATAAATCATCTTTGGAAATAGCTACCAGTTTGTTTACCACAAAGAAGGCAGAAATCTGACATATAATGATACCCAGAAAAAAGACCCCAAGCAACACAAATCCGGTGATACGCTCGTCGAGAATCTGTAATAATATCTCACTGGAAGAACCCGCCCACCAAAGGGCTGCGGCAATGCATCCGGCTGCCAGAAGACCTGAAACAGCCCCTTGCACCAGTGCATGCCGCATAAAGGGACGGCGGATAAAAGCACGCGTAGCACCCACCAAGCGCATCGTATGAATGGTGAATCGGCGCGAATAGACATTGAGACGCACTGTATTGTTGATTAGTACGAAGGAGATAAACAGCAGAACTATGACCACACCTGTCAGTATTGCTACTATCTTACGTAGATTTGCATTGAGAATTTCCACAAGTGATTCCTGATATACCACCTCTTCCACCGCCGGTTCAGTCAGAAAGCGGCTCTTGAGAAAGACGAGAGAATCACGAGATACCATATCTCCGTTCAGGTGCAGATCTATAGACAAAGGTACCGGATTGCTCTCGAAGACACTTAGGAAATCCTCACCCAGTAGAGTTTTCATCTCTTGCGTGCCACGCTCCCTTGAAATAAAGTCAGCTGAAAGTACCTGTGGGTCCGAAGTGAGCCTCTTTGTCAGCTCCTGCCCCTCTTCTTCGGTGACCGACTGGCCTAGAATCAGAGAGACCACCATATTTTCCTTGAAAAACCGTGATATCTCACCCGCGTTGGCTGCAAAAAGGGCCGCAGCACCAACGAGTACCAGCACCAACGTGATACTGATCACAGAGGATAAGTAGGAGTGTACCAGCCTTTTGCCAATAATATTTTTTTCTCTGGCTACCATAAGTCCGTTTAACAAACATCAAAGGTAATCAAAAAATTTTTATTATCTTTGTAGTCAATATGCCCTTAAAATTGTTAATATGAGAAATAGCAAGAAAGTATTGTTTGTCAACTCGGAAATTTTCCCTTACATGCCTGAATCCAAGATCTCCTTAGTGGGCAGATACCTTCCCCAAGGTACTCAGGAGAGCGGTAAACAGATTCGTTCATTTATGCCTCGCTATGGATGTATCAACGAAAGAAGAAATCAGCTTCATGAAGTTATTCGTCTTTCAGGTATGAATATCGTCGTTAACAACGTAGATAGGCCGCTCGTAATAAAGGTGTCTTCGATTTCATCTGCCAGGATGCAAGTCTATTTCATTGACAACGAGGATTATTTCCACAGAAAGCAGATCTGGAAAGATGATGACGGCAATTATTTTGACGACAATGACGAAAGGGGCATATTTTTCGCCAGGGGAGTCCTCGAGACCGTTAAAAAACTGAGATGGAAGCCGGATGTTGTTTTTTGCCAGGGATGGGTTTCCCGTTTCCTGCCGGTCTATCTCAAGAAGGTATACAAGAATGATCCTATTTTCGCAGACGCGAAGATCATTCTCTCACTCTACGGTGAAGATCTTGACATAAAATTCAGTGACGATATCATATCCAAGTATCTCTTCGGATCACTAAAAGCGGAGGACCTCGATTTACTTAAAGAGCCTACTGGCATAAATCTTGCGAAACTGGCTATTAAACACTCCGACGGCATCATTCTTGGTACAGACTCTCTTCATCCGGAATTAGAGTCATACATCGGCAGCCGTAAGGAAATGCCCGTACTTCCGCCGATGACCATTAGTGAGGAGGAGACAGAATACATTAATGAGTACAACAGGTTTTTCGACAGCTTTATAACACCAAACCCTACCAATGAATAGATTTAAGGGCATAGTATTGTCACTTATCTTATCAGCAACTACATTCACATCTTGCATTGTTACAGACAATACGCTAGGTTCGGCATATATCCCCGGTAACCAAGACATCTCTATAAAAATGGCCGATTTCGACCTGCCCGTCACCCTTAAAATGGCTGACAGCCTCCAAACTGCTGTCAGTGCCAATTTTATTATTGGATCCATCACAACAAATGACTATGGTACATTCAGAGTAGGCACAGCAACATCCATCACTCCCCTTACTGACACAATACTGTGGGGCGAAGATCCTGTTTTTATAGATATGTATATCCAGATTGCAATATCCGACAAACGCTTTCTGAGCCCCGAACAGGAATTCATTCCTCAAAATATCTACGCATACGAACTCAAGGCTCCCCTTGACACCACATTCATTTACAATAACTCCATCACGGAACTCAGTTATCACCCCGTTCCCATCACTTCCCGCAACTCCATCTATATGGGTGGAGATTCTCTCAAGATGCACTTTACAAAGGAATACGGAGAGCGTTTTTTCAGTGCTACAATTGAGGAATGTGACAGCACAGAACTCTTTGTAAATAAGTTTTACGGACTTTATTTCCGCACAGACGACATAGAAGAAGGATTAACCGGTGGCCGCATAAACTACTTTGACATTACAGCTGCAGATGTCAGACTTACTTTCACCTCCACCAACGAGGCCGGTAAAAGAAGAGACACTTCAGTTGCGTTTCAGTTAGGTGAATATCTCTCACTCAACTCTATGACTTCCGAGTCCGGTCATATGGTTACCGACAATCCTGTTGAAACAATCTACTATGAAAGTCTTTCCGGCATCAAACCGCATATAAGTGGAGCCGCCCTACATTCGCTGATGCGGAATTGGGCAGAAGAAAACGACATAAATCTTACCAATCTTGTGATTGCCAAAGCCATAATGGAATTCCCGTTTGAATACTCCGGTAACTACAAAGCTCTGGATAAGTATCCAGGCAATCTCTTCCCATGCAGAAGAATACGTACTACAAAGCACACACTATACACGCCTATAGAGGAGATTTACGACAGTTTTATGAATAATGGTTCTCTCAACCGCTCTCTGCTTTGCTACAAACCGGACGTTGGTTTCTATCTTCAGGACCTGATCAAGAAAGAGAGCTCGGAGGTAACTGAGGAGGATGACCTATGGCTTATGCAGACCATCTCCCACACCAATAGCACCACCAATGTGACCACCTATTATCCTGACTTTACCTACTATAATGTAGCCAAGTTCAACGGCACGGGCTGCGAGCGTAATCCCAAGCTCAGGATTGTTTACACAGTACTAAAGTAGCACATCACACAACACAGCAAAACGCGGCTCCGGAATTTCCGGGGCCGTTGTTGTATAAACCTATAATCGAATTGTGTTATCTAAGGGAAAGGAACAAATCCCGGCGCTGCAAAAACTATGGTTGCGTTGTGACCACCGAATCCAAAATTGTTGCTCACAGCTACGCGCACTTTGCGCTTCTGAGCGGTATTGAGTGTTAGATTGAGAGAATAGTCGATGGCCGCATCTTTCTCCTGGAAATTAATGGTAGGAGGGATGATTCCGTCCCGTATTGCGTGAACACAAGCGATTGCCTCAACTGCACCTGCGGCACCAAGAAGATGGCCCGTCATGGATTTGGTGGAGGAGATATTTATATTGTATGCAGCATCACCAAAAACTCGCTTTATGGCATCCAATTCTGCTATGTCGCCAAGAGGAGTGGATGTGCCATGGGCGTTAATGTAGTCAACCTGATCCGGAGATATGCCGGCATCCTCAAGTGCAATGCGCATTGACTCGGAAGCTCCCACTCCTTCAGGACTTGGAGCAGTAATGTGGTACGCATCTGCATTCTGGCCATACCCGATAATCTCCGCATAGATCTTGGCTCCTCTGTTAATTGCATGCTCGTATTCCTCAAGTACCAGTATGCCCGCTCCCTCTCCTATTACAAAACCATCTCTGGTAGCGTCAAAAGGACGAGAAGCTGTCTGATATGAATCATTGTTGGTGGAGAGTGCACGCATTGAGTTGAAACCCCCGATAGCAACCAAAGTAATCGGCGCCTCTGAGCCACCGGCAATCATCACATCCGCCTTACCGAGCTGTATCAAAGAAGCAGCAACGCAAAGAGCGTTAGCGGAACTGGTGCAAGCGGAGGTAGTGGAGAAATTAGGTCCCCTGAACCCATATTTTATGGAAATAGATCCGGAGGCTATGTTTGTTATGATTTTAGGTATAAGAAAAGGACTAAACCGAGGGGGTTGCCCTTCGGTGTAGTCCCTTATTTCTTGTGTGAGAGTTTCAACACCGCCTATGCCCGAACCAATGATAACTCCCGTTCTGCGTAGGTTCTCCTCATTCAGAGGGATTCCGCTATCATTGATGGCTTGATCGGCCGCAATGAGGGCATATTGGGTGTATCTGTCGTGCTTACGCGCCTCCTTGATATCCATCCCGAAACGTTCGGGGGAATAATCGTGGATCTCACACGCAAATTTTGTTTTAAAAAGAGAGGTATCGAAACGGGTAATATGTGTCGATCCACTAACCCCACTATTCAGATTAGAAAAATAATCCTCAAGGTTATTCCCAATAGGGTTGATGGTGCCGAGACCGGTTATGACAACTCTCTTGACTAACATTAGTCCTTATAGCGGAAAACGCTATTTTTGATTATTCTCGATATAGTCGATAGCGTCCTGCACAGTGCTTATCTTCTCTGCCACCTCATCGGGAATGGAGATACCGAATGCTTTCTCAAACTCCATAATGAGTTCTACTGTATCAAGAGAATCTGCACCAAGGTCGTTGGTAAAGCTGGCGTCAGGCTGAACTTCGTTCTCCTCAACACCAAGTTTGTAAACGATGATAGATTTTACTTTAGCGGTAATATCTTCCATAATAAAAAATTGGTTTAGTTAGTAATTTTAGTTCACTCCTTGCTTCGCAAGGAAATACAAAAATAGTATATTTTTTTAAGCCTTCCAAATTTTATACCTTTGTAGTTATGAGTTCAAATTATACAAAAATGACTAATCTCGCTATATATGCTTCAGGGTCCGGCACCAATGCCGGAAACATCATTCGTTATTTTAAGAATCACACAGAAATAAGTGTTAAAGTAGTCCTGTGCAACAATCCGGACGCATATGTAATTCAGCGCGCCAAGAGACTGGACATACCCTGCGAAGTGTTTCCAAACGACGGACTTGAAGAAACAATGAATATTCTCAATGAATATGAGATTGACTATATAATTCTGGCCGGCTTTCTGCTGAAAATACCGGAAAAAATGATTGAGGCCTATCGAGGACGTATCATTAATATCCATCCGGCACTTATTCCCTCACAATATGGAGGCAAAGGGATGTATGGTATGAATGTTCATAATGCCGTCATCGCAGCAGGTGAGAAAGAATCGGGCATAACAATCCATCTTGTGGATGAAATCTACGATCATGGGGAGAACATTTTCCAGATACGATGTGCCGTAAATCCTGAGGACACACCCGAGGACCTTGCCTCCAGGATACATTGCCTGGAGCAGCTCTATTATCCCCGAATTATAGAGAGCTATATTAAAAGTATGTAGTATGTAGTGTGTAGTGTGTAGTCGGTAGTTGTGCGGGGTGCGAGTTTTAAGTGGGTAGTCGGTAATGTATGGGGTTTGTGTAAAATAAAAAGTCCTGAGCTAATTATTCTTAACCCGGGACTTTATTAATTTTTTAGAACTTGTCTCAGAATTCCGAAACTCCCGCTCCAACTCAGAGTCCAAAAAATCGCATCGAACTCTTAACTAAAAAAATTAGTCGTTAAGTGATACTCTGTAGAATGCTGTAACTTTTGCCTCTTTGTCGACAGCTTTGATGGTATCCTTTACAGAAGTCTTGCCATCACCCATCTGGTACTCCTGCTCTTCGAGAGTATTCTCTTTGAGGAATTTCTGTACACGGCCGTTAGCAATATTCTGAATCATCTGTTCAGGGAGGTTGGCTGCTTTTTCTGCAGATACGGTTTTAATGATTTCGCGTGCCTGTTTTGCCTGCTCGGGAGTGAGCCATCCCTTTGCTGTGTTGGAGTCGATATGATCATCAGTATCACAATGTGCGGGGTTGATACCTGCCTTTTTGATAGCTGCATCAACTGCTTTTCGGATCTGCTCTTCCTTTGTCTTCTCAATAGCCACCTTGCGCTCCTCAGCAATCACCTCTTCAGGGCAATCTGCCACGGAGATTGATACAGGCTTCATTGATACTACCTGCATGGCAACGCCTTTGCCTAGCTGCTCGGGAACTGGTTTGTTGAATGCAACAATAGCTCCGAGTTTACCATTGATGGTGTGTACATATTGAGCCACATAGGGGGCATCAAGTCTATGATATGCTACGAGGCTATGTTTTTCTCCGCTCTTGCCTGTCTGCTGGGAGATAGCTTCTTCAACAGTTTCACCGTTGGCGAGCTTACAAACCTTGAGGGCCTCCATATCTGCGGGGAAGTTGGCGATTGCTACATCGGCAATGCTGTTCACAAGATCCTGGAACTCAGAATTCTGGGATACGAAGTCAGTCTCGCAACCGAGGCATACAATGATGCCCTTGCCTCCATCAACGCGTATTTTTACTGCACCCTCGGAAGTCTCACGGTCTGCACGTTTTGCTGCCACGAGCTTACCTTTTTCACGGATAATCTCCTGTGCCCTAGTATAGTCGCCTTTAGCTTCAACCAAAGCATTCTTGCAATCCATCATACCGGCACCTGTCATTTTGCGAAGTTTCGCAACATCTGCTGCTTTAATTTCCATTTTGCGAAAAATTATAAGGTTATATTATTCGTTTGTGGTCTCTTCTTTTGTTTCCTCCGCGCTCTCTTCTACGACAGCAGCAGTTTTAGCCCTGGCCGGTCTCTCTCTACGCTGACGGAGTCTTTTGCCTGCAATAACTTCTGTAGTATCAGAGGCTGCCGGCTGAGCATCCTTCTCTTTCTCCTTCTCGAGCTTACGCTCTTCAGATCCTTCTGCGATAGCTTTACAAAGTACTTCCGTCACGAGTGCGATGGATTTGGCAGCATCGTCATTAGCGGGAATAACATAGTCAATATTAGTAGGGTCGCAGCAGGTGTCAACCATTGCAATCACAGGGATGTTGAGACGGTTGGCCTCCCTTACTGCATTTACCTCCTTCTGAACGTCAACCACGAAAATTGCTGAAGGAAGGCGTGTAAGATCCTTGATAGAACCAAGGTTTTTTTCGAGTTTAGCCTTCTGGCGTGTAACCTGAAGTCTCTCACGTTTTGCCAATGTATCGAAGGTGCCATCTTCCATCATCTTGTCGATGTTTTGCATCTTCTTGACAGCCTTGCGGATAGTCGGGAAGTTGGTAAGCATTCCACCAGGCCATCTTTCAGTAACGTAAGGCATATCAACAGCCTGTGCATTCTGTGCAACGATGTCCTTGGCCTGTTTCTTTGTAGCAACAAAAAGAATTTTGCGACCCCCACGGGAGAGCTGCTTCATCACATTTGCTGCCTCATCTATTTTTACTACAGTCTTATGCAGGTCGATAATGTGGATGCCGTTTTTCTCCATAAATATATAAGGAGCCATTTTGGGATTCCACTTTCTCTTCAGGTGACCGAAGTGAACACCTGCATCAAGTAAGTCTTGGAAATTTGTTCTGGACATTTTAATTAATTTTTGTAATAGTTTTTACTGTTTTACTCCCCTTTGAAAGCGGGAGTTCTCTTTTTGTCAATCAGGAGTAGCGGTCTTGCCGGTCTCCTAGATTTTCCGCAGTCGGACAAACTTCAGGTAGCCATATCAAAAGATGTGAGTCCTGTTGTTTTGGATCCGTGCTGTGCAAATAAACCAGCGTAATACTCTTAACGTTTGCTGAATTGGAAGCGTTTCCTTGCGCCGGGCTGTCCGGGCTTCTTTCTTTCAACCTCGCGGGCATCGCGGGTGAGGAAGCCGTTGGACTTCAATACAGGGCGATAAGCCTCTTCATCAACTTTGCAAAGTGCGCGGGAAATCGCGAGACGAAGAGCTTCTGCCTGACCTTTAACGCCACCACCAACAATGTTGGCCTTGATGTCAAAGTTGGCAACTGTGCCTGTAAGATTGAGAGGTTGGTTAACAATGTACTTGAGAGTTTCCTCTTTGAAGTACTCATCCATCGGGCTACCGTTGATGACAATGTTACCTTTACCTGCGCTAAGATAAACGCGAGCAACTGCTGATTTACGTCTTCCAAGGGCGTTAATTTCTTCCATGCTCTGTTTTTAGTCGTTTAAATTAATTTGTTTGGGTTGTTGTGCCTGGTGTGGATGCTCGTTACCTTCATAGAGATAAAGATTTCTCAGCAACTGAGCTCCAAGGCGATTCTTCGGCAACATACCTTTCACGGCGTGTCGCAGAACAGCTAACGGCTTACGCTCCAAGAGTTCCTTGGGAGTGGTAAATCTCTGTCCTCCCGGATAGCCGGTGTGACTGACGTACTGTTTCTGAGTCATCTTGTTGCCGGTAAGGCGTACTTTGCCGGCGTTGAGCACAATAACGTTATCACCGCAATCCACATGGGGGGTGAAGTTGGTTTTGTGCTTTCCGCGAAGCAGAACCGCAATTTTGGCAGCGAAACGACCAAGAACCTGATCCGTAGCATCAACCACTACCCACTCTTTGTTAACGGTAGCGCTATTAGCTGAGATTGTCTTGTAACTTTGTGTGTCCACTGTGTGTGTTGATATTTAAGTTAATATAAAAATTTTGGGCTGCAAAGTTAAACAATTTTATTAAATAGACAAAATACGAGCAATATCATACCAGTTTTTATTAATCTCGTTGTGTCGAGAGCAGGCTGTCTCAAAGGCAGTATATTCAATCTGATTGTTGATGAGGCCGACCATTACCCCTTTGCGACCATCAAGCAGAGCCCGGACAGCAGCGTGGCCAAGAAGACTGGCACGCACCCTGTCGGTACAGCTCGGAGATCCACCTCTTTGGATATGACCAAGCGTGGTGACTCTAGTTTCATAATCAGGCAGGCGTCTCTTGACCTGAGCGGCAATCTCTATCGCACCCCCGGCGTCATCTCCTTCAGCCACGATTACTATTCCTGAAGTCTTATTTTTGCGACGCTCATTTAGCAAATAGTCACATAGTTTCTTAATATTGGTAGGAAATTCGGGTACCAACACAGCTTCAGCTCCTGTACCGATAGCTGTATGCAAAGCTATGAAACCGGCATCTCGACCCATAACCTCCACAAAAAAGACCATATTGTGCGAATCAGCAGTATCACGTAACTTGTCAACGGCTTCCAGCGCAGTATTGATGGCCGTATCAAAACCGATGGTAAAATCGGTACCATAGATATCATTGTCAATAGTACCAGGAACCCCAACCACAGGGAAATCGAATTCCTTTACAAGGTCATTGGCCCCTCTGAAAGAACCATCGCCACCTATAACCACCAGCGAGTCAATGCCCACCTCGCGCATATTTTCAACTGCAACTTTTCGCACATGGGGATCATTAAATTCCGGACAACGTGACGACTGGAGCATAGTACCACCCTGTGAAATTATCTTGGAAACGGAGTGGGACTGCATCCCCATAAACTGTTTTTCAATGAGCCCGGTGTAGCCTTTGCGTATTCCTACCACTTCGCAGTGGTAAAATATTGCCGAGCGCACAACAGCCCTGATTGCGGCATTCATACCCGGGGCATCACCTCCTGAGGTAAGCACCCCTATTCTTCTGATTCTACTTTCCATCTTTAAATTAATTTTGGGCAAAAGTAGTGTTTTTACTCTATAATATCTATTTTTGCTCAGGATTTTCATTATAATAGCCCGATGAGGATTTCCACCCTTGATCTCGGAGATAAGCCATTACTGCTGGCGCCGATGGAGGATGTCACCGATGCCTCTTTTCGCTGTATCTGCAAAGAATATGGTGCTGATATGGTCTATACGGAGTTTGTGCCCTCCGACGGTTTGATACGGGATGCACGCAAAGCTCTCGCCAAGCTTGTCGTCTATGACTATGAGCGGCCGATAGGCATACAAATTTATGGACACATACCCGAATCAATGGTAGAGGCTGCAATAATGGCTGAAGAGGCAAAACCCGAATTGATAGATCTCAATTTCGGCTGTCCTGTCAAGAAGATTGCAAATCGCGGTGCGGGCAGCGGTATGATGCGTGAGCCGGACAAGCTCGTAGAGATTACTCGTAGAGTAGTGGAAGCTGTCAAATTGCCTGTGACTGTCAAGACGCGTCTCGGATGGGACGAAGATTCCAAGATCATTGTGGAGCTTGCCGAACGGCTGCAGGATGTAGGCATTGCGGCGCTTACAATCCATGGACGCACACGCAGTCAGCTCTACAAAGGAGAGGCAGACTGGACCTTGATCGGTGAGGTCAAGCGCAATCCCAGAATGCATATTCCCATTATAGGTAACGGAGATATTACCACTCCGGAAGAGGCGGCACAAGCCTTTGAAAGATATGGGGTAGATGGTATAATGATAGGAAGGGCCAGTTTCGGCCGCCCATGGATATTCAAGGAGATTCGCCACTTTCTAGATACCGGAGAGAAACTTCAACCAATGAGCATTGCAGAGAAAGTTGAGCTTGCTAAGCGGCATCTTGCAAAATCCATTGAAATAAAAGGAGACAAGGTAGGTATTCTGGAGATGCGGCGCCACCTCAGCTGCTACTTCAAGGGACTGGACCATTTCAAAGAGACGAGATTGAAACTCGTTACCTCAAATGATCCGGCTGAAATAGTTTCCATTCTCGATTTCATCAAAGAAAAATGGAGTAATGATATTTGATTTAGAAAGATAAAAGCAATTGGAAATTGGAAGTTAAGAGTAGAAAATAAATCAAAAGCCAACGATAGTTTAGAGTATTAAAAATGATAAGAAGTAAGGTTATACTATTTCCCTATTATCTGACGTTGAAGTTGAGAAACCATCTCTACGACAAAGGCATCTACAAGTCATATCAATTTGACGTACCTGTCATTTCAATAGGCAATATTACTGCCGGAGGGACCGGTAAAACCCCAACTACCGAACTGGTAGTGCGACTGCTCAAATCCCAACATAAGGTGGCGGTACTCTCACGCGGCTACAAACGTAAAACCAGAGGGTTTAGAATAGTCGACACAGATGCCACTACACGTGAGGTCGGAGACGAACCTCTACAGATGAGGAAAAAGTATGAAGATGTAATTGTTGCCGTGGATGCCAACCGCAAAAGAGGCATCACACAATTACTCTCACTACCTCAGGAAATTCGTCCGGAAGTGATTGTGCTGGACGATGCTTTTCAGCACAGAAAAGTGCGTCCTTTGAAGAACATACTCCTTATAGATTACAACAGACCTCTGTTTAAGGACAACCTCCTCCCCATCGGTCGCTTGAGAGATCTCCCGGAACAAATTCGCAGGGCAGATGCCATAATAGTCACCAAAAGTCCGGAATACTTGGACGAATGGGAGCGTGATATCATCAAAAAGGCCAATCGCATCAATGATAACTGCCCCTGCTTCTTCGCCAGAATAAAGTATTGCCCCATTGAACCAATATTCGCCGAACTGGGCGACAAGAGATACATCTACTCCAAGGAAGTGGGACTCTTTACCGGCATAGCCAATATCAAACCGCTGCTGATGCACCTCTCGGACATCTATGAGCAAATTACCCAGACTACATACAGAGATCACCACGAATTTTCCCGCAGCAACATCCGTGATATCGAATATTTTGCAAGAAGCAATCCACGCGCACTGTTACTTACCACAGAAAAAGATGCCCATAGGCTGGTCTCTAACAGGCATATCTCTTCGGAACTTAAAAAACGTCTCTTCTATATTCCAATCGAAACCGAATTTCTCACCAACGAGGAGAGCCACCGTTTCCGTAATTTTATCAATGGCTGCATGCCTGTTGGAACTGCTACCGGCAATACTCTATTTGAGTTTTGACCAACTCGATACTACATACTCAATACTCATAATTATAAAAAAACTCCGAAAGTCAAAAAACTTTCGGAGTTTTTTAAAGTCTGCCGTTAGGCAATATATCTACTCTTCCCAGCCGGGATTCTGGTAGATTGTGTAGTTGTTTCCGGTAGCCATCGACTTCTCTTTGTACTGATTGATAACGTCAGTACAGATAGGCTCGAGATAGTTACGTACATCAACGTTACGTGGATCAAAATCCTTGAAGTTCTGAGGAACAAGGAAACCGCGCATCTCACTATAGTTAGAACCGTTGAAGAAAACCCTCGGACCAAGAACGATTGAACCGTCGGCATTCACCTTTGCGATGTGGCGTACAGAAACGACATTTACATTGGAAGGTGTGAGAAGGTTATAACCAACTCCGTTTTTAGTCTTCTTTAAGTTAGTAATCTGTGAGGGGTTGTCAGCAGGTTTGTTACGTGCAAGGTCAAGTTCAACCCAGCCACCCACTCCGATGTCAGGGTTGTTGGCAGCAAGCATAAGCTCAAGCCATCCCCAGCGACGGATATCAAGGGTACGTACGTTCTCCATGAAGAATTCCATGCGGCGCTCACGGCGAATCTCCCACATAAGAGGAGAACAAAAACCACGTGTGTTGTAACCGAGTGTAGTCTTCTGGATATCAGAGGTTCTCTCAGGGTCATTCATCGAGCTAACCATCCCGAGTGTAAGAGGAGCTGTCTTTTTAACACCTTTATCAATTGCAACCTGGTCGAGAGGACGAGTGCGAATAGCGTTGATTGATTTGTCGAGATCAGCCTGAGTTACAGCCGGACCTCCGAAGAAATCAGCTAAAATAGCTTTTGCCTCAAGCCAGTTGAGAACGGTCTCAGCGTAACGGATGCAGGGGAAACCGTTCTCGTTGGTGCAGGAGTTGTAATATGCAGGAGAAGTTTTGCCATTCCAGAAGTAGTCACAACCTATACGGTCGATGAACTTCAGAACATAGAGACCCGTAGGTGTTGTCCAGGTTTCATCAAGGAATGAAGCCTCAAAACGGGGGTCACGGGTAAGAACCATATCCTGCATACGGAAGCTTTCTACATTTTCAACAGTTGAAGAGTTGTAAGGACGACCGTCCTGGCAAATCCAAGCCTTCAGGGTAGCGAAATTACCTGATGTGCGCTGAGATTCACGTGCATTGTTTCCACCTGAATATGAAGCATAGCAGTGTTGTGCACTGTTGTTAACGGACTTATTGTAAGTACGGTAAAGAATAACCTCGTTGGCTGTACCGGTAAGGGTAGTGAAGAGGGTTCCGAAAAGTGTGCGGAAATCTTTA
>Ga0255345_1003447_pt1 | contig 18420 bp, 2 predicted proteins | sample wastewater_treat_6_FD_192415 | JGI IMG/M metagenome (GOLD analysis project Ga0255345, IMG submission 192415) | Wastewater microbial communities from Lulu Island WWTP, Vancouver, Canada - plant20 | ecosystem: Engineered > WWTP > Wastewater > Unclassified | place: Canada: Vancouver, British... | reverse complement strand
GCACCTTCCACGACGGCTACTACGTCACGATCCAGGGCCGGGCGGACAACCTGCTGGTCAAGGACTCTGACATCGCCAATTGCAAGAGCGGCATCAACATACAATCTGCCTATGGCGCGGGTTTGACCGTGACCAACACCGACATCAGCGTGGTGGCGCAGGGCACGGGCAACGACACCTACTGCGTGCGCTTTGGCAGCGAGAGCGGCACGGCGCAGAATATGAGCATCACCGGCGGTACCCTCACGGTCGACACGAATGGTCTGACGCCCGATGCCGGCACCTACTTCCATGCGATTGTCGTGCGCGAGGCGGCTACCGGCACGCTGACGGTCAGCGACGCGACGATCAACGGCGAAATCGCCAACCTCTCCGCCACGCCGCTGAACGGTGTGGATAACCTGTACTACGTCGTCTACGTCGACGATGACTACACTGCCGCGACCAGCGGCTGGGGCCAGTACGCCTTCGCGAGCATCCAGGATGCGATCAATGCCGTGCAGTCAGGTGGCAAGGTTGCCGTCGCCACCGGCACCTACATGCAGAGCGTGACCGTCAATAAGTCGCTCGATCTCATCGCAGTCGGCGCAGCCACAATCGTTGGTGCCGCTACGGATGCCGTGACCATCGCAGCCGACAACGTGGACATCACGGGATTCACGATCCAGAATCCGAACGGGCTGCATGGCATCTATGCCCTGAACCACAACCACCTGATGGTCAGCGGCAATATCATCGAGAATATCGGCGCCGGAGTCGCCACGCCAAGTTCCGTGCCGTGCGGCGTCATGATCTACTCGACCAGCGCGGCTGTAGGCGATGTCGTGTTGACGGACAATATCATCCGCGGCATCAAGAGCAACGGCAACAAGAAGAGTGCCAACGGCATCTGGGTTGGCGATTCGACCGGGAATTTTGACATCACGGGTTTGGTGGTTCAAGATAACGTGATCTCCAACATCGTGTCCGCACCCCCGACCTTTGCGGGCGGCGGACGCGGCGCTTACGGCATCATCATCAACCACGCGAGTACCGGCGCGGGCCAGACAGTCGCACCGCTGATCAAAGATAACCTGATCACCGATCTGGACGGTGTCTGGGCCCATGCTATCGGTCTCGAAGGCAACACGCCCGGAGCCGTGGTGCAGGGGAACACCATCGCCCGGATCATCGACCACAAGTCGCCGACCGAGCCCGATGCTGTCGGCATCATGGTCGAGGACAATCTCGCCGCAGCGGGCGTCTTGATCGTGAGCAACCGCTTCTCCGAAGTTCTGGTCGGCGTCCGGAACGACATGGCGGCTTCCGTTACGGCCAACGCCAACTACTGGGGCTCGGCGACGCCTGACATCGATTCTTTGATCCTCGGGAATGTAGTGGCTGAAAGCTTCTACGCCGATGAAGCGTTGACCGATCTCCGTTATTACGTCGTCTATGTCGACGACAGCTTCGCCACAGAATCGGGTAATCAGTTCAAGACCATTCAGGGCGGCGTGGACGCGGTGTCGGTTTATGGCACGGTGCATGTCGCGGCAGGCTCGTACGATGGTGCGACACTCACGAAGTCGGTGAAACTGCGCGGCGCCAACGCGGGCGTGGCCGGATACGGAACGCGCGCCGACGAAGCGGTCATTACCTCGATCATCAATATGACCGGCAAAGACACGACGGTCATGATCGACGGTTTCAAGTTCAACGTTACGCCGCATCTTATGCTCGGCGCGAACAACGCGGAGAGCAAGCAGACGGCCGACTGGACCTTCCAGAACAACCTCGTCGAGGCGTCGGGCGCCATCTACAGCGATACCGGTTATGACAACCTCAACTGGCGCGACGTGATCGTGACCCGCAACCGGTTCGTCAATATGGACTCGAACGCGGTGAGCATGTTCAACGTCAAGAGCCTGACGGCGACGGACAATCAGTTCGATACGCTCGGCAATGGTCATAACGCCTTGGTCTTCCAGAACGGTGGCTCGTTGACCGTAGCGGGCAACTCCTTCTCGAACATCGGTTGGAACGCCGTGCAGTTGGTGGGTGCGACGAATGTCACGATCACCAACAACATTTGCAGCAACTTGGGCGCGGAAGCTTTCAAACTGGGCGGCCCCATCGAGAACGGTGTCTGCTCGTATAACACCATCATCGGCGCCAACACGACCGGTGAGCAAGATGTGGGGGGTATCCGTATCCGCGTGGCAGCGGGGCAACCGTACAACGTCGAGATCATCGGCAACTATATCGAGAACAGCTTCAACGGCATAGCCGTGCGGGACGGCGACGTTCTTGCTGGTACGACGATTACCGTTGCTCAGAACACGCTTGTCGATAACAGCAACGCCGGCATCTACAACGGCAGCACAGCCGCATTGGCGGTCTCCGCCAACTATTGGGGCACGGAGTTCGGACCGTCGGGCACCGGTTTCTTCGGTACCGGCGACGCGATCGTCGGGCTGGTGGACATCGAAAGCTACTATACCGATGCAGCGCTCACCACGCTCCATTTCTACGACCTCTACGTGGACGCCAATGGCAGCGAGGATGCGACACATTTCAAGACGATCCAAGCGGCGTATGCCGCCGCCAATCCCGGCGACACGATCCATGTCGCGGCCGGAACCTATGTGCAAGCGAGCACGTTGACGCTGGCCAAGCGGGGGCTGACACTGACAGGCGCCTCGCGTGACGATGTGAAGATCGACGTCTCTGCATGCGATGGTAGCTCTTGGGGCATCCGTGTAAAGGCCGACGACGTGACGCTCGAACACTTCACGGTCATTCCGAAAAGCGAGACAGACGGAGGCTACCCGATCCACGTCGCGAACACGCCGGGCACCCTCTCGAACATCACGCTGCGCGACATCAAGATCACGGGCTCGTATCGCACGCCGTTCGACTTTAACGGTGTAAACAATCTGGTGCTTGATGGGCTGGTCGCCTCCGGCGCGGTTTACGGCAGCGGCATCGGTCTCACGGGTTGCGTCGGGGTCACCATCACCGGTTGCCAGACGGCGGATAACGCCTGGGGCGGCGTGCGTGTGTCGGGGTCTACGGACGTCGTGCCGAATCGCCCCAGCAGTAACGTCAACGTTGACTTTACGGCCAACACCTTTGCCGAAGTCAATGCGCTCTACATTGAAAACGACGGGTTGAATTCGACCGCCAACGCGACGGGGTACAGCTACAAGCTTACGACCTCAGCGGGCACGACAACCTATTTGGAGCAGGACTACACCGAGGCGCAGGCCATCGCCGTTGCGCTCGCCGCCGAATCCACCTTCCCCGGCCTCACGGTCACCGGTATTTACGATAATGCAGGAAATCAGGTTCCCTTCGACGGCGAGGTGGGCACGGCCATCGTCTACGTGGACGACGACTGGGCTGGAACGGCTGACGGCGCGGGCGTCCAGAAGCCCGGCGCTCCGGCCGGCACCTACCTGCAGTTCGGCCGCAATGCCTTTGCGACGGTACAAGGCGGCGTCGACGGCGTTGATGAGGCGGGAACAGTTTATGTGGCGGCAGGTCTGTATGCCGAGGACATCATGATCGACAGGCCGCTGGCACTGATTGGCCCGAACGCCGACAAGACCGGCTTTGATCCGACGCGTGGAGACGAGGCACTCTTGGTGCCCTCAAAAATCTGGAATGCCGAATCCGATCCGCGTGAATGGGACTTCAATGCGGTTATGGTAATCGGTGCCGATGATGTCACAGTCCGTGGTTTCACAATCAGTGGCGACAATCCGCTGCTCGACGGTTACGACTACGTGGGCATGAACATCGAAGTGGGATTTGGTGTCTATTCGGAAGGCAACAACATCGAAATCCGGAACAACATCATCGAAAAGTTCACCGTAGTCGGTTATCTGGCGGGAGGCACCTACGATTCCCAGTGGCAGGACCTGGTTGTTGCCGGTAATCTCCTCGACAGCATCCATGACGTAAACATGGCAGGTTACGGGATGGCCATGTACATTCAGGGGACAGCGGGTGTCATCACGAACAATCTGATCACTAATTCGCGGACCGGTATTCAGATACAACCCTACCAGGTAGTTGGTGAAACGACACTCCTCAGCGATAACGTCTTCGAAGTCTGGCTGTTGGGCATCTACTACAACTATGCCAAGAACGGTGCCAGCGCCTGGACGATCAGCGAGAACGAAGTTGTCGCCTGTACGCCCCCCGTCACGATGGCGGGGCCTATCTACTGGATGGGCATAATCATTGAGACGATGTATGCCGCCAGCAATGGCGGGCTGATTTCGAACAACCTGATCGACGGCGAGATCGCCTTGAGCGATCCCTCACATGACAATTGGCGTGGTTACGCGAGCGGGGTCTGGGGCATCCGCTACCGCACCGGATCGTCGGACAAGATCAACATCACGGGGAACACGTTGACGAATCTGGCCTACGGTTATGTCCACACGGCACCGGTCAACATCGTCCTGACCAACAACAACCTGTCGGCCAACGACGCCGCGATCGCCGTCCTTCCCCTTGAGGATCCGCAGGACTATGGCACGCACAACGTTGATGCCACGGGCGGAAATATCATCAACGGCGTAGACACGACGACAGCGACGCTCGAACAACTCTACGCCATCGAGGACGTTGTCTACCACAAGGTCGACAATCCGGCTGTGGGGCTGGTCCGCATCCGCGAGGATAACCTCTACGTCACGCAGTCCAGCGGTAGCATTCAGCGCGGCATTGACGCGGCGACGGACGGCGACACGGTCAATGTGGCGGCGGGCACCTTCAACGAAAAGCTAACCATCAATAAGCCTCTGACGCTGCTCGGCGCCAATGCCAACGTGCCGTTCGGTAGCCGCGGCGCGGAAACCAAAGTACAGCAGACCGACGGTTCGACGATCATGACGGTAGTGGCGGACAACGTTACGATCAACGGATTTGAACTATACGGACCGCTCTCCAACAACGCGATCACCAGCCAGAACAATCCGGATGGTCGCAGCAACCTGACCTTTGCGTTCAACCATGTCCATGACGTCGGGACGACGCGTGGTTCAGGCAACATTTATGGCTTCCACTACATGCTGGCCGGTGACACGCCATCCGGCATCGCGGTGACCGATAACCTCTTCGAGAACATCGGCAACGCGACGGCACTTGGAGGACACGCGGGCGGAATCTATTTCGGCCAGAGCACATCGACCGGGACGCTGGACGACGTGTTGATCGAACGGAACGTCGTGCGGAACGTCACAGTGACCGATGCCGACAAGAATAGCTGGGGTATCGTCATCGGCGTCGGCTGGAACAGCACCGGTACGGCGACTGATCTGGTCATCCGCAACAATGAGGTCTCCGGCATCAGCGGAGGTTACGCTGCCGGCATCGCGCTGGGCGGCAACACCCCGGGTGCGTTGGTCAGCAACAACACGGTGACCGACATCACCAGCGCGAGCCATCCCGAAGCGACCGCCGCCGTGCTGGTGGAAACCAACACCGGCGCCGGCACCTCCGTCATCACGGGGAACGATCTCTCGGGTGCCACCTGCGGCATCCTCAACAAGACCGATTTCGCCGTAACTGCCGTCAGCAACTGGTTCGGCAGTGCAACGGGGCCGACCAGCGCGCTCAATGCTGGCGGTTCAGGCACCGCCGTTGTCAACACTGGTAACGGAAGCGTAGACATGAGCCCGTGGCTGGGTAGCGGCTTGGACGACAACGATTCAGCCATCGGCTTTCAGCCTGCGGCGGATGCCGGGGTCTTCTATCTGCCGGCTTCGCTGGCCTTCACGCAGCAGCCGGGCGGCGCAGATCTGGGCGAGACATTGAGTTCTCAGCCAATCGTCGCGGTCTATGACGAGATCGGCCAGATCGCCACGCAGTTCGTCGGCACGGTGACGCTGGCGATCGGCTCGCAACCGGGTAACGGCGTGCTGACCGGCACGCTGACGAATTCCTGCGTGGCGGGTCAAGCCTCCTTCACCGACCTGGCGGTCACGCTTGACGGCGGCACGGGCTTCACCTTGGTGGCCTCGGCGGCGGAACCGATCGCGGGTGCGACGAGCGCGACCTTCGATATTGCGAATCCGCTGCCGGTGCTCAGCGCGATGACCCCGATCTTCACGGCGGCGGGCAGCAGCGACCTGACGCTCACCCTGAGCGGCTCGGGCTTCGTCAAGTCCTCGGTGGTCAAGTGGGGCGAGAGCGAGACACTCGTTCCGACTGCTGTTGACGCGGAATCCATCACGGTCACGGTGCCGGCAAATCTGCTGACGACGGCCGACACGGCCGCAGTCACGGTCTTCTCGCCGGCTGCTGGCGGCGGGACGAGCAGTGCGCTGACCTTCACCATCACACCGGATGCCCAGGCGTCCGAGGTGTGGGTCGACGACGACTGGACCGGCTATGGCGACTGCGGTGGTCACGTCTGGGGCTATGATGCGTTCAAGACGATCCAGTCCGCGCTGGACGGTGTAGCGCAGGACGGCGTGGTCCACGTGCTGGCGGGCGCCTATACGGAAACCGTCAGCACCACCAAACGGGTGAAGATCGACGGCGAGCTGGGTGAGAACGGTGAACTTCTGGCAACCCTGAAGGGCTCCCTGTACATCGACAACCAAGGCTCGGCACCGGTGGACGGTTTCGAGGTCCGTAATTTGGCCTTCGAGATGAACGGGGCGCACTCATTGACCCTCTACGGCGTTAACGGCGGTCTTGTCAAGAATTGCGCCTTTGTCGGTAACCCCACAGACTGGATCGGGCTCAATGCCATCTTGCTCAAACGAGGGGCAGGGAACGGCATCAGTGACATCCTCATTCAGAACTGCGTCTTCAGCGGTGGCCACTTCAACACCATCCAAGGGTATGGAACCTTCGTGACGATCGACAACTGCTCGATCCAAGATGTCTACGAAGGGGCGATTAACCTGCAGGGTGGTGGGAATCTCGTGGTCAAGGACAGCGACATCTCTGTGACGGCCCAGACCACGGGGCATGCCTACTGCGTCCGCTTCCCGAGTTCCGATGCCGTCAACATGCTGGTGAGCGGGTGCGACCTGCGCTTGACTCAGGACAGTCCGGCTGCAGGCTCGTACCAAGCGGCCGTGATCGTCCGTACGAACGCCTCCGGCGACCTCAAGGTTGAGAACTGCTCGATCCAGGGCGGCATCGTCAATCTGGACGACACGATGGTCAACGCCTCCGGCAACTGGTGGGGAACCGCAGATGCGGCCGCCGTGGCGGCTTTGGTCTCCGGCTCGGTCGACTACAGCCCCTGGTTGGCGGTCGGCACGGATCTGGATGAAGGCGCCCGCGGCTTCAAGGGCGACTTCTCGGCGCTGTACGTGGACGATGGCAGTGTCCAGGTCGGTACGGTCGGCCGCATCCAGGAGGGTGTCAATCTGGTCGCCACAAACGGCACGGTCAATGTGGCGGTGGGGGACTACAGCGAAAGTGTCGCGCTAGACAAGCCGTTGACGCTTACCGGTCCGGCGACCGGCGACAAGCCCTTGCTGGTCGGCATGATCACCGGGACGTACACGGGCGGTTTGGCGACGCGCATCGAGAATATCGACTTCAAGGTCAATGAGCTTGACAAGTACAACCTCAACTTTGTAGGGGTCACGAACCTTACCGTCAAGGGTTGCGCTTTCAATGCTGACGGGCGCTTCATGGGATCGCCGAATGCGGTGGCGGTTCAGTTGGGCCACACCTGCCAGGACATTATGATCGACGCCTGCACGTTCACGAACGGTTACTATATCGCGATTCAGAACACGGCTAGCGTGGATGGCCTGTTGGTCAAGGACTGCCTCATCGACAACTGCAAGAGCGGTGTCAACGTTCAGCATGCCTCTGGTGAGGGAGTGACCGTGACCAATTGCGAAATCAACGTGGTGGCGCAGGGCACGGGCAACGACACCTACTGCGTACGCTTTGGCAGCAAGAGCGGCTTGGCGCAGAACCTGAACATCGCGGGTTGCGTCTTCACCGTTGATCGGAACGGACTGACGCCCGATGAGGGCACCTATTTCAATGCCGTCATTGTGCGTGAGGCGGCCTTGGGCACGCTGGCCCTCTCGCAGTCGAGCATCCAGGGCGGGGTGGTCAACCTGTCCACAACGCAGCTCGCAGCGGAGAACAACTGGTTCGGCGACGCGACCGGGCCGGCCAACGCCGCCAATCCCGGCGGAACCGGCGATGCGGTCACCGGAGCGGTTGACTTCAGCCCGTGGCTGGGTGACGGGACGGACACGCAGCCGGAGGTCATCGGCTTCCAGCCGAACCTGACGCCGGTCTACTACCTGCCGGCCGGGATCTGGTTCAGCACCGAGCCCACGGGCGCGCTGCTGGGCGCGCCGCTGGGCACGCAGCCGGTCATCACGGTGACGAACGAGATCGGCGGAGTCGCAACGCAGTTCAACGGCAACGTCACGCTGGCGATCGGGAACAACCCCGGCGAGCCGGTAGCGGGCGAACTGTCCGGCACGGTCACGTTGCCGGTTGCCAACGGCATGGCCGCCTTCAGCGATCTCGCGATCATCAAGGGCACCGGCGATGGCTACACGTTGGTCGCTTCGACCGAGGGCCTGCCCGCAGTGACGAGTGCGGCCTTCGACATCGAGAACAGCGCGCCGGTGCTGGCTCCGATCGGCAATCAGACGGTTGATGAGGAAGCCTTGTTGACCTTCACGGCCACGGCTACCGATACGGCGGCTGATCTCGTCGCACAGACGCTGACCTTCAGCTTGAGCGGCGAGGTCCCGGAGGGTGCGTCAATCACGACGAACGGTGTCTTCACCTGGACGCCGACCGAGGAGCAGGGCGGTGCGAACTATACCTTTACGGTGGTCGTGACCGATAACGGCACCGGTAGGCTCTCCGACAGCGAAACGATCACTATCACGGTGAACGAAGTCAACGTGGCGCCGACGCTTCAGGGGGTTCCTACCACACAGTTGTCCGTCGACGAGCAGCCTGCTGAGGCACTGACCTTCACGGCGACGGCGACCGATCAGGACCGTCCGGCGCAGACGCTGACCTTCAGCCTGGTGGTTGTCGAGGGTGAAAATTACCCGACGGGTGCTGAAATCGTGACCACGAGCACTGGTGTCGGCACGGCCGAAGGCGCTTTCTCTTGGGAACCGACCGAGGAGCAGGGCGGCATGACTTACGTCGTGGATGTGGTGGTGACTGATGACGGCATCCCGGCCGCCTTGGCGACTACGCAACGGGTGACGATCGTGGTCAAAGAGATCAACGTCGCACCGGAGTTGGCGCCGATCCCGCCGCAGAGCGTGAACTTCGGCCAGACGCTGACCTTCACGGCGACGGCAACCGATCAGGACCTTCCGGCGCAGACGCTGACCTACACCATGACCGGCGGTGTGCCGGAGGGCGCTACGTTGGATTCGTCCACGGGCGTCTTCACCTGGACGCCGAGCGAGGAGCAGGCAAAGACGAACTACAGCTTCACCATCAAGGTGACGGACAGCGGTGGTCTGTCTGACGAGCAAACCGTCACGATCGGCGCGATCTCGGCGGCGCACTCCTGCCCGGGCTACTGGTCGCCTTCCACCAGCATGGTGGTAAGCAACACCTTCGCCTTCGGAGGAACGCCGGAGGGCTTGACCTGGACGCCGGTCCTGCCGGATGCGGATTGGGTCATCACTGCGGCCGACGCCGGCGGTAATGGCGTGGCGGAAGTGAACAGCGATGGCACGGCGGTCGTCTTCACGACACTGCCGACCGCGAGCCCCGTGGTCTTCACCTACACAGTGAGCGTGCCCGGCGACCAGGCGGTGAGCAACAGCCTCGGCGCGGTGGTGAGCTTCAGCGGTCTCTCGGCCGATGTGGTGCCTATCGCGATCTTCCGCTACCACAGCGCGGACTATCGTCGCGACCAGTCCGGCGAGACCGCCGGCCAGTTCCGCAAGATCGATAGCACCGAAATCAACCGTGTGCTCTCCTACTGGCGCTTCGGCTACAAGCCGGATGCGGCCGGCTACGACGGCTTCAGCGCCGTGTCGAATTGTGCGAGCACTGCGACGGGGTACCACAGCGCGGACGTTAATAAGGATTGGGTGATCGACGTCGAGGAACTGCTGGTCGTGCAGAGTTACTGGCGTGGGGGCGGGTATCACGTGGACTTGACGACGGATGATGGTTACGCCGCAGACCGCATGGGAATCGGTCCCAGCCTGTTCGCGCTGGCCGGCATCCCCGTGGCCGGGCAGACGGCACCGTCCGGCTACAATCCGGGCGAGACGCTGCAGGTGACCTATACGCTCGATCCTGCTGGCGCATCGTTGCTGGCCTTGTCATGGGTATTGGATCTGCCCGACGGCTGGGTGATTGAAGGCGTCAGCGGTGACGCTGCGCCGACGTTCACGCGTAACGAAATCGTCTGCAACGCCGCGGTGCTGCCGGCATCCACCGCTACGGTCACGGTCACGTTGCGCGTGCCGCTGACGGAGATCCGCACAGCGACGCTGGGCGGTACGGCCCGACTGATCGCTGTCGGCGGCCGTGGCGTCGAAAGGTACGCGATGGAAGCCGCCACTCTCGCGCCGGTTGATGACGACGGCAACGGCATGGCCGATTCTTGGGAGCGCGCTTTTGCGGGCGACGCCGGAACACTGGATCCCGCCGCCGATCTGGACGGCGACACCATGAGCAACCTGAACGAGTATCTCTGCGGCACGCTGCCGAACGATGCGGAGTCGGTGCTCAAGATGGTGGCGGTGCAGGTGTCGGCCGATGGGAAAACGCAGGTTTCGTGGGCGAGCGTGGCAGGTCGTACCTACACGCTGCAGCGTGCGGACGGCTCGCCCGCCGCGGCCAACTTCAAGGCAATCCAGACTGGCATTGCGGCTGATCCGTCCGGGCGTAATGTCTACGTCGATAACGGTGCAGATGGCTCGCAGGCGCGGTTCTACCGTGTGGTGCTGGAAGATTGAACTGAACTTTCGTCCGGTGTCCGGCTGCGGCGGGTCTCGTCGGCAGCCGGACGGAGGACCGACTTATGAGGTACACAACGAAGGTTTTTGGGCTGGGACGGGCGCTTGTGCTCGCGGCCGCCGTCGTGCTGGTGACAGCCGGGCCGGCCGTCGCACAGACCGCCGAGGTCCAGCCGTTGCAATCGTCCACGAACTATACGGCCGGAGCGGTGCTGACGGTGAGGTGCGAAATCACCTTCCCCGCCGGACGCCAGGTGCTCTCGCTGCTCTGGACGCCGAGTTTGCCCGACGATTGGACGCTGGCGGGAACGGTGACGGGGGATGGTGGTCCAGAGGTCGATCCAGACGGTCTCGCCATCGTGTTCACCGCAACAAATTTGTCGGTTAACAATCCATTTGTGTTCCACTACACGGTCAACGTACCCGCCGGCGAGTCCGGCGCTCGCATCCTGTCAGGTGTGGCGGAATACCAACTGGACGGCATGGCCAATCCCGTGCTGTCCAGTTCTTCCCCGCCGCTGGTGCTGACTGATGTCAGCGCGTCGCATGCGGCGATCGGCTACATCGCCGGGACGCCTCTGACGGTGACGTGCAGCTTCGTGCGGCCTGCGGGTGTCGCGCTCCACTCGCTGTTGTGGCGACCGGTGTTCCCGACTGCTTATTGGCAGCTTGTGCCTGGCACTACTGCGGTTTCGGGCGACGGCGGTCCTGTGGTTGATCCCGACGGTCAGGCGATCGTCTTTATGGGAGATCTGTCAAGTACGATCCTGGCTTTTTCCTATACGGTGCTGGTGCCGGAAGGAACGACGGGACCGCAGATGATTGACAGCGTGATCGAGTATCAATTGGACGGGATGGCGAATCCGGTGGAAACAAGTGCCGAGCCCGATCCGCTGATACTTCTGCCGATGCACACGCTGGAGATTATATCGCCGCACGGGACGGGACAGCCCGGCGTCGGTGTCACCACGAATTATTACGGCACACCGCTGACCAACCGCATGGATGCGGCGGTGACGGATGGCGCGTTCCAGTATGGTTGCGCTGGCTGGCTGATGACGGGTAATGAGCCTGTAGCCGGAATCGGCAATGAGTGCCTGCTCACGCTGACCAACCACGCCGTATTGACGTGGGTGTGGGCTGCGCCTGAGGTCGGCGCCCGCACGGTTAATGAGATGGAGAAGCTGGACTTTCAGGTGGACGTGACCTATTCTCAGGAGGCGTTCCAGCCGCGCAACGTAACATACACGCTGGACGCGGACTCGCTGGCCGCCGGGATGACGATCACTGCGGATGGTGCCTTCTCATGGGAGCCAAGCGAAGAACAGGGCGGCCAGAGCTATGAGGTCACGGTCACCATCACCGCTCCGGAGACAGACAGCCAGGCGTTCAGCGCTTCCGAGACGTTTACGATTGAGGTGGCCGAGGTCAACCGCGCGCCGACGCTGGGTGAATTGAGCGATCAGGTGGCCGATGCGCAGTCGACGCTGACCTTTACCGCTACGGCGACGGATCCAGATATCCCTGCGCAAACACTGAGCTTCTCTCTCGACGAAGCATCGCTGGCGCTGGGCATGGCGATCGGCGCGACGAACGGTGTCTTTACTTGGGCGCCGACCGCCGAGCAGGCCGGGGCGGGCCAGTCTTACACGGTCTCGATCACGGTGACGGATGATGGCGCGCAGCCTCCGGCGTTGTCCGACACGAAAAGCTTTACGATTGGGGTAGTGGATTCACGCGGCGAGCATGCGTCGGAAGGATATCTGCAAGGGCGCACCGCCCGTATCGACTGCACGTTCGCGCACCCAGCGGGCAAGTCCTTGATCGCCCTGCTGTGGCGGCCGATCCTGCCCAGCGGGTGGAGTTTGCACAGCGTGGCCGGCCAAGCGTCGCCGGAGATTGACGCCGGTGACGGCACGATCGTTTTCCTAGGCTCAAGCGCAGACCTGAACACGCCCAATCCGCTGGTCTTTAGTTACTGGGTCAGTGTACCGGCCGGAGTGACCGGTCCGCAGACCATCCGGGCCGAGGCCGAGTATCAGACCGCCGGTATGGTCAATCCATTGACGATTACGATCTTCCCTGATCCGCTCCCGCTCCCGGAGTTGCATACGTTTGAAGTGATCTCAGCCGAAGCACACTGCGACCCCGCGCCGGGCATCTACACCAATGTGCACGGCACAGCGCTGTCGGCTTCAGTAACCGCGCCGTTTACGGAAGGGACGCGCACCTTCGCCTGCACGGGCTGGACGCTCAGCGGCAGCGATCCCGCCGCCGGCACAACGCATGAGGTCGCCTTTGACTTGAATCAAGATGCGGTCTTGACTTGGCAGTGGGTCGCGCCGTTGATCACACCGGAAGGCAGCGTGGCCGTGACGATGGATGAAGACGGCGATCCTACCGCGTGGCAGCCCCCGGCCGGACTCGCCGCCAGCGAGCCGTACCGGCCCTCGCTGGAGGAAAGCCTAGAGTGGACGCTGAAAACGGCACCGGCGAACGGCACGACCACCGTGAGCGGTACGGGAACCACGCCCACGATCTCCTACGCGCCTGCGGCGGACTGGTCGGGCAATGATGCGTTTGTGGTTCAGGTGGCGGACGGTCTGGGCGGTTTCGACACCGTGACCGTGAACGTGACGGTCAAGCCGGTCAATGACGCGCCGGTGCTGGCGCCGATCGGGGATCAGCGCACCGATATCTTCACGCCGCTGATCTTCACGGCGACCGCGACGGACAAGGAAAACGACACCTTGACCTTCTCGCTCGATCAAGCCTCCATCGACGCCGGCATGCGGATCGATCCCGTGAGCGGGGTATTTGAGTGGACGCCCACGGCCGAGCAGGCTGGCGCGGCGTTTGCCGAGTTCAGCGTGACGGTGACAGTGACCGACAATGGGACCGCGCCCGACAATCAATCGGACAGCGAGACCTTTACGATCACGCTCGACTCCTCGCGCGCCACGCATGCGGTCAGCGGCTACGTGGCCGGCCAGACGATGACGGTCGAGTGTACGTTCGCATATCCCACCGAGGGGCGGCAACTGTTGTCGCTGTTGTGGCGTCCTGAGTTGCCCGACGGCTGGAAGGTTGGCGCGGCATCCGGTGACGGCCAGCCGATTTACGAGTCCTCGGACGGAGCGGTGGTGTTCTTTGGGGACTTGCAGGCCAATCCCGTCGTCTTCCAGTACGTGGTCCAGGTGCCCGAGAACGTGCAGGGCACCAACGCGATCGGCGGCCTGATTGAGTACCAACTCAGCGGCATGGTCAATCCGTCGACCGTGCGCGCGCAGCCTGATCCGTTGCCGGTGCCGATGCTGTTGACGTTGCCCGAGCTTGTGGTTTCGGATAAGGCGTACGATGGCCTCACAAACGCGACGGTGTCCACATACGGGGCGTTGAGCGGGCTGATGGACGGTCACACAGATGTTTCACTGGCGACAACCTCTTCGGTCGCCTTCTTCGATACCCCAGAGGTCGGGCAAGAGAAGCGCGTGGTGGTTTACGGATTGGCGCTCGAGGGTGCGGACGCATCGTGGTATGCGATCAGCACACAGGTGGTTGCCGCGGCCATTACGCAAGCGGTAGTGACAGTCGGTGGCTCATTTACGGTGGCTGAAAAGGTGTACGACGGTACGACGGCTGCGACGATCGACGTTAACGAACTGACCCTGCTGACGCCGGTAGCGGGCGATGACGTGACACTGAATGCGGTGGCGGCTTTCGACAGCGCGGACGTCGGCGAGGGCAAGCCGGTCACGTTGACCGACGCATCGACGCTGACAGGCGCAGATGCGGGGAACTATATCCTATCCCTTGAAGGGGCGCCGACGACGACGGGTAGTATCGTTTTCCCGCCAGTTGTGATCAGTCACACCTGTATGGGCGGGTATCGTTCGCCTTCGCTGGGACAGATGGTGGTCAACAACAGTTTCGATTGCCCGGACGGGACGACGCTAGCTTCGTTGACTTGGACGCCGACCCTGTTGCCCGGATGGAGCATCCATTCAGTGAGCGGGGATGGCATTCCTACGACCGACGGTTCCACTATTATTTTCACTGACCTATCTGCTGTACCCGATCCGCTGGTGTTCGCGTATACATTAGCGGTGCCCGGGGGCGCACCTGCGACAAATTATGTTGCCGCCCAGGTCGCTTTTAGCCTGTCGAGCATGAATGGCGATTCATTGAGTGCTCCGGCGCTTCCTGAAGTTATCTTGATCAGAAAGTATCACAGTGCGGATTATCAGACATCGCTTTTTAACCAAACACCAAACTGGGCGTTTGACACCATTGAAATCACCCGCTTCCTCAAACTCTGGCGTTCCACAACCGGATACCATGTCACAGATATCACATCTGCCAATCCGGATGGGTTTGCTGTCGGAGTCGGCGCTACTCCTTGGTATCACAGCGCAGATTATCAGTCATCGCCCGGAATCCAAGTCCCTAACGGAAAGATTGACACAATCGAACTTAATCGGTTGCTTAAGTATTGGCGTACGGGAAGGGGCGAATATCATGGAACGAATGTCACAACCGCCACGCCCGATGGTTATGATTTTGGTGCGCAGTGAAGTCGGACGGCGAAGGTCTTTTTCAGGTGAAAGATCGTATTAGGAAACGCAAGATGAAAATGAGTAAAAAGCTTCAGTTCGGGGCACAAACGGCGGCAATGGTTGTGTTTTTGGCAGTGGCGTGCGCCAACGGGCAAACAGCCACACACTTTTACTCGGGGTATGTCTCCCCGGGTACGATCACGATTACAAATACGTTCACCTATCCCGCAGGATCGACATTGGTTCAACTCATGTGGTGGCCGCTAGTGCCGGACGGATGGACGATCACGAATGTCAGGGCTCCCGTAGGTACGGTGGAGATGGGGTGGGACGGGATCATCACGTGGCTGGATCGGACTTTGCCGGCGAGCCCCGTGGTGATGTATTACGATGTCGTGGTTCCGGCTGGCGAAACGGGTCCCCAAAACATCGAGGCGGCTATTGGTTATGATCTGGGTCCCGAACTTGTTTGGATCAGTGCTACTCCCGACCCACTGGAGTTGAACAATCTGAACAAGACACTTCAGATCATCTCGCCGTACGGCACGGGTACGCCGCCTGTAGGGGTGTACACGAATTTGGCCGACACCGTCTTGTCGCTTAGCATGACGCCGACCGCCAGTTCCGGCCCGACGCAGTACGTCTGCACGGGATGGAGCATGACGGGGCAGGAGCCGACCAGCGGCACCGGCACGAGTTTTCAGATGACGGTAACGAACGATGCGGTGCTGACCTGGATCTGGCAGCAGAACAACATCGCGCCGAGCATCAGCGAACCGTATGTGCTGAATGCGTGGCGGACGACCATTAACGGGGTTAATGCCAGTAACACGATCTCTGAAGCTGTGCTGGTCGGTATGGCTAGTGATCCGGACGGCGACACGCTGTCGCTGGCCTCGATCGCGCTGCAGGGCACTAAAGGCGGTTCGTTGACACGGGATGAAGCCAACCACACGCTGACCTACACTCCGCCCGCGCACACCGATGCAATCACCGAGACGTTCAGCTACGAAGTGTCAGATGGCGAGGGCGGTGTCGCGACGGGGACGTTGTCGGTTAATGTGGGATATGGCGGCACTCTAATACGTGCATTCTAGCGGGGTGGAGCGTGAGTGTTTGCGATCATGGGCGTGAAGCGATTCGTATCGCCGAATCAATCGGACGCCTCTGATCGAGGGGGTCAATTTTGTCCGTAAACCCTACACGCGGCAGGAGCTGCTGTCGGTCTTACGTGCCAACCTCAGTACTGTTCTGTTTGGACGTCGGGCGTCCCCGCCCGCAGAAAGATGTAAGTTATAGGCAAGTGATAGGGGTGTGCGAAGATCATGCGTTTCTGGTGAAAAGGGGAGCAGAGAGTCGGGAGCGCGGGCGTCCTCGCCCGCAACAACGTGCCTTGCAAAAGGGTGTGGCACGGGCATCTTGCCCGTGTTTCATGGGCGGGACGCCCATGCCACGAGGGGGGAGGAAGCTTTCCTTGGGAACCAAACCGCGCATCGGAATCACGAGCGGCCTTTCACAGCGCGGGCGAGGACGCCCGCGCTCCCGACTGCGCATACACAAAACACGCACCCGACTCGCACCCCCCGTCACTAACCGATTACCGTGACTTCAAGTCTGCGAAGGAACTTGGAGTGCGGCGGCAAGCGGTATTCCGCGCGACGCCGCTTTTAAAGCACGAGTGTGGTGGCAACGCGGTGCGCAAAAGCGGTGCCGCGACCCGCGCACAACGCGGCTCTTGTCACCGCACTCCAAATTTTCGCACTTGCTTGAGCGTTTTCTAGGACCGCCAAAAGCGCCAAGATGCCCGTTTTACACTTCGTCGCTTTACACTTCGTCGTTTTACACTTAATCGCTCCACTTCGTCGCAAGCGCAATCGACTGAGTTTTGGAGGCCAGTGCGTATGCGGGACTAAGTGTAGGCGACTAAGTGTGGGCGACTAAGTGTTGGAGACTAAGTGTGTTGGCGACTAAGTGTGTTGGCGACTAAGTGTGTTGGACTAAGTGTGTTGGATTAAGTGTGTTGGACTAAGTGTAACTGTCCCAAAAAACCTTCGTGCCCTTCGTGTGAGAAAAAACCGAGTCTTGCCAGAAACCAAAGAGCGTTGAAAGAAGTTCAACGCTCTTTTTAGGCTATGTGGTCGCAACAATCGATTTCGATCCCGATCCCGATAGCGACCCCGATTTGGATAAAGCCAGAAACCTGAACCCAATCCCCCTTACTCTCCCAGGCAGGCTTTGAGCAACTCGGGGGAGAGGATTTTGCGGTTGTCGTCGTCTACGAGTGAGAAACGGTTGCCGTCGTTCGGTGTGGAGAGGTAGTTCCACACGCACCACGGAATGCCGGCCTCTTTACAGATCGAGACGATGTCGCGCATGTAGGCAACGCGCGATGCCGGCGGCGCATGGCGGATTGTACCGAACTCGCCGTTCCAGAGAATCTTGTCGGGATGTTTCTTTACGAATTCGAGCGCGCCATGCAGGTACCCTTTTATGAAATTCCGATCAATCGCGGTCACGCCTGTGTAGCCGCCGTCCTTGGAGCCGTGCAGCCGGTTGTAATCGCGGTAGCGTTCGACATCCGTGGTCGGATATTCCATGACGCGGTTGTAGTAGAGCGGACCGGCCTGGAGCACACCGCGCTGGTGTGTGAATTCATGCGGCGCATACATGTGGAATGTATAAACCACCTTGGGGTCATCCCAGACTTTGAGTTTGGAGAGCGTGCCCGCTGAGTTCCAGCAGGTCGATCCGATCACGATCCAGCGGTCTGGATTCTGTGCGCGAAGCTCTTTCAGTGTGCGGTCTGCAAGCGCGTTCCACTTTTCGGGATCCACGTTTACGACTTCGTTCAGCAACTCGAACGCGATCGCAGGTTTGTCGTGGAAGCGACGCTCGATTTCGAGCCACACCGCTACGAATCGATCCTG
>Ga0255345_1003428_pt1 | contig 18471 bp, 13 predicted proteins | sample wastewater_treat_6_FD_192415 | JGI IMG/M metagenome (GOLD analysis project Ga0255345, IMG submission 192415) | Wastewater microbial communities from Lulu Island WWTP, Vancouver, Canada - plant20 | ecosystem: Engineered > WWTP > Wastewater > Unclassified | place: Canada: Vancouver, British... | reverse complement strand
AGTAATTCCTCCCTTAGATGCATCCATAACTAAAATAGCCAAGTCTGTGTTTTTTATTGCACCAAGAGTTCTGAATACTGAATACTGTTCTACATCGTCTTTTTCACGATCAGGGCGTCTGAGACCTGCAGTGTCTATAAAATTATAAGTTTTGCCTTTATACTCATGTTTATACAAGATAGTGTCTCGAGTTGTGCCTTCCACATTATCAACTATCGATCTGTCTTGCCCTATTAATTTATTAAATAACATTGATTTGCCAACGTTTGGTTTTCCAACAATTGCAATTCTTTCCAGTTTTTTGTCGTCATTCTCTTCTTGATCATCAGCCGGTTGCGGAATTTGTCTGACAATATCGTCAAGAAGGTCAGCAACCCCATGACCATGAACCGCTGAAATCGGATATATGGGATCTATTCCTAATTCATAGAACTCTGCTAAGTGAATTTCATCTGAAATCTTGGTGTTGTCAAGCTTATTAACTGCAAAAAACATTGCATGCGAAGACCAATATCTGCGCAAGAAGTTTAATATCTGTTTATCATCCGGTACTAAGCCTGCTTTGCCATCGCAAAGAAAAATAATCGCATCTGCTTCTTTTAAAGCAAATTCAACTTGTTTTTTTATTGAAAGCATCAGCGGTTTTGTGTCATCAGGTTCGAGCCCGCCTGTATCAACGATGTTAAAACGCTTGCCGTTCCAAATGGATTCCGCATAATTGCGGTCGCGAGTAACACCCGGTGTCGGGTCTACTATTGCGTGTCTATAACCGACTATTCGGTTCAAGAGTGAAGATTTGCCGACATTGGGACGCCCGATAATTGCAATTGTTGGTAATGAATCCATTGTAACCTCCAAGGTTTAGGAAAGAGATTGTAGCATTATTTTAATATTTAGTCAAAATCTTGTCTAAATGAAACAGGCAAGGTATAATGCAGGAATTATGATAATTACAGTTACTCCAAACGCACTTCTTGAATACCAAGTTGAGTCTGAAATTTCTTTTGCAGGCGGGCACAGACTGAATGAAATCCCTTTTACAGTCGGTGGAAAAGGGATAAATGTGGCGAGGATGTTGAGAAACCTTGGGCGCCCGGCTCTTGCCATGACTTTTGTTGGTGGTAGTAACGGCGAAAAGATTAAAGAGAAGTTGAAACAACAGGGGGTTTTAGCTCACTTTATTGAAACAGAAGCTGAGACAAGAGTTGGAATCAGCCTTATTGAAAATAATGGCGAAAAGCATCGTTGGTGGATAGAAGAAGGAAAGTTTTTACAAGAATCAGAAATTCAAAAAATGATTAGATTGCTTCAAAAAGAAAGCAAAAGTGCTGCTTTTATTGCATTTTCAGGTTCTGTCCCCGGGCGTAAAGACCAAGACTTATATTGGCGTTTAATTGAGAGTATTCGTAATTCAAATGCTGAGATATATGTCGACGCAAGAGAAAAAGCTTTGGTCGATGCATGTAAAATAGGTGGTTTCTTTTTGAAACACAACAGAGAAGAAACAATTAAAACTTTTAGTAAAGATCCATTTGATTCGAATTCTTGTGCCGATTATTTCAGGCTGTTAGAAAAATTTAAAATTTGGGGGGCATTAATTACCGACGGTAAAAACAACGCTCTCTTATGGGATGGCAAAGCAGCATATATTTTTGAGCCGGCCAATGTTAAAGAGATTTCTTCTGTCGGTTGTGGGGACGCGACATTAGCAGGCTTTATTTATGCCAGAAAGCTCGGAATGAGTTTGGTTGAGTCTGCTGTAGTGGCCTTGGCATCCGGAGCCGCCGACGCCGGGCATGCAGGTCCTTGCGAGGCAGATTGGGCAGAAGTTCAAGAATTAATGCCTAAAATAAAGGCAAGTAGAATAATTTAATAAAACATCAATTTTTGATTCTGAATAAATAAGTCTTTTCTCTCTTATTGCGTGATAAGTCTTGAATTAAAAGTTGAAGTTTGTAATTACCGTTTTCAAAGTTTGAAGTATCTAAAATGTTGTCATTAGAATACTCTTCTTTTGAAGTTCCGCTGTTGAGATTTATCAAAAAAATGCGCGGACCGTTGCTTCCGTTAGCTCTTACGCGGTTTGTTCCTAGACCATTTATTCTTAGGCTGTCTTCGTATATAATTTTGCTAAGTTGGGTTCTGTCACCTTTAAATGGCAATCTGTCAAAGTTGAAAACAGTTCTTTCAGGAATTACTATTTCATCTTTTCCTTGGTTGTTTATTTTTACAAATGACCATTTGACACTGTGCAAGCCATGAAGATAACGAGAAGAATTCATTCTGTCATTGGCCAATATATAGAGTTTAACTTTATCCGAAAGCAATTTTTCATTATCGGTTGAATATGCATATGCACGATTTGTGTTAACGTTTAAAACGTATAATTCTTTGCACACAGGCGGGTAATAATCTTTATCTATTTGTAAGTAATCTGCCGGGTTTATATAATTTCCTTCTTCATCTTCAATTTCAATATGAATGTGATCATAATTTTCTTTTTCGGGTAATACAGGTTGTATCCAAGCTGCAACTCTTCCAATAAGTGTACCCGATGCTATTTTTGAATTGTTTTCGGCTGCGTTATAAATTGCGTCAGGAATTGAAACCGGCTCAATATGCCTAAACATCCAAGTCAATTTTTTTGTTTCATCTTTTATGGCAACCTCAAGATATCTTGTGTTTGAAACAGTGCCCTTTTTGAAGGGTTTGCGAAAATATGTGAACGAAGGCGGATCAAGCAGGGCATTTATGGTATAATCATTAACTTCAACAGTTCCTGATATTGGGGCATAAACATTGGTTCCGGCGGGAGCAACTAAATCAAGACCCCCGTGAAAGTAGGCTATATTGTGATAATTTTGATAATCATAAAAATGTGCCCCAACTTTTATGGGGACATTTTTGTTATAGATTCTCAAGTTTTGCCCTCTTGCAAAGCTTAAGGATAAGGATAAGAAAATTAAAACGAAAGTCATTAGTCTTTTATTCATACACTGATTCTAATCTATTTATATAATTTAAGGCAATAGTTAGGAAGAAATAATCTTTTTTGACAGAATTATGTGCCGTTAGATTCGTTTTAAACCAAATGTCCATGATTTCATCAAGATCTGTGCTTTTGTAATGCCTTATCAAAACCTTCTCTCCCGGAAAAATAGCTGCTTTGTAATTCAAACAACCATTGCTGAAAAAAAACAATAATACTTATATGCATCATATTCTAATCCTTTCTTTAAAAATATGTATGAAATTTGCCAACTATATTTTAAGCATTTCTCATGCCATATTAAATGTTCAATTTTTAATCAATTTGCTTTATGCTTTTGCAAAGATTACCGATACTTGACACTGATGATTTGATTTGTTATTTTGAACCGCAGTTTATAAAAAAAAGGGGCAAACCGTGATAGCTTGCAAGATACTTATTCCGCTTCAAGATCTTGATTTGAAAATAGATTCTGTGAGAGCGCAGATTGAGGAAAAAAAACAAAAGTTTGCTCGAATGCAAAGCGATATTCAAGAAGAGGGAAAGCTAAATGAAAAGAAGAATGCTTTGCTGAAGAAAATTCAGGTTAGAAAAAGACAGTTCGAGTCTGATTTAAATGTAAACACAGATAAATTAACAACAATCGAACTCAAAATGAAAAATGCCGGAGTGATTCCGTCTGTATATGAGGCTCTTCAAAGAGAATCCGATATTCTAAAAAAACAAGTTGACGAGCTAGAAACAAAAATTATTCAAGACATGGAAAAATTAGAATTATTAACGGCCGACCTTGATAAAAATGAAAAAATCGCTATCGGAAGAAATGAGCATCTTTTGCTTGTAAAACAAAGAATTCAAGACGAAATTAAAGGCTTGGCCGAAGAAGTTGACTTATTAAAAACACAAAGGGCTCAAGAATCCCTAAATGTTGATGCACCTTTACTCGAAAAATATGAAGAACTCAGGCGCAAAAAAAACGGTGAAATTATTTTCGGCGTAGATATATTGGCTTGCCCAAAATGTGGAATGGGTTTCTCTGCCGGCTTTCAAAATTTGCTTAAATCTCATGATGAAGGTGAGCTTTGTCCCAACTGCGGAGTTTTTGTATACTGGACCGGAACTCGCGAATAAATATGAAAATAAAAAAAAGGGAAATATTGATTTTTTTTAATATTGTAATTTTTACAATGTTTTCACTTTCTTGTGTTTGTGGGCAGCTGCCTCTGGCCTCTCCTTCACAACCTATAGTAAATACTGTCTCTCAAATAATAAAATATGTTGACGATTCTGCGGGCCTTTTATTACCTGAAACTGCTACAGCTATCGCCTCTGATTGTATTGAAATTGAAACCGTAACCAACATAAGAGTCTTAGTCAAAACTCTTAGAGTCAAAAATTTGAGTAATTCTCAAGCAATTGTTGATACGTTCTTTTCTGAATGGATCAGAAATATAAACTTGGACAAAAGGGGAATATTATTGTTTGCTCTTTTGCCTGAAGGGGCTGTACAAGGAAAAGTTCATCTGCGTGTTGGAATTGGCTTAAAATATCTGATTACAAAAGAAATGGGTGAAAAAATCCTCAATCAAGTTATTCTGCCTAACAATCTCAATAACAAAGATGGAGCCGGATTTCTGGAGGGAGTTGTTGCCATAAGAAGGATGCTTCTGGATGAATTAAAGAGAGAAGGGGCTGCCGTCTCAATAGATGGACCCCAAGTCTTTGATTTACAGAAGTTTTTATGGGCTTCAAAAGAAGTGTTGTTGACTATTTTAATTGGCTTATTCTTGTTTTATATTATATTTTTTGTTGAGAGATGCCCGAGGTGTAATTCCTCTTTAAAGGTATCTTCTGAAGTTCTTAAAGAACCGGGAAATAAAACTCTTGGTTTACAAAGAAAAATATATTCTTGCGAACGATGCGGTTTTTCCAGACGCAAAAAAGAGCCTATTTATCCTTCGGGTAAAACGGGCTTACTGATGCGGATTACAGGAGCAAGACGCAATGTGAGAATTGAGTGAAAACTGCAGAACAATCGGTCAATCGCGTCTATAACTAGATGAGGAAAGTCCGGGCTCCACAGGGCAGGGTGCTGGATAACGTCCAGGCCTTAAGAAAGAAATTTCCTAAGGACGGAAAGTGCAACAGAAAGTAAACCGCCTATGGCTTCGGCCAGGTAAGGGTGAAAAAGTGTGGTAAAAGCACACTAAGACGCCGGTGACGGCGTTCTTCGGTAAACCCCACTCGGAGCAAGACCAAACAGAGGGATGAAGTGGCCCGCGTCGCTATACCTCGGGTAGGTCGCTGGAGGTCAAAGGTAACTTTGATCCAAGATAGATGATTGACGCTCAGAAATGAGTACAGAACCCGGCTTACAGATTGTTCTGCTTTTTTTTCATTTCATAAATTTTTGCTTTTTTTGCGTTTAAAAACCAATTTATGCTCAAAAAACCGACTAAAAGCGATAAGGTTACTGTTAAAGTGCCATTGCTAACAGTGTAGGGAGGGGCCCATGATTCTGGGTCAGGCATTCTTTTTTCTTTTGCATTTTTAATGTACATAATTCTGTTAATAAATAAAAGATCATCATTCTCTTTAATGTTTCCGCCAAGAACATTAAATGCAATGTGCAATCCTGACTCTTTTAACGATTTTTTGGCTTCATCGTTAGTTTCACCGTAAGGATAAGAAAACCAAGTAATTTCTTGGTTAACTAATTTTCCTAATATTTCACGGGCGGTTTTAAGTTCTTTTGTTAAATCGGTTTTTTCTTCTAAGATTTTTGTAACTTCAACATGTCTTTGTCCGTGGAGTCCTATAAAGCAATCATAATTCTCTTTTAAGTCGATGATTGTTGAAAGATCCATGTAGTCAGGTTTTCCTATTAAATCTAAGACGATAAAAAGAGCCGAAGAAATGCCAAATTCAGTTTTAAGAGTTCTGATGGCGTTTGCGCTTTCTGATCTTCCGTCATCAAAAGTGATAATGAATTTTCTCCCTTCTCTCTGATTTGAACCCAATAATAATTCAGATTCAAACTGTTGTGGGGTAATTGCTTTATAATCATGCTTCTGTAGTTTTTTTATTATTGAAAATAATTTGTCTTGCTTTATTGAAAAAAAATCTTTCTCATCATCAGAAACATCATGAAACGCTAATGCCAAGAGAATAGGTGATTTAATTTGTGAATAGCCAAGATAAAAACAAAGAATAGAAATAACTAAAAGGAATGTAGCTATAAGTTTATAGAAACTTGATTTTTTCATTTGATCATTTGACTCTGTCTGAAACGTATTTCGCAAAATATAAATCTTGCGTTAAGCACTTCTCAAGAATTACATTGACTTGCGTGTAATTTTTATTGAAATTATCTATAATTGCAGGAATATCTGAATTTATGTGAGTACCGGGAAGAAGAAACATCGGAAATACTCTAATGGTAGATATGCCTTTTTGTGCTGCTCGTTCGAGAGCTGTTTGCAGTAATGGAGCCTGGCTTTTTAAATAACAAATAGTTAAATCATTGTCTTCTTTTGAAAAGTTACGAATATTATTTTCAAAAACTGACATTTTTTCAAGGGGTTCATTTCCGGAGGTTCCATGAAAAAGCAAAAGCGTTTTTGTCTGCATAACTTATAGTCCCTGTTCTTTAAGATAGTCTTCCATAGTTTTGCCTTCTGCTTCTAGCTTTTTCTTTAGCTTGTCATTTAATTGGAATTCACCTTTTTTCTGTTTTTCAAGTATCTGAGCTTTTATATCTTCTAATACTCTTTCTCGTTCTTCGTCAGTTCCGGCATTTTGTAGCTTGCTACTTGCATCTTCTAACATGTCGTCTATCTTTTTCCTGTCGCTTTCACTGATTTCTTGGGCATTGCTGCCCATAAGGTCTTCAAAGTCTTGTCTTGTGAAATCTCCGGCTTCAATTGTATCTAATAGTTTTTCTTTGTTTGATCGGTTAAGATAATCGAATTTATGAGTAATGATAAATTCTTCGTTTGAGTCTTCAACATAGTCTAAGGCCCTCATGTAAACTTCTGCCGCTTTATCCTTCTTGTTTGATATTTCATATATAAATGCCAACTGGAGCATGGGCTCTTTTTGCCAGTCGGTTCCTTCAAAGGACTTTTGAAGCGCTGACTCATATATACTCGTAATTTCTTCAAGTAATTTGAAATTTTTATATCTAAGCCCGGGGTTAAGGCGGAATGCTTGATAAAGAGTTACGGCAAGTTTAAGTTTTTGTGGACTGGCTTTATTTTTTTCGTAGACTTTGAACTTATTTTCTCCCTCTGTGGACATTCTAGATTGTAAATCTCTAATCTTTTTTTTATAATTTTTCAATTTTGAATTATATTCTTCACCCTTATCTTGAGAAATGCGAGACCTTGATACTATTTCAAGATTGTTTTTAGCCTCTAATAAGTTGTGTTGCATATATTGCACTTGCCCTAATATGTATCTGTAAACAGCGTTGTCCGGTTCTAACTTAAGAGCTTCAAGTAAAGAGTTTTCAGCAGATTTCAAATCTTTATTCTTAAAAGAGTTTTCTGCTTTTGAAAAGTGTTTTGCGGCATTAGGATCAATAGGCATTGAAAAGACAATGGCTACACTCATTATTAATAATACTGATAAAAATAAAGAATTAAATCCTTTAGTCATATGTTTCCCCGGTTTGTAAATATAAATATTTCCATACTCTAATATCATGATATCATACAAGTATGCTTAATAACAGAACTAGATTAAATATTCAAATTCTAATTACAATTTTTTGTGTAATTATTCCTATTTTGTCTTCATTTTTTATGACCTCATATTTTGTGAAAAACGCAACGAATAAATTAGTTTCAGATTTTTTTAGGCAAACGAAGCAAGATATGATAAAAATCAAGCATGAAGGCAATGAACTTGTTTTTCTCCAGAAACAATTGAATTTTTCTTATGGCATGTTACAAGAAGAACCGGTTAATTCTAAGAATCTGGGAACAAGACTTGAAGAACTCAATAAAATTGGCTTAAGTTTTTTTAAGTTTCGTTTTTTTGACGCAAAAGCCAACCCTGTTACATTGGCAGAAAAAGATGAAAGTTTGAAAACTGTTACTCATAAGATATTTAGCTCTCTGGTCGAATCTGAGACAAATAGTAATTCAACGCAAATTGTTAAAAATAAGGCTTATTTTTCTGCCTTTTTGGGTTCAATTAATCCGGTTGACTTTTTATTGCGTAAGTCGGAGCTTATTCAAGCAAATATTAAGGGAAAACCCGGGTATTTTTATTGGAATACTTTTTATTCAAGCGATTCTGAAAAGACTTTTTTGGGAGGCATGCTTGCTTGGTGTGAAGAAAAAGATATCCCTTTGAATTTTTCGATGCGCCTTGTGTTAGATAAACAAAATCTGATTGCGCCATCTAATAAGCAATGGGGAATAATTAATCTAACTGACTTAGCCTCCTCTTATCCAAAAACTATAAAAAAGAACATAAATTTAAATTTAAAAAATATTAGAAACTCTGTAGGAAAAATGGCTGAATCCGGAATATCAAAGGCCGTAACTAATAATTACATGATTAATGCCGGCTTTTTGGATGATGACAAACTTATATATTGTATTGCATTAAAAGATGAGAAGGATATTTATGAGTTTAAGCTTTTTTTTCAGATTATTCTATTGACTATTTCGATCTTTTTTCTTAAAGGCTTACTATTTAAGGAGATTAAGGTCGAGATGTCTGAATATACGGTTTTGCTATTTACTTTTCCTGTTTTATTATTCTTGTTATTTGGTTTCTCATATCTGGAGCTAAGTAAAGATAGCCGGATGAAACAAATTGTTGAAAATTTATCAGATTCTATTGATGAAGTTGATGATGGCTACAAAATTGCTGTTCTTGCATTAGAAAAAAAATATTTAAAATTGGGTCTTTCAAACGACTTGTTTGAGCTTAACACGAAAGAAATTGCCGATTTGTCAGAGCAATTAAAAAAACAAAAATTCCTGGATAGGCTTTATGTTTTTGATAAGTCGGGTGGATTAAAATATTCATTTCCCTCAAAAGGCAGCGGTGATATTGTTAAGCAATTTTTAAAGCCTGCTGCCATGAAAATTTATTCCGAGCAATTAGATTCAGAATTGAGTTTTGCATCAAAAATTCAACATGCTCTTGTTCAAAATATGACAAAAGCTTATACAGAGGGATTAGAAGAAGGAAAAGATCTGTTAAAGCCCTTTGAAAAATTTCAAAAAATCAGTGAGTTTTGGCTTACAAATAAGAGATATTACGTTTTTTCAACATTTATAGGAGATAAGAAGACGAGAGATCCTTTATTAGCGATAATTTGGACAAGAACAGCAGGCTTCTCTGATGATTATTTACAACAGAAAATTCAATTTACATTAAAAAAAGGTTTAATGAATAACGAAGTAGATTTTATTATGCTAAGCAAAGAAGATTCTGCCATGCCTTATCCGATTGAATATAGTAAGTACAGATTCCCAAAAGATTTGAAACTTAAAATTTTGCAGAATGATTCCAGACAACAGCTCATTACCCAAATCGGCGGTGAAAACTACATGATTCTTGCTTCGCCTTTGAAGGAAATTCCTGAACAAATACTTTTTGCATTAACTCCTATCAAAAAATATGAGGATGAGTATAAGTGTCTTTGGTATGCAATTTTATTGAATGGAATTTCGATGCTTTTGGGCGCTTTCGCCATGTATCTAGTAACTGAAAAAAATTAAACGAATTTAATAGAATAGCTACTTAAACGATAGTATGGTAGAATACGCAACAATTTATTAAATTGGAGATACAAATGAAAATTGGTTTAGCAGGTTTGCCAATGTCAGGCAAAACAAGCATTTTTAATATGGCTACAAGGGCTCAAGCTCAGACTCGAGATTATTTGGTGCAGTCGGATGAAATAAATAACGGCGTGGTCAAAGTTCCCGACGATCGTATTGACTATTTGGCTTCAATATATAAACCCAAAAAAGTAACATACGCTACGGTTGAGTTTACGGATATTCCCGGTATAAGCAGTGAAGACAATAAGTCCGCAAGTAAAACACTTGGAAACATAAGGATATGTGAAGCAATAATGCTTGTGGTAAGACTTTTTGAAAGCAATACTGTTCCTCACATTCATAATAAAATTGACCCTGCGGCAGACCTTGATGAAATTTCTCTTGAGTTTATATTTAGCGACCTTGAGATGGTTATTAATAAAATTGAACGACTTCAAAAAGAAATGAAATCTGTAAAAAAGTCCGAACAAATAAAAGAGCTTGAACTTATGGAGACTTTAAAGAAAAATCTTGAAGACAATAAATTTATTTCAGCTCTCGATTTAAATGAAGAACAGCTTCATTCGTTGAAGGGTTATAGATTTTTAACTCAAAAACCCTTGCTTCTTGTCGGTAATTGTTCTGACGAACAATTTAAAAACGAAAAAGATGAAAAAGTTATTTCGTTTAAGAATGCTTGCACAGAAAGAGGCTGGACTCCAATATTGATTTCTGCTGCCACAGAAATGGAAATTTCTTCACTGTCACCCGAAGAAGAAGCTGTTTTCTTAGAAGAATTTGGTATAACTGAATCAGGGCGAAATCGATTAATTTCTGAAGCATATCGTCTGTTAAATTATATAAGTTTTTTAACATATGGACCTGATGAAGTTCGTGCTTGGCCGATACAGGCAGGAACAAAAGCACAAAGGGCTGCAGGAAAAATTCATTCTGACATAGAGCGTGGATTTATAAGAGCAGAAGTGATACCTTTTGTTGCTTTTAAAGAAAAGGGGAGCGTGGCAAATGTAAAAGCCGCAGGATTAGCGAGGCTTGAAGGAAAAGAATATTTAATGTCAGATGGTGACATGGTTGAATTTAGATTTAATGTTTAGTTTTACGGAGATTTAATGCGATTACAGCAGAAAATAGCAAGAGGCATGCTGGCAGTTCTTGTTGTAGTTGTAGTTTTTATATTCTTGACAAATAAAAGCTATAACGATATTGAGGGCTTTTTAGTAAGAGACCTGCCTATTAATTTTAAAATAGCAAGACAATACGAGCGGTTTGCGGAGTACTGGTCTAGGGTTGGTGAATCTATAAAAGATCATGTAAAGTTTGGGATTGATAAGAATATTTCTTATAATGAAATATCCGAGAATCTCGAAGGATATTTGCTTAGTATCGGTGAACTTATAGTTCTTACAGATGATTTGCCGGCATACACTGAAATAAAGTATAAGTGTATGGGGTATATGAGCCAAATAAAAGCGCTTGAACTTCTTGTTAACAAAAGAAATCGTCTTCAAAGTAAATTTTCTGAGAAACGTGAAATTGCAACTGAAAATGCGAAAACAGAAATTTTAGATCTTTTAGAACAATTTAAAAGCATGATGCAAAGTTGGCGCGAGACATTTTCTTCAGCCGATTTTAAAGAATCTTTAGTTGGCACCTCAAGCTTGATGGATAATATTTCTCGTATTGAAAAGGATTTGATTGTTGCTGATTCGGAAATGTCCGTCTATCTTTCTATTAAAAAAAATTCAGAACATTCAGAAGATACTGATAAAAAGAAAGACGATAATAAAACAACTTTGTCAGCAAATAGAGTTGAACGGCGCTTAAGAGCAATACTTTCCTTGGTTTCAAAAGTTATTTCTCAAAGCCGCTTGCCAATTCATAAAAGGGTTTTAACACAAATTGAAATTAAAATTAAGAGCTTTTATGACGCTTTTATAAAACTTAGGAACGTTATTGAGGTGCCTGAGCTTGATTTTATTGAAACTGAAGATCAAATAAATAAAACACTTACAGACGCAACTTCGGTGAGACAAAATGCTGTCTCTTTGGCTCATGCCAGGTCTGAATTTTTCTGGAGAAAAATCTTCGCAGTCTCTGATCAGCTTATTAACAGAGCCTCTGACAATTACCATGTAATGCTTTCTTTTCTTGGCTTAATCTTGGCGGTTAGCATATATCTTGTGTACGAGTTTCCTCGTTCTGTGAGCCGCCCTCTTGAAAAATTAAACCACGGTGTCAGCGAATTCCAACTTGGTAAAAATTCTTTAACTCTTGAGCAGTCGGGTATTTCTGAAATTGATGAGTTAAGTTTAGCTTTCAACTCAATGGTAAGGAGACTCAATGTTCAAGGTGAAATTAATAGGAGATACCTTGAGTCAATACATAGTCTTACCAGTATATACAGAGACTTGCATGAAATTGAAGATCGTTATGATTATCCGTTTGAGCGTATTGAAAATGCTATAACGTTGGTGCTGCAGCAATTGATTGAGCATTGTCCAAAAATTGATTTGGCCAAGGCTATGGTTATTTATGAAGAGCCTGAAACAGAAAAAAAATACTTTATGAGGATTGGTAATCCTGAATATAGCGAAAACTTCAAAAATAGTGAAGAATCACTTTCGTATTTTAAATCTACCGGATATAATCCTGACGACCCCGATAATTCAGAACCTGAGCTTATGCCTTTAAACAAGGGCCTGACGGGTTATTATTTTGAACAGTTTAATGATATTAGGCTTGGAACAGAATCCGGGCCTGAATTCTTTATTGAGAGTTATCCTTTATTACCAATACCAAAAAATTTTCATGATAATGCAAATGTTTCCCTCGAAAAAGGTGAAAAGCTTTATGAGTCTGGTCTAAAAGGAAGTTTGCTGACTGAAAAGCTAAAAGTTCCTGAAAAAGATCCCAGTATTGTTCAAAATGCAAGAGGACTCCTTTTTGTCTACTTCATGGGGGAAAATGTTAAGCTTTCTTGGCAAGAAATATTTTTTATTCAAATAATTGCTAGCCAAATAGCTTCTATTATAGAAACTGACGCATTGTTGTTAGAACATGATCAGAAAAAAATGCTTGATGATCAACTGAATATGGCAAGAGAAATCCAAGAAAACCTGCTTCCAAGAAGAGTGCCTAATATTGATGGCTTAGAAATAAGCAAAATAAACCAACCGGCGGCTGAGGTTGGGGGAGATTATTATGACTTTTTTGATTTAAAAGACGGCAAAATTAGAGTTGTTATTGCTGATGCTTCAGGAAAAAACGTCCCCGCAGCAATAATTATGACAGTCTTTAAAACAACTTTATCAACCATGGATCTGGCTAAGATGTCTGCTGCTGAAGTTTTGTTTCGTGCAAATAATATTATTGCCAAAAATATCACAAATGATCGCTTTATTACTGCAATGTATGCCATAATCGATTCAATTACCGGGCAGGTAGAATTGTCAAGTGCCGGACATAACCCGGCTTTTGTCGTTCCTATGAATGGCAATGCAATACATGCAAAAAATTCAAAAGGGTTGCCTCTTGGGATTGTTGAAGGTTTTGAATATCAAACAATTAGTTTCAATTTGAATGACGGTGATATCCTCTGGATGTACACAGATGGAGTTACTGAAGCGAGAAACGTAAGTGAAGAGGAATTCGGCGAAAAAAAATTAAAGAAATTTTTAGTTTCATATAAAGGTAATAACCCGACAGCAGATTTGCTTTCAAAACTTCAAGAATTTTCAAAGCTCGCAAGACAACATGATGACATTACTGCCGTATCTGTGAAATTTAATAAAAAAAATCAGTAAGATATTCGGTTAATACATTATTAACTTACTGGGTTTCTCTTGAAGCCACACTTGGAGCGGCTGTGACTTGGTTTCTGCCATGTTCTTTTGACCAATATAATGCAACGTCCGCTGCTTTGATAAGAGAATCCATGTCTCCTGCACAATCCGGAAAAACAGAGACACCAAAGCTTGCTGTTTTTTGTATTACAGCTCCGCCGTATTCTATAACTTCTTTTTCTATTGTTTTCCTGATTCTTTCGGCAACGGCTACTGCTCCGACCATGTCTGTTTCAGGTAAAACCAAAGCAAATTCTTCTCCGCCATATCTGACCGGTAAATCATGCGTTCTGACTGCTTTTCTTAATATTCCGGCAACTCTTTTTAAAACCTCATCACCGGTTTGATGACCATAATTGTCGTTTAGAAGTTTAAAATGATCAATGTCAACCATTATAAGCGCCAGATTCCTTTTAAATCTGGTAGCTCTCTTTATTTCGTCGAGTAATCTTTGTTTAAAATATCTGTGCAAATACAGCTTTGTCATTCCGTCAGTAATTGCTTGTTCATATAATTGAGCCTTTTTTACGGCAGCGCCTAATTGAATAGCAAATACTTTAATTAATCTGATGTCGCGTGCAGTGAAACCATTCGCCTCCGCAGCAGCGCATAAATGTACCAAACCAAGAATTTCGCCCTGGTTCACAATAGGAACGACAACAAAATTTTGTCCAAATATATTGCTGTCGATTTCACTTAAAACAAAAGAGGCTTTAGATTCTTCTGTGATTTCAAAAGAATCTTTTTTTTCATGAGCAAGTTGAAAAATTGATGATGAATCTAATTCAACAATAGCCGGAGTTTCTTCTAATGTTCCAATTTGAGCCGTTAGATTAAAGGTTTTGTGTTCTTCGTCATATAGCCAAGCGGTTCCGCGTTCAATAGTTGTTATGCCTGAAATAGCACTCATTGCCATATTCATCAGAGCTTTAATTTGTAGTTCTGATGAGATCATTTGTGAGGCTTGGTATAAGATACTTACTTCTCGCATTTTTTCATCAAGTTGAGCATTGGCAGATCTGAGGTCATTCAGCATCAAATAATTATTTATTGCTACAGATATGTTTCTTGATAAAGTTTTTAAAAAACTGACCTCTTTTTCGGTTAATGCAATTTCTTTCAATTTATGACCAACAATTAAAAGACCGATAAATCGCTCGCGAACTTTTAAAACAGAAACACAGTCTAGGTTATCAGTCTCAAAAGCTTCAAAAAGTGGAGTAAGATGAGGGAAACCTTTTACGCGATAAGTTATTTCTGCCGAATCATTACTAAGCGAATCAGCCTGTTGTTTTGTCATCTCATGTTCAAAAGTTTTGTGTACAAGCTTCCAAGAGCATTGCAGATTAAGTTTTTGCGTTTGCTCGTCAAAAAGAAAAATGCCGCCTTTTCTGATGCCAAGGGTGCCAAGCAAAAGGTGTAATAAAGACTTTAGCTGTGCATCAAAACTGCTCACTCGACATAATTCGTCACCTATGTCGCTAAGGGCTTCTAAAACATACTCATAACGTAAAACCTGTTGCTGTATTTTTTCTTCAAAATCAGGTTTTTGCATAGGCAAATCAGACATTACTATTAACCTTTATATTTTAATACGGCTTCCTCTTCCTTGTCAAAGGGCTCTGCAAATTGTAAGAGTCCCATCATTTCGAAGGTCTTTCTGTTTGTCGGTGTTAAATTGGTAAATGCCAAAGCACCTTCAGCTTCTTCAATTGCTTCAATAACACCTATCAAAATTGAAATGCCGATGCTGTTTATAAGGGGCGACTTTTCAAGGTTGATTACGATTTTGTTAATTGATTTTTCTAGATGTTCTGAACACACCTCATCGACTTGTTCTGCGCCAAGGTCGTTGAGATAGCCGTTCGTTCTGATGATTAAAACCTGACCATCAAGTTGATGAGTAAGGGAGAATTCTTCTGACATATTTGATCATCAAACTCCTGTTTTTTCTAAATATACCATGACAATAGCATAAAACTTTAATATTAACAACACTTTACTTTTTATCAATTTTAGATTAAATCGCTTGAGTTTATGCTAATTTTAAATATATCTAACCTATGTGGCAGTATAAAAAACAAATTAAAATAAGATGGCTTTCTTTCTTTATCGGGTTTTTCCTGTTTGTAAGTTTTCTTTATTATTTTGGAAACGGGACCCGCGGTTTTTTTAGTCAAGAAAATTTTAAAAGTGCTGTTGCGGCTATTTCTGTAGCTTTCAATTATTTTCCTCTCTGGGGCTTGGCTATATGTGTGTTTCTAATTTTTGCGGCCGCAATTGTCGGTATACCTTCAATTTTGATTTATGCATTTATATTAGTGGCTTATGATACTACCATTGCATTTTTACTCTCTTTTATTTGTCAGTTTTTTGTTACTTATTTTTCTATGGGGTTGTCTTATAAGTCATATAAAAAAGAAAACTATGAGGATGATTTTCGTGAAAATCTTGAATCTGTTCAGAAAAATTTTTCCTCTTTTGCATTTTGGAGCAGAGTTTACTATGTCTTCCCTCTTAGAACCATTGATTCATACACTCCGATGGTGTATCCGGAAAAAACACCCTTGTTTGCCGTATTACCCTCTGTGGCGTTTGCTATATTTTTGCGGATGTTAATTCCCGTGCTATGGTTGAATGCTTTGTATTCTTGGTTCTCAGACTTTGGTGCTGATCCGGTAGCCCTTGAGCGCAATATTCTTTTTTGGAGCTCTGTTTTAATTGTTTATAGCGTTGTTCCCAGAGCTCCCGAACTTATTATTTGTCCTGAAGAATTTAAAAACATATTATATAAAATTACCCCCTACAGTGTCTCTAGAAAGCAGAGCAAAGCTAAAAGCACTTCGGCCGACAAAAAGCTAAAAGCACCTGAGAGTGAAAGTATTGATGTTGCGGGAACCGAGTCGATCTGAGCTTAATAAAAAAAGGTTGACTACTAGGCGATATTTGTTTAAACCTATTGTATTAAGTTTTAAAGATTACACTCTCGGAGGACACAATGTCGTACGATAAATCTCTCATTAAAGAACTTGAACACCGCGCTGCGAAAATAAGATTACTGTCTTTGCAGACGACTGCTGAAGCCGGATCAGGACATCCTACCTCTTGTTGCTCTTGCGCTGATATACTTTCTGCCTTGTTTTTTAAAGTTATGCGCTATGATCCAAAAAACCCTGCGTCAGATTTAAATGACCGTTTTATTTTGTCTAAAGGACATGCTGCACCCGCTCTTTATGCTGCATGGTCAGAAGCGGGTTATCTTGAAGAAAAAGAACTTTTTACTTTAAGAAAAATGGGGTCGAGAATAGAAGGTCATCCGATGCCCTCTTTGCCTTTTGTCGATATTGCCACAGGATCTCTTGGGCAGGGTTTGGCCGTTGGGGTCGGAATAGCTGTGCAACAAAAAAAGGTTGTGAAAAATAGTTCGCGCACTTTTGTCCTCATGGGAGATGGCGAAGCCGCAGAAGGTTCAGTTTGGGAAGCTTTTTCGTTGGCAGCTAACCTTAATCTGGACAATTTGATTGCTATTATTGACGTTAATCGTCTTGGTCAGAGTCGTGAAACCATGCACGGCCATGATATTCAAGTTTACGCAAGAAAAGCTAAAGCTTTTGGTTGGGAAGCAATAGTTGTCGACGATGGTCATGATTTGAATCAAGTTCTTGAGGCTCTTGAAAGAGCTGTTAAAGTTAACGGAAAACCTGTTTGTGTAATTGCAAAAACGTTAAAAGGTGGCGGACTGCCTCAGATTGCAGATAAAGATAACTGGCACGGAAAACCCATAATGCCGGGTCAAGGTCTGGAAGAAGCTGTTCAAGAGGTAAGTAAACATATTATGCAGGCTCCGCCTGCTCCTGTAATTGCAAAACCTGAGTCTGTAAGTTTTAAAAAGATTACCGGCCCGATTAATAATGTTGAGCCTGCTCCATACAAAAAAGGAGAAAAGGTTGCGACAAGGCAAGCAGTAGCACCTGCTTTATTGAACTTAGGTAAATCTGACGGCAGGGTATGGGTTATAGATGGCGACACACAAAACTCAACATATTCTCAGAAATTTGGTGAACAGTATCCTGAAAGATTTGTTGAATGCTTTATAGCTGAGCAAAATATGGCGGGCGTTTCTGCCGGTTTGGCAAGTCGCGGACTAATTCCTTTTGCAGTTACATTTGGCGCATTCTTAGCCAGAGCTTTTGATCAAATCAGAATGGCGGCATTATCCGGATTAGGGGTGAAATTTATCGGTACTCACGCCGGTATTTCAATCGGTGAAGACGGCGCCTCGCAAATGGCTCTTGAAGATCTCGCTTCATTTGCTACTTTGCCTAATGGCGCAGTGCTTTATCCTTCTGATGCTGTTTCAGCCTATAACTGCATTGTTACATTGGCAAAACATAACGGACCCGGTTATGTTAGACTTTCAAGACCGGCATCTGAAGTGATTTATAATTCAAACGAGGAATTCCCGTTAGGTGATCTTAAGGTTGTAAAAGAATCTTCTTCTCCGGCCATTACAATAGTCACTGCCGGTGTTATAGTGCACGAAGTTCTTAAAGCTCTCAAAAATGTGGCGGCCGCAGATAAAATACAGGTCGTAGATCTCTATTGTGTGAAGCCTTTCCCGAAGGATCGACTTACAGAGCTTGTAAAAGCAAGCGGCGGCAAAATAGTTGTTTTTGAAGAGCACTCGCCAAATGGAGGGATAGGTGCTGAAACAGCTCGAAATCTTGCGGGTGCCATTACTTCCTTCAAGCACTTTGCTGTTGATTCGGTTCCCAGATCAGGTACACCTGACGAGTTGTTGTCATCGTTCGGTCTCTCTGCTGAAAAAATT
>Ga0255345_1003417_pt1 | contig 18509 bp, 9 predicted proteins | sample wastewater_treat_6_FD_192415 | JGI IMG/M metagenome (GOLD analysis project Ga0255345, IMG submission 192415) | Wastewater microbial communities from Lulu Island WWTP, Vancouver, Canada - plant20 | ecosystem: Engineered > WWTP > Wastewater > Unclassified | place: Canada: Vancouver, British... | reverse complement strand
CACAAATCGCTCTTTCCCTCCCAATAAATTTATCAAACCGTTCACATCGTGAAATACCGACCAAAGATAATGCCAGGCATTGCCTTCGGTGAAAGGGCCACCCCATTCATACGGATCGAAATTGGGCGTCCATTCGCCATTTTCGTCTCGCCCACGCATGAAATCGATTCGTGGATCAAACACATTTTTGTAGTTGTGCATCTGACGGGAAAAAACATTTTGAAAGAATGCATTTCCGGTCATTTCAGCCAAACGATAGCCACAGAAATCATCGTAAGCATACTCCAATGTTTTGGCAGTAGCCTCGCCGTATTTCGGATAAGGAACATAACATAATGTAAAATATTCTTTCCATCCGTCACGCCCATTTGCAGGGCCCCAGGGGCCTTTGTTGGTAGCTTCGTGATAATAGGCTTTCAAAGCTTTTTCGGGATCGAACGTATGAATGCCCTTAGCCCACGCATCCGCCAGAAGTGATATCGCATGATTGCCAATCATGCTTCCTCCTTCACCGGGAAACGACCATGACGGCAACCATCCGCATTGGTCGTAAGCATCGAGCAGAGCTGAAACGTAACGTCCGTGCATCGTGGGATGCAACAGTGCATTTAATGGAAATTGCGCCCGAAACGTATCCCAAAATCCGGTATCGGTGTAAAGATAGCCCAAATGTATCTTACCATCATAAGGGCTGAAATAATAAGGATTTCCGTTTCGATCTATTTCGTAAAACTTGCGCGAAAAAAGACTTGCACGAAAATAACAGGAATAGAACGTGGCTTTGTCAGCCTCCGAACCACCTTCTACAAAAATACGACTCAAATGGTCATTCCAAATTTTCCAGGCAGCCTCTTTGGTATCTTCTAACGAGGCAAATTGTCCGAGTTCGTTTTTCAAATTTAATTCGGCCTGCTCCGGACTAATGTACGACGATGCCGTTTTTACCTGCACTTTCGCTCCGCGATCAAACTCAACCCATGCTCCCATACCTTTGCCTTCGGCATCGGTTTTGCCGGGCAGACGTTGCCCCGTCTGGTTATTCCAAATTCCGAAACTGCGAATTGGACGATCGAACTCGATAACGAAATAACTTTTGAAATTCTTTTGTAGTCCACGTCCGTTATGCACATAACCGGTTATTTTATTTTCACCGGGAATAATATTTACTCCGCTCATGCCGGTGTAACCGTCCAAAACAATAAACGCACTTTTCCCTTTCGGAAATGAAAATCGAAGATGCGCCCCTCTTTCAACCGGTGAAATTTCAGTCGTAATTCCATTATCTAAAGCCACCCTGTAATAATTGGGACGTCCTGTTTCGTTTTTGTGACTAAATTTTGCGGCACGGCTGTACTGATCGACCTGCAATTTGCCCGTAACCGGCATCAGCGAAAAAACAGCATAATCGTTCGTCCACGAACTGCATTGGTGAGCCTGCTGAAATCCTCGAATCGAATCTTTTTGATATTGATATTTCCACCCGTCTCCATTGATACCGGTTTGCGGCGTCCATGTGTGCATTGCAAATGGCAAAGCCGTTGTTGGATAAGTATTTCCTCGTGTCAATTCGAACGATGAATTTGTTCCTTGCAAGGTATTCACATGACGCACCAAATCTATTTTTTGTGCATGTACCGATAAATTTACGCCAAAAATTACAAAACCAATGATTATCCAAAATTTCTTCTTCATTTCGTGATATATTTTTCTTTTCTTACTTAGCATTTCAAGTTATCCTTTTTCTCACCTTATTTTTCGTAAACAGGGAATGCCGATATGCGCAATCGGGCTGCACCCATAGGAATAAGCATGATATCTTCGGTGTCAGATGCAAATTTACGATTTTCAGGAATTGGCAATTCACCCGTTAATCCATACTGATCGATTTGCCATGTCAATAATTTCTTTCCGCTTGCTTTGATTTCTATCGGCGTATCATCAACAGTGAACGGATAGTTATTCGAAGGCCATTTTTTCTTCACAACTTCAAAATTTTTCTCCAACGGCTGAGTTTCATCTATCACAAGAGCATAATTCCAATCACTGCCGGGATAAATTTCGTAGGAGGGGCATTTGGCCGCATCGGCATTTTTTTGCCATTTCGAGTCGCCAATCGCAGTTTCGGTACTGCTCACCTGTTTGTAATTTTCCTTGATTTTCAACGAAAACGTCAATGGCCCGTAATGGATGCTTCGACTATTTTGATTGACAGTCCAAACCGATTGAGTCAATTTCATGGGAATTTCGAGCACAACCCGATCACCTTTTTTCCATTCTCTTTCCAAACAAAGATATTTTCCGGGTAGTAATTTCACTGCTATTGGTTTTCCATTAACGCTTACAGTGGGATTTTCCGTCCACATCGGGATTCGGATATAAAAAGGAAACGAGACTTTTTCGGAAGGATTAATGGTAAAACATATTGATTCTTCGAAAGGATAATTTGAATCTTCCACAATCTCTACCGATTTTCCATCCGAAACTTTCGCCGAAGCAATGCAAGCTCCAAAAATGGCTGCTGCTATTCCGTTATCGGAAGTTGCCATGATGAGATGTTCGATATAATAAGGCCAACCCTGTCCGTGATTGTGCTGACAGCAACGGCTACTGAAAGGATTCATTGCCAGAAACGGACCATTATTATCAATTCCCGGATGATGATTTTTTGAATCGCTAATCGATTGATTGGGGGATGTGATATAGCGAAGCGATTTCATGTCGGGCATCATCGATGCAGGGAACGAATTGAATGCCACATTCTCGCAATGCTCTGCCCAGAAAGGGTCGCCGGTCATCATAAGCAACAACTCGTCGGATGCCATCTGCTCCACGAATCCGCAGGTTTCCGTTCCCTGACGCGGATCGATATATCCCATTCGGGCATTTTCGTCGGCTCCGAACATTCCTCCGGGTACCTGACCAAAAGTGTTACGGATGAGACGAAAATCATTGTAAGTTGCAATCAGACTTGACGAATCTTTTGAAAGCATGTAATAGCTCGCCGGTTCGCAAAAACATTGAGCAATGTTCACATTATGCCAGTTAGGCAATGAGGAACGTTGCTGCCAATTTGCCGTGTTTCGATGTGTTTTTTCGGCCAGATCCAACAAAAACTTGTCGCCCGTAATATTGTAAAGCCAGTAAACACTCAGCAAATTGTCTCCACCCCTGCTGTTTTCCCAATAATCTTTCAGAAAACGATCGTCCGGCAAATTGAGTTGCCATTTAAAATATTTTGTCATTAAATCAATTACACGCCGGTCACCGAAATATTCGTAATACGATTGCAAGCACCTAAGCATAATCATGTTACCCCACAAATCGGGTTTCCCGTTTTTCTCGATCCACGGGCCGAAATAGCCGTCGGGACGTTGGCTTTTGAAAACCGCTTCTATCCACGTTTTAGCTTCATCGATCATTTTTTCGTCACCCAGAATATAAGCCATATCGCCATAACCTTTCAACCAATAAGGAACTTCTTCCCATCCATAATCGTCGCCTGTGCCCAGCCAGGCATTGTTTTTCTTGTCAAGCCAAGCGCTTATTTCGCTCAAATGACCGTTTAATCCGTCTTTTTGTCGGTTCAATACTTCCGAAAGCCATCCCTGTGGTCGAACACTTCCAACCGGAAGTTTGATGAAATTCATCGGGAGCAATGGCGTACGATTTTGGATATAATTTTTCGTTACGGATTGTGTATTGGGTCTGTTCACCATAGTTGCGCGGGTATTGTCGGCCGAAAATGCGAAAGAAATACTTGTGGCAATACAAAGAAATAGTAGAAATGGCAATAGATGTTTCATTGTTTATAGTTTTTTTTTTAAGTAGATAGAATGAAATCGAAACGTGTGTCCCTTATCAAACGATATACCCACGAAACGATTGGTAACCGCTTCGTGAGCATATCATCTTTTACCCTGAAAATTCAATTTAAGCGAATAATGAAAACAATTCGTTATTTTATTTCGAAGATTGGGATTGGAGTTTTTGCTCCAATACCTTCATGAAATATCCTCCAACCACCGAACGAGCCTTAAATCCGACAGTGCGGGCATCGGTCGTTTCATACCAATCGCTCATCGGAACTCTGCTCGGAGTTTCATCAGCATATTTATAAACCAAATCGGCAATGGCATGAAAATCGTCGTCGTTTTCGGCCAAAGTCGAAGTCCATATTATCCAATCCGACTTCGAATAGGTCTTGCGATTGTCAAGCGGGAGTCCGTAGGTATTCTGTTTGGTAAGATAATAGGCTATTTCCTTCTTCGCAATATTCGGATCAAAGATATTAAAATTTAGCAATTTGTCCCAAACCAGATTATATTTTTGGCTCCATGTTCCCGGCTTGTCAAATGTCAATCGATAGTGATCACCATCATTAGCCATTTTTTCCCATTCAACTGCCATCTCTTTGGCGATATCCATATATTTCACGGTTACATCCGTTTTCCCCAGCATTTCAGCCATCTTCGCATAGGAAGCAATACCCATGATCGCTTTGATGGACAGGTTGGTGTTGTGGGCGAAATGACCGGCGAAATCATCGGTACAAAGCTGGTTGGCAGGATCAAGACCCTCCCTGACCAGGTAATCGGTCCAGGTGGTCAGCACATCCCAGTGACGAGCCGCATAATCGGCGTTGCCTTCCATCGTGGCAATGGCAGCAGCAAGAATAAGCATGTTGCCCGATTCTTCGACCGGCATATCACCTCCGTAGGTTTGCCCGTTGGCAAGAGGATACGTTCCTACATCGTGAGCTGCAAAGGGTTTTGTCCATTTCCCGCTTTCGCTGTAATAAAAAATCGGATTCATCATTCCTTTGAGCAATTCGGGATTGTAAATCAGAAAAAGCGGCGAGGAAGGATAAGTGATGTCTACGGTACCGATAGAACCGTTGCTGTTGTTTTCCTTCGAAAAGAACAAAGGGGTGCCATCATCGTCTTTTACCAATTTATGAGCAGCAATAGCCTGCCGATAAGCCAAGGCACAAAGTTCGGCATATTTTTCACCGCCTGCCTTTCGGGCATCTGCCATCATTTCTTCATTAAACTTTCCACAACGCGTCATAATAGATTCATAATCGTTTTCAGCACTTTTAAATGCTTGATAAATATCAACTTTTCCATCGTTTGTCCAATAGGCTTTCAGATTTTTATGGAAAAACTGAATGGAATAAATATCGTCGTAACCCAACATGATGAAATCTGCGGTTTTGGCCGATGAAATTTTTCCTAAATCTTTACTGTAAGCCAACACGGTCATTTCTTTCGTCATATTTTTCGGAAGCATTTTGGGCTGCGTGGCCGAAATTTTTCCGGTCATTTGGAAAGACTTCTTCGTATTCCAATAATCACCGAAATTCATTGTTACCGTTTTGTCGGATTTTCCCGACAGATAAAAATAACCCCAATCGATGCGCAAATCATCGCCTTTCTTTTGAAGAATCGGTTGTTCAATCGTACCGGTTTTCAAAAACGAAAGCCCGTTTTTTTCTATTTTCTCAAAACCAACTTCTTGACTATCATCGTTTACGGCCCACTGAGGCGTTGCTTCGAAATAAACTTGAACATCGTGCGAAGAATTATCGCGCGATTTCACTTGATATGTCAGATACGAAACAGGTCTCGAAACAAGATTCAGATCGTCGAGAAGCAAAGGTGTAGTGAAAATCACATCCAAATCCACAGGACCGCACTCAAATGTATAAACCGTCTGAGTTGGAAGCACGCTTGCCGATTTTTGAATCGCCGTCGTTACAAACGATTCCTTATTCGGTTCTTTCTCGTATAATCCAAAATCTACATAAGCACCACCGGTGCGGTTGTGGCCATGAACGGCAATAATGTTTTTGCCTTTCTTCAGCGTAGCCTTTACTTCCGGCGAAAGTTCTTCCAGAACATTGTATTTCCACGAGTAGCCCGTTTCAATCACTTTTATGCCGTTGATGTACAACTCAAAATCATCGTCATGCGAATAATGAAGATAAATAGATTTGTTGGCAAGATCTTCTTTTAAATCGAAAACGCGTCTCACCCAAATATCTTTTGTTTCCCACGGAGTGGACAAAAATGGTTCGTTTGGCGTTCCGAAAGCCGAAGCTCCTTTTTTCCATGAACTGTCGTTAAAGTCGATTGTAAACCATTTATCGTTTTGCGGATCATCAAAAGTATAAGCTCCAATCCATTTTTCTTCGCGAACAGAAGGAAGAATCGGCTTTAAAGGCAAATTTTCTTTACCCAAAAACCGGTAAGTTTTACCGTCAACCCTCAATGCTCCGAGCAATGGAAATTCTTTGTCGGTCCAATGCCGCACTTGGTCGTCATATAAATTATTTGTATATGACCACGCGCTAAAATAAGGATCAACCGTTACGAGCGGATAAGCCGGAGCACGAAGATTCGAAGTTAACCGGCTTTTTCCCTTACAAAACGAAAAAAATGGTAACCAAAGTAATACCACTAAAAATAAAATCTTGTTTTTAAAATTCATACTGATAAAAATTAATATGATTATCCGCAGTCCTTCCTAAAGAATTAGCAGAAAAAGTTATAAATCAGCTTTCAATATATTAGCACAATTCACTGATATTCATTATATTTGTTTGCGTAACGATAAAATAAAAGACACTATGAATATCCCGGATTTTGCTATCAGTTACCCCGACGAGGAAACCTGTCGGAAAAAATTCAAAGAACAAAGAGACCAAATGGGCGTAACCTGTCGTCATTGTAATTGTAAAGAACACTATTGGCTCGAGAACAAGCAGGCCTATGAATGCAAGCGTTGCCATGCACGCCAAACCTTGCGTTCGGGTACCGTCATGCAGCATTCCAACTTGCCTTACCGTTACCGGTTCGTTGCCATGCACCTGCTCACGGCCACGAAAGGGTCTTTCTCCACGGCAGAATTGCAGCGTCAATTAGGACACAAGCGTTATCAACCGATATGGGAGATGGCCAATAAATTGCGCGACGTGATGGGCAAACGTGACGATGAGTACATGCTCGAAGGAGCCATCAAGTTGAACAATGCTTTCTGTTCTACCGAGATATCCCTTGAAGACAAGGAAAAACAATTGAAACGGGGCCGCGGAAGTCAAAAAAAGACCAAAGTGCCGGTAATGGCCGGAAGCAAAACAGTTGAAAACCCCAAGGCAGGAAAGAAGGTCAGGTGCCTGAAAATGAAAGTGATCAGTGACCTGAAGTTCGAAACAATTACAAATAATGTCAAAGACCGCGTTGAGAACACGGCGGATTTAACGATCGATGATTTGACCTCTTACACGAAATTAAAAGAACATGTCCATTCGCATACGGCATCTGTCATTCCCAACGAAGAACTTGCCAACGTGCTGCTTTGGGTGCATACGGCAATCAGTAATGCCAAACGACAGCTCTTGGGTGTGTATTACAAGATAAAACCCAAATATTTACAATACTATCTCAATCGATTCTGTTACAAATTCAATAGGCGTTACTTCGGAGAAAAACAGTTTGAAAGGCTTTTGATAGCTGCCGAAACGTATGTCCCCAATTTCAAATCAAGAATTTATGTTTATTTCACTCTAAAAGTATACCGGTATTTCAATCCAAAAGTATACCATTTTAAAATAAATTCCAAGTTAGTTTTCTACTTTTTGGAGGCACCTCCAAAAAGTAGAAAACGGGCGCTCTTATTTTCATTACTGTTTTCATTTTCCGCCAATCATTTCTCTGGTTTGTTTCATTCTGTATGATTCTCCGTTCTTATGGAAAGTTTTCCATAAGAACGGAGATAGTTAAAGAAAAAAGAGAACTTTGTCAAATTGATAGTTTCAGCCAGTGGGTGGATATCGCCAGAATCACTGGGAGGGTATCATCGGAATATCAATCTAACCCAAAAACCGCTTCATTTTGACGGAAAATCATCTTCGTTTTGTTAAAGAATATTATTGAAACGGAGGTAAATCGAAATATTTCCTTATGTCGGTTTTTCCGACGAAGGATAAAAAAATCCTCACTGTTCCCGGTAACGATTTTTTGGATACGCAACGCTTTTTTATCGGATAGTGTTCTGAAAATCAGCGGACAGTTATACCCCTTCGCCGATCGAAACGACAGTAATCCGATACTCCTTTTCGAGATTATTTATATAAGTTACGTTACGTTATAATGCAATGCCGAGAAGGTGAAGCTAAAACAAAATTATCCTTTCAATTTTTAATTGAAAAACGGAATTACATTTATAGAGTATGATGGGGTACCGTTATTTATTACAGGCCACCCTTCTTCATCCCATTCTACTCCATCCAACATTAAATTACGTTGGTCAATCCCGTTATCGATATAAGAGTGATAAAATATCCAATCTATCCCATTATCATCAGTGATGATTCTTGAATTATGACCCGGGCCAACAAAAAACTCATCCCCTTTTATTACAATAGGATGATAATTTAAAGGGTCCCAAGCATCATAATTATTCATATCCACTCCGCTTTTATTCAAATATGGACCGTCTATATTTTCAGATCTTCCAACCACAACTTTATAGGTACTATTCATACCTTCGCAACAAGAACCTATTGATGCAAAAAGATAATAATAATTGCCTCTTTTATGAATATAGGGAGCTTCAAACGAATTGCCTGCGATCTTTGTTTTTTTTGTCAAATCTTTCACTGCCATACCATCGTCGGTCAATTCTATCATATGAATACCACCCCAACTTCCCCAAAACAGATAACGTTTACCATTTTCCTCAAAGAAACATGGATCAATTGAATTATGCACACCTATTTCAGAGCTAACGAACAATTTTCCATTAGGATTGCCTGCCGGAGGCAGAAAAGGCCCCTGTGGCAAATCAGATATTCCTACACCTATACCGCATGTGGCACCTCCACCCCATTTAGATATGGAGTAATACATTACATACTTACCATCAAAATAGTTGATATCGGGTGCCCACATCCCCGTCTCACTTACATTATCTTCCGTGAAATCCGGCCTTTCACTAAACACCTCACTCGAACTACCCGCTATTCGGCTCCAATTAACCAGATCAGTCGATTTATAACCTCTTACAAGACCTCCTGTTACATACAAATAGAATTCATTCCCAACACGAATAACTGTTGGATCCGGATAATCACCTTCTATGATCGGATTTACAATGCAAATTTTATTACTCTTTTTTAACTTTACCGTAAATTCCTTCGAAGTACCATCCTGTCCTTCTATGATATAAACAACAGGTTTAGAAAAATCATGCTTATTAACCCCACTTGTTTGCACAATACCATTTACTTTTACAACAGCATCTGTTTCACGAGTAGTGAATTCCGGTTTTAAAGAAGTAATATCGATATTTAACGGTATTTCATTCTCATTAGAAATTTCACCTGTTTCCACGTTAATGACGGGTTGGTATTTTTCCATCTGTTTCTCAGGAAAAGTAAAAGTTGAAAAATTATTCGATGGTTTTTCTTTCGTTATTTTTACTGTATATGACTTTTGTTTTATATCTGCTACGTAAAGGTCATAAATAATTTCCTTAGAAAAATCATTTACAGACTGCCCGCTATGTTGTATCTTATCGTCAACTTTGAGAATTGCATCTGGAATATTCGTCCTAAATTCTACAATCAGTCGAGAAAGATCGACATAAATAGGTATCTCTTTTTTATTGGTAATTATATTATTCACGTTATCAACATAAAGTTCATGTTGGTTTGATCTTTGATCCCATACGGAAAAATACGTAATTTCTGCATGAATAGTATTGTCATTATTTTCTTCACACGAACATAGATAAAGCACAATGATAATAAATAGCCAATAACCATTTAATATTCGCTTCATATTTTAATAATTTATATCTTCTTTATTGCTATTATTTTCAACTCTTTGATGAATAATTCGGTTAATTGAAATATCCGATTCTGTTAAATTAAACTTTAATAATCAAATGATTATGAGTAATTTTATAATAAAAATGCCTATTTATTGTTTGAAATAAGACTACAAAATATCACACTTGGTATTTACCTAAAAGTGCGATATTTTGTAGTTACTCTTTAGAGTATTATAAAACGCCAATGATTACCAATATATTGCTTGGTCTTCATCAGGAATCGTAGTATTAATATTACGTTGCATAAGCATCGTACCTTTACACCAATAGGGGAATACCATATTTTCGCTAGAAACGCTGTCTTTATACTTATATTCCATAGTAAGTGTAAAAAAACGTTTTATCATATATGGCCTGTCAACATCGAATTCCTCTTTGATTTCATAGGAAGGATTGCCTATAACTTCAAATTCTAAAGCAGGATTATCTGCACTTAATACCAACTTCCCCTTTTTGACATAAAGACCGCTAGGTTCACCTGTTTTAGAATCTTCTATTTCCGTAATTTGATCTGGCTCCAGAAATTCACATTTAATTTTAAAATCACCTCTGTTTTCTGCCAATTCTTCCGTTATGCCTGCATAAAAGAAAATTGTATTTTCATCGACAACTCGGGCTTCACGGGTGCTGGCTGTCATATATTTGGTAGTATTATCTCCAAAATATACATACATACTGCCTGCATTATAAAAACCTGAATAGTCGTTAAATGGCATTATCCATAGTAACGCTTTCTGTCTACCTTTATAAGTGTTAAGAGCGTAGTGAGGATCAGGTAAGATAGTCAATGGTAAAACCCATTTTTCTACAAGATCCAATCCTGAAAACTTAAAGTTAATATCAAAGTAACCTACATCACTGCCTGCCGGAATATGACAGGTCTGTGATGGTAATTCATAAAAATTCTCAGGCAATTGTCTGTAATATAAATCACTTCGATGTGCATATTTATCGAAGTTCAAAAAATTTAAAGTGTCGTTATCGACATCAATGCGTACATTATAATCCCGATCGTTCATTTGTGATCCGCTTACAATAACCGGAAGTTTATAAGTGACTACTTCATCACCCGGTTTATATTTTAAATAAATAACGGATACATCATCCCTATTAATCGGCGCTTTCAATGATAACATTCTGGTATATAACTCGTCAGTCCACTCGTCATTGCAGCTGGGAAGAGTAAAAAATGCAGCAAGTAGTATAGTTAAATATAAATATTTCATTACAATTATTTTAATTATTTATTATTGTAAATTTACTTCATATATTGAGATTAATCATAGGAAGGCCATCCCGGAGCTTGTGTCAAGCGTGGATTCCTTTTTAATTCATCGTAAGAAACCGGCCAAAAATATTTTCTCATAGACCATGATGTTTGCACACTTGGAACTACTACTTGTTCATAGAAAAATTCACGATATTCTTTCGGTACAGTTGTGTTGCAACCGTAGATCATCTGACTTTCTTCATCCGGTGCATCTTTCCAACGACGAAGGTCGAAATAGCGCTGGTTTTCACCTAAAAATTCAATTTGACGTTCACGTTTGATTGCTTTCCTTAATTTATCAGGATCAGTATAGGGATCACCCATACCGATTTCATCGTAATTCGGCAATCCTGCCCTAAGGCGTACCGGCAATACGGCAGCTTTCATGGCTGATATATCTCGTGAAACAGTATAGGTTTCACTACCATCCCATGATGCTATTTGATATGTGGTTGTCAATTCATTCAATGCTTCGGCATACATCAACAGGATATCAGCATAACGGATTGCCGGATCAACTTTAGGATATATTGTTCCGTCTTTGTAGCTTTCCTTTGGATTCACAAATTTCATCATCCCAATTCCCGTGGGTATCCACCGGTCATTAGTACTGACAATTTTCCGACCGTCATCTTCTCCATAGTAGTAGAATGTTTGAAAATCACGGTTGTTCGGATCTTTAGCACTCGTACAAGCCCAATTCGCACCACTAAAAGCAACCGATGCATAAAAACGCGGTTCTCTGTTTGCATATTCCAACCATACATCTTTTCTCAAATATGGATACTCTCCATCCTCCTGTGTAAATCCTTTCATGCTTGTAGCCCGGTCAAACGGTTTCCCGTCATTCATAGCATAAGCATCACATTGTTTACCTGTAATCCCGTGACAATTCCATCCACCCCCTTTACTTTCCGGCATTTGGTGACGAGTCATAGATTGTATCCCATATTCATCATTCAATTGATTATCACCACGTGAAAAAATCAATTCCGGATTCTCGGCAACGTAAAGATCCCCGTTAAACAAGGCGCGGTAAGAATCCAGCGGATCGATATCACTCCATCCACCTTCCGCCCAGGTTTTCTCCGAATATACCGGATGATAGGGAGGCTCTATTGTTTTTGGATAAGCTCCCCAAAGCCCTCCGTGGCTACGTTTGGGAGCAACGTAAATTTCATATTTCCCTAATTTTATCACATCTAAAGCAGCAGCGGCAGCTTTGGCCCATTTCTCCTCGTCGTATTCCTGGGAAATAAGTTGCCTCCCCTTATCATCTATAAAGGAAGACATTTCAGGGTTTCCATTCATCAATGGACTTGCTGCATAAAGGTATGCTTTGGCGCGAACTGCCAATGCCGCACCTTTTGTGGGACGTGAGGCGTTACGGGAGCTACGATCACTTTCTAAATGTTCAGCTGCCAATAACATCTGATTTGAGATATACTCCACACATTCGTCATATGTATTTCTCGGATAAGCCAAGTCTGAATAAGAAGCCTCATAATCAAGTCCCTCGTCAGGAAGGATTGGCACTGGACCATATTTCCTCAACAATAACCAATAGAGGTAACCACGAATGAAATAAGCTTGTCCCTTAAGGTCTCTATACATCTCTTCAGTAATTTCATCACCCGGATGAACATGTTGAAGAAAAATGGAAGCCTGACGAATACCTTCGTAGGACTGATCCCAGGGACGTGCTATGAGATCATAAACATTACCACCATACTGAGGTCCATATTTACCGAACTTATAGTCCGAGAAAGATACACCTGCACCTCCCTCTGTAAAAATCATATCATCAGAATAGTTTGTAAGTGTAAAGCGCACATGTCCTATTTCAAGATTAAAAGAAAGGAGTTGGTAATAGGCATTGGCTAGCCATTGTTCGGTATAATCCCTACTGTTGAAAATTCGATCCAAATCCTGCCTGTCTGAAAAATAGCGTTCTACACTCAGGTAATCGGAACAGGATTGGGAAAATGTTCCCAAACTGATTATAACACTCAATAGAATATATTTTCTTTTCATCTGATTAAAATTAGTTGTTTTCAAAGTTTGTAATATGAAACTGTTTCATTAAGCTAAGCAGCCATAGTCAAAACATGGTTGATTTCGGCCATAATGAAACCATTCAAGTATAATTTAACATTTACATATTAATGGTTAATCCAAATGTTACAGTCTTTCCTAACGGATATTTCATCCCATTGGAACTACCCATTTCGGGATCCCATAATTTGAAGTTCGAGAATGTCAATAAATTCTGACCGATAAAATGTATGCGCACATTATTCATGTGCAATCTGGCAGTCATTACCCTTGGCAATGTATATCCCATTTCTAGAGTCTTCAATCGCAAATAAGAACCATCGCGCAACCAATAAGTTGATGGACGATAATTGTTGGAGTTCCATCCATAACTTAATCGCGGATATTCGGCATTCGGATCCTCATTGACACCCAAAATCCAACGATTGGAATTTGCCATATCTTCCAGTATATTGCCCCATTCTCCCTGACTGAACGGATATACAGTAAATCCATCGATAAAGAAATGAGATTTCCCTGCTCCTTGGAAATGCACGTTAAAATCGAAACCTTTCCACGTAGCAGATAAACCCAAACCGTAAATTAGATTCGGTCGCGTTGTAGAACCAATCGGAACAATATCATCATCATTAATGATTCCGTCTCCGTTTATATCTTTGTACTTGATATCACCAGGCATCACGTCTCTGGAATCGGCAAAGTCTTGACGAGGGCTATTTCGAATATCTTCGTAATCTTCAAAAAGACCCAGAGCAATCAAACCTTTTGCCTGATCGATACGAAAACCGGTGCGACGAAGATAGGGATAACGGCTTACCATTTCATCGGCTTCGGTAATTTTGTTTTTGCTATACGTAAAATTGCCTCGTATCTGCAAACCGACATCTCCCGCCCTTTGATCAAGCTTGAAGTTGCCGTCGAACCCTTTCGTCTTGACACTTCCGATATTTGCTGAAGGATTTTCTCCTTGAATACCTACCATATCCGGTAAATAGGATCTGGTCATGTAAATTCCTTCACGTTTTTCATCGAAATAATCTACTGTCAGACCAAATTTATCTCCCAAAAAATACAAATCAAATCCCAAGTCGTGTTTTCTGGCGATCTCCCAGGTTACATTATTGGAAGAAACACGCGTATAGGTCAAACCCGGATAACCGAATCCGCTGTTCAGATCCCCCCAGTTGTAATATACTTCTTGTTCTCCTGCACTTGTCAACCGAGTATAATTTCCAAAGGTGGCCAGATAGGGAAAACGGGTTGGAGTATTATCAGTACCAACCTTTCCGTCAGAATAGCGGATTTTAAACATACTCAACCAATCGATATTGTCTTTCACGAAACTTTCCTCCGCCACGTTCCATGCAATGGAATAGGCAGGAAAGAATCCAAATTGATGCCCTTTGGCGAAGTTCTCCGAACCGTTGTAACCGAAATTGAAATTGAACAAGTAACGATTCATATACCCGTAAGATACGCTTCCAGCCAATCCTTGGTGCCGGCGGGCTATCCCTTGCATAATATCACCGCCAATATTGGAGGTATTCACATAATTGTCTTGTGTATATTTAAGAACACTGGCTACATTGTGATCTCCGAAATTTCTCCCATATATCAATTCCGCTTCTAAAAATTCCTTCCTATCTCCCGACGCGGAAGAATTTTGGGACAGTAAACGCTCCGGAACGATTCGGCTAAAAACGAGCTCCCCGTCCGAATTCCGTTGACGTTCGGCTCTCCACATCTCGGGATTTTTCCGGCGTTGTATATGATTGTAATTAAATGTATCGTATCCAAAACGTCCTATAAATTTTAACCCTTCGGTAATAAAATCCAGTTTTTGATCCAACGTGACATTAGAATTGATGGTATTCTGCCAAACCTCCGTATATCCTGTTTGTGTAGCGGCTACCCAAGGATTATATTTTCTTTCCCACGATTCTGCATCTTCTCCCTGCATAATAGGTACATATCCGTTCGAATACATCACTGGCATCGTAATCGGATTATATCCGAATATCGAATACCAGATATCATCGGAGTTAACTACGCCGGAACGATTCGTTTTTTCCAGAGCTCCACCAATCCCTACCTGAATTAGGGTGGATTCGGTGACGTTCATATCCACGTTCAGACGATAGTTGTAACGCTGATAATTGGAATTGGTATCATATTCTTTCATTGCCTTATCCACATGATACATTCCTCCTTCATCGAGGAAGCTGCCCGATAAATAATACCGGGCCTTTGATCCTCCGCCTCTCATATTCACTGAAGCGCGGTAGGTAGGAGCGCCATCTTTCAATAAAAGATCCATCCAATCGACATTCGGGTAAATGTCCGGATCCAACTGTTCATCGATCATCATTAACTCCTGGTCGGTATAAACAGCTTTTTGATTGCGGGTTGTACGCGCTTCGTTCGCCATGGAAGCATACGTCAAGCCATCAACGAATTTAGGGGTCCGAGTACGGGTGGTCCAAGTATATTCTCCTTTAGCATTTATTTCTAATTTTCCCTCACTTCCTCGTTTTGTATTGATCAATATAACGCCATTCGCACCACGTGAACCGTAAATCGCCGTAGTAGAAGCATCTTTCAGTACTGTAAAAGATTCGATATCTTCGATATTGAGTTCATCCATACTCCTTTCAAATCCATCAACCAAGACCAAAGCGCTGGAGCTACCTCCGAACGTGGAGATACCTCGGATCCAAAACTCTGAAATGTTTTCTCCCGGCTGTCCTGAACGTTGCATTGCTATCACTCCGGCCACATTCCCGGCCAACGAGTTGGTAATGCTGGAAACTGGTGTCTTCAAAGTCCCCACTTCAACTGTGGTGATTGCTCCGGTCGTCGTTATCTTCTTCTGCGGACCCATGCCGGTAATCGTAACTTCATCAAGTATGGTAGTTTTTGCTTCATGCATAGTGATATCTAGAACCATATCTTCGTCTTTTATCAAATGTTCCTGTGTTTCGTAACCTACGTAAGAGAATACGAGATATTGAAAGGGTTCGACTTCTATTTTGTATTTCCCATCGATATCAGACGCCACCCCCAATCCCGGCTTTTCCTTTATGACAACAGTCGCACCAATCAGAGGAATCCCTTCTGAATCAACAATGGTTCCGTAAACTTCAACTGTCTTCTTTTGAGCAGATATGCTTATTACATACACAACTATGTATAAAACAGATAGAATATATTTTTTCATCTTTTTGTGTTTTTTCTTTTGATTTATTCAATTACATTAGATTTATTCTACAGAAATAGTTCGTATACGTTTGTTCTCGCGGTCTGCCACATAAAAGATTCCTTCTTCCTCGTCATAACAAATACCGGTAGGTTCCCTGAAACGGGCTGTTTCCCTGGCTTCTCCATCAATCCAACCCCACACTTGACCATCGGTTCCTACGCTTCCGCGTCCAGCAAATGTGCTAACTTCACCGTCAGGTGTAATCTTTCGGATAGCATTGTTATTATGATCGCACAAATAGAAATCATATACGTCAGTTTTCCCTTGTGCTACATACTCAGGATTTTTCACAAAAACCCCTTGACGTGGACGGTTAAACCGGGCAGAACTTCCAGGGGCATCGACATATCCCGATCCTCCATTTAAATCCCCTACATGGAGTGCAGACGAGACCAGTTCTTTCGTTGTTTTATCGTAAGCACATCTGTATACACCATTAAATCCTGTCATGTACACATAAAGATCATCAGGATGTCTAAACATAAAGATATGATCACTAGCATTGGCTCTTACACTAAACAATGCTTTTCCATCCCACATTTTGCTGGCTTCGTCAAAAATTACGCGGGCTTTATACACTTGTGATGATTCCCATGTATTGTAGAAAAGCGTACCGTCTTTCATAGATACAGCAGAATATGAGCACTGTCCGTACAAATAAGGATATACTTTTCTGAATCCTTCTTTACGAAGGGCGTAATGCATATTTGGCATTTGATGCCTGTCGTTCCAGTTTCCTCGCCCATTATCATCTACAAAAAAGAGAGTATCTCTTGTTGGTGTGTCAAACAACATTGATTTTACATTTTGAACACCTGCTTGTCCCTTAGTAAATACAGTTGACACCTCTCTCGTTGTTAGATTGATTTTCCGAAGTGCAACCATACCCTCTTCATCTATGCAATAGATAATCTTATTCCCTTCCTCATCTTTGTCGAATTCCAACCACCAAGGGTGTTGAAATTCAGCTTCTTCAAATGAACCATCAATGATACTGGAAGTATTGGTTTGCGGATCTACTTTGCCTATTAATGTATTAACTAACAAAGCCTCCTGAAGTGTAAAGAGATCTTCAAACTGGTGATCTTTTACAACTTCACCATTCTCATCCATAATCGTAACGACTACATCTCCCCTACTACAGCGTCGGGGAGCCATTACACAGATTTTCATACCCGAGGAGCCAATAACTGGAGCTGGTATTCCCCCAATGGATACTTTAATTTTCGAAACATCTGTACCAAAATTACTTCCTTCAATGAATACTAAAGTACGTACAGCTCCTTCTTTTGGAAAGAAATCAGTGAAGGTAACCGGCTTTGAAGGATCGGTGGGTACAGCAGGAATTGGTCCCTCATATCCTCCATCCTGGCTACAACTTGTAGCTAAACAAGCTATTACAATTAAAATTGCAATAAAGCACATAAAATCATCTTTTTTAATAATCATCGTCATATTTTTAAAGTTAGTAAATATTAAAAAAATACTATTTTTAAATCAGTATATTGAGAATTAGTTAGTGTATTTGAAAGTTTACATCCTGTTAACAAATATCAATTAAACAATTTTTCTAATAAAAAAGAAACTGACTTAAGACAGTTTTTATAAAAAAAATAGTTTTAAAGAATTTCACCAAAACAAAATCTTTCTATAACTGGTAATATAAAACTTAAGAATTATTTCATAACTTTTGTTACGGATTATGGCATTGATAGTTTTCATTCATTTATTTTTGTTTATAAATAATGTTCAAAATAAGCCAACATTATTTTTCTACAATGCAACAATCATCTCAAAAAATACAACATTTTTATCATGCTTATTATAACACTGTTTATCAATATATTACAAATGTTAAGAAATGAACCAAACCTGTATAAAAAAGCCCGAACCATAAGTTCGAGCTTTTACGCTATTGTAATTTGTCTTAATTTATTTTTATAGCTCTTTGTCTATTGCATCAATTTTTTTGATAAGTAAATCGAGATCCGATCTGAGTCTTTTCACCCGTTGATTCATCTCGTCTATCAA
>Ga0255345_1003413_pt1 | contig 18515 bp, 12 predicted proteins | sample wastewater_treat_6_FD_192415 | JGI IMG/M metagenome (GOLD analysis project Ga0255345, IMG submission 192415) | Wastewater microbial communities from Lulu Island WWTP, Vancouver, Canada - plant20 | ecosystem: Engineered > WWTP > Wastewater > Unclassified | place: Canada: Vancouver, British... | reverse complement strand
TTTTTTATTTTAATTGTATCACTTTTATTCTTGTCTTCGTGCAATAATCGAAGTGCTAAAAATAGCGATGATATTTTAAACGATACAACATTAAATTTAGAACAATTAGATCAACTTATTCGTAAAAATCCAGATAATGCTGAGCTTTACTTAAAAAGAGCAGATTTTTATTTGACAAAAGAAAAAAATATTGATAAAGCAATTTTAGATATGGAATCTGCTTTGCGAGCAGATACAACAATGCAAGACGCTTATATAAAACTTGCAGAAATGTATTTGGCGGTTGCAAATTCAGAAATGTCTAAAAAAGTTTTAGAACGTTGCTTAACTCGATATCCATTTAATGTTAAAGCAAGAATAGATTTAGCAAAAATTTACTTTTATGTTCAGATGTATCAAGAAGCAATGTCTGAAATTTTAAAAATAGAAGTAAATAATTTGCAAAATACAGACTCTTACTTTGTTAAAGCACTTATTTTGAACGAAACCTTTGCTTATAAAGATGCTATAGAAGCTTTGAAAAAATCTATAGACTACGATAATAACAATTGGGAAGCATATAATTTAATAGGAAAGATTTATGCCGAACAAGATGATAAATTAGCTTTAGATTATTATAAAACTGCAACAAGATTATTCCCCGAAAATGATGAAATTCAATTTAATGCAGCTTGGGTTCATCAACAATTTGGAGAAATTCAAAATGCCTTGGAGTTTTATGATAAGGCAATAAGTATAGATAGCTTGTATTACGAAGCATATTATAATGCTGGATATATTTATGCAAGTGATTTAAAAGATTATTTTAAAGCCATAGATTATTTTTCAAAAGCAATTGAATGTGATTCTCTATCTCATAAAGCTTGGTACAATAGAGGTTATTCTTATGAACAACTAAATAAATTGCAACAAGCTGAAAATGATTATAGAAAGGCTTTAACAATATTTCCAAATTACGACCCAGCAGTTGAAGGACTTAATATTGTGATAGATAAACAAATGAAATAAATTTAAATTAATAAAACTTTATATTATGAAAACACTGAACTTAATTTTGATTTCGTTAATAATTTTTATGGTTTCTTGTAATAGCAAGAAAAAAGATGGAACACAAATAGACAATGATTTTGTTCCTAACGTAGAACTTACTCAAGATGAAATTGATAAAGGAATTTTAACTCCAGAAATTTTGTGGAAATTTGGAAGAATTAGCGACCCTCAATTAAGTCCAGATAAAAAAACAATAGTGTATAATATTACTCATTATGATGTTGAAAAAAATAGAGGTTTTACTTATATCTATACAATACCTGCCGAAGGTGGCGAAGTAAAACGTTTGACAGGTGGAGAAAATGCCTTTTTTAATCCAAGATGGAGTAAAGATGGAAGTAAAATAATATATCTATCAACCGAAACTGAAAATGTTCAGCTTTGGACAATGAATGTTGACGGAAGCGATAAAACTCAAATTTCGGAATTAGATAAAAGTATAAATTCATTTAAAATTTCACCTAACGGCGATAAAATATTGTTTATGGCAGATGTGAAATTAGAAAATAATCCTCAAGATATTTATCCTGATTTGCCAAATACAAATGTAATTATGGCAGCAGATTTAATGTATAGACATTGGAATGCATGGACAGACGATTCTTATTCTCATATTTTTGTTGCTGATTTTGACGAAAAATCGCTTCAAAATATTTACGATATTATGAAAGATGAAAAATTTGATGCACCAATGAGTCCATATTTTGATGATTCTGAAATAACTTGGAGTACAGACGGCAAAAAAATAGCATATACTTGTAAAAAAATGTCGGGAAAAGATTATGCTGTAAGTACAGATTCAGATATTTATCTTTATGATTTGGAAACAAAATCAACAACAAATTTAACCGAAGGTATGTTGGGTTATGATAAATATCCTGTGTTTTCTCCAGATTCAAAATATTTAGCTTGGACAAGTATGGAAACTCCTGGTTATGAGGCTGATAAAGAAAGATTGTTTATAATGAATTTAGAAACCAAAGAAAAAGAATATTTAACCGAGCATTTTGATTATGGTGCAAGCAATGTAGTTTGGCCTCAAGTAGAAGGAAATTATGATAATTTGTATTTTATTTCTTGTTTCCAAGCTACTCATCAAATTTTTAAAATTAATTATAAATCTCGCGAAGTAGTTCAAATTACCGAAGGCGACCATGATATTACATCTATAAAGTGGAATGGAAATGGATTTATTGCCGAAAAAATGTCGATAAAATCAGCTACTGAAATTTTTACATTCGACCAATATGGTAAAGAAACTCAAATCACTTTCACAAATAAACATATTTATGACAATATTGCTGTTAGCGACTATAAAGAAGTTTGGGTTCCAACAACAGATGGCAAAGAAATGTTAACATGGGTAATTTTACCGCCTAATTTTGATGAAACAAAAGAATATCCTGCTATTTTATTTTGCTTAGGTGGACCACAATCGGCTATGTCGCAGTTTTTCTCATACAGATGGAATTTCCAAATTATGGCTGCCAATGGATATGTTGTTATTGCACCAAATAGAAGAGGAGTAATAGGTTTCGGTAGCGAATGGTGTAAACAAATTTCTGGCGATTACGGTGGACAAAATATGAAAGATTATATGTCGGCTGTAAATTATGTGAAAAAAGAATCTTATGTTGATGAAGATAGAATAGGAGCAGTAGGAGCAAGTTATGGCGGTTTTTCTGTATTTTGGCTCGCAGGACATAACCAAGATAAAACTTTTAAAGCCTTTATTTCTCATTGTGGAATGTATAATTTAGAATCTCAATATGCTGCAACTGAAGAAATGTTCTTTGTGAATTATGATCTTGGTGGAGCTTATTGGGAAAAAGATAATAAAAAGGCTCAAAGTTCTTATGCAAACTCGCCTCATAAATTTGTTCAAAATTGGAATACTCCTATTTTAATAATTGCTGGCGGATACGACTTTAGAATTCCTTATACAGAAAGTTTACAAGCATTTAATGCAGCACAACTTAATGGTGTTGAATCAAAACTCTTGATTTTCCCAGAGGAAACTCATTTTGTGCTAAAACCTCAAAATAGTATTTTGTGGCAAAGAGAATTTAAAGCTTGGTTAGATAAATATTTGTAGAATATTTTATCTAAAAATTTGTAATCTATCTGAATCTAACTTTATAAAAATAAATAAAAGTATTGTAAAAGCCCAAAGCGAAGAACCACCATAACTAAAAAATGGTAAAGGTATTCCAATTACTGGGGCTAAACCAATTGTCATTCCAATGTTTATGGCAACATGGAAAAATAAAATTGAGACTACTCCATAGCCATAAATTCTACTAAAAACTGACCTCTGTCGTTCGGCTAGAAAAATTAATCTTAAAATTAAAAAGCAAAATAAAAACAAAACCAAACTAGAACCTAAAAAGCCCCATTCTTCGCCTATAGTACAAAAAATAAAGTCAGTGCTTTGTTCTGGCACAAAATTATATTTTGTTTGAGTTCCTTTTAAAAAGCCTTTGCCTGTCAAACCACCAGAACCTATTGCAATTTTTGATTGGTTTACATTATATCCAGCACCTAAAGGGTCAGAGCTTATGCCTAATAAATCATTAATTCTATTTTGTTGATGAGGCTGTAAAACATTGTTGAAAACAAAATCAACTGATAAAACAAAAATTGTAATGCCAATTATGGTGGTAAGAAATAAAAGTATAGTCTTATTTTTTTTAATTATAAATAAAACTAACATTAACAATGCAATAGCTGCTGTGTTTATCAATACTAGAGTTAAAGTTTTGTCAACAAAAATATTTGTGTATTTGTGTAAAATGTATGATGCGATTGCAAGTGCAAGAGAAGTGTAAAAAACTATTTGCTTTTGATTAGAATGTTTGTTTAGTATTGTGAAACCAATAATGTTTAAGACTAAACTTATTATTAATAAAATTTCAAGATCTATTACTAAAGCTAAAATAAAAAATACAACTAATGCAAACGAGGTAATAAAAATAACTTTATTCATTCCTTGACGGAATAATACAAAAATAAATGAGAAAAACATTAAAGCAGAACCAGTATCGTTTTGCAGAAAAATAAGAATAATAGGTAAAGCAAAAATAATAGCAGTTCTAATTATATCGCTCAATTTATTGAAACTAAAATTTTCATCACTAAGTAGTCGGGCGAGGGCTAAGCATACAGTAATTTTAGTGAACTCAACAGGTTGAATTCTAAAATCGCCTATTTGGAACCAAGATTTTGACGCATTAACTTCTATTCCAAAAAACAAAACACTTAGTAAAAGTAAAATTCCTACTGCATATAAAACATAGGCGAATGATGAGTAAAATTTACTGTCAATTATTAAAGTAAAAATGGCAATAATGATAGCTGCACCAATCCAAATAAGTTGTTTTCCGTATTTTTGAGAAATATCAAAAATGCTTACATGAGATTCGTTGTAAGTTGCAGAGTAAATATTTATCCATCCTAAAAATACTAGAATAAGGTATATTGCAACAGTAATCCAGTCTATATTAACTAAAATATTTCCTCTTCTACTTCTATTCATTACTTAAAATTTCTGTTTCAATAATTCTTTTTTCAAAAATACTATCGTTTACATATCCTCTGATATGTTTTTCTATCATTAGTCTTGCTATTGGAGCTGCCCAAGTTCCTCCAAATCCAGCATTTTCGACATATACTGCCAGAGCAATTTGGGGCTGGTCTTTTGGAGCAAAGGCTATAAATACTGAATGGTCTTTTCCTCTGTTCTGCACAGTTCCTGTTTTGCCACAAACCCTAATATCACTTAATCTTGCGTAGAAGCCTGTGCCATATTCCTCATTTACAACATAATCCATTCCTTTTACTGCTTCTTCAAAATATTCTTTAGCAAATGGAGTAAATATTTTTTTTGTATTTTCTCCAACATAATCTTCATTGTCTATTTTTTTCAAGATATGCGGATTGTGATAAAAGCCTCTGTTTGCTAGTATTGCACAAAAATTTGCCATTTGTAAAGGCGAAACCAATACTTCTCCTTGACCTATACTTAGAGAATAAATAGTAGAAAAAGCCCATCTATGTTTTCCATACCATTTGTCGTAAAAATCAGAATCTGGAATTAAGCCTTTGTTTACTCCGGGCAAACCAATATCTAATGCCTGATTAAAACCTAAGGTCATAATTTTTTCTTTCCATAAATTTAAGCCTATTCGCGAATCTTTGAAAATGCTTTTTTCAAATCCTCTTTGTATAGTATTTTTAAAAACAAAATAAAAATATGGATTACAAGAATATTGAATTCCTCTAGCAACGCTATTAGCTGGAGGATGTCCGTGACAAGCAACTTTTGAAACATCACATGGGAAATATGAATTAGTTTTAATTACACCTTCTTGTAGAGCAACGAGAGCAATAGCAATTTTAAAAATAGAACCAGGTGGATAAGTTGAAGAAACTGCTCTATTTATCAATGGTTTTGCAGGAGAGTTTAAAAGACTGTCATAATTATGTCCTCTTGCTCGTCCTACAAGCAATTGGGGGTCGTAGCTTGGACTGGAAACTAAAGCTAAAATTTCGCCACTTTTGGGTTCTATAGCAACAATACTTCCTACTTTATTTTTCATCAAAAGTTCGCCATAGCGTTGCAATTCAATGTCGATAGTTAAATGTATGTCTTTACCGGGAGTAGCAGGAATATCATATTTTCCATCATAATACGAACCTTGAATATTTCCTCTAACGTCAACCAAAAATATTTCAACTCCTTTTTTTCCTCTGAGCAATTCTTCGTAAGATTTTTCAACTCCACTTTTTCCAATATAATCACCACCACTATAGTAATTGTCATTTTCAAGAGTTTTTGCATCTATTTCGCCAATATCTCCAAGTATGTGAGCAGCAATGCCTTCGTTATATTTTCTCAAACTACGCGCTTGAACAAAAAATCCAGGATATTTATACAAATGCTCTTGTAATACTGCATATTGCGAAGAATTAATCTGTTTATGAAAAATTGAAGGACGATACATTGAATATTTTCTACATTTTTCTAATTTTTCATAAAACTCTTCAATGCTAATATTAATGTCATGGCATAAACTCAAAGTGTCAAATTCATCTAAATTGCGAGGAACTAACATTAAGTCGTATGCAGCCTCGTTACAAACCAATAAAACAGAATTTCTATCATAAATTAAACCGCGTCCTGGATAAACGGTAACATGTCTTTGGGAATTGTTGTCTGAAGATTGTTTTAGAGTTTCGTCAAAAATTTGAAGGTAAAATAGTTTTATAAAAATAGTAATAAAAACTATTAAAATTATTGCACCAATAATATATTTCCTATTACTCCAATTGCTCATGTCAATCTTTCATTATTAATAAATGCCCCATAATAATAAATAATAATGATGCAAAGCAACTTAAAATTATTTTTAAAATTGTATAACCGAAATTAGCAAAACTCCAAGTATCAACAATAAATAAAAAAGTATGATGTAATAAAATTAAACTAATAGCATATTTGAAAAACCATTTGAAACCATAATTTATAATTCCTAGATTTTTATTAACTTCATAAGAATCGTGGGGAGCATAAATTCTTAAAACTAAAGGTCTGAAGTAGGTCATAAATACTGTTGCAGCTGCGTGAATGCCGGGTGTGGAATTGAAAATGTCAACAGTGAATCCAAGTGCAAATCCAAGTAGTAAAACTAAGTGTTTGTTTAGAGTTATTGGTAATAATAAGATGGGTAAAATGTAAATATAAACATTGGCATATCCCCAAAAATATGCTTTGTCAAATATTAAAACTTGAAAAATAAGAGGTATGATAAATAATAATATGTATCTTAAATTATTTTTCATTTTCTTTGTTTTTACTTTCTAAAGTGTTAAATTCATCAATAAAACTGTTTTTTAAAAAATAAACATGATTTAAATTATGAAAATCAGTGAACAAGCTAACAGTTATTGAATAGAATTTATCAGATTCGTTTATTGTAAAGTCTTTAACAATTCCAACAGGTATTCCTTCTGGAAATATTAAAGAAAAACCTGTGGTAATAACTTTGTCGCCTTTATTTAATGATATATACGAAGGGATTTCGGTTAAAATTGCTTCTGAGGGAGAGTTGCCGTCCCAAGTTAAAGAACCAAAATAGTTGTTTTTTTCTAATTTTACACTCAAAGCCGATTTTTTATTAATGATTGGCATAACAGTAGAAAAATTCTCGCTTACACTAACAACAGTTCCAACAACTCCGTTAGGACCAATTACTGCCATTTCATTTTTAATACCTTGTTTTTTGCCTTTGTCAACGCAGATAAAATTATTTGACTTGTTTACCGAAATATTTATTACTTTTCCAGCAATATAGTCGAAGCTAATATTGTCTATAGCAGGAACTTTTTCATTTCTATATTTTTCGAGATTGTTTCTAAGATATTGATTTTCAAGCAAAAGAGAATTGTTGATTTTTTTTAATTTGAAGTAATCGTCTAAGCCTTGCCATTTTTCTGAAACAAGTCCACTAAATCTATTAGCTGAATTAAAATAGCTTACTCTTTGTAGAGGAGAATTAGAAAAAATAAAAATAAAAGAAATTACCAAAAGTATGATAAATAGAATAGTATAAGAATATTTAAAAATAAAATTTATTAAATTTCTCATTTTTCATTTTTATCGTATTAAAAACGGAAAGTTTTCAACATTTTTAAGAGCTATTCCAGTACCTCTTGCAACTGCATGTAGAGGGTCTTCTGCAACATAAAATGGGATATTTGTTTTATCCGTTAATCTTTTGTCAAGACCTCTAAGTAAGGCACCTCCACCAGCCAAATATACTCCTTTTGTAAAAATATCTGAGTATAGTTCAGGGGGTGTTAGTTCTAAAACGTTCATAATAGCAGTTTCTAATTTAGCTATTGATTTATCTAAGCAAAGAGCAATTTCTTGGTATGAAACTGGAATTTCTATTGGTAGAGCAGTCATTTGGTGTGGACCTCTAACCATATAGTCAGGTGGTGGATTGTCGAGTTCGGTAATTGCAGCACCAACATTAATTTTTATATCTTCAGCAGTTCTATCACCAATTTTAATATTGTGTTGTCGTCTCATGTATTCTTGAATGTCTTCTGTAAAGTCGTCTCCAGCAATACGTATAGAGCGGTTGCAAACAATTCCACCTAAAGAAATTACAGCAACTTCTGTAGAACCACCACCTATGTCAACAATCATATTTCCTTGAGGAGCTTCAACGTCCATTCCAATACCAATAGCAGCTGCCATGGGTTCATAAATCATATAAACTTCACGTCCGCCAGCATGTTCCGAAGAGTCTCTAACAGCACGAAGTTCAACTTCTGTAGAGCCTGATGGAATACAAATAACCATTTTTAAAGAAGGATTAAACCACGAACGCCTTTTATTCATCATTTTAATCATACCGCGAATCATTAATTCAGCAGCATTAAAATCTGCAATAACTCCATCTTGTAAAGGACGAACAGTTTTTATACCATCATGTGTTTTTCCATGCATTTTGCGGGCTTCATGACCAATTGCTACTAATTTTCCAGTTCTTTCATCTAAGGCTACAATAGAAGGCTCGTCAACAACTATTTTGTCGTTGTGTATCAAAATGGTGTTGGCAGTGCCTAAGTCCATTGCTATTTCTTGTTGTAAAAACGAAAACAAACCCATAAAAATAATTTTTAATTAATTGTGCAAGATAAGTGTATTTTTGATAAATTGCAAACACTATCTACCTAAAATGCAAAGTTATATTATTTTTTTTAACTGAGAATTAAAAATTAAACTAATAATTAATTTAATAGAAAAAAATGATAATTTATTTTTCGAAAGACTCCACATTGTGCTCCACCTGCTACTTCAATGTGTCTTGTAGCATGATTTCAAAGTAAGAAGGGAGTTTTGCTTCTGGCACATAATCTAGTATTTTTTTCATAAAATGCAAATTGTAGCAATAACAATCATTATTGTGTTTTATTATCCCGTCTCTATCAATTAGAATGGTTTTTTTTTCACCTGATGCATAGTAAAAGTCTATTACCATTTTTACACAAAAATAGCTTCCCTCACATTTGTAAACTTCTTTAACATTTAGCAAGTTCATTGATACAACAAATTCATCAATAATTTTCTTATCACTTATACTATAAAATGAGCTATATTCACTCTCTCTTACATAATCTTCATCAAAACTACCATAAGTCCTCGATTGCCACGGTATATAGAAAAAGTCCATTTTAATTATACTATCTCTTGGCATCTCTAAAGATTTCATTCTAATCATATAAATCCTACTCTGTTTCTGTGAAAAACCAGTGAAATACACAAATAATAACGCTAATAATAAAAATAATCTATACATAACATAAATATTTAAAAATTAATATCTTGGTCTTGATTCTATTTCTGGCTCAGTTTTGTGTAGCTCACTTTGTGAGGGTCCTTCTAAAGAAAAGGGCATTATTGCTTTAAAATGCTCTTTAATATCATGGGAAGTTCTTACAGCCTCTCCCATAGCTGGTTCAACTTTCTGTATTAGCCATCTGTCAGCAAATGAACCATACTCTCCAACTTCTTTTTTTCAATGTCTATAAACTTATCTTTTGCAAGTTCTCCAGTTGGGTCATAGGCATCAAAATAATAATGTCCTAGTTCATGTAGCAATACCGTAGCCGGACTTTGTCTTCCTCCTTCTTTTGTTATAACTCCTCCTTCGGGGCTCCATGGAATAGTACCATATATTTTGCCATTAAGCTCAGTACTGACTGTATTTCCTCGATCATCCCATGAGCCAAGTTTTATATTAGCATTTATATTTTCGTCTCCAACTAAAGTACTAACTATATCAAATTTATCTTTCCCCGAAGATGTTAATTCATCTAATGTTTTTGCAACAGTTTCAACAAAACTATCTTTAGCAGCATTAATAGCAGTTTCACCAGGAACATATAAATATGATTTATTTGTGTTTGGGTCGGTAATATAAATATCTTTACCATCAAGGTCTATATTTTTTAATGGTCCATTCGCACAATAATTATACGGTGTCAAATTCAAATATTTCTCCTTTAATGGATCCACACTAATCCACCTGCCAATCCACCCCGCATAATACCTCGCCCCAAAATAATACAAGCCAGTCTCTTCATCTCTCTCTTTGCCAATATATTTGTATCTTTTTAAAGACACTTCTGTTTCAGAACGTCCACTACGATAAGAAGTAGTTCCAAACGGATGATACTCCTCGTAAGATATTATATTAGCATTTGCGTCGAGTTCTAAGCAGGCACTTCCTAAATGATTATAGTATTGATAGCGAATAATTGCACTTGGATTTGGTAAAGTTGTGCCATTTTCAACTGTTTTTATATCAACAATAGCAAACTTTTTATTTTTATCAATTGAATAGCCTTTGTTTTCTTTATCTTCGTTATCATCATTATTTTTATCAAATAATTTTACATCGTAAACATTAATAGTTTTACGCTCAAGGTCAAGATTACTGTTTAAATATTTTCGATAAACTTCATAACCATCTAAATAGTATCTTTCTTCAATTATTCCGCCGGGCTTTACAACAACTTTACGAGTGCGATTTCCTTCTGCATCGTAATTGTAAAATGAATTGACAGTTCCATTGCTTGCACTTATAAGTTCGTCTTTGTAATCCCAAACCATGTTTGTTAAATGTGGCATAGTTAGCATGTTGCCATGTGCATCGTAAGTATAAACAGCTTGTCCTTGTTCTTCATGTTTTAATAAGTAATTATTTATTGTATTATAATAAAACTTTCTGCTCCATGAGTTTAAACTGTTTTGTTCTATTATATTTCCAAGTTTGTCGTAAGTATATTCATGTGTGTAATTTTGCAATGCAGTTGTATCAGAATTTGGTACTGACAGGTTGTTAACAAAATCTACATGTGTTGGAATAGCAAGGTTTTTATACTCACGACCTTGTGCTTTAACTAAACGATACAAAGCATCATACTCAAAAAGATTTTCAGGCTGTATTACACTATTATTAAAATAAACTGTCTTTTGAACATCATCACGTACCGAAACAATATTTCCTACAGCATCATAAACGTAATTTATGTCTTGCAAATCAACCTGTCCAGTGTTTTTTGTTGTTAACAAACGAGTGAGGCGGAAATTCTTTGTATCATAATAAAAACGTGTTTTTGTATTGTTCCCAAAGTAAACATCTGTTCGCTGTCCTTTTTCATTATAATTAATACTTGTAATATAATAATCCCACTGCGTAGAATCTGAAAGTCTTAGCTCTATGCTTTCTAAAAGTGCTGATTTATTATAAGAAAATCTTTGTTCGCTATTGTCGGGCATTGTCGTTTTTAAAGGACGATTAAGAGCGTCATATTCAGATAGTTGCGTAAAACTATTTGCTTGTAAACTTGGATTTGAATTCCAATCTATTGTATTTTGATAATCAGTACAAAATCTTTTTTCTTGTGATAATAGATTGCCTTTAAAATCATAAGACAATAATTCAGTTTGTCCGCTTTGGTCTTTAATAATGATTGGTTGCAAAATGCTATTATTTGCAAAATTTGTTCCGTAAACTGTTTGTAAAACAGATTTTGTACCAGTTTGTGAAATCAAAAGGCTTTCAACAGGTCTTACAAGCAAATCATAATTTGTTCTAATTTCTAAATTTTTATTGTCCCAAGTTCTAATATTTTGTCCTGCTGCATTTGTCAACATCCAACGTTTTCCATTATCGATATTGTATGAAAAAATTGGCTGATTTAACATATCATAAATAAACCTACTCGAATTTGTACGCTCAAGAGCATCTTTAACAGATAATATATTGCCAGTAATATCTAAAACGTTTTTGGTTATAACAAATTCATTGTTATTGTTGTCATCATTTGTTTGGAACACTCGTCCGAGATTGTCAAAGTCGAGGACTGTTTCCTCTAAACACAATATTTGCTTTAAATCAGACAAAACTTTTTCTTCAAAGATAATAAATTATTTTAAAAATTGTATAGAAAAAAATATCAAAATATTAAAAATTTATGTTTTAAAAAGCCCCACAAAAAACAGCATCTATCTCTTGCTACAACTTAATTTTAAACACATTTAGGTGCCATATGGTACACTACGATTTTAAGTTTATAGTTTTTACAACCCATACAGACACTAAAAATAATTTTTCGACAACAAATATAATAAATATTTTAACATTTTCACTTTGCATAAATATTGACAATCAGCACTTTACAAATTTACAATTTGCAAAAGCTCCATATGGGACACTACCACCTTACAGTAACTATATCCAAATCTCTTTTATTTATAATAATAGTAATATTCTTCTTCAGTTCTTCGGAATATGCTTTAAAAATCAAATTTTTACCTTTCTTTTTTACAAATTCAACATCTTTTGTTTGGAATGAAAAAGTTTTTAATTTAATGTAATAATAAAAACTTTCAGGCATATTGAAATCTAAAGAAAAATTATCCTTAATTGAATGTAAATAAAAATTACCGCTAATGAAAATTATAAAACCACTTGGATAAACACCCACTAAAAAATATCTATCAGGAGAAAAAAAATATCCTGGCTCTTTACTTAACACATATAAACCACAATCATACGTTTCAGATCCTTTATATACTGAATATAAAGTAACTGTTGGGTCAGGATATTCAATATTTGCTTTTTCAATTTTTAATATTAGTTTACAATCACAATCAGGTTTTATGCCACTAAAAGAAGATTGTACCGCAAAAAATCGCCCATTTAACTTACTTTCTACCATATAGGTGTTTTTTACTCTATAAATAAATATGTTTTTTGAAACAGCATCTTCAATATTTTTATAAATTATTGAATCATATAAAGTATTATTTCCAAATGTAAAATTAAAAACTAATAATACTATAATTATAAATAATATTTTTTTTACCATTTTAGTAATTTAATTTTGTTGTTTTTTCTGCTTTTTCTGCTGCTTTCCCACTAGGATTATTCGGGTCATGTCCTTTACCCTCTGGAGTTAACGGATTTCCAAGATTATCTCCTTTCCATATCCATGCTTCTACAGTATTAAATATAGCAAACTCAACATGACCTAATTCGTGCGCTAAGGTTTCTGCAAATTTTCTATCTGTTTTATTGAGCGGATCTAGATAAATCGCAGCGATTACATTGTTTTCATCTATTCTTAAGTTAATTAATTCTTTAGCTTCTTCATTTGTTATTTCCTTATTAAAAGAAACATCCTTTAAAAGTTTATAAAAAACTTCTGTATTACCACCTGCTTCATTCCACAATTTGTCAGTTATTTCTGTCCGTTCTTCATACGTCATTTGGCGTGAGACTTTAGCATTAAGAGGTTGACCTTTTTCATCATAAGTAATATTTGTTATACTCATACCTTGTTCTGTAATAAAGTCATATTCAGCAAGTCCATATTCTATTCTATCAGGTAATTTTGCATCTGTTGCATAAAAGTCTTGTGGATTAAGCTCTTGCATAGATACAATAATACATTCAGACATTGAATTCAACCTATTGTATAACTCAGGATCTGTCCTTTGAATAGTTTTAATTGCATTGTCAATTATTTTCCTTTCCTTTGTACCTTCTTTTGCAGCATTTACAATTTTTTCTCCGTCAGTATCCACAAATTTTACTGGATTTCCCGCACAGTAATTATACGGTGTCAAATTCAAATATTTCTCCTTTAATGGATCCACACTTATCCATCTACCCATCCACCCCGCATAGTACCTCGCTCCAAAATAATACAAGCCAGTTTCTTCATCTCTCTCCTTACCTACATACCTATATCGTTTTAATTGTACTTCTGCTTCGTTTGTTCCTAATCTGTAACTACTTGTGCCGAATGGGTGGTATTCCTCGTAGGAAATTATATTTGCAAATTCATCAAGCTCTAACGAAGCAGAACCTAAATGGTTATCATATTGATATCGTATTGTAACATCTGTTGTACCAAGACTTATACCATTTTCTATGTTTAATGTGTCAATTATTGCAAAACGTTTGCTATCATCAGCAATATGGAGTGTTTGTCGCTCGGTATCAATTACATCACTTATAAATTTACGATATACTTCGTAACCATTTATGTAATAACGCTCTTCACGAATGCCTCCTTGTTTTAAAACAACCTTACGAGTTCGTTCTCCTCCTGAATCATAGTTGTAATAACTGATTACTGTTCCACTAATGGTTTTATTAAGTTTATCACCAAAATCCCAAACCATTTCTGAAATTCCTGGAATGCTCAGCATGTTGCCATGTGCGTCATAAGTATATTCGTTTTGTCCAAACTCATCATGCTTTTGTAATTGATTTGTAGCAGTATCATAAAAATAATTTCTCGACCATTTGTTCTGACTGCTCATGTTTAAAATATTGCCAAGTTTGTCGTATTCAAAAGTTTGAGTATAATTACTTACATCATTACTTTGATTATTGTGTGGGACAGGACTAACTATCGCTAAATCTGCTTGCGTTGGAGCAAAATTTAATCCACCTTTTTCTCTACCTGTAGCTTCAAGTAGCCTATACAAAGCATCATACTCATAAGTTAAGATTGGGTCAATTACTAATATGTTGTGATTTGAGTTCAGAGTTATTTTATTTTGTTGTTAAAGTTAATAATTATTTTGAATTTGAAAAGTGCCATATGGCATTCCCATATCTGATGGATAATAAATAAGATCAAAAGGCTCTCTTCTATGTGAATAATCTACTAAAATTGCATAACCGTTATCCGCGATGCCACTATTCCAAGTTTTCTCATTTTGAAATTCAACAATAATTGACCTTGTAAGTATTGTATTGATTTTAAATCGCCTAGATATTATCAGCTTGCCTTTAGCATCTAAAACATTAACAACAAAGTTATGATAGCCTAAAGATGCTTTGAAGAAATGCTGAGAACTTGCAATCTCCTTATTATTATGGTAGTAGTTATAAATTATATAATTATCCATTGAGACAATAATGTTAACACTATCTAAATCTGAATAATTTGATACATATAATGCAAGGGCACACCTATTGGTACTAAATATCGAATAATGGTTTAGTATTAGCACAGTTGTAGCAACAAGTATTATCATAGATATTATTATCGTGCCTTTCCTTTTCATATTAGTATCTAATTAATGCTCTTTGTACTCCTCTGTTTGGTAAAGATTCGTATATCATTTCGCCAGATATAGTTGTCTTCGAAACAGTTTCTTTGTTATTACCTTGATTTAAAATGTTTCTGTTACTATATATGTCCAACAATTGTGCATCTGTAACTTCCATAGAAAATCTAAACAGTCTATTTCCAAATTTCTGTTTCATCAGGTTAGGATATTCTACATGTCCCTTCCCTAATACCAAGTGTCCAAATTCATGTGTAGCTGCCCCTTTGCCTGTGGTTCCAACATACTTATCAAATGGTCCCTTAAAATAATCAACATTCAAAAAAGCTACTTTCCCGTATTCTTGGTTGGCAGCTCCAGGGTAGTCGGCATTAAAGTCTGCAATTGCGAAGATGATATCTGAATCTTTCACACTTTCCATACCATAGACTATACGAAGATTTGCTTTTGTTTTGAAAACTGCTCCATTTGCTTTACCTTGAAATGATTTTTCAAGTTGTGATGTAATGTTTTTGTATGCAACATCCATGTCTACATAAGATTTAGAAGTATTTATTATAACACCGTTAATATGCATTATTATTTCAATCAAGTTATTAAAGTCATCGTACATTTCTTCGAATGCAATACCTTTATCTAACCCTTTTTCTCTAAATGCTATTACTTCTTCAATTGAAGAAAGATTTTTGATATTGACATTTGTTACATTTGTACGTGTAAATGTATGTTGTGTTTCTTCCTTGAAATCAGCCTCCTCCAACCCATCCAAATCAATATATGTAATTGGTTTATTCCCTGCATATTGATAAGGCGTGTAATGCGGATACTCATGCTGTAGTGGATCGCAAGATATAAATTTCGTCAACCAAGCTGCATAATATCTCGCTCCGTAGTAGTAAAGTCCTGTTTCTTCGTCCCTTTCCTTGCCACAATATTTGTATCTTTTTAAGGATACCTCCGTTTGCGTTCTACCACTTCTATAACTTGTTGTGCCAAAGGGGTGATATTCTTCGTAGGAAATAATTTGTCCGATATTGTCTAACTCTAAGCAGGCTGAACCGAGATGATTATCGTATTGGTATCTTACAGCAGGATTTTCTCCTGTCTTTTGTTCTACACGAACAAACACTTTTTCATCATCGGAAATATTTATTGTTTTACGTTCAAAATCTACAATGCCATTATTCTCTTTTCTATATAACTCGTACCCATTAATGTAGTATCGTGTTTCAATAATATTGTTTTTTACAACAACTTTTCGAGTTCTATTACCTTCGGAGTCGTAGTTATAATAACTTGTAAATGTTCCATTGCTTGCACTATGTAATTGGTCTAAATAATCCCAGTTCATAGTGGTTAAATGTGGCATTGTGAGCATATTACCATGTGCATCATAGGTATATTCAGTTCCACTTCCATGTCCAAGCAAATAATTGTTATTCATAGGATTATTATACTCATAATTACGTGTCCAACTACCTACACTTTGCATTTGTAACATATTGCCCAAGGCATCGTATTGGTAATTATGGGTATAATTCTGCATGGCGTTTGTTGCAGTATTGGGGCAAGGTATATTATTAGGAAAATCATCATGTGTTGGTAATTGTAAACTTGTTAATTCTCTGCCTGTAGCTGTTAACAAACGATAAAGAGCATCGTAAGTATAAGTTCCTGTAGGTGCTATTACTTGATTATTAAAATAATAGGTTTGCTGTGCATTGTCTGTTACTTGGGTTATATTACCTATTGCATCATAAATATAGTTTAAATCTTGTAAAATATCTTGTCCACTATTACGTGTTGTAAGTATTCTTGTTATTCTAAAATTTAAAGGATTGTAATAATATTTTGTTTTGGTATTATTACCATAATAAATATCTTCTCGCTGTCCTTTAGAATTATATGTTATGTTTTGTATAGAAGCTGTAGCTGAGCCTGTTAATGCTACTGATTGTAATAAACCGCCTTTGTCGTAGGTGTAAGTTATAACACTATTGTCGGGTTGTGTTACAGTTACAGGTCTATTTAAAGCATTATAAGTGGTTTGTGTAGCAAAAATTTCATTATTAAGTGCTACAGTTCCATTCCAATCCAATTTGTTTTGATAATCTTGAGCAAATTGTTTGTTTTGCTTGGTAATATTACCTTTAAAATCGTATTCAAAACTTGTTTTTCCGTCTTGGGCATAAATATTTTCAACTTGTCCAATATTATTCAAATTTGCATTTGTACCATATTCAATTTTTTGAACTTTAATTTCTGTGGCAGTACCTGCTTTTAGCAAGGTGTTTGTTGGTCTTAACAAAACATCATACTCGCTTTTTGTTAGCTGATCTCTGCTGTCCCAAGCATAAACAGGCAGTTTTGCAGAATTGTAAATTATCCATCGCTTACCAGAATCAATATTATTAGTCATAATCAACTGACCTGACATATCGTAAACATTTTGGGTCATAGTTCTCTCAAGAGCATCTTCAATCTCAATTACTTGCCCGAGAATATCAAGTTTTTGAGTTGTTTGCACTGTACCAAAACTACCATTATCATCAATAGTTTTAAAAGCAACGCCAAGCGGACTAATTAAAACTGTTTGTGGAGTATTATAATGAGAAGAATTGCTATCACAATCGTTTTGGTCGTAGTTTTTTTGTTGCCAGGCATTAAACTCAACTTTAGTTGTTGTGCCATCAGGAAAATCTGTTTGTACAAGTCGTCCTGCAGGGTCGTAGTGCATTATTGGTGTTACTCCATATTCCATAAGCTCATCTTCGCTTTCATAGCCTCCGTTAGTCGAAAACCATGGCTCATACTGCTTTACAATATCGCCTTTGTTATTATAAACTATACGACCACTTGCAACAAAACGAGTGCCACAATTTATTTCTTCTTTTATGCCTGTCTCAGGGTTTAATTGCCATGCTAAACCATCTTCAGCTGTGGTTTTAATTAAAATCGGCTGTCCCAAGCCACTTGTATATTCATAAGTATGAAGAAAATCATTGCAAGTTCCATGCTCAGTTTTTGCAGTTACATGTACAAAAATAGGTTCAGAATTTTCTGTCCAGTTATTAAGCGAGTACTCATATTCAATTGTGGGCGAACTTAATGTGTCGCCTTCGCCTTGAGAACCAAAAAGCCATTGTTTTAAAGGCATTCCCAAACCGTTTAGTTTCATTTCAATGCCATTAGCATTTGGGTCAACAACTTTTACAGCTTGCATATTAGCATAGTCGTTAGTAATATGTGTTTCGTAAAGCAAAGCATCTGTAACTTTTATTGGTAAAAGTTTGTAAGT
>Ga0255345_1003411_pt1 | contig 18519 bp, 19 predicted proteins | sample wastewater_treat_6_FD_192415 | JGI IMG/M metagenome (GOLD analysis project Ga0255345, IMG submission 192415) | Wastewater microbial communities from Lulu Island WWTP, Vancouver, Canada - plant20 | ecosystem: Engineered > WWTP > Wastewater > Unclassified | place: Canada: Vancouver, British... | reverse complement strand
AATACAGTAAGGAGAGACCCCGTCTCTTTAGAAACTCTAATCATTTCATCTGCGTCTTTAGTTGTTGTAGCCATAGGCTTTTCGCAAACTACTTTCTTTCTAGATTTAAGAGCCATTATAGAATAGGGCGAATGCAGATAGGTTGGAGTAGCTACCACAACTAATTCTATCCCCTGATCACCCAGAAAATCTTCGTATCTGGCATATGTTTTACATCCCAAGGATGTCTTAGCTTCTTCTAGTCTAGCCTCGTTAATATCACAGACAGCGACAACACGAAACTTATCTGTCATATTTCTAAAGGTTCGGATATGTATATTCCATCCGCTACGTCCAAGCCCAACTACTCCCACCTGGATTGGTTCGTTGTTGTTCATCTTTATCTCCTCCTTATATAAATTATTTCCAGTTAATAATTATCCCCAAAGCCATATTTTCTTTCTTCAATAGCCAGTTATAAGCATCTTCAACATCTTCTGGAGCTATTCTATGAGTTATAAGAGGATATACTTTTAGCCTTCCAGATAGTATAAGATCTATCATTCTTAGGATATACTTGCGCATACCATTAGGCTCTCCTACTATTTTAGTTGAATCTAATACATTAGCATGAGCTCCTTTAACAGTAACTCCCTTATGATGAATATGGGTGTAAACATCTATATTAACTAGTCCACGGGTAGAACCTAAAAGTATTACCTGCCCTAGGTTATTAACTAATTCTAACGCCTGATTTACTAATTCTGGTATACCTGTAGCTTCAACAACAATATCCACCCCCAATTCATTGGTTACTTGCTGAATCTGGGATTTGACTTCATGAGTTTCTCCTCCGTTAAGAACTCTATTTATCACTGCATTCTGAGCTATTTTAATACGATATGGAACTATTTCCAATGGATATACATCAGCCCCAGATAATTGGAATAGTTGAGAGCATAGATTCCCAACAATCCCCAATCCTATAATAGCTACCCTATCACCAATAGAATAGTCTGCTAATAGAGGAGCTGTCATACTGATAGCAGCCATCCTGGCAAAAAGTAATGTGTCAAGATCAGCATTTTCAGGAAGCTTGATCAAAAGTGGGTCTGAGTCTTTTAGTTTTCCATGCGAACAGTGATTCATGCTAGAAAGTACTATATCATCTGGATTCAATCCTACTACACATTTACCAGTCTTTACTATTCTCCCTATCGATATATAACCGGGATAGTGCGGATATTTAGCCCATAAATTTTTTGGATCTTTAAAACCTACATGTGTTCCAGTATAGAGAGCAAGTTCTGTACCTGGACTAATTAAGTTTTTTAGATTCTCAATTAAAATTTCGTCGTTTTCTAAATCTTCTGATAATTCTTCTTCTTTTATAGCTACCTTACCTCTTTCTGGGAAACATATAATCTTTCGTCTCATATACAAATCTCCTCCATAATGTATCAAGTAAGCCAAGACGAATCCTGGCTTACTTGATAATTGCCTAATTACTCTTCAAAGAAGAATTGCTCAGGATTTAAATAACCCGGACTACAGTACGAATAAGCCAAGCTTGCATTTTTAGGGACATTCTTAAAATTCTTTTTGACTACGATCGGTATCTTATAGCTTCCAGCGGTTGGGATTGCCCAAAGGTTTTGAGCCCATACCCTTAGAAGCTCTTCAGTTAACTTATCCTGTTCATCTTTACTCGTACTGGTTTTTAATTTATCAAAGAGCATCTGACTTCTTAGAGCATCTCCGGTAGGTTTCTCCCCATTCTTTCCCAAACTTTCATAGTATAAACCCCAGAGCGGAGCAAAATATGTCAGGGCTCTGCAGGGGATGAAAGACATACTTGAATAACTCATATCAAGAAATCCCTCACAAAATTCTAGATAGTGAGGTACTATTTGGTAATTATTAGCTTGAACTCGTGACCACCATAAATCCTGAGACACTGTGTCTATTGCTGTTTTAACCCCTACTTTTTCCCAATAAGTTTTTACTAGCTCTGAGACATCAGGATGCATTGGATAACCCAAGCCGACAAGAAGTGTTACTTGGAGTGGTTTCCCGTTTGGGAGTAATCTAAATCCATCTTTATTACGTCTATTAAGCCTTAGACTATCCAAAAGTCTATTAGCCTCAGCTACATTGTACTCATATAATTTGCGAATATTTGGATCATTTTGTAGTGAGGTAAAAGGAAACATTACATAGCATGGTCTCCCTTGCCCCAGATATACAAGTGCATTTATTTCATCACGGTTAATGGCAAGGGAAAGGGCTGTGCGGAATTTTACATTTCGAAAGAGCTTAGTTATATCTTCGTCTCCCTTGTAGTTTTGATTTATATAAAGAGCAGTTCCTGCTTTCCCTTCATTCCATAGGTAGACATCATAGTTCCCCTTAGTTCTATTCTCCATTAGTAGCGTATAATCAGCAAGAGACATATGCCTTCCCTGCATATCTAGTTCACCAGATACAGCTTTCATAACTGCCATCTGTGTATCCTGGACTATATCAAAGGCAACTTTATCGATATAGGGAAGTTGATTACCAACAGTATCAATCTTCCAATAGTAAGGATTTCTTTCTGCTACTAATCGAGTAGCAGTAGGATTACTTTTAAGTACCCATGGTCTTATAGTAGGAAGTTCAGGATTAGTATTGGGATTCGCTTTATCAGCGAATAGCTGAAACCATGAGTCAAATTTAGCTTCTTTTACTAAAGAATCTAGCTTTTCTTTCGGAGTATATTTTGGATGAAATTTTTGTAGATAATGTTTTGGATAATTGGTTACAAATACTCCAGTATCCGGTCCAGCTAGATAATTTAGAAATATAGAATAAGGCGCAGCAAAACGAAACTCTACAGTATAGTCATCTCTCTTTACTACTTCTACCGGCTTATCTCCAGACGCCAACCATGCAGGAAATAAGGGGGTAAGTTCTTTGTTAAGGATAACGTCATTATACCAGAACATTATATCATCTGCTGTAAAAGGTTCCCCATCTGACCATTTAACCCCTTTTCTAAGATAAAAGACATAGGTTTTTCCTCTATTGGTAAGCTCCCAAGATTTAACTAAATTAGGAACCATTGTTTTCCCGTCTCTTCCCCATTTTACTAGGGGTTCATATCCCATCCTATCCCTGATTCTAGTATCATTCGGTGATAATGCCGCCCTTCTCCAAGTCCCACCGTATTTCCCGACTTCTTCTATTGGTTGTATCACAATAGGTTCCTCAGGGAGCCGCTTCTCTACAGATGGAAGTTTTCCTTGTTTAACAAGATCAGCAAGCATTGGACTTTCACTGAATTTTGTAATTTTCTTACCAGTAGCCCTTTCATACTCTTCTATAGTAGAGTATTGTCCTATAGAAGCCTGCTGAGAGAAAACATTTGGTGCTAGATTTAGCACTAAAGATATAACCAGACAGACTAAAGCTAATCTTTCTATAAATCTTTTCATAAATATGCCTCCTCACTTAAGATTACTTTTTTATAAACTTCTACCCCTTTGGGGTTAACGAGACTTAGAAGTTATCCCTTCTATTTATCTATCGCTCTTTTTATCTCATCTATTACCTCCTCTACAAGACTCATAAGATTTTCGGAAACTCTAAAACTCCTTGTAGTCTTAGATCTAGGATAATAATCTTATTTTCCCCCACAGCCCAAACCTCTTCACCCTTACTTTTTCCTCTAAATATCACCTATCTTTCTCTCAAGCAGGATTTTAAGAAGGCAGTAAACATGCTTAAATCTCAACACTTGGCACAGCATTTATTATACCAGAAAAATCTCCTCAATTCACTAAAATATACTGATCTTCGGACAGGAGTTCGGCCAGCTTTCTAAATTGCATATCTGAATCCTAATTATAGGTATCCTAAAGTATAAATTTATATCAAATCTTACCTTCTAATACGAGTATGTATTAAAGTAACATGGTATGGCTCTTCCTTTATATGGAACACTGACACAAATTATGGCAAATCCTCTTGTCTTACCATCACTTAGTACTCCAACGTAAGAGGTATGATGAGCTTCTTTTCTTGGTATTTCTGTAGGGTCTACAATAACAAAAGGAACTTTACCCAAGTTGCGCTATAAGTACCAGAAATCAGCCTGTAAGGGTCTGTCTTTATAGTTTAAAGCCTGATATATTGGCTACCTCTTCTTCTGGCTCACTACACTGCTTTACGTATATTACCTGCCTTGACTTGGTCTCCATGGACGTAGTTACTGTCTTCTGACTATTCATTATCCTTACCGCTCATATACTTTTTCTACTCTCTTGATTCCTCCTTTTCAGCTATCCCTTCTTTTATTGCTTGTAGCCCTTCTTCATATCTCTGGCTATGCATCTCCTCCATACTTTCTTCTTTCTTCCCCTTCATCTCGCTTTTTACATAGAGAAAACTATCTCCTTGCCCTGCTATCTCTACCTATCTTACATTGATACCATTCCCTTTATTATCTTGGAATTCTACCCAGCCCTCATCATCTTCTTTGTACACCCTTTAAAGGGCTTACTCAATGGTGCATTCATAGATAAACTGGTCGATCAGATAGCTAGGATAGCAAAACCCAACGTGGGTATCACTTTCGATTTTGGACATGCCAGAGTGGCATCCACTCACTTTGGTTTTGATTATTTTTCTTCAGAACTCGCATCTCCCTACATAAATAGTCTGCATGTCTACGATTCCTTTGGAAGACCCAATAATGTGGATAGAGAGCTACCATATATGTTCCAGCTTATCTATGGACTGGGCGACCTTCATCTTCCACCTGGCTGGGGAAATCTTCCTCTGGAGAAGAGCTTTTCGAATCTTAAGATATCTCAAGCCTTTATGACGCTTGAGATACATCCAGGATATAAGGATGAATATGCTGAAGGTCTAAAAACTGCAAAATACCTAGCTTCATTGATAAATAACAATCATATGGGTGAAGTTCGGAGAGGATAAAATAGCTCAACCATATGGATTGCAGATCAGCTCTTGACTTTTGCCGGTATTTGTAATATTATTCACTATATGAATGAAAATCATTCAGGACGTGAATTAATTTATAGGAAAAGGCTGATAGGTAACAGGGTAAAATCTGCACTGATTGATTTTCCTGTGGTGATAATAACAGGAGCCAGGCAGGTGGGGAAGAGTACATTTTTAGAGAGAGAATTCCCAGATTTTAAATATATAAATCTTGATGACTTTTCATTTTTAGAACAGGCAAAAAGAGACCCATACTCTTTATGGGTCGATACTGACAGGGTTATTATTGATGAAGTCCAGAAGGTTCCAGAATTACTCTCCATGGTAAAATTTTCCGTAGATAGAACAAAAAGAGAGATAAGATTCATCCTGTCTGGTTCCTCCAACTTGCTTCTTATGAGAGGGATAAGTGAGACCCTTGCCGGGAGAGCCGTATACTTCGAGATGTACCCTATGACATACGGAGAAATGATTGGAGATTTAAGTGGAAAGGAAAGGTTTATTTCGCTTCTAAAGGGAGAGAAACTGATAAACCAGAACGTAGAGAAACTGGATTATATTCCTGTTATGTTCAACGGATTTATGCCTCCCATTATACATATTCAGGAGACTGATAATATAATCTTATGGTGGGAAAGCTATATTAAGACTTATATGGAACGAGACCTTAGAGAACTTTCACAGATAGACTCTCTCATCGATTTCAGGAAGGTTATGAATTCCATTGCCTTGAGAACTGGCAGTATTATTAACCAAACAGAAATAGCAAGAGAGGTGGGCATAAGCCAGCCTACAGTCCATAGATATATAAAGTTATTGGAGACTTCCAATATGTTAAAGAGGGTTCAATCGTATTTTTCTAACAGGCTTAAGAGGGTAATAAAATCGCCCAAATTCTTCTTCATAGATCCTGCTCTTTCTATCTATCTCTCAAGTTATTTTGATAAGAATACCTTGAGGGAAGCTCGTGAATTAGGTGGCTTTTTTGAAAATATGATCTATCTGCATCTTTTAGTCTACTCTCAGCTTTTAACACCAAAAACAGATATATACTACTGGAGGACCACTGCAGGTAAAGAGGTGGACTTTATTTTAGAATGGGGTAATAGACTTTTTGCCTTTGAGGTTAAATTGACGCAGAATCCCTCTTACAGAGATATAAATGGTCTGCTATCTTTTATGGAAGATTATCCTGAAACCATAATGGGAATTCTCATTTATACTGGAGATACACTCAGATACCTCCACTCCAGAATTATCGCTATACCGTGGTGGTGGATTGTATAGTTATGCTTATCAGAAATTACTCATTTTATCTTTTGTAAAGTAAAAGTAGAGGTTAACCCAAGTTGTGCTATAAGTACCAGAAATCAGCCTGTAAGGATCTGTCTTTATAGTTTAAAGCCTGATATATTGGCTACCTCTTCTTCTGGCTCACTACACTGCTTTACGTATATTACCTGCCTTGACTTGGTCTCCAGGGACGTAGTTACTATCTAAGGAAGAATTAGTTCTATAAACTGGCAGAAGTAATTAGTGTAGTGGCAAAATATCATATTTTAAATTAAAGAATATAGATTTGATGCAGATTTTAGTCAGGTGGGGTGTCAAAGTCGGGAAGAAGAATGGTGAAGAACTCTCCACCTTTCTGGTCTTTATAATGATAAAAAAAGATGCAAATGCAGGCGATGGAGAGATGGTATCTCAGGTTAAATCCAGAGTCTTACTGGAATCCATTTAAGGAATCTCAGTCTGGATTCTTCTCCATTACCATACAACTTTTTGAAGCTCTTGAGAGCCTCTTTAAATGTTACCTCTCTACCCTGTTCTTCACTCTTATACCACTTATGTGTACAGACATAGAGGTACAGGTCCCCAATTGTTTTATCTCTAAAAATCCTGTCAACCTTCTCTCTCTTTATCAGTCTGCAATCCTCCAGAAATTCCTTATACCAGCCACTTACTGCCTCTTTAAAGGAGACATTATTCCTCTTTGCATAATCTTCTATCTGAGAGAGAAAATTCTCATAACCCGAAGGCTCGGTAAGAGGTATATCCAATCCTGTTTTCTCTCTAAATGACTCCCTGTAGCTATACAGGATATCCTCTCTCCTGGGTCTAAGGGGATAAGCCTGAAAGATATGGGCATCTATAAATTTCTGTCTCAGTTCTTTGGCGGCAGCGACTCTGTGATGTCCATCCAGCACATAGTATTCATCCCTTATCTTGTAAACTTCGATAGGAGGTAAAATCTTCCCCTCCTCCATCATCTTTTTTATTGTAAGATACCTTTCAGTGGGTCTTCTCCATTTAAACCTGAAGTTGGAATCCAGGTCCTGGGGTCTTCCCACAGAACCTATAATCTTATCCACCTCTATGGGATGAACACCTGTATCTTTTACTCTCAGATAACCTAAACCACCATACTCTTCCTGTAATGACCTTATATTATCTACTCTTTTCATCCTTATCACCCCAATTAAATCTTACAGGAAGAGGTTTAAACGATATTTAAGATAGAATTAAAGACAGTTTAATATAAGATTAAGAACTGGTTAACTATCTTATTACTATCCCAGCTCTCTTATCTGAGAATATACCCTTATCTATAATAATTTTCCCATTTAGAATAACATACTCTATACCTTCCGGATACTGGAATGGGTCATCATAGGTAGCCTTATCTGTTATCTTATCAGGATTAAATATTGTAATATCTCCATAAGCACCTTCTTTAACAATCCCCCTATCTGAGATATTTAACTTCTTAGCAGGTAGACTGGTCATCTTTGATATTGCCTCTTCTAAAGACAAAAGTTTAAGCTCCCTGACATATCTTCCAAGAATTCTGGGGAATGTGCCAAAAGAACGGGGATGGGTTCTATCAAATTCATCTCTCTTTCTATAACCAGAACCATCCGAACCTATAAAAGAGTGTCTGTAAGCTATTATATTCTTTACATCTTCCTCACTCATCTGAAAACTTATAACCCTTACCGGATCGTCATTATTCAGTAATTCCAGCGCAAGTTCTTCGGGTGACATTCCTTTTCTCCTCGCCAGCTCCAACACGTTACACCCATTTATACCCCCATCCATATCACACTTAGAGATATATATCAGGTCCCAGTCTACAGGGGTCTTTTTTAATCCTTCCAGGGCTTCTCTATAGTTTTTATATGCAGACAGGTCAAAAGGTTGTACCGCAAAATCTAAACTTGTCATATAAGCAGTATATGGATAAACATCACAGTTCACATCAGTACCATTTACTCTGGCTGAATCTATCAATTGTAAAATTCTCTCTGATTTACCCCAGTTCCTCTTCTTTTCTGTTTTTAAATGGGCTATCTGAACAGGGATATCTGCAAGTCTACCTATCTCTATCGCCTCTTTCACCGCCAGTTCTAACTCATCACCCTCACTTCTCAGATGAGTCGAATATATACCACCTCTTCTAGCTGCAACTTTTGCCAGCTCTGCTATCTCTTCAGTGGAAGAGAATATTCCGGGTATATACTCTAACCCCGTAGATAGACCTTTAGCCCCTTCATCTATAGCAGATTCAAGGATAGACTTCATCTTCTCCAGCTCATCTTCGGTTGGTCTTCTGTTCTCTCTTCCCATCACCTTAGACCTTATCGATCCCTGCCCTGCCAGGAATATCAGATTTGTTCCTATCCCTCTTTTCTCTATATCCTCTATAAATCTACCAAGACTCCCCTCCAGGATACCAGGAGTTATACCGCAATTCCCAACCACCTGGGTGGTCACACCCTGTCTCAAGATATTCTCCATCTCAGGAAAATTTCTGGAAGAGAGGTCTGAGTGGGAATGAATATCTATAAAGCCAGGAGATACTGCTAACTGGTCTGCAGAAATATTCATAACAGCAGGCTCTTCTATCTTTCCTACCTTCACTATCCTGTCCCCTTTTATCCCTATATCCGCTCTATATCCCGGTTTTCCTGTGCCATCTATCAGTATTCCATTTACTATTGCTATATCAAGCATATCTATTCGCCACCTTTTATCTCTTCCCAGAGCTTATCCATCTCTTCCAGTGTTAATCCTTCTAAGGATATATCTCTCTCCTTAGCCAATTCTTCCATCCGGCTAAATCTCTTTATAAATTTTTTCACCGTACTTCTGAGGGCAGACTCTGAGTCAATACCCAGAAGCCTCGCCGTGTTTACAACTGAGAATAGCAGGTCCCCTATCTCTTCTTCTATATGTAAGAACTCTTTCTCCTCTATAGCCTTATCCAGCTCTCCCAGCTCTTCGTTTATCTTTTCTCTGGGACCAATATAATCATCCCAGTCAAATCCTATCCTCCTTGCCTTTTCCTGGACCTTATGAGCCAGTGCAAGAGAGGGCAGGCTCATGGGGACATCCATAACTCCTCTGTTTTCCTCTCTCTTTATCTTTTCCCAGTTAGACAGTGCCTCTTCTGAGCTGTTAACTCTTATATCTCCAAATACGTGGGGATGCCTTTTTATCAGTTTATCTATAATCTTATCCACCACATCTTCTAGGGTAAATAATCTCGTCTCTTCAGCTATAATTGACATAAAGAATATGTTAAAGAGCAGGTCTCCCAGCTCTTCTTTCATATGTAAGAAGTCTTTCTCCTCTATAGTATCTATAACCTCATAGGCTTCTTCTCTCAATGTATATTTGATTGAATCAAAGTCCTGTTCTGCATCCCAGGGGCATTTCTCTCTCAATACCTTACCTATCCTGAGCAGTTCTTCTAATTTTTCCCCTAAAGTCTTCATATTCAAGGCTTAATTGCCTCCTTTATCTTTATCAATTTTCTATTCCTGTCTTCCCACCATCTTATTATCCAATTTTCATCGTTTATTTTTTTAGTTTGTCCGAACTTTCCAAGAATCCTCAATATGCTTCCATCACCATTTGCGTCTCTAAATACCACCGTTACCCTGTCGTCAGTAATTGACAATTTCTTTATCCCTCTTTTTTCGGCAAAGATCTTAACTATCGTTACATTTAACAGGCTCTCCACCTCTTCTGGCATTTTACCGAATCTATCTACAAGCTCTGATCCGATATCCTCTACTTCTTCCAGAGTTGAAGCAAGAGATAATCTCCTGTATATTTCCAGTTTATAAGGTGAGGGAATATAGGTATCTGGTATCAATGCAGGGATACCGATCTCTATAATCGTTGGCTCTAACCTCCACTTCACTGGCTCCCCTCTCAACTCTCTCACTGCATCCTCTAACATCTTAAGATACATATCGAAACCTACCGCTATTATATGACCATGCTGTTCTTTACCCAGCAGATTACCCAGACCTCTTATCTCCATATCTCTCATTGCTATATTAAAACCAGAGCCAAAAGAGCTATTCTCGTATATGGCTCTCAACCTTTCTTCACCATCAGGGGTGAGACTTTTACTGTGAAAGATATAGGCATAGGACTTTCTTCCAGCCCTTCCTATCCTTCCTCTGAGCTGATAAAGCTGGGCAAGCCCAAACTTCTCCCCCTCCTCAACTATAAGTGTATTGGCATTGGGGATATCTATACCACTCTCAACTATAGCAGTGGATACAAGTAATTTTGTTTCTCCCTTATAAAATCTCCAGAATCTCTCTTCAACCTCTTCTTCATCCATAGTCCCATAGAGTATATCTATGCTCAGTTCAGGGAACATATCTTTCAATCTGGACTCAAGCTCTCTGACGCCGGTGATGCGGGGGTGGATATAAAATATCTGCCCATTCCTGGATAGTTCCCTCTCTATTGCAAGTCTCACAACCTTCTCATCATACTCTCCCACATACGTCTCTATGGGGATACGTCCTTCAGGTGGAGTTTCTATTATACCTATCTCTTTCAGCCCATAGAGGGACATAGACAGTGTCCTGGGAATAGGTGTTGCCGAAAGAGTTAATACGTCTATAAGAGGAAATAGCCCTTTTAATTTCTCCTTCTGTTCGACTCCAAATTTATGTTCTTCATCTATTATAAGAAGACCAAGGTCTTTAAATCTTATATCTTTACCAAGTATCTTATGGGTCCCTATAATTATATCTATACTGCCATTTGCTATACCTTCCTTTATCCTGCGGACATCCCTTGTGGGGGTAAATCTTGAGAGCATAGCGATAGTTACCGGAAGTGTTGCGAATCTCTCCCTAAATGTCTCATAATGCTGATGAGCCAGTATAGTTGTTGGTGCAAGAAGTGCTACCTGCTTACCATTCAGAACAGCTCTGAATGCTGCTCTTATAGCAACTTCAGTCTTACCATACCCGGGGTCTCCACAGACAAGAAAATCCATCGGTCTGGATTTTTCCATACTTTTCTTAACTCTCTCTATTATCTCTCTCTGGTCTGATGTCTCATCGTATGGGAAACTCTCCTCTAAAAGTTTTTCCATCTCGGGATAGGGTTTAAATGGTATACCAGGCATAACCTCCCTCTTTGCATTTACCTCTATCAGGTCCTTTGCGATATTTTTTACATCCTTTTCTACCTTAGCCTTTGTTCTTGCCCATTCAGGGCTCTTTAATCTGTATATGGGTGGAGGGGTATCATCAAAACTCCTGTATTTGTCAAGTCGTCCTGCCTGTTCCACAGGGACAAGAAGTCTATCATTTTCAGCAAACTCAAGTACTATAAATTCCCTGGGGACTTTTTCTACAAGCTGGGTTTCTATCCCGGAAAATCTACCTATCCCATGGTAAGGATGTACTATATAATCTCCTATGTTAAACGGTATCTCAACCCTGCCTTCCACCGGAGAGGCAAAGGCAGGTACAAATTCATAGCTAAATAACTCCCTATCTGAGAGAATCATAATCTTTGAAGAGGGGATAATAACACCACCTGATAGTTTCTTCTTATAGAAATTTATCCCCTTTTTCCCTCTCATAAGAGATTGCAATCTCTTAGCCTGAACAGTGTAGAGATATATCTCATAACCACTGTTCAGGTAGGACTCTAAATTCTTCTTTATCTTTTCAATGTCACCAGAAAAGAGTGGAGGAGTATCTCCCAGGATATCATCTCCTATCTCCACCTTTAAATGTCTCATAGATGTGTCAAAATGAGAGGAAAATATTATAAATAGAGTCTCGGGGGGGACGACCTCTTCAACATTTGAACTGACCTCCGCCGGATTTACAGGCAAAACATTGACTGGTGTATCCATCTCTCCAACAGACTTCTGGGTAAGAGTGTGAAATTTTCTGATACTTGCTATCTCGTCACCAAAGAAATCCAATCTTACAGGATGGGTTAGATTTACCGGATAGATATCTACTATTCCACCTCTTATGGAGAACTCTCCCCGTCTCTCCACCATAAAAACTCTCCTGTAGCCAAGAGAGGTGAGTCTATCTATAATAAAATCCCACTTACTTTCCTTCGTTATTGTAAGTGAGAGACCTACAGCTGGAAAATCCTTTATCCCACTGCCAGTAGCTACCAGGACAGAAAATTCACCTCTTACAAAACCGCCCGCCAGACTGGCATTCCGCCATCTATTCTCTCTATCGGTCGGGTCATAGATAAGATATGTTGTATCTATATCGAACAGTGCATTTATATCATTCGCTATCCTTACCACATTCTCTTCGTCTTCCACAACGACTATTATGGGAACTTTCAGGTTCAAAGAAAGATAACCGGTAATTACTGGTATCAGAGAGGATAAATTTATCCCTACAGTAGAAGATTTATTCTTTTTAACATCTTCTACCAGTCTAACTAGAGAATTTGCCCTAGATAGATTTGAAAAAACAGAACTCATTCTATAACTCTTTTATTATACCTGCTCATCGCCTTATCTATATCCAGGATTATGGTTGGCAAACCTTCAAGGATGGAATCTATAGTTTTTTCCAGTATCTTCAATTCCTCCTCAGAAAAATCAGAAAGGACAAAATCTACACTGCTTGCATTTTCAGGTAGAGGTCCTATGCCAATCCTCAATCTTGGTATATCTTCTGTTTCAAGTGTATCTATTATTGACTGCATACCATTATGTCCACCACTGGAGCCCTTTATTCTTATCCTAACACTCCCAAGAGGTATCCACAGGTCATCGTAAACTACGAGTATCTCCTGAGGTGATAGAGAAAATCTCTCCACTATCGGCGGGAGGGCATAACCACTCCTGTTCATATATGTGAGGGGTTTTAGAATCAGGGTGTCATTACCATCCAGAGATATCCTACCCAGAATACCTCTACCTGTCTCCTCAACCCATTCTCCCCACCTGGATACCGCTGTATCTACAAACATAAAGCCTGCATTATGACGGGTATTAGAATATCTTAAGCCAGGATTTCCTAAACCGACTATAAGTCTTATCATAATATGAAGCTTATAAATTACCGGGCGACAGGTAATATTATTTACCAGCCACCCGGTACAAAAGCTATTCAGAAACCTCTTCTTGAGGCTGGGTAACTTCTTCTGCTGCCGCTGGAGCTTCTTCACCTACTTTAGGAGCTACCACCGTTACTATCACTTCATCTTCATGGGTAATAAGTGTTACCCCCTCTGGCAATTTCAGGTCTCTTACATGTATACTCTGACCTATATTAAGATTACTTATATCCACCTCGATATGTGGAGGAAGGTTAATTGGGAGACATCTTATACCAATCTCTTCTAATACCACCTCAAGTATTCCTCCCACCTTTATTCCTGCCGCCTCACCCTTTATAATAATTGGTATAGTTGTCTCTATCTCTTCTTCCAGGTTTATCCCGTGCCAATCTACATGCAACACATCAAGCTTATATGGATGGTATTGTATATCCTGGAGTATCGCATACTCTTTTCTCTTCTCTCCATCACCAATATTTAGAGTAAACAGTACACCTCTTCCACCATCGGTAGATAATAATGCCTTTAATAGCTGTTTTTCAGGAATCATAAGGCACACCGGTTCTTCGAGGTGCTTACCATATAGTATGCCAGGGATAAAACCCTGAGCTCTTAATCTTTTTACCTTTTTACCTTTTACATCCCTTACAACTGCAGAAAGTTCTATCTGATCCATCTATCAATCTCCTCCTACACAAATAGTTCGCTTACCGATCTGTTATAATGTACTCTTTCTATGGCTTCAGCAAAAAGCCTTGCTACTGAAAGCACTTCTATTTTATCACAAAGTTGATCTTTCTCCAATCTTATAGTATTTGTAACGATAACCTTCTTTATACAGCCATTCTTTATATTTTCTATGGCGTTACCAGAAAATACTGGATGGGTAGCACAGGCATATACATCTAAAGCACCATCTTCCAATAATGCTTCCGCACCCTTTATCAATGTTCCGCCAGTATCTATCATATCATCTATTACAATACAGGTTTTACCACTGACATCACCAACTATATACATAACCTCAGACTCATTAGGGGCTGGTCTCCTCTTATCAATGATAGCTATCGGAAGATGCAATCTGGAGGCAAATGCCCTCGCCCTGGCTACCCCTCCAACATCAGGTGAGACCACCACTGAATCGTCCAGATTAAGATTATTCCTTATATACTCGGCAAGTATTGGACTTGCCTGAAGAGGGTCTACAGGTATATCAAAAAACCCCTGAATCTGACCAGCATGCAGATCCATTGTTATAACCCTGTTTGTCCCGGCAACAGTTATAAGATTTGCCAGAAGTTTTGCAGAGATGGGCTCTCTGGGTCTGGTCTTTCTATCCTGTCTTGCATAAGCAAAATAAGGAACTACTGCAGTTATCCTGCCGGCAGAAGCTCTCTTCATCGCATCAATCATAATAAGGAGTTCCATAATATAATGGTCTACAGGATTACTTAAAGATTGAACTATATACACATCGCAACCTCTGACCGTCTCTTCTATATTTACTCTGGTCTCCCCGTTACTGAATGTGGTGGCATAGCCCTGTCCAAGAGCTAGACCCAGATATTTGGCAATCTCTTCAGCAAGAGGTATATTAGAATTTCCAGAAAAGATTTTTATATTGTTACTCACCTTTTCCTCCTTCTTCTTTTTTTCTCAATATTTTAGCCGGAACTCCTACCACTACAGTATCAGGCTCAACATCTTTAGTAACCACCGCTCCTGCCCCGGTAACTGCCCCTCTCCCTACCGTGATAGGGGCTATCAGGTTTGTGTTGGAACCTATAAATGCACCGTCCTCTATGATGGTCTTATGTTTATTCTTTCCATCGTAGTTACAGGTTATAACACCAGCGCCTATATTCACTCTTTCTCCAATATCTGCATCTCCCAGATATGAATGATGCATGGCTTTCGTATGACTCCCTATTATACTCTTTTTAACCTCTACAAAATCACCTATGGCAGCATTGCTCTTTATAATCGCACCATCTCTGATATGGGCAAATGGACCTACCCTTACATCAGACTCTATCTTAGAATTTTTAACTACAGAATAAAAGACCTCACATCTATCACCTATATCAACATTCAGCAGATATGATGATGGACCTATGGTACAGTTCTCACCTATAACTGTGTTCCCCTTTAACACTGAAAATGGTTCTATTACTGTATCCCTTCCTACCCTTACATCAGGCTCTATATATGTATTCTCTGGAGAGACAATTGTCACTCCTCCCTGCATAAGTTCTTCCATCTTCTCCGTCAGAAGTTTTTCGATGGCAAGAGATAAATCAAATCTGGAATTTATCCCAAGAGCAAGAGAGCCAAGGTCTGTTATATACGAATTAACCCTCTTCCCCATACTGCTTAATATCTCTATAAGTTGTGTTATGTAGTATTCCCCCTGAGCGTTATTGTTAGTCATCCTGTCTATAACCAGCCTCAGGTCATCCACCGAGAAACAATAAGCCCCCGTATTAACTTCTTTTATGTTTTTCTCTCTTTCAGTTGCATCTTTAGCCTCGACTATTCTGATTACATTTCCCAGCTCATCCTTTACCACCCTGCCGTAATGCATGGGGTCATCAATAACCGTAGATAATACAGTTGCAGAAACATTATCAGCATTATGGGAGGATATTAATGACTCCAGAATTTCTGTGGTGATTAATGGGGCATCCCCATTTACCACAAGCACAGTAGAAAAATTTTCCAGTTCTGGTATTGCTCTTTTCAGGGCATCACCGCTACCCAATGGCTTATCCTGAACCACATAAACAAAATCATCCCCACATGTATACTGGAATTTTTCTTTCAGATCCGATTTGACTACAATTATGATTTTATTTAGAGCTAATCCAGAAAGGTTCTCCAGGACATACCTTATGATAGGCTTTCCAAGCAGATTATGAAAAAGCTTGGGAATAGAAGAATTCATCCTCTCCCCTACTCCGCCAGCAAGGACCACCCCGGCAATCATTTTTACCTCCTTAATAAATATTGGCTGGGGCGGCAGGATTCGAACCTACGAATCTGGGATCCAAAGTCCCATGCCTTACCGCTTGGCCACGCCCCAATTTTTCTAGTCTTGAGATTTATTAAACGCTTCCAGGACAGCGCTCTGAATATTCTCTCTCATCTGATTATTAATAGGATGAGCAATGTCCTTAAACTCTCCGTTCCCAACATCCCTCCTTGGCATAGCAACAAAATACCCATTTTTACCATCTATAACCTTTAATCCATGCACTACAAATGCATCATCAAAAGTAATAGATGCAAAAGCCTTAACTTTTCCCTCCTGCGAGGTCACTTTTTTAATCCTTACATCTGTAATATTCATTAGTCTACCACCTCTTTATTCAATCTAGGCATATTATAACAGAAAATGTCTATTATGTAAATTAATCGACATCAAAAGTTTTAATATATAGACGGGAGGTATTTGATATTGAAGAAAATCTTTTAGCGATCTACCATAAGTGGAGAATGAAACTCTGGTATAACCCTGACTCTTTCTAGTTGGTCAAAGCAAGCCTGTATACATTCTCTTGCCCAACTTTGCTGATCCCTTCAGATACTAAAGAGATATACTTAACTCTATTAGCTAGGGTCCAGCCAAAGTCATAAGCTTCTTTCCATGTCATCTTCTGCTCCGGAATATCCAGACCCAGTCCGGCCATCTCTCTGGAGGGAGGGGGTCACAGGGACCCCTTCCCATCCTTTATCTTCTAAAAATCTCGCAATCATATATATCTTGGGGCTATCTGCCTTGGAGCTCTCATCCATAATGTCCCCCCTTCTATGTCCCTGAATGTACTCTAGGAATCTCCCATCCCAGGTGATACCCCATCAAATCTTTCTATAGGAGATATGCCAACTAAATCTAATCCTACCTCTTTTGCAAATGATGTTAGTTCATCTTTTAATATCAAAGATACCTCCTATTATAAAATTCTCGTTTATTTTTTGAAAAAGAACTGTTCTGTTCTGGTATGACTAATCTGTAAACATACCCATTCTCGAAAGCTCTTTTCTGGAACATTCCTCAGATTATTTTTAACTACTACTGGAACAGGAGCTATACCAACAGTTCCTATAGACCACAAATTTTCAGCTTCCCCACGCCCATACCACCATGTCCGATTCACCTGACTGGGCTCTCACCTCAAACAGAGACCTGTCTAGTCCTTGCTCAATATTCATCCAATACCTCCCAACCAAGAGCTCTAAATATGTCAATTATTTTGCAACAGTTACTATAAATAATCCTTTAAAACTAAGATTTTTAGCCCCTCTATCTTTTTAAGTTTCTCATCATTTGTAAGAAAAGCATCAGCCTCTATTTCAAAAGCAGTAGCAAGTTGGATAGCGTCTAAAGCTTTCAATGAAGGATATTTTCCTCTTAAGTTTCCGGCTCTTTCTGCTATATCTACCGATATCTCTATGAGAGTAAGATCCTTGCCTCCTCTTAAAAACTCTTTAAATTCCCTTGCTAAATCCTCTCGACCCATCTGAATAGGTTTAGAGAGAACCTCAACCAGAGTGATAACAGAGGTAAAAACAGAGAAATTGCTGCTTCGAACTATATCTACTACTGTCTTTGTTAGAGAACCAAATAAAGGATGAGCCTCAATATAATAGATGATAGGTGCTGTATCTATAAAGATGCTTCTTACTTTAGAAATTTCTTCAGATAAATTCATCTATCCTCTCTTAATTGATTTACATACTCCTGTGCGTCTTCTCCCCATAGCCCTTTGCCTAGTCCATAAAGTTTTTCCCAGGAAATTTGGCTCTCTTTACTAGCTTTCCCCTTCCTTAATAACTTCAAAAGCCTCTCGGCCAATTCCAGCTGTTCCTCAGGAGAAAGTTTTTCAATCTCATCCCATAATTCTTTTCTTTCTAATATAGAATGCATTAAGAGCATACCTCCATAAAAGATTCTCATTAATATTATACTACATCGAAATAAAGTTCTAATAGTACTTTTGTCTCTTTATTCTTTTGGTTCTCTTCTAGACATTTATCAGGTCCTCCTTGATGGAATCCCATAAAAGAGGTTTTCTCATTACCGCTCCTTTTGTAACCAGATCTACCTTTACACCAAGAATTTTTTCAAGGTATTCATGTAGATCCACGATTTCCAATCCTATAGGT
>Ga0255345_1003410_pt1 | contig 18524 bp, 14 predicted proteins | sample wastewater_treat_6_FD_192415 | JGI IMG/M metagenome (GOLD analysis project Ga0255345, IMG submission 192415) | Wastewater microbial communities from Lulu Island WWTP, Vancouver, Canada - plant20 | ecosystem: Engineered > WWTP > Wastewater > Unclassified | place: Canada: Vancouver, British... | reverse complement strand
CCGGCAACGAAATTCTTTGGGACTCGGTTGCAGACGCTTTCTGCTATCTTAATGACGGCAAAGTCGAATATACTCCCGACGTAACAGGAGAAAAAGCAAAAGATACTGAACAGTACAAGCTTTGGAAGATTGATTCTGTACCGAGTAAGGTATTTTCCACATATCTCTACAATATTGGAGAGACAACCACATTCAACGACGTAAAGACAGGTATTGACGTTGGTAACGAAACCGTCACAAGTATTACATACGTTGGTAATGATTCCGCTCAGGATGTTGTTATTCGTACTAATTCTATCAATACTAAATTAACAATTAATGCACCACAAGATGATATTAAACACGTAGGTCTTGTTGGCGATGTTATTATTGAAGCAGTTGCTTCAACAAGTTATGTTGAAGCAGGTAAAGTAAACGGATACATAAGCTTACAACGAGGGAATTTAGTTTTATCACCTGCAGCTGAAGTATTTGCAGTTGTTGTGGAACCAGTAGATGGTGCTATTGTATCTGTTGACTTCCAACAAGGTGCATCATTAGAAATGATTGCTACAACAGTAGCATTAGACTCAGCGATGGTTGCAAAATTACCTACTAACTTACAAGAAGCAGCAGAAAGACCTGTTAGTGAGCCAGAAGAACTAGAACAAATTAAGACAGGTGCTTCATTATTTGCTGGTGGTAAGGGTACAGAATCTGAACCATTTTTAATCTCTAATAGAGAAGAATTGCAAAATATTAGTAAACTCTCATGGACATATTATGCATATGGCGCATATTATGGATATCCGGGTTTTACACAAATGAATTGGGCAGATGCTTGTGCTTTTGCCGATACATTTAATACAAGTAGTGCATATTATAAAATTAAAGACGGAATTACAACGATTGATGGTGGAAATAATTGGTCATCTATCTACTTAGATGGAAATTTTGATGGAAATGGTGTTACATTTACAAACCTTAAAGGATCATTATTTAAAAGGGTTGAAAACGATGAATCAATAATCGTTCTTTCAAACTTCACCGTTCAATCATCCCAAGATAAGATTTTTGGTTCACATGCTGCAGCTGTAGTAGACGCTACCAGTCAATCAATTGAATTCAATAATGTAAATGTAACAGGTACAATTATCGGCTATTCTGTTGCCTCGTATATTGGAAAAATATACGGAGATGGCGAAACCTCGTATGTATTTAATAATTCCATTTCTACCGCATTGTTAATTGGATATGGCGAATATGCTAGTGGCTTTATAGGATATTCTAATTTAGGAGATAATTATTCTGGCGCTAAACCAATCAGTTTAACATTGAATGATTCTTACTTTATAGGTACATTGTATTCTTCAGCGAACTATTATTATAGCTGGGGTAACAATGCTGGTTGGTTCTCGAGTTTTGCTGATAATAGTAAAGATAAAGAAAACTATGTCGAATTGACCGGTTCAGGTAAGCAATTACTCGGCGGTACATATATTTTTGACGGTGGTACAAGGAATTTGTATTCAAGCTCTGGTAGTATTGAAGAAATAAATATTGGCGATTCATTATCGAAAACTGCTGCTATTGGAACCACATTCAGCGATGTTTTAACAATAATCTCGCCTAATGGTACTAATGAATCTGGATCATATACATCATTATATTATTCTGAGTCTATTACACCTTCAAACGGAATTTTAACAACTCAAACCACAAAGAGATGGAATATTGTTATTAATGGAGACAATACAAAAGCAGGTATAGATGGAAATAACTTTAATATCGTTAACGAGTCACTTGGACATACTCATAACGGATATTCGGTGTATTTTGTTGAATACAGTGATTCGACGAAAACTAAAGTAACCGCTGTAACTTGTTATTCGTTTGGAAAAAGCAAGTAATCTTGCTAAAAACTAATTTCCACGAACTACTTCGGAACGGAAATTCGTAGAAACACTACGTTTTAACCGTTGAAAAGTAAGTTTTCGGAAAATGAAAAGTGAGGTTTCAAACCTCAAAAGGTGTAGTTTCAAATATTCGGAGTTCTTGAGACTTTAGCGACCGCAAGAGAAAGGTCCAACCGATAAGGTTTCCAGTATTAAACCAAGAAACAGAATAGTTGAAGCTCAATCAGTAGAAATAATCTACACAAACAACAGAACAGGTGGGGAGCACCACAAACGCTCTCAAAAGAAAACCCACCTGTTTTATTGTGGGTGAAAATCCGCAAAATCAAACAATCAATTTAATAACAACAGTCAGGCTCATCTGTTCAAGCTCGTCCATCGGTATTTTAGTTTTGTAGGGCGAATAGCGATTACCGTCCTCTTGTTGGACTTTTTCAGCCGGTGAGTGAGAATTGCGATGCTCCGATGAGTAAGAAAAGATGAGTCTGACTGAAGTTATACTTACACTCGAATCTTAACTGTGCGATCTATAGAGATGTAAGTTTTATAGGAAGATTGCAAGCAGCAGATGTAAAGGAACCATAATCATAATAAAAACTAAATACAATTTTACCCGTTGATATCTTCGTGGTTTTTGCGTTGGTTTAGAAATTATGATTTGAAGTTTTGATGCAGGCTGTTGCATGGTGAGGAAATTTAGGTATGTTTACTATCGCCATAAGGAACACAAACGTATCAGTACCGGGTTGTTATACTGACGGTGCGCCACTGGATTTGCACGGCTCCTTTGGCATCTCACTTACGTGCAACACTAAAAAAATACAATTTAGGAGATTAATAAAAATGAAAAAAATGAATAAAAAAGGTTTTACGATTGTAGAACTAGTTATTGTTATTGCAGTTATTGCAATACTTGCAGCAATACTTATTCCAACATTCGCAAATGTTGTGGATAAAGCAAATGTTGCTAAGGTACAAGCAGAATTAAAAAATGCTAAGACACAATATATTATGGAAGCATCAGATGATAAAAATTATAATCCAAATTTAGAATTAGTATACAAACATGTTAATGATAAGGGGAAGGTTGTTTATTATTTAGAAGAAGAAGGAGTTTTTGTTCCTGCATCTGGAAGCCAATTTGATGAAGACAATTTATTAAAATCAGGTTGTTATTTTGTACCATTACAATATAAGGGTGGTACCGATGAATGGTTATTTGCTGAATTTGGAGAAGGTACTGTAGGTGTTCTTGCTTATTCAGGTGGTCCTGCAGTGGAATCTTACGGAGGTTTTGTTGAAATTAAAGATGCAACTTATGGCCCAACAAATACACATTATGGAAATACAGTACCTCCAATATGGAAAGCTACTGATTCAGGATTTGAAGTAATAGGAACATTAACTTATCATAATTTAAATGTTGTTGGTGGTAATCCGTTGGGATTTTCTAATTCAGAACATTGGTTTTTAAGTTTTTCAATAATTCCACCAAAAGATTATGTGGTAACAACAGCTACTACAATTAAAGTAAATAGCACACCTTACTTAAACCTTGTAGGTGAATTTTCTAATGGTTCTTTTGATTTAATTTGGGGACTATCACCTGGAGAGAATCTGTCTGTAACTATTGATTGGGATGGCCCAACAACAACAACAGAAGGAACTGTAACTGGAAATTTATTTAAATCTAAAACTTATGTTATTGATTTATCTAAGATTATTTTTGGGTCTTAGCCATAAAATATAGACACAATTAAAAAAAAGTTAAGATTATTTTATAAAGATAATAAAATCATTAAGGAGGAAAAAAATGATTAAGAATTTAAGAAAACGTGGTTTTACAATTGTAGAACTTGTTATTGTTATTGCAGTTATTGCAATACTTGCAGCAATATTAATTCCAACATTTAGTGGAATTATTAAGAAAGCTAATATAGCTAGTGATACAGCTATGGCTAAGAATATGAATACAGCTTTAGTTATGGCTGATTCAGAAGGTAATGTTCCAGAAGATATGGGAGATGTATTATTCATTCTTTATGGAGCAGGTTATGTGTTGGAAAATTTAAATCCAACTACGAATGGTTATTATTTTGTTTGGGATGAGACAACTAATCAAATATTGTTCTTAACTGATACTTTTGAAGTTCATTATAGTTCAAAAGCATATAGTGAAGATACTCTTAATTGGTGGTTACCGATTGATGAGGCTAGCGATGTAACAGAAATTGAAGCTATAGGAGCAAAGGTTAGTTATTGTATGGCTAAAGATATTGAAGGGGATTTAAACTTTACTTATCTTGCTAATTTTGATACTAATGGATTTACTTTAGAAGGAGATATTAGTTATGTTTCAGATGCTACAGGTAGTTTTAGTGTTAGTGGTATTATTGAAGGGACATTATTAGTTAATGCTCCTAATGCCAATGTAAGTCATTATGGTGCTGTTGAAAACGTTAATATTGTAGAAGTTTCACAGACATCATATCATGAATATGGATTTGTAAAAGTTTCATTAGAACTTCAAAAAGGTAGATTAGTTATTGAAAATACAGGAAATGCTACAACTGTAGTATTGCCAGTGTCAACAAATGGAACTGCTGAGAATAAAGGATATATTGGAACTTTAAGCGGAAAGACAGAGGGTACAAATGTAAAATTAAATAACTCTGGATTTGTAGAACAACTAGGAAGTAATGCTGGTGGTTTTCATGAATCAAGTTCAAATGGGAAAGTAGGAGCTCCAACAGGATTTGCTATTTTAATTGAAAATTTAAATCAATTAGAAGCTTTTAGAGATGCTGTTAATTTTGGAATGACATGTGAAGGTTTAACAGTTAAACTAATGTCAGATATTGATATTTCTAATAGATATTGGGTACCAATAGGATATAATAATAAGTATTTAGCAATAAGAGAAGGTGATGGAGAAACAACAACACCTGCTAATGTATTTATGGGAACTTTTGATGGAAATAATAAAACTATTAAAGGGTTAACAAATCTCGGATATATAGCACCTCAAATAACTTTTGTAACTAATGTATCTAATATACATGGATATGTTTATGGTTTATTTTCTGTAACTTATGATGCAGTAGTACAGAATTTAAATATGACTGATGTTAATATAGTGCTTACTGCTTTCGACTCTGCATGTGTAGGTGCAATTATAGGTGTATCTAGAGGAAGTGTTACTGTTAAAGACTGTTCAGTTAAGGGAAATATAAGTGGTGTTGATGGAGTTGGAGGAGCAGTTGGCTATGTTTATGCTGTTATGAATACAAAAACAGTAAGTGATCCTAAATATATTGCAGATAATGACCAAGGAAAAGATATTATATTTGAAAATGTAACTGTTGAAGGAGATATTTATGCAAGTAACCAAAGAGCTGGTGGAATAATTGGTGCAAATCTTGTTTATAATGTTTTTGCTCTCTCTGAATCTGCTACGCTATATAATACTTTTTCAATGACTGGCTGTTCTTTTAAAGGCTCAGTAAAAGCTACTAATACAAGAGCTGGAGGATTATTTGCCAATTCTTCTGGAGGAACTTGGCTATATGAAGAAAAAGTAGATTCAGTTGTGACGATTGTTGGGTTCCCAGATGAACATATAAATAAAAATGGGTGTATTATACAAAATAATTCAGTAGAAGGTTCTGTAACTGCTTCTGATAGAGTGGGAAGATTTTTTGGACAAGGATCTAATGTGGTTGATTATTCTCCATTAAACGATACTGTAAATAACAATACTTTTACTGGACATGTATATGCTGGCAGTCCACTCAGTGATATTACAGACGATTTTGGTGAAAACACTAACTAAATAAATTAATATCTATACTTTTCATTATGCAATGTAATTAGATTAAAAACTTTAGATAATATTTTGGTATAAATTCGTTTGGAGATAATTTAATAAACTTTTAAATGGTTATCATTAATAAAAATGATAACCATTTATTATTTATATTTAAGAAAATGCAAATATCTTGATTTAAATAATTTTTGTATTATAATGTATATACCTATAGGGGGTATATATGAATAGTAAAACTAAAAGATATATTGTTGGAAACATGACTTGTGCTGCATGTGTAAAGACAGTAGAAGATGTTTCATTAAAAGTAGATGGAATTGAAAAAGCAAATGTAAGTTTACTTAGTAATTCTTTAGAAATTATATATAATGATAATTTTAATGAAGAAAGGCTTAAAAAAGTAATTAAGAAATCAGGTTATAAATTAAAGGTAAATAAAGATTTAAAAGATAATAATTATCAAGAAGAGAAGATTAAAGATTTAAAGACTAGATTTATTATATCTTTAATATTTTTGATTCCTTTGATGTATATATCAATGGGAGAAATGCTTAAAATTCCTTTACCGAGTATTATTGCTGGAAGTGGTAATTTACTTACAAGAAGTATATTGATGTTATTATTTACTATTATAATTGTTTTTATAAATAGAATTTATTTTATTAATGGCATTAAGGCTCTTTTAGATCACATTGCATTTAAGAATACGTCATCAACATCTTACGATCGTGGTTTATATTTAAATACTTCTATAAATCCTACAACATATTCTTGGGCTACAGTCTATAGCAAAATTGTTGCTAATAATTGTACTTTTGATAATGTCCGTGTTGATATATATGGTGGAAGTGGTGCACAACATGTAGATGTAAAATTTGATGGTTGTACGTTCACCAATAATACTGCTTCATCATATAGTGCTTTTGCGGAAAATTATTATATCTATGGTGATGTTGAATTTGAAGATTGCTCATTTGACATAAGACTATCTGCAACTTCTAGGTATGCAGTTGAGTTAGGCAACAATAGCTCAAATGGAAATAATCCTGTAAATCTAATTGTTAAAGATACAGAAATTGTTGTTAGAAGCAATTCTTATGCATCACATAACCCAATTTCAGGTATTTCTGCAACATCAACTATATTCACAGTAACAGAAAGCGGAACAAATAGTTATAAAGTTGTTAATAATTCAAATGACACACAATTTAGAATGACTGATGTTTACGGAACAACTTTAGGTGAATAATTTAGAAATTCGTACGAACGTTCCCCTATTACTAAAGGGAAAAACAACAATAAAACCTATAAATGGTTATAAAAAAAGCGCGCTCATCCGCTAAAAGGTGAGCAAAATCTGTAAAATTAAATGAGGGTTATCAGGCCACGCTTGGTAGCCCTTTTTATGTGCTCGAAAACCCGTCATGTGTCTATCTCCCCGGACGCACCCTTCCAGCGCTCCACTCATTATATTGTGCTCTTCCTCTCCCCTTTGAAGAGCATAAAAGAGCGTCAGGTGGGGTGGTGGATAAATGCAGTGGGTGATCAAAAAATAAAAAAGAAAAGGAAAATACTCGAAATGAAAAATATGAAGAAAAAAGGCTTTACACTCGTAGAACTCGTAATCGTTATTGCAGTTATTGCTATTCTCGCCGGTGTTCTTATTGGAACATTTAGTACAGTAATCACAAGAGCTAATCAATCAAAAGCTCTCCAATTATTAAGAACAGAAATCACTGAAATTGAAATGGTACATGCAATGTCTGGTTATGTTATGTAAGATGATGTGGTATTTGAAAAAGATGGTTTTTATTTCTTATACAAAGAAGGAAATTTAACATCTATGTCAAATGCAGATGCACAAGAATATTTAGTTGTTCCAACAAAATTAGCTAATGGTATTACTTCATGGAGCAAAACACAAGGTGCAGTTTTAGATGTTACAGCAGAATATAGTACATATTGGAAATCAGCTAAAAATACATCTAATGAAAGTTGGGATAAATGGGGCGTTGGTGTAGTAACTGGTGCTATCGAAAACATGACATCTCATCAAATTACAGTTAAAGATGAAAATGGTAAAGTAGTTGCTTTTGATGAAGGAGCTGAATCAGGTGATATCAAATATGGTATTTATGATGGAAAGAAATCAATTTCTGATTATGGTAAAGGTTACTTTACATATGAAGTTGTTGTAACAACAAATGCAACAAACGATCGTACAAGAGTATTTACTGGAATATTCTATATTGAATAATTAGTAATCATAAAAAACACATTAAATTAATAGTGCAATCATCCGAACAGATAAATATTCTGTTGTAAAATAAACATCATAGCCCATATTTAGGCATATTATGGTGCTCCAGTAGTAACTTCATAAGGTAAGAATAAAAAAACAAATAATCAAAATGTCCATCACGAAGGGCGTGTGATGGAAGTGAGGCACAGTGCTATTTACTGTGTCTCATCTCTTTTTCTGTTTTTCTTTTCCTGTGAATTATTGATATGCTGTGAGTCGTTTTTCAAATGGGGGATTGATGGTTTTTTGCGAAAAATGACCATAAAATGAAAAAAGCAAACAAATAATAAGTAAAATCCATCTAGCAAATTCTAAATAAAAACAAAAATAGCCACCATACTATTCAGGGCGATTATGCTCTGCTGGTATGGTGGCTTTTTTCTATTTTGCCATTGCGTTATAATGGTCTTCTTGTCGCATTATAATAAATATTTGCTTGAAATTTTGTCTTATTGAGTCAGTACTAAATGCTGACACATCAAAAGCAAAATCGTCATCAAGTGTACTTGTTAAGCAGCTAAGAAGGCTGGAAACCATGTTATAGTTGCTTGTATCTTCGTTGCCAAACTCATCAACAGTTATAAAGTCATCCTTATGAACTTCGAGTAACTCTTTTCTGATTTTTGTACTTTTAGTTTTGCATATTTGAATAAAGTAATGCTCTAATATCTGTCTTGCTGCATTCATTAATGAGACAGAATCGCATGCAAGATTATTGAATTGATCCCATAAAGCATTGTAGGCATTTTTAACTGGAAAGGCATTAGTGTATTCTGTTGGATTGCTTGGATTTATTGCCTTCATTAAATTAATGCCTGATTGATTTCCTTCCTTGTGTACATAGTAGTAACTAACATAGGTGTATTCATCAATCCATTCATCAGTTGTTGCTCTGAAAAAGTATGGGTTATGAGAAAGAAGGAATATTTGCTTGATGTAATCGACTTTAGTTATTCCATCCTCAAGCTTATAGTTGTTTTCACAAATACCTATGAGTTCACGAATGAGAGTCGAAATAATAAGTAGTGCATTACTATCCATTGATGTAACGGGGTCATCAATAATAACAATTTTATTTTTAATTTCACCAGTTGGATCTGACGAGCCTTTTACTGAAAAATAGAAATAAAAAAAATATTAGTTCCTACTTAGGATATTTAAAAAAGTTCAATGAATACAAAATGGTTAGGAACCTTTTTAATCTAAAAAAAATCAATAAGTGGGAAGTTCTCCGAAAATAGCATTAATAATTTATTATAATTATTAGAGGAAATAAGAATTAGAAATTTTCAAGCAAAAATTAAAACTTAAAAGATATTTGTTGATAAAAATACAATATGTTTTACATATATAAAAGCTAATTATTTTCATCATTATAAGGGGGTACGCAAATTTCTTCAGTCTATTGGCAGGTGTACGCATTTGTATTAAAATTGGCGTGCTTTTTCAAATTTAAAATAGGGGTGCGTAAAACTAGTTAAGGGTGCGTGATTTACCCTCAAGGGTGCGTAAATTCTGCTAGGGGTGCGTAATTGTATCAATATAGGTCATGCAACACATAAAAGAACAATTACTTTGATACAATAAATTCGGTTGTATTAAGGGGAAAATAGCATAAAACGTGTTGATTTATGGGGTTTATACCTCATTTTAAAGATAATTTGGCTTCAGTGAGTGATTTAGTTTACTTCATTGAAGCCTTTTTATTTTACCTATTAACACTTTTTAATTATTTCCTAGTCAAATTGCACTATTTAATTATTCACAGGTTTTCTTGCACTTTTTAATTATTCCCTAGTGATTTATCGCCTTTAACATCACTCATAGTTCCACTAGCAATAATCTTACCATTTTTAATAATCGCAACATGATCACAAATTTTTTCAGCAACTTCTAAAACATGAGTAGAAAAAAAGATTGAAGTTCCACTATCACATAATTTTTTCATCTCTTCTTTCATAAGATATGCTGCCTTAGGATCCAATCCAACAAAAGGTTCATCTAAAAGCATTAATTTTGGATGCCTAATAAAAGCAGAAATAATTGCAAGCTTTTGTTTCATTCCATGTGAATATGTTGAAATCATATCATTCAAATTGTTTTTAATTGAAAATAATTCTGAAAAATAAACTATATCTTTATTTCTTTGTTCCGTTTCTATTACATAAATATCACCAATAAAATTCAAATAATTGAAATTGATGTTAATTTTATTTCCACACAAAAAGGGTTCTCTTGTAAGAGAACCCTAATTTCTAAGACTCATTGAAAAATTATAATTTTACAACGTTCACTGCTGTTTCGCCACGATCGCTGTCTGTAACGTCAAATTTTACTTGGTCGCCTTCTGCAAGTGCTTTGAAACCTTCAGTTTGAATAGCGCTGAAATGTACAAAAATGTCCTTGCCTTCTTCTGTAGTGATAAATCCATATCCCTTTTCAGAATTAAACCATTTTACTTTTCCTAACATACTAAATACTCCTTTTACTTTAATCTATGACCTTAGTCACATTAGTAGTATACACCATTACTTTAGAAAACACAAGCTATCTACATAGATATATTTATTAATATAAAAAAAATTAGAATATACTCTTTAATTATTATTATAGATGAGTTTACAAAAGTAAAATTGTCATATTTTTAAATTTAAGTTAATAAATAAATTTATTAATAATATATGAATCTCTCTAATTTTTGTGTTGAATAATATTTTTAAATAAAATATATAATTATCTTAGCAATTACTAAATAATAATAACTTATAAAAACAATCATCCCAAAACCAAACAAAATGCCGGTAATAATTCTTTTAAGATTATTGCTTTTATATTTTGTAAATTGTTGAAAAGAACCATCTGCTATTAAAGGAATTAAACCTAACAATAAATATAAATAATTGAAATTAATAATTGTAATAAAAGGCATAATAAATATGCCTATTAATATTCCTGTACATCTAGCACAAATGCCCAAATATTTACCTAAATATTTTAATGATCTCTCTGGATTTTGGTGACAACTAAATAAAAATGTTACATAAGGCCTTTTAAATAATATTTGTCCTAGTGTAAATACAATAAACATTACTGAAATTACAATCATTGTCAAATTATATTGTAAACATCACTGAGATTAAGAGTTTACTAATTAGCTTTGAACATATTGATAAATCCATTAATTATGATCAAGACTTTTCTAAAGTGTTAATTAGTAGAAATAATCAGGAGTATGAGACTGTAATGAATTGGTCTAAAGTTTTCTTATACAATAAAAGCTTTACGACATTTTCTGGTACAACAACAGCGAGAGCTATACTTTTCCCAATGGAAAAGGTATTTGAAGCATATGTAGCATCAGAGCTTATAAAGAATTGTAGAAATATGCCATGGGATATCACAACACAAGATAAAGGTTTTTACCTATTTGACGAGCCAATGAAGTTTTCACTAAGACCAGATATAATTGTTAAGAAAACTGATGGGACTGTTATTGTTATTGATACTAAGTGGAAAGTGCTAGTAGATGACGAGCGTAAAAATTATGGAATATCTCAGTCTGACATGTATCAAATGTATGCATATGCAAAAAAATATAATTCGCAAAAAGTTTTAATCATATATCCGAATGATCTTGAAATGAGTAAGTACTTGGAAGATGGCATTCAATTTAAGAGTGAAGGTGTATTATTCAAAATAGTCTTGTTTGAACTTGATAATGTTGAAAATAGTGTTTTAAGAATCCGTCGTGAGATTTAAAAATGATATAATAAAGAATAAAAAAAATCTTGGTACAAAGGGTAATGCAGGAAAATCCTGTAAATAGAATGGCATAAGCCAGGAGGTCTAGTTCATGAAAACTAGAGAAATGATTGTACCAAGAGATTTGATTAGAAAGTTTTACCCACATCCAGAACCATATGGTGATGGAGACTATGTTGTTGATTTAATCAATGGCATGTACACTGACGTTTTCTATAGAGAAGAAGGAGACTTTGTCACCATTACGAATGACAACAAATTGATCTCTTATCTCAAAAAGAACCAACTAAAGTCAAGAGATTACTTTTTCAGAAATGGAGTCTATTCATTACGTATTAAAGAGGATATTGATAATAAGAATATCGAGGATTGGAAGCCAATTACACCAATCCTTGTTGAGTTAGAGATGCCTCAAGAGCATAAACTGCCTAGTGAATTTATGTTTTGTTTTTATTGGATTGAAGTTGGATATGCAACTATAGAAGATAGAACAATGACTCTTAGAGTATATGAGAAGAATCTAATCCACATGATCGATATTGGTGTTGCTATCGATTTAATCATTGAATCAATCGAAAAACATAGATGATTGTTATTTACAGCCTTGTTAAGCCGTTTTTATAGGGGTGCTAAAATTAAGCAAAGGGTGCTAAAAAAATTCATGGGGTGCTAATTTGTATCAAAATAGGTAGCATCACACATATTGAATGCATAGGTTTGATACAATGTCAAACCTTTTTTCTTGCTAGCGGATAGAAATAAATGCAACAAAAAAATCTCTTTCTATGGATTTCATGAAAGAGATTTTTCTTATAGTTATTTTTATCTTATAAATGAACCGTTATTCCCATTTAGCTGTTAGAGTGATTGCCTTAGTTAATTCAGAGCCATGACTATATTTAGTATCTTCATTATCAAACCAGCCTAAGAAACTATAACCTAAATAGCGAGGGGAAATTAATTCATCGTTAATGGATACCAAAGTAGTCATTGTATTCGCTGTAGGAACTTGATCAAAGAAATATACATCTACTGGGTGAGTTTCACTAATAGATTCGATATCATCAGAAAATACAACGATTTTTCCGACGCTTAATGTTTGCGTGATAGGACTAATTTTAGAGTTATAACCACTATATGAATGTGAAATTGTAATCACAAATTCTGCACCAGTAGGCCATGAAGATGCGCCTGACTGAAGGAATGATACAATTTCATAAAGGCCAGTTTCCTCATTCTTTTGGATATATATACGATCAGAGAACGTGGCTTTTGGATCGTAGCTGCTAGTACCAATAAAGATGTCTGAAGTGTATCTTCCACTCCAAAACGCACCATTATTATAATTATAGTTGTTTATACTTAACGAAACGGCATCTCCTTTGTTAGCAATGAATAACTCTGGTGAATAACCACCATTAAAGTCATACGTCACTTCATAAGATTGAACCATCACTGTGATTGTTATTGTTTCATTTAAATCACCACAAGTTGCAGTAATTTCAACAACACCCTCTTTTAATCCTTTGACAACACCTTCGCTTGTTACTGTTGCAATTGTTTCGTCACTTGATGTAAAACTAACGGGTGATTCAATATGTTGTTTAATAACTTCTAATGTGGTTTCTTGACCAATCAATAGTTGAGTCTCACCACTTAGTGTTAATGATGGAATATTTCTACCGCCTATTAATGTTTCAATTGCCTTATTAGCTATTTTCAGCATTCCTGATTTTGCTGGATGAGCTGAGTCTAATAAATCTGGTTTCAAATCAATAGATGCTAAATCAATGATTTTAAGATCATATAAAGTTGCATATTCATTAATTGCTTCATTATATTGAGCACGATCACTATCAGTATAAAGTGATGAACTTGGTAATGTTGCTAAAATAATTTCAGCACTTGGTGTTAAAATTTTGATTTTATCAATCATCACTTTATAAGCAGCTTTAAACTGTTCAAATGTAACATAAGGTGACCCACAATCATTAGAACCCATATAAATAATAATGACATCAGGATGTTCTTGTCCTATTAATAATGTAGCTAAACGTGTATCGTGTTGTGTTGCAGACACATTACTAGTTGCAACAGTACTACCTGAATAAGAATTATTGACAAATAATTTTGCTCCTACGGTATTCACCATTTGCATCCACCATGTTTGATTAACATCATTAACATCCCCTGTTGGATAAGGGTAGAATGTTGGATAACCAGCTGGTACATAACCTTGATATGTTGAAATGCTGTCACCTAGAATAGCAATTTTCTTGCCTACATATGGATTAATACCTTCATCATATTGAGCTTTTATAGTTAAGTCATATTTAATATTGTAGTTATCGTGACTCCAGCCTATAAATCTTAAGCCTTCATAAACAGGTGGAGTTGGTAAATGTACATAGTTACCATCTACAACATGTTTAATTGCGATGATGTTATCATCTTTATCAACAAATGTCACTGTGTGTACTATGTGGTTATTGGCTTCTGCTTCAGTAACGCAAGTAATACCATCACTACTAACTTGGATGATACAGTTTATAATAATGTTTGAATCAGTTTTAGAAACGGCTGTGATAATAGCAAATCCAGCACTTCGAGCAGTGATTGATGAATAGATTGATATTGTTGCAACCGATTCATTACTTGAATGCCAATCATATTGAAGGACACTGGTTGAAGAAACGCCAACACCTTGAAAATCAGGTTGATATACATAGGTGCCGTTACCACTACTATGTTCAACTTTCTTGATTTTGGTAAAATGATATGGTGCTTCAGGTAAGACAATTTCATTTTCATTTATAAGTGGTGTCCATCGTGCAATAAACTTGATATCTCCTTTTGATGTACTATCTATACTTGTATATTGAGCCATTGAGATAGTGGATAAATACCAACCAGCGAATTCATAGTTTTCTTTTGTTGGTATAGGTAGTTCTTCAATTCCAATTGTTTCTATATAGGTTGTTGGCGCATTTTCTGGTAAAGTACCGCCATCTAATTCATAGGTAATATTATAATTTTGACCTATAGGTTCATAAATCGCCACAAGAATAATATCGCCTGTTTGAGTTGGTGAAATCATATCTACCTTTTCAGAATTTAAATACCAACCGATAAATTTGTAGTTTTGTTTTGTTGGTATAGGTAGTTCTTCAAGACCAATTGTTTCTGTATAGGTTGTTGGCGCATTTTCTGGTAAAGTACCGCCATCTAATTCATAGGTAATATTATAATTTTGACCTTCACGCTCATAAACTGCCACAAGAATAATGTCGCCTGTTTGAGTTGTTGAAATTATATTTACCTTTTCAGAATTTAAATACCAACCGATAAACTTGTAATTTTCTTTTGTTGGAATAGGTAGTGTATCAAGCCCTACAGTTTCCTCATAAGTTAGTGGTGCATTTTCTGGTAAAGTACCGCCATCTAATTGATATGTGATTTCATAGACTGTATTTGTTTTTTTCTTAATTAAGATGTTTGCGGTTAATTGTTTGCTTTCTTTTTTAGCATTTTTGGCTGTTAGAACAACGGTACCTTCTTTTAAAGCGGTTAGAGTATCGCCATCAATACTTGCCAATGTTTGATTATCAACTGACCATAATACTTTAGTTGAAGACTTTAAAACAACAGATTGACCAACTGTTATTTCAGCTGGCACATCAATTGTAAAGTCATAGTTTTTAGTACAACTTACTAATGAAAATAGTAAAAATGGAATCATTAGCAAAAAGTAAGTTTTTTTCTTCATTATTTTCCTCTCTTCCTTTGATCGATATTACTTATCGTCTATTCATCTTTATTATATCAGTATTTTTTAAAAATTCAAGAAAACCAAACTCATAATTTAAAATAAGAATAATATTTTTTGTATTATTCTTTTTATTTGAAAACTACTTTTTCTTTAAAGTAGCGTAAATAAATGTTATAATATAGTGTGAGGTTTAAGTATGAAAATATTAATAGTTGGTGGTACTAATATTGATATAAATGCCGTTTCCAAAAACAAAATTATTCCTTTTGACTCTAATATAGGTAGTGTTGAAACTTCTATTGGTGGTGTAGGGAAAAATATTGTAGAGAACTTAAGTAGATTAAATTTAGATGTTAGTTTTGCTACTGTTATAGGTAGTGATTATTATGGAAAGATTGCGGAAGAATATTTAAAAGAACTAGGAATAAAATTGATTGTTAAAAGATCAAAACTTAATATGCCTAAATACTTAGCAATATTTAACAACAATAAAGATTTAGAACTGGGTATTAATGATATGAAAGCTATCGATGAACTAGATATTGATTTTATGAAAGAAAACATTAATTTTGGTAATTATGATTTATTAGTTATTGATAGCAATTTATCTAAAGATGCTATTAAATATATTTGTGATAATGTAAAGATTCCAATCTATGCTGAGGCAATATCAGTTAATAAAGTTACTAAATTTAAAGATTTTTTAAACAAATTAACAGCGATAAAATGTAACAAAAAGGAAGCTATAGCTCTAGTTGATAATTTAGAAAGCAATGCTATTGAAGACATTTTAATTAATATTAAAAACCAAGGAGTAAAAGAGGTTTATTTAACTGATGGAAGTAGAGGAAGTTATTTAATGAAGGAAAATAAAATCTATCATTTACCTGCATTAAAAACTGATGTCCTTACAACAACCGGAGCAGGTGATGCTTTTTACTCAGGTGTTATTTATGCGAAAGCAAAAGGATTAGATGAATTAAAATATGGTAATGCTTTAGCTAGTATTACTTTACAAGCAAAAGAATCAAATAATAAAAAACTAAATATAAATTTATTAGAAAGCGTGGTAAAAAAATATGAAAATAGACATTAAAAAGGAAGTTTTAGAAGCTTTAGAAGAAGGTAGCGCAGTTGTAGCTTTAGAGTCTACTATTATTTCTCACGGTATGCCATATCCTGAAAATTATGAAATGGCAAAAAAAGTAGAAGATTTGATTAGAAAAGAAGGAGCAGTACCAGCAACAATCGCTATTATTAATGGTGTTATTAAAGTTGGACTAGAAGAAGATGAATTATTGCATTTAGCTAGAAGTGAAGGAGTTTTAAAAGTAAGCAAAAGAGATTTTGGTTATTGTATTTCTCAAGGTTTAACTGGTGCAACTACTGTTTCTGGAACGATGATTATAGCAGATATGGTAGGAATAGAAGTATTTGCAACTGGTGGAATAGGCGGAGTGCATCGTGAGGCCAATACCACTTTTGATATTTCTCGAGATTTAGAAGAACTTGCTAATCTTAATGTAGCAGTTGTATGTGCTGGAGCTAAATCAATTTTAGATTTAGGTTTAACTTTAGAATACTTAGAAACTAAGGGAGTTGAAGTTATTGGTTATAAAACAGATAAATTACCAGCTTTCTTTACAAGTAGTAGTGAATTTGATGTAACTTATAGATTAGATAGTTCAAAAGAAATTGCGAAAGTAATTGATAGTAAATGGCGTGTTACTTATGGGGGAATAGTTGTAGCTAATCCAATTCCAGAAGAATATAGTCTGGATCCTAAATTAATTAGTAAAACTATTGAAAAAGCAATTGAAGAAGCGAAAGAACAAAATATTAAAGGTAAAGAAACTACACCGTATTTACTTGCTAAAATAAAAGAATTAACAGGTAATAAAAGTTTAGAAGCAAATTTAGCATTAGTTTATAATAATGCTACTTTAGCTGCTAAAATAGCAGTTGAACTTGCCAAGATGAAATAAAAAAGGCATAAATTAACTAATTAAAATAAAACTGTTAGAAGTTAAAACTATAACTTTTTACAGTTTTTTAATGAATACTTAAGATAAAAATGATATAATACTCATAATATAATTAAAGTGTTAAGGGGTATTAAAATGAAACAAGTAACTTCTCTATATAGAATTAGTTTCTTTAAAAGGATATTATTGCTATGTATTATAGCTGCTATTACATTAGTATCTATGGCAGCTTCTATTAGAAGTTTTATAGAAAACAACCCACCTAAAAATAGAGATTATTCAATTTATTTGTATGGTGAAACACATGGTGATAAAAAGATTATTAATCGAGAATTAGAACTTTGGTATGATTTTTACCATAATCATGGTATGAGACATTTGTTTATTGAAAGTTCTTATTTTGATAGTGGGATTTTAAATTTATGGATGCAAGCAGAAGATGATTATTATTTAGATTATTTATACGAAGGATGGGAAGGATCTTTTTCTTATGATCCAGCAGTTAGAAATTTCTATGTTCAGATTAAAATAAATTGTCCGGAAACTATTTTTCATGGAATTGATGTTGGGCATCAACACGATCGAGCTGGAGAGTTTTATCTAAATTATTTACAAGAAAATGGTTTAAAGGATAGTGAAGAATATAGGTTAACTTTAGAATCTATAAATCAAGGTATTAGATTTTATAATGATTTTGATATGGAATATCGTGAAGAAATGATGACGCAAAATTTTATTAGAGAATTTGATAGCTTAAATAATGAAAAAGTAATGGGAATATTTGGCGGTGCTCATATTAAAAAAGATATTTTTGGGTATATTTTTAGAATTGATCCTATGGCATATCGATTAAAAGAATATTATGGAAATATTATTTACGCTAAACAGTTAGATAGGTTATAATAACTTTAATTTTATTTATATTATATCTATTGATAAAGTTTCTCTTAAACTTAGTGATAATTTTTAGTTAAATGATACAAAT
>Ga0255345_1003408_pt1 | contig 18543 bp, 18 predicted proteins | sample wastewater_treat_6_FD_192415 | JGI IMG/M metagenome (GOLD analysis project Ga0255345, IMG submission 192415) | Wastewater microbial communities from Lulu Island WWTP, Vancouver, Canada - plant20 | ecosystem: Engineered > WWTP > Wastewater > Unclassified | place: Canada: Vancouver, British... | reverse complement strand
AGAACTTAGGGCTGAAGATATTGTCCAGCTTAAGAATTATATACAGGCTGTAGAAGCAGATCCTGACAGGCAGTTCAAAGCAGCTAATATTAGCTCATATGCTTCACCAGATGGTAGTTTTGATTTTAACGAAAAATTATCAGGAAACAGGGGAACATCTGCTGACAACTTTATTAAAAAGGAATTTAGTAAGATTGAAGCTGCAAAAACTGATGGATTTTTCAACTCAGTTACTACCCCCGAAGACTGGGAAGGTTTCAAAACAGAGGTAGAAAATTCAAACATGCAGGATAAAGACCTTATTCTTCGCGTACTCTCCATGTATTCCGATCCTGAAGTTCGTGAAAGAGAGATAAGAAATATGTCTTCAGCATTTGAAGTTCTGAAGACAGACATCCTTCCGAAGCTTAGAAGATCAAAGATGGTTATTGATGTTGATAAGATAGGACGTTCTGATGAACAGATCCTTGCTCAGATAAAAGCGGATCCTAAAGTTCTGAACCTTGAAGAGATGCTCTACGCTGCGACCCTTGTACAGGATAATAATGAAAAGCTTTCAATATACAGAATAGCTCTTGAAGCCCATCCACAGTGTATCCGTGCTGCAAATAACATTGGTTACATACTTCTTATTCAGGGTAAAGTTGACGAGGCTATTACAGCACTTGAGAGAGCCAGGAATATCAATAATAATGATTTTGTTAAGAGCAACTTTGGTTTCGCTTACCTGGTAAAAGGCGAACTCGTAAGAGCTGAAGAATATTTCAACTCAATGGCTACTGCAACTGATGAGTCAAAATGGGGACTTGGTGTTATCGCAATAACAAAAGGACAGTATGATGCTGCTGTGAATTATTTTGGTACTGCGCCATGTTTCAATGCTGCTCTTGCACAACTTCTGGAAGGTAATGTAACACAGGCTAAAGCCACTCTTGACAGAACCACTGAAACATGTGAAGGGAGAATTCCATACCTGAAAGCAGTTATCGGAGCACGTACCGATGACAGGAATTATATGCTCGCAGGTTTGCGTGAAGCTGTTAGCATTAATTCTGTCTGGAAAGCCAATGCAAAAACTGACCTTGAATTTGCTAAATTCTGGGCTGATGATGCATTCAGAACTATCGTTCAGTAAGAATTTTTTATAGAAATATTAACAGGGGCCTTGCTTGCGACGCCCCTGTTTTTTTTATGTTGAGCGGGATTCATCTACAGTTTTAGTCAGTTCCCATAAAACTATACCTGCACTGACAGCAATGTTGAAAGAATGTTTTGTGCCGAATTGCGGGATCTCCACTACATAATCACACTCATCCAGTATCTTCTGATCAACACCATTCACTTCATTACCAAAGACAAGAGCGTAGCTGACACCTTTTTTTACCCTGAATGATCCCAGGTCAACCGAACCTTCAGCCTGTTCAATACCAACAATCTTGTAGCCAAGAGCCTTAAGCTCTGATACAGCTTCAATAGTAGTTTTGAAATATTTCCACATTACAGTTTCAGTTGCTCCCAGGGCTGTCTTGTTGATCTCCCTGTGAGGAGGCCTGCCAGTTATGCCGCAAAGATAAATACCTTCTGTAAGGAAGGCATCAGAGGTCCTGAATATTGATCCAACATTATTGTTGCTCCTTACATTATCGAGAACAATAATAAAAGGTGATTTTACTGATTCCCTAAACTCCTCTACACTCTTTCTGTTGAGTTCACTGTTTTTCAGCTTACGCATTTTTTATTACCAAAATAATTCAAAATTTCAATTACCCGATCTGCAAAGCCAGGTTTGACTTATGAATATACACGAATTTTAGGGAAAATCATCGCTCAGAACCTGTAATGTTGACATCCAGAAAGACGGTGTTACAGAAATACCCGATCATCCTGTTAACGGACTATAATTTTTTCAATGCAGGGAGATACTATTCAGACTGGGATTAAAAGACAACATCTTCTTAAATATGCTCAGTTTTTTGAAGGGTTTATGAAAGACATTTAAAAGTTGTGATGCCTGTTTTAGATAAAATTTGTTTTTAAAACGAGCGACAAAAAGGATATTTACAGTCGATTGTAAGGTATTTCCTGATAATTATGCATAATTCTGTCATTCAGTTATACATTTTGTTAAAAAATCTGAAGAAAAGATAATTTGAATAATTATATTTGCTTACGTCATAATGTCGAAATAGTCTGATTAAAGGTTAATCTGAGAGGATGAAAAGAGAGATCCGGAACGATAGAGTAGGGCAATCCGGCAAATTTCTGCTGTGGATTATTATGTGCATGTGTCTCCTTATCCCATTAATGGCTTTTGGAGCAGGTAACAGTCACTCTCTGTTGGCACTGAATTCAATTCCAGTATTATCCCAGAGATTACTTCCTTTTCTTCTTGCCCTTTTAGGGGTGCTTGTAATAATCTCTGCGATAACTGTTTGCTGTTTCCTGAGGATGAGGAAAATTAACAAGGAACTTATTTTAAAGAGTAAGGAACTGGAAAAGATCAATAAAGACCTGATGAAATCAAATTCCGATCTGGAGGAGCAGAAGGACCTTGTTATGAAACAGTATTCTGAAACGGATATCCTATACAAGATACTCTTTTACTCAGCAGATGACGGAATTGCTTTTTACGACGGTGAGTTCAATCTTAAGTATGCAAATTCAACTTTTTATTCTATAGTTGGTTATGATAAGGAAGAGTATAACTCAACGGTTCGTGATCCAAATACAACTTTCCATCCTGAAGACAGGGATTACCGGGCGAGGTTAGTTGATGGATTAAGAAAAAACGGCTTTTATGAATGTGAGCTAAGACTAAAGCACAGGGATGGCCATTATGTAAGTCTCTCGACCAAATCCGTTCGGGTTAGGGATGATGCCGGAAATTTACTGGGTGTGATGACAATATCAAGAGATATCACTAAGATTAAGAAGATAAATGAGGAACTTATGAGAGCCATTCTGGAAGCTGAGACAAGCAGCCGTCTTAAATCAAGTTTCCTGTCAAACATTTCACATGAGATAAGAACTCCACTCAACAGTGTGGTGGGCTTTTCAAACCTTTTGCTTGCGGACGATATAACGCCGGATGTCAAGAAAGAATATATCGAACAGATAAACTATAATAGTGAAAAACTTCTGCAGATAATTGGTGATATAATAGATTTGTCGAGGCTTGAGAGCTCCCAGATAGAGATTACTTACGAGGCTGCTTCTGTCAATGAAATCGTGAATAGTGTGGTCGAAGAATCAAGACAGATAATACGCAGAAGCGAAAAATCGATAATTCTCAATGTGAGGAACCAGTTCAGCGAAGATTCTGATATGATATTCACTGACAAGATATGGCTTAAGAGGGTGCTGAGCCATCTCATGGATAATGCCATAAAATTCACTCTTGACGGATCGATTGACTTAAGCTATTTAAAGGAAGGTGATAACCTTGTATTCAAAATAAAAGACACCGGAATTGGTATCAATGAGGAAAATCTTGTAAAGATCTTTGAAGAGTTCAGACAGGAAGTAGATGGTCATCAGCGTCCCTTTGAAGGGCTCGGTTTAGGTCTGACGCTTGCAAAAGAGGTGATTGAGCGGATGGGAGGGAAAATTTTTGTACAATCTGAGAAAGGCGTAGGTTCCGAATTCAGTTTTTCTATCCCCATTAAACAGGCTGGCAGTACAAAGACAAGACTGAAGGGTGTCATAAAGGAACAATCACTTGACCGTATTGACTGGAGCTCAAAGAAATGTCTTCTTGTCGATGATAATAAAGACGTACTTCTTTACCTGACCAGGACCCTCCTTGATACGGGGTTGCAGATCCTTACCGCGCGATCGGGTATGGAAGCGATAGAGATCATTAAACACACACCTGATATAGACGTTGTTCTTCTGGATATGCAAATGCCGGACATGAACGGTATTGAAGCGACAAAAAAGATCAGGGCAATAAGGAAAACCCTCCCGATAATTGCACAAACAGCTTTCGTTTTTGAAGATGATAAAGACATTGTCCTTGAAGCAGGCTGTGATGCCTGTCTTGTTAAACCGATTCGTAAAGAACATCTTCTGACTGTCCTGGCATCGTTCATAAAAACGAATTAAATATCCTTGTCAGTATAAACCCTGATAAAAAGGCCCGGTTTTTATTATAACATTGCATTTTACTTTTACTGATGCAAAGCAGTTTCGCAGATATTATTTTGCCATTAGCCTTGAAAACAAGGCTAACCTATAGCATTCCTGTGGAGATGCAGGGAATTATAATGCGAGGAGTAAGAGTGCTCGTACAGCTAAGAGATAAAAAGGTATACACAGGCGTTGTTGCAAAGGTGCATAATGATACCCCGGATTTTGCTGACATAAAACCGGTTCTTAAAGTATTCGGACCTGATCCTGTGATAAATAACAGGCAGCTGGATCTGTGGAAATGGATAGCAGAATATTACATGTGTTGTGAGGGGGAAGTTATGAAAGCAGCTGTTCCGGCAGCTCTTTTCCCCGAAGGAGAAAAGGATGCTCCGGTTATTGAAAAATACAAGCCCAAAAAAGAAACTTTTGTAGAACTTAATCACAGGTTTTCAGATGCTGAACTGAATGAGATATTTGATTCACTAAGAAAAGCGCCCCGGCAATCTGATATACTTACAGCATATCTTTATCTGACTGGTTATACGGATAACTCAGAGATAAAGCCTTTGAGAAAATCATATTTATTAAAAAGATCCGGTTCTGCCAATGCCCATATTAATAGCCTTGTAAAGAAAGGGATCCTTAAGCAACTGTCAATTGAAGTTGGAAGACTACAGCATACAAATAATAACCCGGAACAGATAAGGGTTCTAAGTAAGACACAGACTATAGCATATAATAAAATCAGGGGGCTTTTTAAGGAAAAGGATGTAGTATTGCTCCACGGAGTTACTTCAAGCGGCAAGACCGAGATTTATATCCATCTTATTGAAGAACAGATAAAGCAGGGGAAGCAGGTCCTCTATCTTCTTCCTGAAATAGCTCTTACAACTCAACTGATAATAAGATTGCAGAAACATTTTGGTAATCTGACAGGGATATATCATTCTCGTTTTAATGATCAGGAAAGGGTTGAAATATGGAAGAAAGTAGCAGCGAATGATCCGGTTTCGGGATACCGCCTGGTGCTGGGAGTCAGATCATCGATATTCCTTCCTTTCAGAAACCTGGGACTTGTTATTGTTGATGAAGAGCATGATACATCCTATAAGCAGCAAGATCCTTCGCCGCGTTACCAGGCACGTGATTCGGCTATCATGCTGGCCGGTATCCATAAGGCTAAAACAATACTTGGATCTGCTACACCATCAATTGAGAGTTATTACAATGCTGAAACGGGCAAATACGGACTAGCAGAGCTTAATGAAAGGTATGGGGCCATAAAGTTGCCATCGATAATCCTGGCAAATTCCAGGGAAGCCTATCGAAAAAAGCTGATGGTTTCACATTTTACACCGGAGCTTTTAAATTCTATTGATGAAGCTTTAGACAGAGAGGAACAGGTAATATTATTCCAGAACAGGCGGGGTTTTTCACCCTATATCGAATGTTCTGAGTGCAGCTGGATCCCATTGTGTAAACAGTGCGCGGTAAACATGACATATCATAAGAGCATAGGCAGGCTCGTATGTCATTATTGCGGATACTCAATACATGTACCTCACGTGTGTGGCAACTGCAACTCATCAGGTCTTGCAACAAGAGGGTTCGGGACTCAGAAGATTGAGGATGAGATAAAGATAGTATTCCCCTCTGCTAAAGTAGGCAGGATGGATCAGGATACAACTGGATCAAGGACTTCTTTCAACAGGATTATCAAGGCATTCGAGGAACGCCGTATAGATATTCTTATTGGTACTCAGATGATATCGAAGGGTCTTGATTTTGAGAATCTTACTGTTGTAGGGATTCTGAATGCCGATAACCTGCTTAATTTTCCTGATTTCAGGGCTCATGAGAGGGGCTTTCAGCTTATGGAGCAGGTTAGCGGAAGAGCAGGGAGAAGGCAGAAACAGGGTAAAGTTATAATACAGACATCTGATCCTGATAATAAAATTATAAGGCTAATGCTGAGGCACGACTATAAGACCATGTACAGAATGCAGATAGAAGAGAGGAAAACATTCAACTATCCGCCTTTAGTCAGGATGATACGGATCAATCTGAAGCATAGGGACAGGGCAGCACTTGATGCATTTGCTGAAATCCTTGGCAGGGATCTTAAGGACGCGTTCGGCAAAAGGGTTCTTGGGCCGGAGTACCCGCTTATATCCCGGATACAATCTTGGTATATAAAAACACTTCTTATAAAGATTGAAAAAGAGAAATCTCTGCAAAAAGCCAGGGAGATGATACGGATAAGGCTTGACAGGCTGGAGAAGGAGAAGGGTGCAGGAGGCTTGAGGATTGGGGTGGATGTGGATCCGTATTAGAAACGACGCAAAGATTCAAGGGCGGAATAAGAAGGGCTGGGCAGGAGCAGGGGGAATGTGAGAAATGAGAAATAATTATCCTGTCCGATCTGATTAAAAAATGAACAGTTTTTAATAATATTATAAAATACTGTAAAGATGAAATAGTCTTTCCGCTGATTTTTCAATACTCCAGTTATCGACTATAGTTTGCCGGATCATTTCCGGATTTAAGCTTGTTTCTTTTAAGATTATTTTCTCAAGAATTTTTTTCAGGGCTGTTATATCGTTTGCCGGGAACAGGAATCCGTTTTCCCCATGTCGTATCACATCTGAATGTATCCCCACATTTTCGGTTGCTATTGTTGTCAGACCGCAGGCCATGGCTTCGAGGCACACAAGGGAGAAGCCTTCAGATTGTGAAGCAATTACTATAATATCACAGGTAGAATAAAAATCCTCTATATGATTTGTTTCGGGGAGGAATCGGATTTGCTTTGATATCCCTTCATCTTTTGCAAAAGAATAGATCATATCTGCATACTTCAGATTATCAATCCTTCCAATAAATGACAGAGCCCATCTGGGCTTTGATTTAAGGGATTCAACCGCTGCTTTCACTACAATTAACTGACCTTTAGCCGGTCGTATTCTCCCGACAACGCCTATAATATTTTTCTGAGAGAGCTTGCTGAAGGTTTTGTTTTTCTTTGTACTGAATAAATCGGTATTGATGCCATGAGGTATCAAAGTGTTGGGCAAGTTCAGGTTATCAGACATAGTTTTACTAAGGGTGACAACACTGTCAGCCTTCTTCATCAGAAAGTAAGTAAAATTCGCAGGTTTGCTTTCCGCGTGTCGTGTGAAGACCAGTTTGAATTTTCCTCCCAGGCAGCGCAGCAGTAGTGCGAAGAGGATCTCATTGATCCTGTGGGTGTGTATTATTGTTTTGTTTTTATCTGATTTTATGGCTTTCAGCAGCTTTCTCAGGCTGATAGGGAGTGAATTAATACCATACCCAAAAACAGCTGCATCAGAGTATTTATTGAGGGCCGGAATTATGCTTTCTATACTTCGTGTGACGCCAGTTGCCCTGCCGTGAAAATGGAAGTGGATTATCATCAGGGATTAATATTTGTACAAATATATCACAGAATTTATTATTTTTGTCAGCCTGATTGCTTCTGCTTAAGTAGAGGCAATCATTATCTTCCTTCGCCAGGAATGGGGAGGACAAATATGGCCTTGCTAGAGCTTCGATGGTCAAAGTGGGGTGTAATTTTGAAAATTACCGGGAGATTAGCATGCCAGAGGAATGTTAAGTAGTTCTTTAATTCATCCGGGGTGTAGCACAGTTGGCTAGCGCGCCACGTTCGGGACGTGGAGGTCGGAAGTTCGAGTCTTCTCACCCCGACAGAGTAAGTCAAAATGCCGCTGTAAATCAAGTGATTACAGTGGCATTTTTGTTTGTGGTAATAAATGCGGTAATAAAATATGTGTTTTTTGGTTCAACTGTTATCTCAATTTGTTCCCTTTCAATGATTTTGGAAATATTTGAAAAAATGGCATTCCTCATATGATAAACAATCGTCTTAATAGTAACAAGGGTCGATGTTAAACTAATGGTTCAATTTCACTCAGGTTATTTGGTAACCCTCTTTTATGGTATTTTGAATATAACCTAAGAGAAATCATATTCGTATTTTTCGCCCATCAGTATCTTATTATAAATGAAATGTTTATTAATACAGATTTCGTTAAATCTTCTGCCGATCTTTATCCAGGCATCAATTTACCTTAGTCCGGCTTCAGTCATCAGGCCTTTTTCAATAAGTGACAGGACAAGCTTCTTGTTTACATTCGACCAATTGGAGGAGTTGGTTCTCGGAGTGAATTTTCTGACATAGCGTTCATCATCATTCCTCTTCAGGATGCTGTCGATCCATTCGAAGCAAAGCGCTTTCTCAAAAACCCGGGAGAATTCTTTCAGGCTTTCAGGTATTTCAGCCCTTCATACAGGAAAATCAGTGAAAAAATAATCAAAACGATTCCCAATGTCCTCATAAGGATGAGGTAGAACTTCTGATTCATGAATTGTTTTGTCCTGTCCACCAGAAAGGCAACTACAACCTTTGAGCCTATCAGAAAGACATAAAAGGACATCATAAAGAGAATGGAGGTCAGCAGATCTGTTTTATATGCCTTTAACATCAAGGGTGTTCCCACAGTTGCCCAGAACAAATAGGGACTGGGATTCAGGAAGTTGGCAATGATCCCTTTTTTCAGAGAACCTGAATCCGAAGTCTGCAGCCTGATGCTGAGTTCCCTGGTCCTAAGCGATTCGATACCCAGGTAAGCAAGGAATATGGCGCCGGCAAATGATATAACAGCCAGAAACATATCGAAGCGGGCAAGCCTGCCCAGAATCAGTACTGTAATGAGAATTATGGGGAGATCAGTGATCAATGGAGACAATGCCACCTTGATCCCTTCAGCTTTGTTGTGCCTTATTGTTTGATTAAGCACGAGAGTCAGAAGTGGTCCGGGTGAAATGCCGGATGTCAGGCCAAGTATAATACCAGCTGAGATATATTGCCAGATGCTGCCGGAAATCATTTTATTTTCTTTAAAATGATATGAAAGGTGCTTTTAAAGTCTTTGTGGTATGCGGTATGTGGTACGCGTGTTTTCCCTGATGACTTTGCATTGTCTGAACCCTGTACCAGCCTGCTTTTTGTGTCATTCCGAACCGTTTCCCGGTTTTAATTCCGATGCATATCTGGCATATTTTCTGCGGCTTATAATCAGATCCGACAACTCCCTGAACATATTCTGGTTCACCTGCTGAGCCATAGGCAACACCCACTTCTCGGTCTGATCAAGATAATCATTTATCTTTTTTACGGAGTGAGTGTCGGTATTAAGGTCGGTAAGGTTGGATATCCTGTCGGCGCATTTGAGGACCTTTGCCCTGTAGGAACCGTTTTCAAGGATATTTTTCAGGTAAAGTTCTTTTGGCATGTCAGCTGATCTGGTAACTTCTTTTACAAGAGCCAGGACATCATCGGCCTGTCCGTCGATAATCCTTATTTCAAACAAATTGGTGTCCGGTACATCTTCCAGCAAATCATGTATGACAGATGCCTTGAGCAGTATAGGGTCATCGAAAAGTTTGTAGTCGAGAAGTATTGCCATTGTCGCCATGGCATGGCGGAACTGGTTTCCTCCAACGCCTCTCTGCTTGCCGATAAGTGCGGTGGCTTTTATTATATACGGAGCAAGGACAAGGCTTTTGATCATTTCAGTTTCGGTCATATATCAGGTATGATATTTAGAGATGTAAATATAATAAAAAATAACTGATGGTATAATTTTCACAATGTTCAGGAAATCTCTAAGTTACAAGAGAGTCCGGATCAGTGGCTCCTGAGAATCTCTATCATTTCAGTAACAGCTTCAGCACCGGCAACATTTCCGACAGGCGATAATCCAGCCAGAGCACGTGCAGCATTAAGGTCAACATCTGTAATATAATCCTTTCCGATTACTGTCAGGTAAAGGATGGCCGATTTCAGAGTGTTTGCCTTTGTCCGGAAAGAATGCGGACCCGACCGTGCCGGAAAAATATGGACGAACCTGGTCGTATTGTCGTTGTATTTGAGTGTCCACCGTGAGCCGTCTGACAATGTTATTATCCTGAACTCCTTGAAGCCCTTTCCTGCCCATGCCATATAATCGGATTGTGATAAAAGACGATTGCTTTCCAGATAATCGATGACCTCAGCGAAGATCTCATCCATTGTAAGGCTGCCTTTGTATATGTCCATGACGCATGAGCCAATATGTTTTATTTCCCTTGTCAGATCTTTCAGCCGTGGATCGTTGACTGACATTGCCCTGCTTGCTGCAAAATCCCTGATAAAAGGAAGATAGTGTTTCAGCGGGTTGAAAAGGATGGGGATGGGAATATGGATTTGTGTTTCCAAGCTTATCCGGTTTTGAATGATTCAAAGCCGCTTTTGTCATTGGTCTGAAGGTATGCCTAGCTGAGAAATGACTGCGGCAAATGATCCATGATAAGATATACAAAAAGCCGGAGACGACAAAAGCCTCTTTCACCTCACCAGTGTCACATTTCCTATTATTGGCTTTGTCCCATCGTGAAGCTCGATAAGGTAATGGTAAGAGTCCACCGGCAAGGCTTTTCCCAGGCTGCGGCCGTCCCATGGCACGGGATAACCCCTGGCTGACTTCCATACCGCCTGTCCCCAACGATTGTAGATTGTTACTTCAATGTCGGGAAAGGAGTCTTTTCCGATAATGTTCCAGACATCATTTATCCCGTCTCCATTTGGGGAAAAAGCATTCGGGATATTCAGCAGGTTTTCCCTGCATCTGAATCCGGGATGAATCCATAACGTGATCTTCACTTCTTTTCCTTCACAACAGCGCTCATCCTCGTCATTTAAAATATATGGCATGAATGTGTAGACTACCTTGTGCATTTCCCTGCCGCTATTGAAAAGAATTTCATTGAAATTAACAGGACCTGAATATGTGTGGTTCATGGAATGTCCGCTTATTTCCGGTTCTGCATCAATATCAAGATCATACATCCATTTTCCCCAGGTCACGACACTCGGATTTTCAACATGAATGAGTGCAATCTCTCCGTTACACAGTAATGTATCGTTTACGGTGATCTGAATTTCAGGTTGCGGATTTACCAGTGCCAGTCCGGATATCCTGAGCCCCTGACAACCATTGGGTGATGTTTCCTGCACTTCGAGCAGGTATGTCCCTGAGGAATCCCAGGTATGGGATAATTCAGCGGTATTTTTCCCGGGCACGATCTTGCCGTTAATCCACCATTCATAAGTTGAAGCTGTAAGCCGGCCGGGATTGACATAGTAATGTTTTGTCTGTCCGGCGCAGACATGATCGGGCATTGTCATCTGGCCGGCTGACCTGAGGCAGATAAAATGCAATATGCCAAAGGCGATCATATAGCTATGCCTTCTGAGCAATTGTTAAGATCTTTTTATGCCATCCCTGTGGTGCTGTCTGAAAAGCCTTGTTTAGCAACATTTACCCCTGAGTCATTTGGAGATAAGGGGGTAAAAACCGGCTTTTCAGACAGTCACAAGAATGAAGTTTAAGTAATTCTTCCTGTAAAGGACCTCCTGCACAAAGTCTAATTATGATAAATTCTACTTGTTACCGGAGCAGGCTGAACATTTATTTCAATGGTTGCCGTTGCCGTGCATCCGGTATTTGTCACAGTCTCGGTGACACTAACAGAGCCTATGCCCGGAGTTGTCCACAGGACAGTAATTTGGCTAGTACCTTGTCCGCTAAGCGTACCTCCAACGATTGTCCAGTTATATGTACTTCCGGCGTGGGCAGGTGTACTGTATATTTCGGTGCTGCCATCGATGCTCTGGCAAACCGGATTAGGACCAGTTATGACGGGAGAGGGCAAAGGATTGATGACAACATCAACCGTTGTTGAAGCAGTGCCTCCGCCGGCATTCGTAACTGTCAGTGTATAGGTTCCGGCAGCAGCGGCTGTCACTCCTGTTATTATTGGATTCTGTTCTGTGGAAGTGAATCCGTTTGGTCCGCTCCAGGAATAGTTGGCCATGCCGGAAGGTCCTCCGATAAGGATAAGATCGCCGCCAACGCATGGAGTATTGGCTACCGCTGTAGGAAGATCAACAGTGTTGATAGTTACATTGACCGTTGTTGAGGCCGAGCATCCGGCAGAATTTGTGACCGTCAGGGTATATGTTCCGGCAGCAGCATCAGTAACACCTGTGATAACCGGATTCTGTTCTGTGGAAGTGAATCCGTTTGGTCCGGTCCAGGCATACGAGGCCATTCCGTCCGGTCCTCCGATAAGGTTCAGATCACCTCCTGTAAATGGTGAGTTGGCAGTGGCTGTTGGAACCGGCAGCGGATTGACGATAATGTTGAGAGAGACCGGTGCTCCAGTACAATTGCTTGTGCTTGACAGTGTCTCTGTTACTGTCAGGCTGAATGTTCCCGTTGTCGTCCAGTTGATCCGGATGGCGTTTGAACCCTGCCCCTGGGTGATTGTACCCCCTCCCGAGAGTACCCAGTTATAGGTCGATCCGGGAGTGTTGGTAACCCAGTAGTCTTCCATGGAGTTTATGCAGGCATAATCGGGATCGGCGGTACTTGGTTGAGCCCGGAGTCCCGGAAAAGTTGCTGACATAATGATCAGCAGGATTAATTTAAGAAATGCGGCTTTTAGTTTCATATTGACATAATATTATTTAGTTATGATAAATAGCTGATGTTCCAGGCAGGGGATTGACAACAATCGCAGCAGGGAAAGCATATGCGGTTCCGCAGTTCATTGGACCTTCGTCTGTTACAGCTATTCTGTACCAGGTCGTTGTCTGCAAGGGAGGGGGAGCGTATGAAAGTCCCTGTTCTCCCGTCAGATCAATCCAGTTTACATTATCAGTGCTGAATTGCCATTGATACGAGAATGGTGGTCCGGATCCGCCTGTTGATGAAGTTGCAGTGAGCGGAGCCGGAGTTTCACCCTGACAGATTACCTGATCAGAAGAAATTACAGGCGGCACCAGCAGAGGCATTACCATCAGGTTTCGGTTTCGCGAATGCGTTGTGACCACGCATACGGGAAAGCTTTCGGGCTGGTTCAGGGTGGTGAAGGTGACTGACACCCTGTAAGCTCCGGTTTGTAAAGGTGTTGCTTCCGATATTGTAAGTCGTTGAGTTGTGCTTCCTGAATAAGTGATGTTGTCTTTTATCGGCTGCCAGCCGGTGCCGTCATTGAATGACCACTGATAAGCTGTTACGTTTCCCCTGGTTGAAACTTCATAAGATGTGTCGCTGCAGCTGCAGATCGTCAGATTGACCGATCCGGTCAGTCCGGTCACTGTATTTATCTCAAGAAGGGCCGTTTCGGATGCTATTGTTGAACAGTTGTCAGAGGCAATCAGACGGTATTCGGTGCCATGGATGTTTTGTCCGCTTACACCGATATCGTGAATAACCAGAACGGGGGAGGTCGCAGTGCTGATATCATTAAACTCAACTGCCGATGGAGGCCTTGATTGCCACTGGTAGCTTACCGGCCCGATAAAACCATCGACCTGAGCCGAAAACTCAACAGTGTTACCGTAACAGTCAGTCTGATCGAGGGGCTGAACACTGAATACCATCGGATGATCCGGCTGTCCGATAGTTATTGTTGTCGTATCCTGACATATTCCACCGGCATCGCTGACAACCACGGTATAGGTCCCGGCACCCAGTCCGCTTAGATTCTGGTCAGTACAGGTGAATGATCCCGGCCCGGTCCATGAGAACTGGTATGGTTCAAGGCCTCCGCTTACTGTGATGTCTATTGTGCCGGTTGGCTTTCCGAAACACGCGGCATCGGTATGTTCGGCAGATATTGAACAGACCTGGCCGGATAACATGGCACAAGCAAGGAACCAGAGGCATAGCGGCAGAAGCAGCCTCATGATAACAGATGCCCAATGAATAACAGGCCCTGGCCTGCCTGGATGAAAAGGAATCATAAAAAATCAGCAACGAGACATGACTAATTTATGAAAAAAGAGAAAAGGAAGCAAGGAAATCCGAAAAATTGATTTTTTTCAGCATATTCTCTTGTCCCTCTGTCTGTTCCTGCAAATCCTGCATATCATGCAGGTTATGACCGGAAATCAAGATAACGGGATTGTTACGGATTCAAATGTTTACCTTTGTGATTTCAGGGTTACCGTATGTTGATATATTTGCCCTGTCGAATAAAACCATAGTTTTTACACCATATTCGCAACATTTCAACACAATGCCGGATGATTATCATCCGTTCATGCCAGTCTCGCACAGGAATCGAGGAGATATTAAGTTTGCTGAAGGCATCTTGTACAACACGTTAAATTTTAATATGTCTCTTCTTTCTTTTGAACAATGATATTAAAAGATCAATTTTTGATGTTATGTTTTTCAATTTGATTCGTCAGTGAAGCAAATGAGTTTGGAAAGATTTAAAAAGGAAATACTTCCGTTGCGTCAACAGCTTTTTCTCTTGTCGCTGAAAATGCTTGGAGATAAGCAGGATGCGGAGGATGCTGTGCAGGAAGCACTGCTAAAGATGTGGCGTGTACGAGATACTTTGAAATCTTATGATACTCCGGGTGCTTTTGCTACAACGGTAACAAAAAACACTTGTTTGGATAAAATCAGGTTAAGAAAACAGACTAAAACAATTGACGAATATATAACATTAAGCGATGGTGATAATCCACAATTACAGCTGGAAAGGCAGGACACTAACAAGCTTATACGGATGATTATTCAGACTTTGCCGTCGCTTCAACAGCAGATAATTATGATGAAAGATATTGATGAATATGAAACAGGAGAGATAGCCGAAATAACGGGAACAACGATTGAAGCTGTCAGGACAAATTTATCGAGAGCAAGAAAGAAAGTGCGAGAAGAATACTTGAAGATAGTTCGGGGTTATGAATAGATATTTCTTAATTCTAATTTTCAGTAAATAGTTAAAAATGAAAATACTAAAACGCAATATTATTTCTTTGAAAGAGGCTGAAAAGCTGATTGAAAAATACTACGAGGGAGAAACTACGGTAGCGGAAGAGAATTTGCTTCGTAAATATCTTTCCGGAAAAAATGTGCCTGCTCAATTTGCAACTGAAAAAGCCATTTTAGACTATTTTGCAAGTGAAAAGGAAAAGAAAAGTGTGCGGCTTGTCCCCAATACCGTTAAATGGATAGCATCGGTTGCAGCAGCAGCAATAGTAGTAATATTTCTTAGCATTTTGTTCAACAACCCATCTTCTGCAACAAGCTATGCTTACGTGGACGGCAAAAAAATTACCGACAAAAATGAGATTCGCGCTTTGGCACAAATAGCCGTCGGCAATTTAGTATCCGGAACGGATGAAGTGGAAGAGGGATTAGAAAATATACAACTCGGTCAAACGATAGAAAGCCAACTGGATGTTTTTGCAGGAGTAGAATTTTAAATAAGAAAACAAGATAATTATGAAAAATATGAGCAAATATTTAATTCTTACGTTGCTTTTGGCAGTCGGATTTACAGCCAATCTGAACGCACAGAGCGACCTGGAAATCAATAAGGTTTTCGAACAGTACGGCAAACAGAAAGGCTCAGTACTGGTGGAAATGAGCAAAGAATTGCTGAAAGGATACGAATTTACCTACTATAAAAGCATTGTAACAACCAATAACAAGGAAGCAGCTGATTTTGCACGTAAGTGCCTGGATGTTGACCAAAAAGGTGCAAAAAAAGTGAAGCAGGTAATTTCAAATGGTATTCTAAGCTCCATCTACCTCCAGTTACCTCAAAAAGGAAAATATTTCCGATTGGTTTTATTCAATGAAACCACATCACCCGAGCCCAAAATGACATTAATCTATATAGAATCGGAGAAAGATTCGGAAGAGATATTGCAAATAAGTTTAAAAAGGAGACAGGAAAAAAGAACAATAGATTGAAAAACAAAGAAATACAACACTAAATATTAAATTATACATAAATAAATTGAATTAAAAATGAAAACAAGAAAACTAATATTAATTACATCTTCCTTTGTGCTAATTTCAGCTAATTTATTTGCACAGGAAGTTTCGGATACGACTTTTCATTTTCGGAATAAGAACATTTTTGTAAAAGATAGTCTGAACGAAGTGAGAGTAAAAGTATCACAAAGCGATTCGATCGACTATGTGCCTGTATATGAAGGCATATTCACTCCAGAGAGAAGCCTGGAAACCTACACGGTTGGAATGGATTTTAATATTAATACACCGTTTGGTCCTTTGTTGGGTAAAGATGGAGAAAAACCGAGAATGCGAACCCACTGGCAGGGAGTTGGAGCCGGATTTTCATTTTTAATAAATAACGATTTAGATTACAGACCTTTTATGTCCGGTGAAATAATGCTAAATCCACTGGAATTTTCAACGACCTTTTTAAACCAATTTGCCCTTGTCACAGGCATAGGAGCAGTCTATCGCGATTATGCATTGCGGAAAAATCTGGAATTGCAACAAAATAACGGCGTGGTTAGTTTTCAAAAAATGGGGAGAGATATGTATGAAATTAATAGCCTGAGACAGTTCGAATTTGTTGCTTCTTTTCTGTTTGAATGGCAGCCGAAACTAAATTTAAAACACAAATTATTCCTGTCTGGTGGTGTCCTTTGTAGTGAAATCGGAGATAGAGCAGGGATGCTTGTTACAAAAGAAAAAGATGAAGAGTATGTTTTAAAAGCGCTTGATGTCAGACAAAGTAATATAGATATTTTTGGTCAAATCGGTTACGGAAATTTTGGGTTATATGTTAAATATACGCCAAACAGTATTTTTCAACCTCAAAAAGGACCGAATTTTAGTCAGTTATCAGTAGGGTTAATGGTATGTTTTAATAAATATTAATGCGTTGTGCGGTTGAAAATTAAATAATTGATTGCAGTTAAGCCATAAACATCTTCATATCTTCGTCAGCTGTGGTTATACCTGCGATTCCAAAGTTGTCGGTTAGAATCTTAGTCACGTTCGGCGACAGGAATGCCGGTGGAGTATGAGCGAGGTGAATGTTTTTAACACCAGGCGATAACAAGGCAAGTAGCACGATAACTGCTTTTTGTTCGTACCAGGAGATATTGTAGGCAATTGGCAGTTCGTTGATATCATTCAATTCAAATAGCTTTTTCGGTTTCAGTACAATAAGAGCAAGTGAGTAACTGTTGTTACACTGTCCTGCATCAAGCACCCTAGGTATCCCGCCAATATCTCCCGGCGGAGATTTATTGTAACGATATTTGGCACAACCGGCAGTCAAAATAACAGTATCTTTTGGAAGTTTTTCTGCAAACTCAGTATGATAGCTACGACTCCAATATTTACCTTTGTAATTTCAGGATTACCGTATGATGATACTCTATGATTTCTGGCAAAAATTCTCCTTACGGATAATGAACCTTATCGGGTATAATATTGTATTCAAAAGGATGTTATATATCCGATCATTGACATTAATAAATTAAAAGAGTTGTTATGATGAATTATATAAATGATAATGTTCGCAGACAGGATCGTCTGTTGGATGAAAAGAATGCAACTGATTTATTGCATTCGGGAGAATTCGGATTTCTGTCAATGGTGGAAACCGATGCTAAAGGAAGCGGAGCTTATGGTATTCCTATAAGTTATGTGTGGGATGGTGGGAAAGTAATTTATTTCCATTGTGCACCCGAAGGTCATAAATTAAATTGTTTAAGAGACAACTCCAGGGTTTCATTTTGCGTTGTAGGACAAACAAATTTAATCCCTCACGAATTCACAATTGCTTATGAAAGTATTATTGTACGAGGCACTGCTGTCTTAGACATTTCTGCAGAAGAACGGATGCGGGCTTTGAAGTTGATTTTAGACAAGTACTCGCCGAATGACAAAGTAACCGGTCTTAAGTATGCCGAAAAATCGTTTCATCTCACTACCATCATTCGTTTGGATATATCTGCCGTATCGGGTAAAACAAAACGAGTGATATCCTGATTAACGTAAATACTTACTTGTGAAGCAGATCATGTTTAATACTCAGTTGTAATTTTAGCTGTTTCCTGTGGTATTGTCAGATCACTCGGATTATTGATTCCCAAGGGCACTCATCAGGTTTCGTTTCAGTTCCCTGAAAGAATCGGAGTCAAGCCTGCGTTCCTCAAGGGGAAGATCAAGCTGCTTTTTAGTAATTATTTTCACCGGTGGACGACTTAAGACAATTATGTCATTGCCAAGTAGAAGCGCTTCATCTACATCATGGGTTACAAATATTACTGTTCTTTTATCTGTCAGCCACATCTGTGAGAAGATCCTGATAAGATTCAATTTCAGTTTAATGTCAAGTCCCTTCAGCGGCTCATCCATCAGTATTATATCGGAGGGATATGCAAAGGCTCTGGCTATGGATACACGCTGACGCATTCCCCCGCTAAGCTTCGAAGGATAATATGAAGCAAAATTCTCAAGTTCCATCAATTTT